>Ga0335082_10000550_pt1 | contig 38997 bp, 38 predicted proteins | sample Lox_Sample_41_FD_206718 | JGI IMG/M metagenome (GOLD analysis project Ga0335082, IMG submission 206718) | Soil microbial communities from Loxahatchee National Wildlife Refuge, Florida, United States - Lox_Sample_4.1 | ecosystem: Environmental > Terrestrial > Soil > Wetlands | place: USA...
GCATCGCCGTTGCCGGTCGAGACCACGGTGATCTTGTCGACGTTGGCGAGCGGCGCGGCCAGGGCCCGAACCACTTCCGGCAAGCCGGTTAGCAGTTTGTCGATGACCGCGGCCTGGTTGTACTCCTGGAACGCCTCGGCCTTCACGTTCATGGCCTTCGCTTCGGCCTCGCCTTTCTTGAAGATGATCTCGGCTTCGGCTTCGCCCTGCTGGCGAATCGAGGAAGCATGTCCCTCGGCTTCGGCCATCAGGCGCGACTTTTCGGCGTTGGCCAGCGTTTCAATCCGCTGACGCTCAATCTCAGCCTGCTTCAGCACGGTTGCGATCAGCTCCTTCTCGCGGCGGTTGATTTCCGCCTCCTGCACCTTGACCTGCTGCTCTTTCTCGACCTGCTGCACCTTCACCTGCTCAGCGATCACCTGTTGCTGCATGATGTTGGTCTGAATGTCGTATGCCTTGTCGGCTTGCGCCTGCTGCCGCTTGGTGACTTCGAGGTACTGCGCTTTCTTGACTTCGAGGTCGCGCTGCGCCTCGGCCTGTTTCGCCATTGACGCGGTTTCCGCCTGCACCCGTTCCTGGTCCGCTTGCGCCTTGGCCACTGCCGCTTCCCGAGTCGCCAACGCACGGCGGATTGCTGTATCGCGCTCTGCTTCGGCCGTGGCCACGTCGGCATCGCGCTTGATGCGCGCCACATCCGGCTTGCCCATGTTGAGGATGTATTCGTTCTTGTCGCGCACTTCCTTGATGGTGAAGGAAATGACTTCCAGCCCCATCTTGGTCATGTCGTCGGCGCAGGTAGAGCGCATGCGGTCGGAAACCATCTCCGGCTGCTTGACGATTTCTTCCACAGTAAGCTGGCCGATGATGCCGCGCAGATGGCCTTCCATCACCAGCCGGATCAAACCTTCACGCTCCTGATCGGTCTTGGTCAGGAACTGTTCCGACGCCGTGCGGATCGATTCGTCGTCGGACTTGACCTTGATCTGCGCGACGGCTTCCACGGTCACCGCCACGCCTTGTTTGGTGTAGAGATCCTGCTGCGGAGCCACATCGAACGACATCAGCTCGAGCGACAGCTCCCGGCAGACTTGCACCATGGGAAATACGATGGCGCCGTGCCCCTTCACGATCCGCGTGCCACCGAAACCGTAGATGATGAGTGCTTCATGAGGCCCAGCCTTGCGGTACAGCCGCGCCAGCAGGCTCATGATGAACATGAGCACCAGCACTCCCAGGCCCACGAAGACCCAGATGGTCATCACTTTCGACATCTCGAACATATCGCCTCCTAAACCGCTCCTAGCTACTGGCTGCTAGCTTCTAGTGAGCTCAGATGTACCGGTCGCTGAGCCCGGAATCGGATCCGCCTGGTGTTGCCCGGTTACTAGATCCAAGTTTTCCAAAATGCTTCGCGGATCATTCGTGCCGAGATAGACTTCGCCATTCGTCGTCTTGATGTGAACAACTTTGTTGCCCCAAACAAAGGCTCGCGTGTCGCCGACGCCGCGAATCCCATAGCCGCCCCAGGGACTCCATGCCTCGGCCGCGTAACTCACAATCTGCTGCCGGGGAATCGAGCGCAGACGGTAGCCGAGCGTTCGTACTTCCACTCCGTGGCGCAGGAAGCGGTAGCGAAACCCGCTCCAGGCCATCGCCATCGCTCCGAAGAGCACCACGGCGACCAGCGCCATGGATATCCGCACCGCAAGCATCGGAATCAGGCTCGCGGCTATCAGCGGTCCCACGATTGCGGGGACAAACAATACCGCCCAGCCGCGACCGTTATGCGTCTCTTCGGCGAGCACTTCGCTCGATACGAGGGGCTCGCCGCGCTTCATCCCGATATAGACAACGGTCAGAACCACGATCGCCGCCGGCACGATGATCAGAAGCCCTTCGGGCCGAACCGGCGTGCCCTGCAGGTTGTAGGCGATGACCTGATGGTTTCCTGCGGCCACAAAACCCGCCACCACAAAGCAAAAGCCGAGGAACGCCCATGCGAACTTGTCCACCGCCCGGCGAGAGATGAGCCAGAGGATGGGCGTGAAGACCACAAGCAGAAAAGCCATCCCACCAAGACCGAACTCGAGCGCCACTGCGCGCGACATCCAGCCATTGGCCTGGCCGGCGGCGTTGAAGTGCGTCGCCATACGAGCCGGCAGGTCATCCCATACCAGCCAGTATTCGAACCCGACCAGCGGCAGTGCCAGCCAGAGGGCCAGGATTCCGAGTTGGAACAATCTGCGATTCATGGTCAGCTCCGAGCTGCGAGCTACGAGCCGCGAGCAATCTAAAAACTTGCTGCTTGCCCCTTTCCTACTCTCCCGCTACTTCCTCCCACCGCTTTACGTAGGCGATGCCTTTTTCGTAACGCGTGACCACAACCTCGGCATCACGCTCAATGGCGACGTTGTCCTCGCTGCGCGCCGGACACGCCTTCCGGCTGCCAACCTGCGTATAGATCAACTCGCCCGTTCCCGATTCGCGGATCGGGCTGGAGACCCGTCCGACCAGGCCGACCATTTCGTAATCCGCAGGATTCATTTCCGCCTCCGGCGTCATCAGCACCTTGACGAGGAACATGAATACAATGCCCGCCCCAAAGAGTCCGACGACGGTCGAGATCAATAGCCCCAGGGCCAGCACGATCGTCGAGTAGCGCGTGAGGATATAGCCCGTGCCTCCGAACCAGGCCAGGAACACGGCGATGGTGAAGAAATTGAACGGAGACACGGAGGATGCCGCATGGTGCGCCGCGGTCGAGGCGCCGGTGCCCGTAGCCGCATGGCCACCATCGCCGAAGTGCAGTCCGTGGACATGCGGCCAGTGTCCATGCACGTTCAAACCGCCGGCGATGAAACTCAATAGGCTGAACAAAAAGCCAATCGCAAAACAGATCAGATAGAAGTCAGACCAGGTCATGTCCGCCTCCTGGGTGGGGCGGGGCGTCCTGCCCGCCCTGCCGTCGCCGGCTCCGGACTCAGCGCCTCAAACAATCGCTCAGCGAGCCCGGGTGTATTCAAAATCTCGCCCAATAGCAAGAGACAGCGCCGCGTATCCTTGTCGCGTGCCAGCTTGATCAGCACATCGCTGACCTCGTGGTCTCCTGCGAACCGTTCCGAACCCTGCAGCAGCCAGACATCGAGTTGCCCTTCGGTCGTCCGCAAGTCCGACGTGAGTTCGTTGTGGTAGCCCTCTGGATCGTCCACCAGAAAGCCGGGATGCACCTTGAAGAACTTAGCCAATAGCGTGCGCGTCGCCTGCGTCATGTGCGGCCGCTTGCCGCCTTCAATCTGCGAAAGATACGACTGGCTGATCGACGCGCCCGTCTCCGTCCGGATCGCTCTCAACAGTTCCTGCTGTGTCATCGGGCGATCCAGGCCGCGCAGCGAGCCTTCCACCTCGCGCAGGTAACGGATTTTTTCAGCCAGTTTCATATGACAGATTGCGATATTTATATCGCAATATGTAATATTACGTCAAGCGCATTATTTGCCGCGTTTTCTGTGAGTTGGAGCGGCTTAACGACGGGGAGCAGCGGTCATGGGGCGAGTCATGGCAGGAGTGTGGAACCGGACTTTCAGGGCCGCGCTAGAACATCCGCGCGTTGTTTTGCTTCAAGATTGAGGGCGATGGCGGGCTGCTTTGGTCCGGGTCGGGCGTCTTCTTGCTTCGGGTCTTACCCTTGCCTTCGGGTCCGCGGTGCATGGAAACTTGTTGGGTGTGATAGGGGACAGTCTTGCCGGCAGTCAGTTGGCTGGTCTTTAGCGTGGCGGCCGGATGCGACTGAGCCGTTTGTCGCACCGTGGCTGCCTGGCGATGAGACGCCGCGACAGCGATGTGCTTATCCCCATGGCTGGCCTTGGCAGCCTGGCTTGACGGCGGATGGGTCTTGGCATGATGCGCGGCTGAGACACGGCCGCGATTATCTATGCGCTGATCTCGTTCGTCCCCGCCCGGTTCCGTTTCCTTCTTCGCTTGCCGGGCTGCCTCGCCGGCCGTTGCTCTGCCCGTCTGAGGTTTGTGCGCGGCTTGTTTCTTGGGAGTCTTCTTGCCTGGCGCGGATGGTTTACTGGCAGCGGTCTTCGGCTGGGCCGACGCGCTCCGTGCTGGAGTCGCGGGAAATGCCAGTCGGACTGTGCTGAGGGCGAGCAATACAACTCTCACGCCGTTCGTCATTGGCCAGTTACCTCGTTCTCACTACTCGCGTACCCAGGAAGACTGATACCGCAGGAGCGTCGAGACTCACGTTCCATGGTGGTCCAGTCGCCTGGTGTGAGCAACGACTATCGGTAACTCGTGGAGTTACGAAGGGGAAGGCGCAGCGGCCGAAGGGGCACTGTCCAAAAAAATACGGGCCTCCGCCGCTGCGGAGGCCCAGCTAACTTTTCCAATAAGTTACTGCACGATCAAGGTTACCGGGTAGTTATGGGACACCGAGCCGGACGCGCCGGTGAGGGTGATGGTGTAAGTCCCAGCCGGCGTACCACCGGTCGGTGGTGTGGTGCTACTGCTGTTGCCGCAGGCGGGCAGCATCAGGACCAGGGCGATGAGCAATCCCAGAATAGTTCCCGCCAGCCAGCGTCGCCGCCTCAGCCCGACTCCAAGTCCGATCAGACTCATGCCGCCGATCGGCAGCCACGTCGCGTAGAGCGAGCCGCCCCGCAGCAGGCTGCCCGTAGCTACGGGTCGCGCGGTGGTGCTGATGTTCAGCGTGGTTGTCGAGGCCGTGTTGCCCGAGATCGTCACCGACGTCGAAGTGAACGTGCCCGTCGCGCCGGTGGGCAGAGAGGAGTGGCTCACGGTAATGGCGCTGGCGTAGGTCGGGAGTGGCGTAAGCGTGAGAACGTAACTGGTGCTTTCCCCGGCCGTGATGGTTACGGTCTTGGGATCGGCCGTTAGCCGGAAATCGGTCACCGTGACCGTTCCGGATGTGAATTGAACAAACGCACTGCCATTGGCGCTGAGCTTGGGCGTCACCGTCAGAGTGGTTGTTCCCACCGTCGGAATCAGGACGACCGTGACCGTAGCCTTGGTGCCCTCGGCGACAGTCCCAATGTTGCAGGTGATCGTCGACGACACGGGATTGGGACAAGTGCCTCCGGGCGTAGAACTCGCGGACGAAAAGGTGAAGCCCGAAGGGGGCAACGCGCCCGAAAAGATTACGTTGCTGGCCGGATCCGGACCGTTGTTGTCGAAGACAAAGGTAAACGTGACCTGGTTGCCGACGGAGGCCGGATCAGGGTTGACCAGGGGCGGGTCGACATCGAGCGCGAAATCACTGCGCGAGCCGATCTGCGCCACGAACGCGTCCTGGGAACCCTGCAGTGTGGCTTGAAAGGGCGGATTCACAGGATTCGAATGGGTCACGAAGTTGCTCGACTGCGTAATGCCGGCCACGAAGGTGGGGCTGCTGTCGAGATTCGGATCGAGCGCGACGCTGGTCCCTTGATCGAGCCCGCTGCCGCCCAGGAAGCCACGATAGTTGCCTGCGGCTCCGGTGCTGGAAATCAGGGCGACAAAAGCGTCGGTTGCTCCGCCGAAGGGCGGCAAGTTGTTGTCGGCTGTGACCGGGAAGTCGGCCGACGTGGTCCATCCAGTGAGATGGGCGCCCTGCACGTTATCGACGGAGATGTCCTGGCCAACATCCTCACCCGACCCGCCCAGGTAGGTGAAGAAGGTCAACGGAAATACCGAGTTCGATCCTGTCGGATTGGTGACTTTGGCGGCGAAGGCATCGCCGGCGCCTCCGTAGGATGCTTGAACCGAGCTGTTCAGGTTCCAGGGGTTGGAAAAAGTCTCGCCCGTAACGTAAGCATTGGCGGAAGAGTCGACCGAGACTGCGCGCCCGAAATCGTTGGAACTGCCGCCCAGGTAGGTGGAATAGACGAGACTACCGGTGCCGACAATCGCTGGATTGATCTTGACCAGGACGGCATCGAATGCGGTTTGTCCAGGGGCGCAACCGCTGGTCAGTCCGGCTTCGTCGAGGCAACTCTGTTGGGCGTTGAGCAGCGGGAATGGATTCTCTCCGTTGTCACCAATCACCCCACGCATGTTGGTGGAGCCGGTGAAATACATGCGCTCGGAAGCGTCGACAGCAATCCCGCCGCCGACGGACTGCGCATTCGTCGGATTGTTGCCGCCAAAATAAGTCGAATAGAGCATGCTGCCCGAACCCGAGCCTGCGGTATTGATCTGGCTCGCAAAGAACTGGGGCGGACCGGTAGCGATGGTGCAGGTGATGCCCGGCAGAAATGGACACGCCTGATAAGCGTTCGTGGTGGAAGGGAAGCCATCTGCGGAGTTCGTCGACGTAGTCGTTCCCGTCACGAACGCGTGTTGGCGGTTGCTCCGATCAATCGCGAGTCCCGTTACAGTATCGGATCCATTGCCAGCCAGGTAGGTAGAGTAGGCTGACGGCCCCAGACCACCGTTCGTATCAAACCGGGTGAGAAAGCCGTGGGTGCCGCTGGCGGTTGTCTGAAAAGCCTGGGTGGTGTGAGGAAAGTCGCTTGAGGTTGTAGTCCCGGCGACGGTGGCGTCGAGGCCATCCTGGCCGGGAATGACGGCAATGCCGGCCGCGAGTTCAGTGCCATTGCCTCCCAGGTAGGTGGCGTAGATCAGGGTCGACCCGGCAGGATTGATCTTGGCAACCAGAATGTCCTGTCCGCCCTGGAGAGATGACCCGTCGGTGACGGGAAAGCCCGACGACGTTGTGGAGGCGGCGACATACATATTCAAGCCGACATCCACCGCGATCCGCGTGAACGACTCGACTCCGGTGCCGCCAAAGAACGTGGCATAGCTCACAATCGGATCAATGACCAGTTCGCGGCTGCGGTCGTATGCGCCAATCTGAAAGCCGATCTTGTTGTCCGCGAGTTGACGGAAACTGCCTGCAATCGTCTGCCTCTCGTTGCCCGCCTGCTGATAGATCTCGGGAGCGTGGAAGTGCACATCACCCTGCGGCGTTGAGAGCACGAGTTCGCCGGCGTCAAGCCGCGTGGATGCTCCGTCGAAATGCAAGGCGATTTGTCCGGGATCCGCTCCAGCCGCGACCCGGAAGTCGTATTCCAGCTGTCTCTGATTGCCGTAATAGGTGAGATCGATCCCCGGATACACGGACTGGTAGTTTACTCGCGCGAATTGCGGGATGCCGTTCCGCCACTTCTTGCGATCGTTCCCGATTAGGTAGTTGCTCTTACCCGGAAGGGAGTCGGCGCCCGCAATGGCAGGCGCAGGGTTGGCGCCCTCCAAGCGCATGCGAATCACGCTGCCCGACTGAGAAGTGACGGCTCCATACTGCAGTTTCAGCACGGCCTCGTCGGCGGTCAGGAACAGGGCATAGCCGCTGCCACGCGCCAGGAACTTGACGCGGGGGTCCGTCTGGCCCTGGTTCGGCTCAAAAAAGAGGGGCAGCGAGGCAAGGGAAACCGCCGGATGAGAGAGCTCAGAAGTCTGTGCCCTGGCCGTGGGGGCTGCTGGCGCGAAATGGAGCAAACTAGCGGCGGCCGTGATCATAAATACGGCGAGAAGAAATGCGGCCAATCCTCGAAATCTACGACCTGAAACCTGAGACCTGAGACCTGACACCTGTTTCCGAACACCTGAATTCACGCAGCTCCTCCGGTATCCCAATTTCGTGGAGTGAAAGAAGCACGGCACACAAACACCGGGGCGGCTCGACGCCCTGAGGAAGCGGATGCGTACCTGTCACCAGAACTGGGGTTAAAGCAAACAAATACTTTTACATCTGAGAGATACGCTGTCAAGCCGAGGCACGGAGATCGGGGCCGCTTTAGTGAGAAGCAGGGAGGGAAGGCAATGGTTGCTAGGAAAAGTAGCCGGTAGCTGGCAGTCGGTAGTCGGCCGCTACTGGTGTTCTCGGAACTTTCGCCGAATCTTGCTGACTACCGACTACTGACTACCAGCTACCGCTTCTTCAGTTCCTCAATCTCCCGTTTCACCTTGGAATACCGGCTCACGATGGTCGAGAGGTAAGCGATATGGATGATCCAGGCGGCGGCGTAGGCGGCGAAGAGGTATCCGTTCATCGAGAACTCCTTGGATCATTCAACGACTTCATCGCGTGGGCCTGGTCCACCTCTCGCTGGACCTTCTCCAGGCGGTAGCGCGACCAGCACACCAGGAACGCAAAGCAGGAAAAGGCCAGCCAGTTGATGAGCAGGACGTGCAGCATGCGGGGATCGATCGAGCCGCCACCGCCCATCACCGGCTGGGGATGTTGCGTGCGGAAGAACCAGATCGAAAAGTACACAAACGGCACGCAGAGGGCGCCAAGCACTGCCATCGATGCCGCCAGAACCGGCGTCTGCCCGCTGGCCGAGAATCGCCGCAGCACCAGATAGCTGACGTAGATCAGCCAGAGCACCAGCGTCGAGGTCAGGCGCATGTCCCACGTCCACCAGATGCCCCACACCGGCCGCGCCCAGATCGGCCCGGTTACGAGCACGATCGTGCAGAACACGACGCCTACTTCGGCGCACACCAGGGCAACCATATCGGCGGCAGGATTCCGCCGAATCAGGTAGACGACCGACGCGACGAAATTGATCAGGAACAGGATGAACGCGGTCCAGGCGGAGGGCACGTGGTAATAGAAGATGCGCTGCACGTCTCCCATGGTCTGCTCGGTCGGCGCCCAAACCAGGGCCATGTACAGGGCGTAGCTGAGCAGGGCTGCGGTCAGGATTCCGAGAATGGGGAAGGTTGATTTCATAAGGTTTCAGAGTTTCAAGGTTTCAAAGTTTCAAGGAACTTGGCCGGTGGTCTTTGAAACCTTGAAACTCTAAAACCTTGAAACTTGGATTCACTCCGCATTCAGCACCGTCTCAAACAGCAACAAACACGCTGTAGTAAACACCAGATCATAGCTGAGAAGCAATGCAATCCAGACGCGGGAGCCCTCGCCATTCAGGACCGCCGTCGTCGCCTGCACCATGCCCAGGATGGCCGGGATCGAAATCGGAAATAATAGTAAGGGCAACATGATCTCGCGGCTGCGGGTGCGGATCGACATGGCGGCGAAGAAAGTTCCGTTCACGACCAGCGCCCACGTCCCTAACGCCGCAACAATGAGCAATTGCCATGCCGGACCCAACGCTCGAAGCCGGTAGAACGCTATAAACAGAGGAGTCATGAGTGCTTCGAGCACGGTGACGAAGATGAAATTGCCGATCGCTTTGGCCAGAAACAGGGAATTGGCCGGCGCGGGCGAAACACGGTAGGCGTCCAGCACCTGGTTGCGCAGCTCACGCGCCCAGGTCTGATTCAGTGCCACCACCGCGGCGAAAAGAAATGCCACCCAGACCAGGCCCCCCGCGATCTGCCGCGACTCTTCCGCACTGGGATCGAACGAAAAACTGAACACGACCACGACCAGGAGCGAGAAAAACAGCATGGAGTTGATGGCGTCTTTCGACCGCCACTCCAGGCGGAGGTCTTTCAGCAAGGTGGCGCGTGTGATGCCGGTGGGCGCGGGCATCAGTTCGCTCCTTCCGGAGGCTTCAGACCGTGCGTGCGGCCGACGATCAGCCCGGCGCGCATCCACACGAACTCGTCCGCTGCGCCTTCGAGCAGCGATGCCTGATGCGTAACCACGAAGATCGTCTTGCCCTGATCGCGCGTCCGCGCCAGCAGGTGCACCATGTCCGTGCCTGAGTGGACATCGACGTTCGAGAACGGCTCGTCAAGGAGCAGGATCTTCGGATCGTTCAAGAGGGCCCGGGCCAGCGACATCCGCTGCCGCATGCCCTGCGAATACTGCCCGACCGGACGCGCGAGTTCTGGATCGAGGCCGACCGCACGAATCACATCGGCGCACCGCGCGTCCACCATGCCGTACAGGCGGGCGAAGTATTGCAGGTTCTCCATCCCGCTCATTTCGTCATAGAGAAGTGACGGGTGCGCCATGTAGCCCACTTCGCGGCAGATGTCATGAAATCGAGTGGCGCCGAGGATCGAGACTTGGCCGCCAGTCGGATGATTCAGCCCGGCCAGAGTTCGCAACAGCGTGGTTTTCCCGGCGCCGTTGTCGCCGAGGATGGCGTAGAGCTTGCCGCCGGAAAATTCGGCAGTCACGCCGCGCAGAGCGGCAAAGCGGCCGAACTGTTTGACTAAGTTGGAAACGGTGATAACGGGCGCTGGTTCGGTCACCGGTTTTTGGGTTAGTTCGCCATTCCGCTCGAGCTGGAGCCCTGATTTTGCGTCATGCTCTTGCCCGGCTCGGCGGCTGGTGTCGCGCCCGGCTGGGGTGCATATTTTGACGCGCATTTAGCCTGCAGCTGCTTCGCATGGAAAACACCATCACGGCCGAAGCTGCCGTCGGCGAGAGCTTGAGAATCGTCTTTAAAGGTGTCGGGCGGCGCCTCTGTGCCGGTGTAGGAGACCGGCAACGTGAGGTTTTCTTCCTTCAGCAGGAAATCAACTTTCGTGCCGGTGCGCCTGATCGATCCGGGCACAACATTGCCGGCCACGCGCAACCGCTTCGAGTAGGCGCCGTCCCCCATCTTCTGCAGTTCCTTGATGGTGACGTAGTAGCTCTTGCTGTCCTGGACGCCGGTATAGGCGAGGTATCCGAGCGAAAGCAGAATGACGACCGTCACTGCCCCGAATTTCAGGTATTTACTGGTTTCGGCCGACATAACCCCACCTCTAACTGAAAACTGTACGCGCCGCTCTGGCGGGGGTCAAGAACCACTGGTCGGTGGCCAGGGGCCAGTGGTCAGTGCCCTCAGCCTGGCAGGGGGAATCGGCGTCTGGAGCAGTCCATTTAGAATGGTGGCGACCCTGGGTCGAGCCCGACCCGGCACCTGAGACTGCCCATGATCCATCCCTGGCACGACGTGACCCCTGGCGGCAAGCTGCCCCAGGAATTCAACACCGTCATCGAGATCCCGTTTGGCTCCAGCGTGAAGTACGAACTGGACAAGACCAGCGGCCTGATCAAACTCGACCGCGTGCTGTACTCCGCGGTCTATTATCCCGCCAACTATGGATTCATCCCCCAGACGTTCGCCGAAGACGATGACCCGCTCGACGTGCTGGTGCTATGCCAGGAAACGGTGGTGCCGCTCACCATCATCCATGCCCGGGCGATCGGACTGATGACCATGGTGGACTCGGGCAAGCAGGACCACAAGATCATCGCCGTGGCGACCGAAGATCCGGAATTCAACGCTTATCGCGAAGCGGCGGAAATGCCGCCCCATCGGCTGATCATGCTGCGGCGCTTTTTCCAGGACTACAAACAGCTGGAAGGCAAGAGCGTCGAAGTGGACGAGATCCGGCCGGCAGGCGAAGCCTATCCCGTCATCGAAGACGCCCTGCATCGTTACAGCGAGCAGAGGCGGGCGGGGTTCAAGGGCGCAGTGAAGTAGATCTTGTGTCGAGCGAACGTGCACTAATCCAGATCAAGCGCCACTCTCAATGCCTGGTCCAGTTCCGCGAGCTTTGAGCGGGAGAGGGAACCCAAGAATTGCGTGAGGTCGGATTTCCTGACTCCGGTCAAGTCATCGCAGAAGATCCAACTTTCGTGTTTCAGACCCTCGTCGATGCCGACAGGAACCTGGGTGGTAGTCCCCGCTCCCACGGAGTATACCGGGGCGCAGATCGCTGTCGAGAAGCGAGAGTCGAGGGACGACTGGCGGCTGACAACGACAAAAACACGATAGGTCTTGGGATCACCGGTTGGCTTGCGCACTCGATAGAGTTCGCCGCGTTGCATGACCGCCTCGTGCTATTTCCAGGGAGCTTGGTACTCGAGAACGTCCTCGGCCTCGCGGTTCAACGCGTCTGCGGCCCGATTCAGCAACTTGACTTCACGTGCATTCCGGCGGGCGCGTTCCTCTTCCTTCAGGTAGCGGCGAAGGACTTCTTCAATAAATGCCGATCGTGAAAGGCGGGAACCGGCCAGGCGATCGATGCCAGCCAGGACCTCGGGCGATAGTGTGACGGACGTCTTCTCCTTCATACCACTAATATACTACCATAAATACCACCACCATACCAGCCTATTGCGCGGCCGACTCTTACCGGAATTCCCATGCTCGTTGAACCTTCGCCCCTAGCTGCCCTTCTGGCGCTCGAACGGCTTCTGCATATACTTGCGGGCCTCGTCGAGTGCTCCGGCGGTATTGTCGTTGGTCTGGAGAGCTTGCCGGTACTCGTTGACGGCGCGCTCCCGCTGGCCGGTGGTGTCGAAGATCTTTCCCAGTTGCAGGTGGCACCAAACCTCAGTCCAGCGCGGGTCGCCGTCGCCGTTCAGCGATTCGCGATAAGCATTCGCTGCCGCCTGGTAGTTTCTCTGCAGGTAGAAGACTTCGGCGACGCGATAGTTCGCCAGCGAGCTGTTCTTGTTGACATCGAGCGCCTTGTTGAACTCGCTCAACGCGCCGGCCAGATCGCCCTGCTGAATCAAGCCCTGTCCGCGCAGAATCGATGACCGCAGCTTGATGTCCTTGGAATTGGTGAGCACGTTGTTGTCGGGATCGATCGAGATGCGCCGCGGCCGCCCGAACGTCTCGATGGTGAATGGCGAATTGGTGCCCACCACCTCAATGCGTTTCTCTTCGGTTTTTCCGTCTGTATCGATTTTCAACTGCACTGGCATGCGAAACAGATCGAGATCCTGTTCCACCTGTCCCACTACGCGAAACCCTTTGTTATTGCCAAGGCGGTATACGGTGTACTTCAACTTGAACTCCGGCGCTCCGGTCGAGTCCAGCCATTGCGAGAAGAACCAGGTCAGCTTGTCGCCGTAAGCTTCCTCCGCCAGTTCGCGAAAGTCGTCGGTGGACGCTGACTTACCTGCGAACTTGGTGGCGAAATCTCGCATGACCTTCAGGTACTTGGGCTCGCCCAGCAGCCAATGCAGCATGTGCAGGATCATCGCGCCCTTGTCGGTCACGACCGTCTGAAACTCGGGTGAAAAGTAGTCGAGCTTGGCCGTGCTCGAGAGCGGAACGGTGTCATAGGCGAGTGCGCCCACCGACATATCTTTGACCATCTCTTCCAGCCCCGCCTGGCCGGCCGCGCTTTCCACGTAGCGGGCCTCCGAATAGCGCGCGAAGCCGTCGCTGATCCACCAATCATCCTTGGCTGCCGGACTCACCGACACGCCCCACCACTGGTGCGCGATGGTGTTGGCCAGCAGCCGATAGTTGATCTTCTCGCTGATTCTGTTCCCTGCCATCGCGGCGATTTCCGGCGCCCATGCGGAAGGCACAGTGTCATCGGGAAGCTCAACGACTTTCAGCGACGTCGAAGGTGCGTTTCCGTACTGCGTGATGTAGTACGTGAACTCCTTTATCGCGGTCGACGCATACTCGGCGCCCAGGTTCTGATGGAGGGGCTTGAAGTACACATGCAGATCCAGTCCGGCCTCGTCGCTCTTGAATTCCTGAAAGGTGCCGGCAATGATCGTCCCCGGGAAACTCGGCTTGCTCCAGGTAAAGGTGTAGGTTTTCGAATTTGCCGGCGCGTTCTTTTTTGGCGACGCGGTGGTCAGGGATTCCTTGCCGCTGCCGATTACGATCATGTGTGCCGGCACAGTCATGCTGATCGTCGCAGTAAAACGGTTGATCCCGTAATCGACGACAGGAAACCAGAATCCCGAATAGAGCAGATAGGTCGTATCCGGTCCGACGTAGGCGAGTTTAAGTCCCTGCACCGGGCTGTCGTCAGCCGTCTCGAGTGTGCCTTCGTATTCGAAAGTCACGGTGGTGCTGGCGTCTTTGGCCAGGCCATTGGTCAGCGCGAAGCGAACGCTTGAGTCCTGGGTATTGCGTTCCGGATTGAGCGGTTTGCCGGCCGCATCCACCAACTTGGTGATTCGCAGGGCGTTATTGAGCTGAAGTGAGACGACGCTCACATCTTCGAGCGCGGTCAGTTTCACCACCGCGCGCGCGGTGAGTTTGTGGCTCTGCGGCAGAATTTCGGCGTCGATCTGGTAGTCGTCAACCCGATAACGCGGCTTCTCCGCCGCTGCCGCGGGCCGTGCTGCAATAAAGCAAAGAAGTGCTACAAGATACAAATGGAGAACTCGACTCACAAGTCGAGTGTGAAAGTGCGTCAAGTAGATTCTCCTCGGGGCACGGCACTGAGTATGATGACAATTTTCCCGCAAAAGATGCTGTAGGGACAAGCCGGTTGTGAGACGGGCATTATTGTCTGCCGCCTGTGGACACTCTGTTCCGCCCGAGCACTCACCGCAGCATACTCAGGATAATCCGCGCCGCCTCTTCTGCCGGAGGCCCACCGCCGGCCTTCCTGAGCTTCCCCTTGACCTTCTCCAGCCCGTGAATCATGCGCTCGCGCGCCACGCCATCCGGCAGGATCTTGTTTAACTCGGCGACCACATTCTCCGCGGTGAACGCATGTTGCACCAACTCGGGAACAATCCTTTCCCCGGCAATCAGGTTGACCATGGCATAGTGCGGAACCCTGATGCGCGGCTTGCCTAGCGCATAAGTAAGCGAGGAAACCCGATACACCATGACAAACGGTGTCCCCATGATGGCGGCCTCGACGGTGGCCGTACCGCTGGCGATGACCCCGGCACGCGAGTGGTGCAACGCGGGCAGGGCCTCGGGGACGAGATGAATGTCGCGATCTCCGATCAGTTCTTTGAGGAACGACGGTTCAAGCGTGCGCGCCACCGGCAGCAGAAATTCGTGACCTTGGCCCAGCTTGGCCGCCGCGTCGAGGATGGTCGGCAGGTTCATGCGCACTTCCTTGCGGCGGCTGCCCGGCATCAGCGTGATCCAGGGCTTGGCATGATCGAGCGCCTGCTGCGCCGCGTAGTGAAAGCGCGAAATCTCGGGCGCGGGAAGATCGGCCAGCGGGTGACCTACAAACGTGGTATCCACTCCTCGCGCCCGGTAGAAATTCTCTTCAAAGGGAAAAATCACCAGCGCCTTGTTGATGTAGTTGCGCAGCAGACGGACGCGTCCCTGCCGCCACGCCCAGAATTGCGGGCAAACGTAGTAGACGACCGGAATGCCACGCTTGCGCATCTGCCGTGCGACGCGCCAGTTGAATGCGGGAGAGTCGATGACGACGGCCAGCGCCGGTTTGCGCTCGTCGGCGGCGCGAATCAGTTTCTTGTAGAGGCCAAGAATCTTGGGCAGATGGCTGACAATCTCGGTGATACCGACGACGGCGAGGTCTTTGGCATCGACGACAATCTCGCAGCCGGCGGCTCGCATGCGCTCTCCGCCCGCGCCGAAAAATTCTATGGAAGTGGAAAGAGGGTCGCCCCGCCCCTCCGCGCCCCGCCTGGTCGGTTGCGTCTCAGCCGCCTGCTTCCGCAGCGCTTCAATCAGCTGCGCCCCATACATTTCACCGGAAGCCTCGCCGGCGGAGATAAGGATTTGCACGGGAGCAATTGTACGGGAAGGGCGCGTGGCGACAGCCGCCCACGGCTGTCGGGCCGGGACAAGAAAGACTGCGATCTAGTCGTCGGCACTCACCGTTGACCGCGACGCTGGCGCACTCCCGACCGGAACTTCCTGGTCCTTATACTGCAGTTGATACAGCTTGTAGTAAATTCCGCGCTGGGCCAGCAGTTGCTGGTGGGTGCCCATCTCCCGCACCTGGCCTTTGTGCATCACGATGATCTTATCCGCACGCTGAATCGTCGAGAGGCGGTGAGCGATGATCAGCGACGTGCGTCCTTCCACCATGCGGTTCAACGCATCGCGCACGCGGAATTCCGTCTCCGTGTCCACGCTCGAAGTTGCCTCATCCAGAATCAGGATTCGAGGATCGTGTGCCAGCGCGCGGGCAAACGAAATCAGCTGCTTCTGACCGGTCGAAAGCGTCGAGCCGCGCTCTCGCACTTCTTCCTTGAATCCTCCAGGCAGGGTGCGGATAAAGTCGGCAAGGTTCACATCCTCTGCGGCCTGCTCGACGTCTTCATCCTGAATGCGCGAAGTCCCCAACCGGATATTTCCTTCGACCGTGCCGGTGAACAGGAATGGATCCTGCAACACGACGCCAAAGCGAGCGCGCAGATCCTTCAGGCTCATTTCCTTGATGTCAACTCCGTCAATCCGAATCGCGCCTTTCTGCACGTCGTAGAACCGCATGAGCAACGAGATCAGCGTGGTTTTGCCCGCGCCAGTGTGGCCTACCACAGCCACTGTTTCTCCCGGCTCAAGCACGAAGCTCACATCGCGCAGCACCCAATCCGGTTCCCCTGTCTGATTTTGTGGAGGGACAGGCGCTCCCGCCCGCGCCGGCCCATTCGAAGAGTCGGCAGTCTTTTCTGCCGGTACCATCCGATACGCAAACCACACATGATCAAACTCAATCCGTCCCTGCCCATCGGGCGTCCGCGTAGTAAGGGGCGACGTGATCTCGACCGGCGTGTCCAGCAGTTTGAACACGCGCTCGCCCGCGGCCATCGCCGACTGCAGGATGTTGTACTTCTCGCTCAAATCCTGGATCGGCCGGAAAAAGCGCTGCGCGTACTGCATAAAGGCGACCAGGACGCCGAGCGTCGCCACACCGCGAATGACGCTGACTCCGCCGAACCAGATGATCGACGCGATGGCAATCGCCGACAGGATTTCTACCACCGGATAGTAAAAAGCGTAGGCCAGAATGGCGTCCTTGAAGGCCTCCATGTGCGACGCGTTAATGTCGGAGAACTGTTTGAACGCTTTCTTCTCGCGGTTGAATAATTGGAGCACCAGCATGCCCGACACGGCTTCCTGCAGGTACGAGTTAATGCGGGCAATGGCCACGCGGATGCGCCGGTAGGAATCCCGCACCCGGTCGCGGAAGATCTTGGTGGCATAAATGATGACTGGGAGCACGGCAAACGTCATTAGCGCCAGCTTCCAGTTCATCTTGATCATGATGCCGACGATTCCGGCGAGCACGAACACATCTTCAAAGATTGACACCACGCCGGCCGTGAACATTTCGTTCAACGCGTCTACGTCGGTCGTGACCCGCGTCACCAGCCGCCCGACCGGATTCTTGTCGAAGAAGGCGACGTGCATATGCTGCAGGTGCCGGAAAATCTGGCTGCGCAGATCGAACATGACCTTCTGTCCGGTCCACTGCATTAGGTAGGTCTGGACAAACTCCAGTGCGAAGGTGAAGAGGAGCAGTCCGACGTAGAGACTGCCAATCTGTCCGATGCCCACTAGCGGCGCGCTGCTGAGGCGGTCGCCAATCCAGGAATGTGTGCCGGTCGATTTGGTCAGGTACTTGTCGACGGCAACCTTGGTGAGAAAGGGGCCCAGCACGTCGGCGATCGACTTCAGGATGATCGACGCTAAAGCCACTACCACGTGCCATTTGTACGGGCGCAAATAGGTGAGCAGCCGCCGCATCAGCCGGCTGTCATACGCTTTGCCTAATACTTCCTCTTCCTGGTTGGACGCCATCTGCCGCGATTCGAACGCGCTAAAAGATTACCTTAAATAGATGGCGAGGAGGACAGGGAGGATGGAAAAGTTCGCCGGAAGGGGAATCGCTACTTAGGCGATTGGGCGCTTGGATTGGCCGCTCCGGTAGGCAATCCGAGCCCGAGAATCGGAGGAATCCGGTGCACCGAGTCTCTACCTCATTCCGGCTGCGCCATCGGGATGCACGTCGTTGCTGGCACGTCCTTCTGCAGCGCGCCTTTGTTCTCCTCAAGGTTCTGCTTGACCCATTTCCGCACCGGGTTGGTCAACCCTACATTGACGCTGAGAGCCAGCATTGAGGCGTCTTGCAGGCTGGCTGAGGCCGGGCGCGGGCCGGAACTGGCAAAGCCCAAAGATTGCATGCTCTTGCCGCGAAGCACAGCGAGTGTAATCAAATCCCCTTCACGGCCCAGAATGGTTGGCGCAACGTTATTGGGAAGCGCAACCAGTTTCGGATTGTCGAGAATCTGGTGCAGTTCATCGAGTTGGGACTTGTTGAGCGTCTCGCGGTAAACGTCGGAATGGGTCATCTGGCCTGCTTCCCGGACGCTCTTTTCGAAACGGTACCGGCCACTTTCGTAGACCACCGCGCAAGTGCGCGTGATCTTGAATGAATTCACGTCCATCGCCTGCGCCGCGGTCACCCCGCCGATGGACTCTCCGGCTGTTCCCTTGTCGAGGGAGAGCGTGGTCCCGATGCCGATGGGCTCGTAGTGGTCGACAACAATCCGCATGACGTATGGGTTGGAGGCGCTCGGCTCAGCCATTCCCCGCGCCGCTGCTGTCTCCTGTGGGGGCACGCATCGAGTCGGTATGGCGTTGGCAACCGGACTTTGCTGCTGCTTGTTGTGGTCCAGCCACTTCAGAAGCGGATCGATCTCTGCCTTGTACGGTTTGCGGCTCTTGCTGCTCGGAAACATGAGGCTCTGCCATCCGCTCGCGCGCGGGACCGTGAGCATCATCTGATCCACCTCTTCTCCCGGTTGCGCCGTGGCGACGTCGCTCTGCTTCAACGCCACGATTTTTGGTGCATCGAGAAGCGGATCCAGCTCCGCCATCGCCGGCGATTCCAGGGTTCCCTCAAACACCCGTACATGCCCCGTCGCGGTGCGTTCGAGATGATAGTGGCCGTTCTTCAGCACGAGCATGCAGACGTTCTCGTCCCGCGTCTGGTGCTCCAGGCGCACCAAATAGGGACTGCTGGTGTTTTGACCCCACGCGATACCAGGAAGCATAAGCCCAACGGAGAGGGAAATACGCAGCAGCAAGAACTTATTCACGGACTGCCTCCTAAGCAAGACAATTCAACCAAAAAAATTGGTGTATGTATAGGATGCGAGTGAGAATCGCACAGTGGGAAAGTTGGAACCCAAGCACGGTGGCCGGCTTCGACTTAGGACAAGCGGCGTAACAACAGCGCCGAGTTCTTCGACCCAAACCCTACGCAGTTACAGACCGCGCATTCGATGACTGCCCGCCGTCCCGCATCGGGCACGTAGTCCAGGTCGCACTCCGGGTCGGGCTGTTCCAGGTTGATGGTGGGAGGGATCATTTCGTGGCGCATCGCGACCAGCGTGGCCGCGACCCCAGCCGCGCCCGACGCGCCCTGCGGATGGCCGATCTGCGACTTCAGTGCCGACATCGGTATCTTCCTGGCCTGCTCCCCGAGGGCCAGTTTCACAGCGCGGGTCTCCACCCGGTCATTGAGTTCGGTCGAAGTGCCGTGCAGATTCACGTAGTTCACCTGATCTGGCGGGGTGCCAGCATCTTCGAGAGCGAGGGTAATCGCACGGGCCGGCTCTTCGCCATCTTCTCCCAGGCGCACCCGGTGCAAGGCCTCGCAAGTTGAGCCGTAACCGGCAAGTTCGGCATAGAAACGGGCGCCGCGCGCCCGGGCATGATCGTAGTCTTCGAGGACGAACATCCACGAACCCTCCGCCAGCACGAAGCCGCTGCGGTCGGCGGAGAACGGACGCGAGGCTCTCTCCGGATTGTCATTCCAATGCGGGGTCAGGGCCCGCAGCAGCGTATAGGCTTTGACGGTCGCCGGACTGATCGGCACGTCGACACCGCCGGCCAGCAAGACCGGCACGGTTCCCATGCGGATTTGATCCAGGGCATAGCCGAGCGCATCGGTCGAGGAAGTGCAATTGGTGGTCACAACATGGCTTGGTCCGCGGAATCCGAAGCGCATGGACACTTCGCTCGACATCGTGCCCATCGTGCCCGAGGGAATGGCAAAGATGCTGGCTTGCTTCTCGTGCCCGGAGTGCCATAGCCGGTACTGTTGCTCGGTGAATTCCTGCGCGCCGCCTCCGGTCCCCAGGATCACCCCAATTTCGCGTTTTTCTTCCTGCGACATGGACTGCGGGTCCAGACCCGCTTCGGCGATCGCTTCGGCTGAAGCAGCTACGGCCAGCGGTACGGCCCGCGAAACGTGCTTGCGCTCGCGTGCGTCCACCCAGGCCAACTCATCGAAGTCCTGCACCTCGCCCGCAATATGCACCGGCAGAAACGATGGATCGAAACGCGTGATTCTCTTCACACCGGAAACGCCGGCGAGGATGGCCCGGCAGAAAGCGTCCTTGCCGATCCCATTCGGGCTGACCACGCCCATGCCGGTAATGACCACGCGTTTGTTCATGGAGAAGAAGTGCTTAACCTTAGTCGTTCAAGCCGACTTCTGCAATCTGACTTTTCCTCTTTTCATGACCGGTCGTCCATCGGATGCCGGGAATGGCCGCCTTGTCACGTAAAATTGTGGTCAACCGATGCCCCTGGGCCTCTACATCTCGGTGCCCTTTTGCCGCACTAAGTGCAGCTACTGCAACTTCGCCTCCGACGTATTCTCCAAATCGGCCTACGAAAACTACGTGGCCCGCCTGCTTGAGGACATGCGCCATGCGTCGGCAATGGCCTCAAGTCTTGGATGCATTCTGCCCGACACCGTTGACTCGATCTATCTCGGCGGTGGTACGCCGTCGATCCTCGATCCCGAACAGTTGAAACGGATTTTCGCCGCGGCACGGGAGCAGTTCAAGATCGCGGCCGATGCTGAGATCACGGTGGAATGTGCCCCCGGCACGCTGACTCCCTCCCTGATCGAAACGCTGCTGGCCTGTGGAGTCAACCGGGTCAGTCTCGGGGTGCAGTCATTTGTCGACCCGGAAGCCCGATCCGTCGGGCGCCTGCACCAGCGCGTCACGGTGCTCGAGGAAATCCAGTGCCTGCGCCAAGCCGGCATCAGCAACATCAACGTCGATCTGATCGCCGGCCTGCCCCATCAGACCGATCAGAGTTGGACGTATTCCTTGAACGAGGCCATAGCGACGGTAGCACCCCACGTCAGCGTCTACATGCTCGAAGTAGATGAAGACTCTCGTCTGGGCCGCGAGTTGATTGCCGGCGGCACGCGCTATCATGCCCACTTCGTGCCCGACGACGACGCCACTGCCGATTTCTACGCGCAAGCCAGCGAAGCCCTGAATGCTGCGGGCGTCACTCAGTACGAAATTTCCAATTTCGCGCGCCCCGGCCACGAATCGCGCCACAACCTGAAGTACTGGACCCGCCAACCCTATCTCGGCTTCGGCGTGGACGCGCACTCGATGCTCCCAGTCCGCGACGGCGCCCGCTTCGAGGCGGTTCGCTTTTCCACGCCGGATTCACTCGATGCCTACATGAACAGGGGCGCGAGCGTCATCACGCCCGTCTCGGGATCGGTGGCGTTGGAAGAGAGTTTATTTCTCGGCCTGAGGCTGAATCAGGGAGTCGATCTGGATCGGCTACGTTCCGATTTCGGCCGCGAGCGTCTCGCCGCACACGAGCCCGCTATCGAAGAAGCGGTCCATGACGGCCTGCTCTTCCGCGAAGGCGCAAGGATCCGTCTGACCCCTCGCGGGCGTTTGCTGTCGAACGAAGTGTTTGCGAAGTTTCTGGGGGAAGGAGTGGCGGGAACCAGGTCCGCGTAAGCACGCGGGATGAGCCGAATGAGTGCCGTTCGGCAGGGTTATCCGGTTCCCGCCATCTCAAAAGTCTTGGGCACGTCTGCGCCAAAAATTGCCGGCTGTGCCGGGAGGGCCTGAATGCCGGTTTCCCCGGCCCGCGTCCACACGACGCGGAATTGTGCCCGCTGCGCTTCGTGCTGCACGTCCAGCAGCTCACCGGCATGAATCTTGGAATGAATGTCGAGCAGGACCGCGCCCGTTGAACTCACGCTTGTCGCCCGCACCATTTCCGTGAAGGGGCGGGCGTTCCGGTCCACTCCCCAGATCAGAACTGAGAACTCGATGTCGTGACGGGGCTCTTTGCGCCGATCCATGCAGCAGGGATCATAGGACAGTCGCGAAGGCAGGAAAACGTCACCCCGGTACCGCAGGAATGGTTCCGGAAGTGACTTGATAATCCTCTGTAGGATAAGGACTTAGTCGAAGTCCTTCATCGAGCAGGCGCCTGCGCCGCGAGGATCGCCGCAGGACCCGCAAGGTCCTGCCGACATGGCCGGCGCCGAGCTGCCCTTCGTCTGTGCCGCGAAGACAGACAGCTGCGGCTCCAGCTTCTTGCTGTGGCACTTCGGGCAGGAAGCTTTGTCCTTGCCGAAAATGAGCGCTTCAAACTCGTGCTGGCATTCCTGGCAGATGTACTCAAAAATCGGCATGAAAAGCTCCTGCGAAGAGATTCGTGGCTCCGGCGACTCGCCGGCCCGACAATCTCTTCGCCTCCTATTTAAAATCAGAAGGTGGCCCCTTCGCAATCGCCCGAGACGGCGCCGACCTTCGTGCCCCGACGTTGGCTGCGCGGGGGGCACGTGCAGACCATCGCCAGCTTTCTGCTGCCGCGCCGAATCAAGCTGCCCGTGCCCGAAGATCGCCTGATCGAAGTCGCTCCCGGCGTGCAGGTTCGCTGTCAGTGCCATTGGCAGGGGGACCGGACTAAGCCGCTTAGCATCATCGTCGTGCACGGCCTCGAAGGTTCGAGCGATTCGCAATACATGCTGGGCATTACCGAGAAGGCGTTTGCGCTCGGGATGAACGTCATCCGATACAATCAGCGCAACTGTGGCGGAACGGACGCGTTGGCTCCGGTGCTCTACCACTCCGGCCTGTCGAGCGACATTGCCGCCGTTGCCCAGCACCTCATCGAGCGAGACGGCATTTCCCACCTGGCCCTGGTGGGATTTTCCATGGGCGGCAATCTCGTTCTGAAACTGGCTGGCGAGTGGGGAACCCGCGGGCCTGCCCAATTCCGCGCGGTGGCGGCCTGTTGTCCAGCCATGGATCTGGCTGCCTCGGCAGACGCCCTCCATACTCCTGTCAACCGCCTCTACGAACTCTATTTTCTCTTCAACTTGCGCCGCCGCATGATGCGCAAGGCCCAACTGTTCCCCGGACATTTCGACGTGAGCCGTCTGCAAAATCTGCGCAGCCTGCGCGAATTCGACGACAAGGTCACGGCGTACTACTGCGGCTTCACCGGCGCGGACGACTACTATGCTCGCGCCGCAGCCACAAACGTTGTCGAGCAGATCGCGGTCCCCGCATTGATCGTGCATGCCGCTAACGATCCCTTCATCCGCATCCAGCTGGAAACGCGACGGAGGATTGCCGCCAACCCGAACATCACTTTCATCGAAGCCGTCGATGGCGGCCACTGCGCCTTTCTCGGAACGCGCAACGGCAAAGACGACGGCTTCTGGGCCGAGAACCAGATCGTCAACTTCCTGCGCAGGTTCTGATGGACGCTGATTTCTCGATCGAACTCGGCCGCGACGATCCGGTGCTCGATTTTCCCTGGACCGACCCGGACGGCAAGTGCGCCTACCACGACCTGAAGCGGCATCCGGAAATGCTGGCACAGGTCGAAGAGGCGCAAGCGTTTCCCGAGCTCGCCGAGTTTCTTCACGCCGCGAACTCAGCTATGAGCATGGTTGAAAGCGCGAAGTGTGATGCCTGGACGACGGACGAATTAAGCCCCGAAGAAGAGATCTTCGGCGCCACGCACAAGTGTGCCAGCTATGTGGACCTGATCCTCTCGCGCATCGAAGAACGTGAGTCGTTCCCATTCCACGAACTGTTCGCCAAGCGATTGGTCGAGTTGCTGCGCAAGACTCCGGAAACGCCGTCGGCGGTCGAAGTGGCCGTCCGGCGCTGCTATTTTCAGAAGGGAAGCGGGGCCGAAGACGGGTTCTACGTGACCTTGTACGTGAGCGGCTACGGAGACGACCTGGCTCGAGCCCGTCGAAATTGGGGAATTGCGTTGCGCCTGGTCGGCAATGCGATCCTGCAGCTGTCGGCCTCCGGACTTGCCTGACGCAGTGCCTCCGAAAATTCCGAACAATCAGTGGAGTCACTCCGCCGGCTTCGGAGCCAGCCATCGCCCACGAAGCGATTGCGCGACCGCCTTCCAGTCGATGCGCGTGCGTGCCAGCGACAGCAGCAGCATCATCAGAAAGATGATCAGCAATCCCAGCGAAGCCGAACGAATGTTGTTGGCGCGCTTCGGCAACAATGAAAAGCGCCCATAAACAAATTCGATGTGCACCCAGTACACCAGCAGGGACGTCTGGCCCAGTTGGATCATCGGACTGAAGCCGCGGGCCCCGAGTCCCCAGCGGCACCAGGCGTAACTCAAGAGCGCAATCACCAGCAGAATACCGACCCGCATTAAGAAGAAGTTCGGGCTGGTATGCCAGTAGTCATAAACGGAATAGACCTGCCGCGGCAGATGATCCAACCAGCGCGAAAGCAAAGCCAGAGCAATTCCGCCTGCCCCCAATAGGAGGAGCATCCGCGTCGCGTGCGTCCGTCCCCAATCGCTGAACAGCACGAACCCGGCGGCCAAGCCGGCAAAGGCGAACGCCGTCCAGGGAAAAATGGGGAACAGCCACGGCTGCGGCGCCCCGAGGTTGTGGACGCCATTGACGTACGTCTCGATCTGCCATGGCAGCCACGAAGGACGCCAGGTCGTCCACAGCGGCGGGGTGAGCAAGGCAATCAAAGCCGCAGACAGCATCGCAGCAACCAGCAGGGCCGGACGCGGTTTTGCGGAATCGGCCCGCCGCAGCGCAATTCCACACACCAGCGCCATCAGCACCATCGACAAGCCGATCGTGTTCAAAATATCGACGCGGAACAGATCGCTCCAAGGCGCCCAGCCCCAGGAAATCAGATACTCCTGCAGCCGAAACAGCAGTCCAAAGGCAAAAATCTCCGCACCGCGTCGTGCCATCGTGCGAGTGATTTCGGCGGGGCTCAGATTTTTGCGTACCAGTTTGTCGGTAACCAGCGCGAACGAAATACCGGCCAGAAACAGAAACAGCGGAGCCGGTAGCGTCCCGCCGAGTTGGGAGTACATCAGGAAGTCAGTCTTGCGCGCCTCCCCGCCCAGCCACGAATCGTAGCAATGCGTCTGGAACATGAGGACGCAGGCCAGGCCACGCATCCAGTCGACCCAGGCGAGACGGGATGGGGACGGGGGCACGGAGGTAGTGTAGTGGCGACGGGGTGGGGATTGCTAACACCTGACAAGGGCCAGAAACCCTCTCCTAACGCTCTTGGCGCACGTTGCCGATATCGTTCAGATGAGGTCTAGCTTCCTGGGAAGATTCTTCAGCGGATTCAAGCGAAGTAGGGTGCAGGTCCGGACAGCGTCGCCCGCCAAACTGACGGTGGACTTTCGCACTCTCACCGAGGGTAGTCTCGACATGATCTGCGTGGCAGAGGTTTCGGGTCACAGTCACCACTTTGTATATGCCTCTCCCGCGACTTTTGAGACGATCGGCTGGACCGTTGAAGAATTTCTCCATCTCGATCCGAAGAGATTCTGGACCAAGGAATCGATGTCGATTATCGCCGGCGACATTGACAAGCTGTCGAAGGGAGAGCAGACGAGCATGGTGGTGGTCGAGGCGGTTCGGAAAAACGGCCGTCACATCTGGCTCGAGAACAAAGTGCGGGTTCTTGAGCAAAGGAAAGACGGGACGATGTCTGTCATGGTTTGCATGCGGGATGTGACAGAACGGAAGTACCTCGAGGAGCAGCTCGAGCATCAGGCACTCATCGACGGCTTAACCGGAATTAACAATCGTCGTGCCTTCGATCAAGCCATGGACCGGGAGTGGAGAAGGGCGGTTCGCAGCGGCCTGCCTCTTTCCCTTGTTCTAGTGGACGTCGACCACTTCAAGCTCTTTAACGATGTGTACGGCCATCAGGTTGGCGACGATTGCTTACGTGCCGTTGCGGAAGCCATGCGTGCGGCCGTCAAGCGAGCGGGAGATGTTGTTGCCCGCCATGGCGGCGAGGAGTTTGCCGCCCTGCTTCCCGACACGGGGATGGAAGGAGCAGGGCAACTTGCCAACCGGCTTTGCGAGGTCGTAGCTGGTTTGGAGATTCCTCATCGCTCCAACTCAGAGGGGGGCGGCTTCGTTACGATAAGCTGCGGAGTCGCAAGCGCGCTGGTCCGCTCGGGAGGCACGCCCTGTCTACCGAAGGACCTGATCCTCTCTGCCGATGCGGCGCTTTACACAGCTAAGCACGAGGGAAGAAACCGCGTGGCAATCTCGCCTCTCCTCGCCGTGCCCAAGCTAGCCCGCGATGCAAAGGATGCCGAACCTGATACCGAAATGCAGGAGCGTTTAGAGTCTCGTTGACTGCGCAAAAGGGGGCCAACCAGTGACTGGGCTTGCGGCGCTTAGGTCATCGTCCTCCGAGGAGGTCTTGCCTGCCCCCAACCCCACCCAGATACGTTGGTAATCTGGCTGGCAGAGCAGGCCGCGTGTAACCCTTGTTTGATGGGACCCACGTCCCACCCAAGGAGTTCGCGCCATGAAGTCGCTTATCGCAGTCGCCGTTGTATCGCTTGCATCGCTGCCCGTCTATGCTCAGGCGGCCAAACCCTGTGAGGAGTTAAAGGCCGAAATCGCTAAGAAAATGGAAGCCAACAAGGTCATGTCTTATACGCTGGAAATCGTGCCGACGGAAAAGGCCAAGGAAACGGAAGGCAAGGTGGTCGGCAGTTGTGATGGCGGCACCAAGAAAATCGTGTATCAGAGAGCGTCCACTCCCAAGGCAACGTCGGCGACCGAACCCACCAAGCCCTGATCTCCTGAGTCTCTTGGCAGCACGGTTGTGTCACCCGCGCGGGCGGGGCTCTTTTTGCTTCTGCTCTGGACAGATGCGGCACGACGCGCGAATTCAGATGCGGATGAGGTTCAGCTCGGGGAATGCGGCTCGATAGAGGCGGTCGTCGAGGGTCAACAATTGGTGTCCGTGGCAGACTGCGTGGGCGCCAATCAGGAAATCGGCCAGAATTCGTCTGGGTGCGCTTGCAGATTGCCGCGAGCGACGTTGCGCATAGGACTGAAATGCGCGGCCCGCGGTTCGCCAGACCTTCTCATCCAGCTTCCAATCTAACTGCATTCCAGTTTCCAGGAAGAACTGGTCCAGAAATTCCTCGCTCCGTTCGGGCAAGGCCAACAATTCCGCATAGACTGCACCGGAGACAACGAGACCGCCAAGTCTCTGGGCGCGATCAAAAGCCGACAGCGCGATTCTGTTGAGCGCATCGTCCGTATCCCAGAGCGCAACCAGCACATTGGTATCGACGGCGGATTTCATCGGCCTCGCATTTTCCTCAGCCAGGCGACAAGCGCCTTTCTGCCTGATGGCAGTTTCGGATTGCCGATCCCGCAATACCTCGCGAACGGGCTGGAGCCCGTCGCTGCCCGCACGCGGATGTCGCCGGACTCATCTTCGAAGACCAGGCGATCTCCCGGACCAACGCCCAGAACTCTGCGAATCTCAATCGGGATTGTGATCTGGCCCTTGCTCGTCACTTTTGCCTGCTTCTTCAATCGTATCTCCTGATTCCTTACTTTATCACAACGATTCCTTACTACCAGGCAAAACTGCGCACCTCAAGGCAACTCTCGGCCCTATTCTCGCTCCAACAACGCAATCCCCGAAAAGCGCTTGAAGCTTTCCTGCTTCTTCTTCGACGCGAGCCGTCCCAGCAAGCGAAAGAACTTTGCGAACGGCATCGTCCGCTTCAAGCGAAACGATTCCTCAAATATGGCCCGATACTCTCTCTCGCGCCATCCGTAGGGCTCGAAAAATTTCGTTCCTTCGGCGGGTCCAAATATCAAGGGCGCCCGGGCCAGCGCTTTGTCCCACGTCTTGTTGAGCCGCTTGAGAAGTTCCGGAGACGCCAAATCGATCAGCCACCACCGGAAGGAAGAAGGCGTGCTGAGATCCTGCGCCAGCCGCGCGACCTGTTCCGACTGCAGATAGGTGAGCAATCCCTCGGCAATCACAAACGTCCGCGACGAAGCCTGGCCGACGCGCGCGAACAACGCAGCGCGCTCTCGGTCATCCGTCAGGTCAACCGGGTCAAATTCGAGCCGGCAATGCGGTTGCGCGGCCGCCAGAACCGTCTGCTTGTAATTGAGAACGTCGGGAAAGTCCACTTCGACCCAGCGCAACGACGCCGGCAACGCCAACCGGTAGGGACGCGCATCGAGCCCGGAGGCGAGGTTCAGAACTGCATCGACCTTCTCCTGCTCGATCGCCCGAAGCAGAATTTCGTCCATCACCTGGGTGCGGACAATCATCGGCCACGCGGTTTGCCGGCCCTTGGGAATGCTGTTGAGGATCGCTTCCCCTTCCGGTCCGGCCAGTTTCCGCGCCCAGGGATCGTGAAACAGCGCGTCGGGACGTTCCGATTCCATGGCGCGATACATGGCGACCCAACGAGCGGTGTCGGAAACATGGGAGACAGGGGTCGAAGCAGGTGTCGGCATGCAGGTTTCCCCCACAACCTATTCAATCATCGGGCAGAGCCGCTACTCTACCACGGGACGTTCGCCGAACGGCGTGCTAGCATTTGCTCTAAGACGCGCTCTTTTCGCTATGAAGTCCGTCTCCAGCGCCGCGGTCGCCGTCTACTTCGTTCTGGCGGCCTGTTTTGTCTTGCCCGCCGCCCGGGCCGCCGACGAACCCAAATGGAACGAAGTCCATTCCACGCACTTCCACGTGATCACCGACGCCGGAGACAAGCGCGGCCGCGAGGTGGCGCTGCGCATGGAGCAGATGCGCGCCGTCTTCGGCCAGTTGCTCATGCGGGACAAGCTGAAAATGTCGGTGCCGATCACGGTCGTCGCCCTGAGGAGCGACAAGCACTACGGTTTTATCGCGCCCACGAAACAGAACATGGCCAAGGCATTCTTTGTGCCAGGGGCCGATCGCGTTTACATCGTGCTGAATCTTTTCGAGCAGGATCCCTGGCGCGCCGTCGCGCATCCGCTGGCTCACTATTTCCTGAATTACAACTATCCGCCCGCGCAGGGATGGTTTGATGAAGGCATGGCCGAGTACTTCGGCTCGATCCATGTGGACAACAAAGGCGTGGATATCGGCGCCGATCCGGAACTGGGCGCGGAATGGTTCGAAGACGCCTTCGAAAACCTGACGCGCAATCCGAACGCCCCGCAGTCTCTCACGCAACTTCTGAGCTCACCGGTCTGGATCTCCATGCCCGACCTGTTCACCATGAAGCATGACGGCAGCGGGGCGCGCGAAGGAACGCATCACACGCTCTACTACGCGCAGTCCTGGATGGTGGTCCACTACCTGATCAATAAGAACAAGATGTCCGAAGTCGGAACCTACTTTGACCTGGTGCTGAACCAGAAGGTTCCGGTCGAAAAAGCCATGGTGCAGGCCTTCGACCTCTCACCCGCGCAGATGGAGCAGGCGGTGAGGGCTTACTTCAACGGCTTACCCAGTCTCGGGATTGCGATGGACCGCTCGAAGCAGCCGAACGTCGAAGGCGACAATGCCGATGTTGCCCAACCCTACCACCAGGACGTACCGTTTGGCCCCGACGACCTCGGGATGACAGTGAATCAGATTACCGACGCTGAGGCACGCGCGATGATCGACGATGTGATGGCCCGCATTCCCGAGCGGCACGATCAGGCCGTGCACGAACTGAAAGAGCTTACCGATGACATCAAAGACAACGAGGCGGCCCGCCGCGCGCTCGCCTGGGACCACATCCAGCGAAAAGAATTCGAAGCGGCTGCGGACGAGTTGGATCGCGCCTCAGAGCTCGATCCGAAAGATCCCTGGATCTGGTACTACCGAGCTGTGCTGAAGTATCGGCGCGCGCAGTCGACCGGACACGAGATCGAGGGTCTGGCCAACATGATGCAGGACCTGAAAGCTTCCCTCGACTGGTATCCGGAATTTGCCGAGGCCTACAACATGCTGGGTGTGGCACGCATCGAGGGAGGCGGACTCATTTCTGCGCTCGACGCCGAGCGCCTCGCGATTTCTTATTCCCCGCGCAATCTCGAATACCAATTCAATCTCGGTCAGATTTATGTCTCCGGCAAGAAGTGGGACCAGGCGCGCGATCTCTTTACTCGCTTGAAGGGAAGCCGTGATGCTCACGTGGCGGCGGCGGCGAAACGCCAACTCGAAGACCTGGCGACGCTGCAGAAATACGGCATCCGCCCCGAGCACGCGGGCCAGGGAGCGCAAACCCCGGCTGGCGCCGCGAGTGCTCCAGCGGCCGTCGTAAGTTCCGGCGGCGACGAAGACGAAGAATCCGACACCCCGCCCAAACCTGCTCCGCCCAAGCCCGGCACGACCGGGCCGGTACAGAATCTGAAGGGCAAGCTCGTCGCGAGCGACTGTTCCAGGTCGCCCGAGGCGGTCGTCACGTTTCTGGTCGGGATGAAGACCTACAAGCTGCACACTGGAGATTACAAAACGCTGCTCGTCATCGGCGAAGACCAGTTCTCTTGTGAGTGGAGGAATCGCATCGCGTCGGTAAACTACCGAGCCGTGGGGAATGCAGGCGGAGAGTTGGTTTCGCTGGAGTTACAGTGAGCCGTAACTTCTGTGTCCTGCGTGGTTCATGAAGGGGTCGACAAGCAAGGAACCTGAAAGAAAATAGAGAAGCGAGACAAACCATGGCGTGGCTGAACGTCGACGAATACGGGCCGGGCGGTTGGGCAGCGCCAGGCGACTTCCAATGGCGTGCCCGGCATTACTGCTCCGAGCTGGAGAAGGGCCAGATTCTTTTCTTTTCCACGCCGCCGTTTAATCTGCCGCAGTCCGATGTTGAGTTTCTCGTTTCGCTCAAACCGGCCGATTCGCGCCTGCACAAAAACATCTCCTACCGCCCCGAGCAAGACCTGCTGCGAGGCTTCTCCGATTCCGCCAACCAGCCGCGCGTGCACGAGATCATGCTGCGCTACGCCGCGGCAGTGAAAAATTTCGTGTCGGCTTTTCTGGCACCCTACGCGGGAAAGCTTCAGACCGATTACGCCAGCTTCCGTCCTCTGGAAGAAGAAGGCCGCGACCTGCCGCTCCATAAGAAGAACGACCTGCTCCACGTGGACGCCTTTCCCAGCCGCCCAACACGGGGTGGGCGCATCCTGCGTGTGTTCACGAACGTTCATCCATCAAAAGATCGCGTGTGGGTGGTGGGCCCGCGTTTTCCGGAACTGGCGTCGCGCTTTGCCGAACCGGCTGGCCTGCGCAAATTCGCCAACGCCTCCAGCGCCATGCGTGGATGGAAACGTGGCCTGGGAACACTGGGCCTCCCCGTTGCCGATCGCGCCCCCTACGACAAGTTCATGCTCCATTTTCACGACTGGCTGAAAGAGAACACCGCGTTCCAAAACGCGAAAGAGGGCAAAGAACAGCTGGAATTTCCGCCCATGGCGACCTGGCTGGTATTCACTGACGGTGTGCCCCACGCGGCACTGTCGGGCCAGTTTGCCATGGAGCAGACATTCATCGTTCCTGTCGAAGCCCTCGTCACGCCGGAAGCGGCGCCGATTCGCGTGCTGGAAAAGATGACGGGAAGGGCGATGGATTAGGTATTCTCCGGCTGCTGTAAAGAACCAGCGATAGTGATCTTCTCCCGAAGTAGTACTAGAATCTCGTTATCGCTGTTCCCAGGCCGCGAGAACTCCTGACTAAACAGGTCCCAAGGATTGTATGAACATCCTCTTGTTCTCCATGCCGGACTATTTTGAGCACATGCCCCCGGCAGCGGTTCGCATGCCAAGCGGAGCTCTCACCTCAATTGCTGGAAACGTCGATTCCCATCACCGGGTCGCGGTTGCCGACCTCATCCTGGTTCATGATCGCGCGCGGCAAACTGCCATCCAACTCGTTCGCGAACACCAGCCCGACATCATGGGCCTGTCTGTCATGACGTTCCAACGGCGAACTGCCAGCCGCATTATCGATCTGGCGCGCGCTCTCAAGCCAGGCTTGAAAGTCGTTGTTGGAGGCTACGATCCCAGTCTTGCTCGAGAAGCCTACATGGAAATGAATGTGGACTACATCGTGCGCGGCGAAGGGGAAGTTACTTTTCGTGAACTGCTGCGAGCTTTGGAGCGAGGTGCAGGCCTCGAGAGCATCTGCGGGCTTTCCTATCGTGACCATGATCGCTGGATCCACAACCCCGATCGTCCGGTTCACCGGCTCGAAGGCGACGAAATCCGTTTGCCCGCGCGCGGCGCTCGTGTGCTAAAAGGCTACACCGTACTAGGACGACAAGTGGATGTGATCGAGACGTCGCGTGGTTGCACCTTCGACTGCAGTTTCTGCTCGATCATCGAAATGCGAGGGCGGAACTTTCACACTTACTCCTTTGAGCGCGTCCTGCAGGACATTCGGGACGCCCGAGACCACGGCGCGCGAACCATCTTTCTGGTCGACGACAATATCACTCTCAACGTGCATCGCTTCGAAGCGCTTTGCCAGGCCATCATCGAGGCCGGGCTGGCCAAATTGGACTATTTCGTGCAGGCGATGACCTCGGCCATTGCCAACCATGGCGAGACTCTTGCGCCACTGATGCGCCGAGCGGGATTCCGCTACGTTTTCCTGGGTATCGAAAACATTCTGGAAAACGATCTCCAGTTCTTACGGGCCACCGCCAAGAACAGCGCGCGCGACAACGGGCGCAACCAGGGGAATGCTACGGTGAAGGCCATCGAGTGCTTACACCGGAACAACATGTACGTCATCGGTGGACTGATCGTCGGCAACCCTGACGATACCGTCGATTCGATTGAAGCGAACCTGGCGTTCGCCCGCCGCTATGTGGACTGGCCCTATATCCAGCACCCCACGCCCTATCCTCGTACGCCCATGACCCGTGATTTTCAGGAGCGGGACTTGATTATGAACCACCGGCTCGAAGAGTACGACGGTACGACCGCGGTCGTGCGTACCGAGCACCTGTCCGCCGAAGAAGTCGAGTTCCTCCGCTGGAAAGCGGAACGCTGGATGAAGCTCCGTCACATGCCGGTTGCTCTTCGACACGACCCATGGTTCATCCTGCGACATGGCCCGGAGATGCTGGCGCATACTTTTCGAGGCTCCTCGTTGCCATCGATCCTCGGTTTGGAGGATGAACGGATGGCGTTTCAACGCTACAAGGCAATACGCCGGGAAGAGAGGGAGTACGTGTGAATCGTGCGACGCGACAAAAGGCGGGGAAGGGCGCCCGGCCTGAGCGCCCTTCGGGGGGAGGGACCTCCGTCAGAACCGAAACACGATTCCAGCGGACGGCTGTGCGGTGTGCGTGATGGTGTTTGTGTCCAGCGCTTTGATTCCGAAGTCCGGGGCGTTGTACACCAAGCCTCGATACTCCGCTCGCAGCGACACATGATTGAAGAGTGGGAAATCGGCTCCGCCTCCGTAGGCAAATACGCCAACCGTCTGGCTCTGCGCTCCCGTCACCGAACCGAATGCGTTGCCGGTAGGATCGAACACCAGTGCTCCGCCCTCGGCCAGCACGTACGGATGAATCCGGAACCTTGCCGGTGCAGGCAGGCTGAACACGAAGCCGCCCGTCGCCTGGTGAACGTTGGCTTGAACCCTTGAAAGTCCCGCTGTCGTGAAGAACTGCTGTGAGTTGCGTCCGTAGCCGTAAACTCCCTCGGCCGCGAGCCAGCGCGTGAAGTGATACCGGTAACCGACCAGGAGCCCGCCGCTGTCAGTGCTGCGCTGTGTCGTTCCCTGTCCAGTCGTGTCCTTCGTGAAAAAGCCGGTTCCCTGAACACTGATCTCAGACCGCGACTCCTGTGCCAGCGCGCTGCTCCCCAGCGCCAGGGCCAGCACCGCGACAACGATTGCATACTTCCGAACCATTGAATGTCTCCCCTTTGGGTACAATTTGATCAGCCCTGCGATCGCCGCACGGTTCGATACACTGACTGTCGTCTTCGCGGGTGGAAGGAGCACCGCGCGTGCCAAACCATTGATGACCGGCGGAAATCGCAGGAATGCGGTTGAAATGCCGCAGGTTAGCGAAATGGTCGAAACGCGCCGCGATCGGCCGTTGTCGAGCGGTTCGACACCTGTTTCGTCATATGCCGATCTTTCGACACTTTGAGAAGCCTTCCCGGCAGTGCAGGCATCGAAATACAAGACACTCTCGTGCACGGGGAGATCGCGAATCGGGCGCCACTAGTTGTGAATAGTCCTCGCGGTGACAAATGTTCATGGCCGCCGGTGCGGTAACACATCCTAGAGTCGAAGAGCAGCGATACCTCGCCTTGCTGCGGGCCGCGAACTCCATCGCCACCTGCAGCGATTGCAGCACTGCGTCCGAAAATCTCGTCCGCCATCTCCGCGAAGTCACTCCGTTTGACTATCTCCACCTGGTCGCCTTCGACAAAGAGACCAACGCTCCCGAGTGGTGCCTGCTCGAGAGCAATGGCCGCCGCCTCGACATTTCCTGCAAGGATGGCGCTTCCCTTAACGACGGCGTGTCGTTCGAAGGCACCCCGATTCAAACCGTGCACGAATCCGGGGAGTTGCTCGTCACGCAAGATTGGAAAGAGGAAACGCGCTTCCCCAGCCACCAGAATTTCCTTTCGGAATTGGGCGTTGCGTCCACCTGTACCCTGCCGCTGAAGCGTGGTGAACGCCGTTTGGGCGTGCTTAGCCTGGGCCGGTTCTACCCCAATGCCTACGACGACGAAGAAATTGCCTTTTTGGGCCTGGTGGCCGATCAGATCGGTCTTGCCATCGACGCGGCCGTAAACTTCTACGTTTCGCAGCGAGTCAAGGACCAGCTCAAGCTCATCCTCGAGCTCAATAACAAGGTGGTTTCGAATCTGGAGTTCCACGACTTCCTCCGCGCCACCTCCGCCAGCGTGCGCGAGGTCATGCGTTGCGACGCGGCCGCCGTCATGCTGGCCGATGCCGAGGGCAAGCACTTAGTCGTTCACGCGCTCGACTATCCCGGCAGCCGCGGAATCTTCACCGAAGGCGGTCTCATCCCCATCGAGGGCACGATCCCCGGCAACACCTTCCGCACGGGCAAGCCGATGGTCGTCAACCGTCTCGATCCCGCCGAGATTCCGCCCGAGATGTACCGCAAGGCCACCGCCGAAGGCCTCAACTCGTTCTGCGATGTGCCGCTTCTCAGCAAGAGCCGCCTGCTGGGCGTGCTGGCGGTCGCGCGCCGCGAAGAAAACACGTTTGATGACGACGAAATCTCATTCCTCACCCAGGTGGCCAAGCAAGTGGCGATCGGTGTCGAAAATGCTCTTTCCTACAGCGAAATCGCCGATTTGAAAGATCGTCTCGCGCAGGAAAAACTCTACCTGGAAGACGAAATTCGCGGCGAGATGGATTTCGAAGGCATCGTCGGACAGAGTTCCGCCCTTCGCCATGTTCTGCAACTCGTCGAGACCGTCGCTCCCAGCAACTCCACCGTGCTGCTGCTCGGCGAGACAGGCACAGGAAAGGAGTTGATCGCCCGCGCTATCCATGAACGCAGCCGCCGCAAAGACCGCACATTCGTGAAGCTCAATTGCGCCGCGATTCCCACCGGCTTGCTGGAGAGCGAGCTCTTCGGACATGAACGTGGCGCTTTCACCGGGGCCATTTCGCAGAAAACGGGACGTCTCGAACTAGCGGACAACGGATCGCTCTTTCTCGATGAGGTCGGCGACATCCCCATCGAGATTCAGCCCAAACTTCTCCGCGCCCTGCAGGAGCGCGAGTTCGAGCGCCTGGGTAGCACGCGAACCAAGCAGGTTGACGTGCGCTTGATCGCCGCCACCAACCGCGATCTGGAATCGATGATCGAACGCCGCGAGTTCCGCAGCGATCTGTACTATCGCCTGAACGTCTTCCCCATCCGTATTCCGCCCCTGCGCGAGCGTCCCGAGGACATTTCGCTGCTGGTGCGTTATTTCGCCCAGAAATATGGTCGCCGGATGGAAAAGAACATCGAGTCTGTCCCCGCTGCCGCCATGAAGAAACTTGCAGGCTGGCATTGGCCCGGCAACATCCGCGAACTGGAAAATTTTATCGAGCGCTCCGTCATTCTGACGCACGGGTCCGCCCTGCAAGTACCGGTTGGTGAACTCGGCAACAACGGCAAGGCACTTCCCCTGTCCGGAACTCGCGATGCCGGCGAGCGCGACGACATCCTGCGCACCCTCAAAGAGTCACGCGGCCGCGTCGGAGGTTCGGACGGAGCCGCCGCCCGCCTCGGCCTCAAGCGCACTACTCTGATCTCCCGCATGAAGAAGCTCGGGATCAATCCGCGACAAGTGTCGTAGCCTTCGACGGTCTATCCTTGATCCGTAAAACCAGTTGGCATCCAGGCGCCAAGTTTGGCACGCGTGATGCTCTAACATTCGGCATGATCTCAGCATTCATCCTCCTTGGCCTCGGCGCAGGCTCGCTGATTTTCCTCCTGTTGTTCCTCGCTGCCCTGATCCGGGAACCAAGGCGTCACAGTCAAACCCCCCGGAATGCTGATCGGAGTCTGGCCCTCACTATCATGGAGCAGTATCGCCGCGACAGTCACCACAAGCGTGCCGCATGAAGTCGTGTTCGGCATCAGGTGTCGACACTGTCGTCGACACTTTTCGACATGCGTTCTGACAAGCCTTTACAAAGATCTTGAAATCCCTGCCTTTAGCCGGACAAGTCGAGCCGGCACCGTTTGGTATTCGGGTTGCCTAACACAGATTGGTAACAGAAAACGAATGTTCAGGATTTCAATGATCGACACACGATCCGAGCGCAGGCTTGTGGTCGAGGGAACTTTAACCGAACCTTGGGTGGACGAACTTAGAAAAACCTGGCAACACGCAAGCCAGGACGCGCAGGGGCGCAAAGTCATCATCGACTTGGACAATGCAACCGTCATCAGCCGCGAGGGGCAGGATTTGATTCTCGAACTCATGCAGGGCGGAGCGAGGTTCACCTGCGGGGCCGTTCTCACCAAGTACGTGCTCAGGAAGTTGGCGGATCGATGCCGGGGAACTCGAAGCCTGGATCGCAAGGAAGTGGGATGTTGTAAGTAACGACGTTAAGGGGAGGCGAGATGCTGCCGCAGCAAACGGGTGTTCCAGTGGGGAATCGGTCGGATTACGCGGTTTCGCGCGATTTCTGCCGTATCTTCGCCGAAGACATGAACGGGCTTTACACCTTGTCATTACTGCTCACTGCCGATCCGTCCAGAGCCGAGCAGTGCTTCGCTCAGGCGATGGACGATTGTCTTACGGCTGCCCGCGTATTCAAGGACTGGGCTCGTTCCTGGGCGCGCCGTGCGGTGATTCAGAACGCCGTTCGCCTACTGCAGCCCTCTCTGGAGCTGCGGCCGGCGTCAGTTACGGCATTGGACGCTGAGACTGCGGTGGTCTCGGACACGTCGGTCCGGCTCTCCGCCATCTTTGAACTCAAAACATTCGAACGCTTTGTGTTTGTTATGTCTGTCCTGGAGCGCTGCCCCGATCATGAAGTCATGCTGCTGCTGGGATGCTCGCGGCGCGACGTCGTCCGAGCCCGCGTTCGAGCCATGGAGCGCATCGCGAAGCTCGCGGAAAAGGGGCGTGCTGCGGTCGCATTCGGAGCGGGTACTTTCATCGGGAATGCGGGATTGGCGGCGAAAACCGCCTGATCACCGCCTTCTGATCCCAAAAGATAGTTGCGTAGATATGTCGATTTAGTTGGGGCTTAAACGTCATAACAATTAGGGGCACGAATCCTTTTGTTGGAGTAGCCAATCTGATTAGGACGCGCTCACGTGGGGTGGCGCTCAAATCCAGAACCCGTGGCACTGCCACCGTTGTAGGTGTTGGTTTCAAGGAGAGAGTTCATGGCAAAGCGAATGACCCTGGTGTTGGCCGTAACCGCAGTACTCCTTACGGCTTTGGGCTTCATAAAGTTCAAGCAGATTCAAACGGCGGTGCAGGCGGCTTCGTCGTTCCAGCCGCCTCCGCAAGCGGTGACCAGTCTGGTCGCGAAGCAGGAGCATTGGCCCGGGACCATGTCTGTGATCGGCACGATGGAAGCTGTGCACGGCGTGACCGTCAGCGCCGATCTGCCTGGTACCGTGGCAAGAATCACGTTCGAATCCGGCCAGGCCGTTCAGGCGGGCCAGATTCTGGCCGAGCTCGATACCCGGCAGGAACGCGCGCAACTCGCTTCGCTCGAAGCGCAGCGTGACCTCGCCCGTGTGAATTACGCCCGCATGGATCAACTCGTAAAAGAAGGTGTGATCTCCCGAGCGGAATATGACCAGGCGACGGCGCAGCAGAAAGCAAGCGAAGCCAATGTCGCCGAGATCCGCGCCACGATCGAACGGAAGACCATTCGCGCGCCGTTTTCCGGAATTCTCGGCATCCGTAAAGCCAACCTCGGAGAGTATCTCGCGGCGGGCGGTGCCATCGTTCCCCTGCAGTCCCTGAATCCGATCTACGTGGATTTCGGAATTCCGCAGCAGGATGCGAACAAGGTGAAGGTGGGCGGCAGCCTCCGCATCACCTCGGACGAGCTTGTTGGAGCCGTCTTCACCGGACGTGTCACTGCCATCAACTCCGTAGTGGACGAGACAACTCGCAACTTGCAGGTGCAGGCGACCCTTTCCAATCCCGGCGGCAAACTGCGTCCCGGCATGTTCGTTGAGGTTGAGTTGGGGCTGGGCGCGAGCCGCGACGTCATCGCGCTGCCGGCGTCCGCCATCAACTACGCGCCTTACGGCGACTCGGTCTACGTCATCACCGACATGAAAGACCCGAAAGGTCAGACCTACCGCGGGGTGCGTCAGCAGTTCGTCAAGGTCGACGGATCTCGCGGCGACCAGGTCGCGATCATCTCCGGCCTCAAGGCGGGCGACGAAGTCGTGACCTCCGGCGTGTTCAAGCTGCGGAACGGCGCCGCCGTCCTGGTCAATAACAAGGTGCAGCCGGGCAACAATCCCGCGCCCAAGCCTTCAGACAGCTAATCGAGGACAGCGAATGAAGTTCACCGATCTATTCGTAAAGCGTCCCGTCCTTGCGATCGTCGTCAGCCTGGTCATCCTGATCGCAGGCCTGCAGTCGATCCGCTCGTTGAGCGTGCGTCAGTACCCGCGCAGCGACATCGCTGGGGTGCAGATCACGACGGTTTATGTCGGTGCCAACGCCGACCTGGTTCGCGGGTTCATCACCACTCCGCTGGAGCGCGTCATCGCCAGCGCCGATGGCATCGACTACATGGAGTCGTCGAGCGCTCAG
>Ga0335082_10000551_pt1 | contig 38984 bp, 27 predicted proteins | sample Lox_Sample_41_FD_206718 | JGI IMG/M metagenome (GOLD analysis project Ga0335082, IMG submission 206718) | Soil microbial communities from Loxahatchee National Wildlife Refuge, Florida, United States - Lox_Sample_4.1 | ecosystem: Environmental > Terrestrial > Soil > Wetlands | place: USA...
GCACGCTGCTTCACGCGCGGTGGCTGAGCAGCCGTCCAAGGCTTACAACCCGTTGTTCCTGTACGGCGGCGTGGGCATGGGCAAGACACACCTGATGCACGCCATCGGGCACATGATCAAGAAGCGCAATCCGGCGATGAAGCTGAGCTACGTGAGCGCGGAGAAGTTCACCATCGAGGTGATCAACTCGCTGCGCTTTGACCGCATGATCAGCTTCCGGGACCGCTTTCACACTGTGGATGTGCTGCTGGTGGACGACATCCAGTTCATTGCGGGCAAGGAACGCACGCAGGAAGAGTTCTTCCACACGTTCAACGCGTTGTACGAGCAGCAGAAGCAGATCGTGATTTCGTCGGACTGCTTGCCGAAAGACATTAACTCAATTGAGGAGCGGCTACGGTCGCGGTTCGAATGGGGGCTGATTGCGGATATCCAGCCGCCCGACCTCGAGACGAAGATTGCGATTTTGCAGAAGAAGGCGGAGAACGACCGGTTCCACTTGCCCGATGAGGTAGCGGAATACATTGCGCGGGCGATCAAGTCCAACGTGCGCGAACTGGAAGGCGCGCTGACCCGATTGATGGCGTATGCGTCTCTGACGGGGACCGCCATTTCGCTGGCCACGGCTCAATCGGTGCTGCGCAACATCATCGCGTCGCAGGAAAAGCGTGTGACGATCGACTTGATCCAGAAGAGCGTCAGCGAGCATTTCAACCTGCGCGAGCAAGATCTGAAGATCCGCAGCAATACGCGGGCGATCGCGTTCCCGCGCCAGGTGGCGATGTACATCGTGAAGCAGCTCACAACCGCGTCGTTGCCGGAAATCGGGCGGCAATTCGGCGGAAAGCATCACACCACGGTGCTGCACTCGATCAACAAAATCGAGGAATTGCGGCGCTCCGACAAGGAACTGAATCGCACGATTACGCGGCTGATGGACGCATTGCAGTAGCTAGCGTTTTTTCCACTCACTCCAAGGCACGACCCCGAGCTGGAGTTGTGGTTCATCTGGAAGCATGGCGATGAACTCCAATTGGTTGCCATCTGGATCCTCGAAATAAAGCGACGCGGCGGGCATCCAAGCGAGGACTACGGGCTCGTCGACGGGCCGGCGGTCGAAATCACGCGGAGTGACGTTTGCCGCTTTGAGCTGCGCAGGAGCCCGCAACAGGTCGGCAAGTCCGACGGCGAACGCCGTGTGCAGTTGCATACGTTGCGGCCCCGAGCCCGTTTCCCAAAGACCAAGCATCGATTTTCCGCGCCCGCCGAGCCAGTAGAAAGCGACGTGTCGATCGGGGAAGGCTCGTGCAAGCTGGAGACCGAGCATTTTGCCGTAGAAATCCATGGCGCGATCAAGGTTTGCAACAGTGAGATGCGTTTCAAACAGACTTTGGATTGCGAGCATCGTTTTCTCCCGAACGTTTCAATCTGAACCACAATAGCTTTTCAGTTGGATGAAGAGTTGGAAGGATTCGGTTTGTGCAGAATGTGGCGCGCCGGGCATCCGGCCACTGGCTACACGTGGAATTTTTCTCATGGAAGATGTGTGGACAATTTGTGAGTAGAGGGTGGGAAAATTGCGAACGGAATGTGGAAAGAAAGTCAAGGGTGAATGGCAAATCGAGAGCGTTTGGTAGTTTTCCGCAGAGGCGCGAGAAAATCCACGTGACACCGGAGTGAGAAAATCGCGGCCGATTTGCGTGTAATGCGTTTTTCCACCGATCCACAGCACTCATCACAACAACAAGGTTTATTTTGTTCTTAGAATTTAAGAATGCCTTGTAGAAATAGTGGTGTTGTGAAAAACGCTGGTACCGGCGGTACTCGCCGAGCAGGGACGAAATTCCTCAGTAGTAGCCATTTCCACAGGCTTTAGCGCGAGCGTGGGCTTTATAACGGGGTAAAAAGCGAGTAGAGTACGCTTTACGGCGCAGTCTACCGGAGAACCTATGACGGCAACGGGAACCGTACGCGAGGAAAGCCAATCCATGGAATTCAGCGTAATTAAGTCGGCGCTGCTTAACGAACTCACCACAACGCAGGGCGTGGTCGAGCGCAAAACCACGATTCCAATTTTGTCGAATCTCCTCGTGGAAGCGAAAGGCAATCACCTGACGATCACGGCGACGGACTTGGAATTGAGCGTGCGGACGTCGTGTGAAGCGAAGGTGAAGAAAGATGGCGCCGGCACAATACCCGCGAAAAAGCTGCTCGAACTGGTGCGTCTGTTGCCCGAGGGCGAGATCAAGTTCAAGTTACTGGACAACCACTGGATTGAGATCGTCAGCGACAAGAAGAAATACAAGATGGTGGGCATGGCAAAGGAGAACTTCCCTGCCCTGCCGGTTATGCCGCACACACTGGTGAAGATCCCGGCGGCCGTGCTGGAGAGCTTGATCGCGAAGACAAAATTCGCGATTTCGATGGAAGAGTCGCGTTATACGCTGAACGGCGGCCTGCTAATCCTGAAGCCAGAAACGCTGGCGATGGTGGCAACGGACGGACACCGCCTGGCCCTGGCGGAGACGGACCAGAAACTCGCCGGGCTAAACGGCGAAGTACGGGTGTTGATTCCGAAGAAGGCCATGGATGAAGTGGAAAAACTCTCTGCTTCGGCGGGGTCGGACGCCAGCCTGGACTTCGCAAAAGACGAAAGCCACTTATTCTTCCAAGTTGGGCATCGGCTGCTAATTTCCCGAATCCTGACAGGGCAGTTTCCGAATTACGAAGCGGTGCTGCCGCGCGAGAACAACAAGTCAGTAGTGCTGGAGCGCGCGGAATTGAGCGATGCGGTACGGCGAGTATCGCAACTGGCGGATCAGCGCTCGCACGCCGTGAAATTGTCGGTTTCGAAAGAGGGTGTGGAGATCTCCGCGTCGAGCCCGGAGTATGGCGAAGCGAAAGAATCGATCGAGAAGGATTACAAGGGCGACGCGATCGCGATCGGATTCAATTCCAGTTACATGCTGGATTTTTTGAGCGCGGCCGCGGACGGGCCGATCAGCATCGAGCTGAAAGACGAGCAGTCGGCGGGGCAAATGCGGCCGCTGGCGGATGAAAGCTACCGCTACCGCTACGTCATCATGCCGATGCGAATCTGATTGGAGAACGCGGCAGAGGACTCAGGTCGAAACTGTTGCAGATTGCGGTGCTGAGACAGATGCAACGAACGACGGAAATAGCTTGGCTGCCCGTTGCCCAAAACCACTATAACTAACTGAAAATATAGCACTTAGATATCCACAACCCCCAGCCGGCGAGTTGAGAAATTGGCTGTCTTCCGGTAAAATTTAAGGGTTGTCGATTCGCAGATTTTCCTCCAAATCGACACGTCCGCCAGGCGAGATCTTGACCGAAGAAAGCCCTGCGCCAGGGGCTGGTCAAAACGCCTGGAGAACATAAGTCTTCGCCGCGTCCCGGATTGCGGGATGGGATGAAGCAGGAACCCTACGAGCTGCAATTTGCCCGGCAAGTTGCAGTCAAAGGGTGAGGCGACGCATGGAAGTCGATCGTCACGCCTTTCCTCGCTTCACAGAATCGAGTTGAGCCATCGCCGGCAGTGCCCGAAGTGCGTCGGGTGTGCGGGGCGGACGGAGTCCGGGCGATTGGGCTAGCCGTAGGCACGACCTTCACCCGCCGAAACGGGTTCAAGGCAAGGGAGCTGAAATGGGCGACAAAGAAACAGTGACGGGCAAGGGCGGTCACGCATACGACGCAAAGTCGATCAAAGTGCTGGGTGGCCTGGAAGCGGTGCGCCTGCGTCCCGCCATGTACATTGGATCCACGAGCGAGATGGGATTGCACCATCTGGTGTGGGAAGTCGTCGACAACTCCGTGGACGAAGCGATGGCGGGCTTCGCCGATGAGGTGAATGTCACGGTGCACGCCGACAATTCCGTGACCGTCCAGGATAACGGGCGCGGTATTCCGGTGGACATGCACGCGACGGAGAAGCGTCCTGCCGCGGAGGTGGTGTTGACGGTGCTGCACGCCGGCGGAAAGTTCGACAGCGAGACGTACAAGGTGTCGGGCGGATTGCACGGCGTGGGCGTTTCGGTGGTGAACGCCCTATCCGACTGGCTGGAACTGGAAATTCAGCGCGACGGCGCGGTGTGGGAACAGACTTACGAGAAAGGTAAGCCTACATCGAAGCTGAAGCAGACGGGAAAGACGCGGAAGACCGGCACGAAGGTCACGTTCCATCCCGATCCGACAATTTTCGAGAAGACAGTTTTCAGTTATGACACGCTGGCGAACCGCTTGCGCGAATACGCGTTTCTCAACAAGGGTTTGAAAATCACGCTGAACGACGAGCGCAATGAAAAGAGCACGGAATTCCGGTTCACTGGGGGCATCGCGGAATTCGTGAAGCACCTGAATCGCGGGAAAACGACCCTGCACGATTCGGCGATCTACATGGAAGGCAAGAAGGGCAATGTGGAGATGGAGATTGCCCTGCAGTACAACGACTCCTACGGCGAGAACGTGTTCGCATTCGCGAACACGATCAACACCGTCGACGGAGGCACGCACCTTTCGGGATTCCGCTCGGGCCTGACGCGCACGATCAACAACTTTGCTTCGGCGAACGGCATGTTGAAAGAGCAGAAGGACGAAGTGAGCATCACCGGCGACGACGTGCGCGAAGGACTCGTCGCGGTGGTGAGCGTGCGCCTGCCGCAGCCGCAGTTCGAAGGACAGACGAAAGGCAAGCTGAACAGCGACATCAAGGGCGACGTCGAGCAGTTGGTGAACGAGAAGCTCGGCGAATGGTTCGACAAGCACTCCACGGTGGCGCGGCGCATCATCGGCAAGTGCATCGACGCAGCCCGCGCGCGCGAGGCAGCCCGCAAGGCGCGCGAACTGACGCGCCGCAAGTCGGCGATGGATACGAGCGGCCTGCCGGGGAAGCTGGCGGATTGCCAGGAACGCGATCCCAGCCGCTGCGAGTTGTTCGTGGTCGAGGGCGAGTCGGCGGGCGGCTCGGCGAAACAGGGGCGCGACCGGAAGTACCAGGCGATCCTTCCGCTGAAGGGCAAGATTCTTAACGTGGAAAAGGCGCGCTACGACAAGATGCTGGGGCACGAAGAAATCCGCGCGATCATCACGGCGCTCGGGACAGGGATCGGGAAAGACGATTTCGACGCCGGCAAGCTGCGCTATCACAAGATCATCCTGATGACCGACGCGGACGTCGATGGTTCGCACATCCGAACGCTGCTGCTGACGTTCTTCTTCCGCCACATGAAGGAATTGATCGAACGCGGGCACATTTTCATCGCGCAGCCGCCGCTGTACCGCGTGAAGCGCGGTAAGAGCGAGCGGTATATCCGCGACGAGCGGGATTTTGCGCGGGAATTGATGAAGCGCGCCACGGAAGATCACGTGGTGAAGGCGAAGGAAGGCGTAACGCTGCAAGGCGCCGGCCTGACGTCGTTCCTGCTGAACGTTCAGGAATTCGCGGCGGTCGAAGCGAAACTGGCGCGGCGGCTGAAGGATGCGGTACTGGTCTACGTCCTGGCGGAGAGCGGTCTCGACAAGAAGAACGAGTTTGAAGAAAAGAAGACGCTGGAGAAGCTGCTGAAGGAAATCGAGAAGGCCAAGCTGAAGCTCGACGGGAAAGTCATTTTCGACGAGGAGCACAGCCTGTACGAAATCCAGCTCGGTGCGCCGCACAACCAGAAGATCAACTGGGCGCTGGCATCGACGCCGGATTACAAGCGGCTGCGCGCTCTGACCAAACAGATCGAGGAGTATAACAAGCCGCCGTTCGTGATTACGCGGAACGGCGACAAGGCCACGAAGGAGAAGGCCGGGGACGTGCTCGCTTACGTGATGGAAGACGCGAAAAAAGACTTCACCATTACGCGATTCAAGGGCCTGGGCGAAATGAATCCGGGGCAGCTGTGGGACACCACAATGAACGCGGACAGCCGCACGCTGCTGCAGGTGAAGCTGGAGGACGTGGTGGAAGCGGAGAAGATCTTCACCACCCTGATGGGCGAGAACGTGGAAGACCGGAGGAAGTTCATCGAGGACAACGCGCTCGAAGTGGTGAACCTGGATATCTGAGATAGTGCCTGCCGGGCGCGGCAGGCTGCGGCACTGCAAAGGCGACGCGCATGTACTACCAGTTGGGATGGACGACATTGCCGGGGCTGCGAGGGTTGAGCGTGAGCGAGTTTCGCGCTAAGCCCACCACGGAACCGGACAACGAACGGGGAGTGGCGCTTTTTTTCGCGAACGATGCGGAGCGCGATTCGTTCTTGCAGCAACTGGAAACAGATTTTGGGCCGCGGCGGTTCACGAATGCAGCCGACGCGTTCGACACGGTGAAAGCGTTCGTGCTGGAACACGCCGCAAAAAGGACTCGAATTCAGGACTGACGAGGAAACATGGCTGACGAACAGAATCTTTCGATCCTGCTGCCGGTAGATATCGAAGCCGAGATGCGGAAGTCGTATCTCGACTACGCCATGAGCGTGATCATCGGGCGAGCGCTGCCCGATGTCCGCGACGGGTTAAAGCCGGTGCACCGCCGCATTCTTTTCGGCATGTACGAGCTGGGCCTGACGTCCACGCGGCCGTATCGCAAGTGCGCGAAGATCGTCGGCGAAGTGCTCGGCAAGTATCACCCGCACGGTGACGCGCCGGTGTATGACGCGCTGGTGCGTATGGCGCAGGACTTCAACATGCGCTACCCCCTCGTCGACGGGCAGGGCAATTTCGGGTCCGTGGACGGCGACATGCCGGCGGCGATGCGGTACACGGAAGCCCGCCTGGCAAAAATCGCGGAAGACCTGCTGGCGGACATCGAGAAAGATACCGTCGACTTCCTGCCGAACTTCGACGAAACGGAGAAAGAACCGACCGTTCTGCCCACCCGCGTTCCGAACCTGCTGGTCAACGGCGCGAGCGGCATCGCCGTCGGCATGGCCACGAACATTCCGCCGCACAATTTGCGCGAGGTGATCGACGCGACCATTGCGATGGTCGAAAAACCGGAGATCACCCTGAAAGAAGTGATGAAGATGGTGCCTGGGCCGGACCTCCCGACGGGCGGCTACATCGCGGGGCGCGAAGGGATCGAGCAAGCCTATAAGACAGGCCGCGGCAGCTTCACCATGCGGGCGAAGGCGGCGATCGAGGAATCGGCCAAAGATCGCGAGAACATCGTCATCACGGAAATTCCCTACCAAGTCAACAAGGCCCGGTTGATCGAGCGGATCGCCGAGCTCGCATCGAACAAGAAAATCGAAGGTATTTCGGACGTCCGCGACGAGAGCGACCGCGACGGCATGCGCATCGTGATCGAGTTGAAGCGCGGCGAAGAGTCGCAGCTCATTCTGAACAATCTGTTCAAGCACACACAGATGCAGGAATCGTTCGGCATGATCCTGCTGGCGATCGTGGGCGGGCAGCCGCGGGAAATGGGCCTGCTGGAGTTTATCAGGCTGTTCATCGATCACCGCCGCGACGTAATCACCCGCAGGTCGCGGTTCGAACTGCGCAAGGCGCGCGAACGCGAGCACATCCTGATGGGCTACCAGATCGCTCTGGACCATCTGGACATGGTGATCCGCGTCATCCGGGGCAGCGCGAGCCGCGCGGAAGCCAAGGAAAACCTGTTCAAGTATTTCAGCGAGCAGGAAGTCACGATCACCGAGAACGGCAAGTCCAGGAAAATCGATGGCGTGAAGCTGGACGGCCGGAAGTATCGCATCCAGGGCGCGCCGGAAATCGAAGGGGCGTCGCGAGGCGGATTGACGCTGAGCTACACGCAGATCGACGCGATCCTCGAACTGCAGCTGCACCGGCTGACCCAGCTGTCAATCGACGAAATCCTTAAGGAGTTGAAGTCGATCCGGGAAAAGATCGCGGAGCTCGAAGAGATTCTTTCGAGCGAACGGAAGTTGAAGTCGGTGATCATTGCCGAACTCAAGGAAATCCATAAAACGTACGGGGATGACCGGCGGACACAAATTGTCGACAAGGTCGACGAGATCAAGCTGGAAGACTTGATTGCCGACACCGACATGCTCATCACGGTGAGCCATGCGGGTTATATCAAGCGCACGCCGACGGAGACCTACCGGCATCAGTCGCGCGGCGGGAAGGGCCGGATCGGCGCGAGGACGAAGGAAGAAGACTTCGTCGAGCACCTGTTCGTGGCTTCGGCGCACAGCTACATCCTGCTGTTTACCTCGAAAGGCCGGGTGTACTGGCTGAAGGTCTATGAGCTTCCGGAAGCTGCGGCGGCGACACGCGGGAAAGCCATCAGCAGCCTGGTGAAGTTCCAGGAAGACGAGAAGCTGACAGCCCTGGTCGCGGCGCGGAACCTGGAAGAAGAGGGCCGGTTCGTGTTCATGGCCACGAAGAACGGAACGGTGAAAAAGTCGGCGCTCACTGAATTTTCGAATCCGCGCTCGACGGGCATTATCGCCATCAACCTGGAGCCGAAAGACGAGTTGATCGGCGCGAAGCTGACCGACGGAAAGCAAATGATTTTCCTGGCGAGCCACGAAGGCCAGGCCATCCTGTTCCGCGAAACGGAAGTACGCGCCATGGGCCGCAACGCGGGCGGGGTGAACGGCATGGACCTGGACAAGGATGACTACGTGGTGAGTATGGACGCGGTGCAACCGGACTTCGAAATCATCGCGAAGGAACACAAGAAGACTACGCAGAACCTGGAAGAGCTCGAGAACGAGCACATCAAGGACTCGCTGACGACGTTGATGCTGACCGTGGCGGAAAAGGGCTACGGGAAGCGCACCGCGCTGGCGGAGTACCGCATCACGTCGCGTGGCGGCAAGGGCGTGGTGAACATGAAGACGACGGATCGCAACGGGTCGGTGGTAGCGACGTTGCAGGTGACGGAAGAATCGGACGTTATGATCATCACCGAACACGGGAAGGTCATCCGAGTGCATGCGAATGAAATTCGCGAAGCGGGCCGGTCGACGCAAGGTGTACGCTTGTTGCGGCTCGATGATGACGACTCGGTGGCGGCGGCGGCCGTGCTCCAGGAAGAGGGCGAGGAAGAAAAGAAGTAGCCCGGGATATCGCAAGAGGCCAATGGAAGGGGCACAAGATCACGTGCCCCTTTTTTATTTCTTGTTAAACTAGTTGGACCATGAGAATCACACGCCGCAGTTTTCTGTTTGTGGCATTTTCAGCAGCCTTCGGATTGTTATTGTTTACATCGGCAGTTCCGAACCTCGCCTCGAGCCACAGTTACCTCGCGTTTGTCGGCACGTACACCAACAAGACCGAGAGCAAGGGCATCTACGCGCTCCAGTTCGATGTTGATACCGGCAAGCTCGCGCAAAAGGGACTGGCTGCCGAGTCACCCGACCCTTCATGGGTATCGGTACATCCCAACGGGAAATTCGCCTACGCAGCGAACGAAGCGGGCAAGCAGAGCACGATCACGGCGTTCGCAATCGATGCGAAGGCCGCAAAGCTCATGCAATTGAATCAAGTGTCGGCACAAGGCGAGGATCCGTGCCATCTTTCCTTCGATAAGACGGGGAAGTATCTGTTTGCCGCGGACTACTCCTCCGGGACGGTGGCGGTCTTCCCAATTCAGGCGGATGGCAAGCTCGGCGAGCACACTGCGGTGGTGAAGAACGCGGGCGGCCTGGGACCAAACAAAGAGCGGCAGGAGGGCCCGCACGCGCACTGGATTGAAGCGACACCGAACAACAAGTTCGTGCTGGTAGCTGATCTGGGGCTCGACCGAGTGCTGGTTTACAAGTTCGATGCGAAGAACGGAACGCTGATAGCGAACGACCCGCCAGCGATCAGGTTGGCGGCGGGCGCGGGACCGCGCCACGTGGCGCTCGCACCGAACGGCAAGTTTCTCTACGTGGTAAGCGAACTGAACTCCACGATAACCGCCTATTCTTTCGACGTAGAAACCGGCGCGAGCCGCGAGATCCAGGTGGTGCCCACACTACCGAGCGACTACCACGGCCGGAACGACACGGCGGAGATCGCGGTGCACCCGACCGGCAAGTGGCTGTTTGCCTCGAATCGCGGGCACGACAGCATCGCGGTGTTCGAGATTGAACGCAACGATGGCAACCTGCACCCTGCTGGCATATTTCCCACAGGCGGGAAGGAGCCGCGTCATTTCGCCATCGACCCCTCGGGGCATTATCTGCTGGCGGAGAATCAGAACACGAACAACATCACGGTTTTCCGGATTGACTACCACACGGGCGGGCTGACCCACGTCGCAGGCGTGGACGGCATACCCTCGCCCGTATGTATTGCGTTTCTGGCGCGATAAACTGCGATAGAATCCCCCGTTCGCACAAACAGGAGAGGCCCATGAAGCTTGCCGAATGGTCGAGGCTTGTCGCAGTTGTGTTGTTGACACTTGCTGCGAGTAGTATCGCGCTGGCCGACAGCGAAGCGCAGCCGGGACGCGATCCAAAGCAGCCGGTCGATGAGGCATACACAACAAAAATCCGCAAGTACACCACGGCGCCATATTTCTCCTCGCCGCTGGTGGACTACCTCCCTGCTTCCAAGACAGTACCCACGCCCGAGGTAGTGTTGGGAGATGTGGCGGGCGCGCCGGGAGTTCTGCCTTACGCCGAGGATGTGTACAAATACATGCGGCTGCTAGAGAAGGCGACGCCGCGCGTGAAGGTGTATTCCATCGGCACAACAGAAGAAGGGCGCGAGATGATCGCGGTGGCGGTATCGTCGGAAGCAAACCTTAAGAACCTGGAATCGAATCGGGAGCGGCTGGCCAAGCTGGCGGACCCACGCACGATTCATCTGGATGACGCGGAAGCGGACAAGTTGGTGGCGCAAGCTGTTCCCGTCTACTACATCACCGGCACGATCCACTCCCCGGAGACGGGCGCGCCGACGGCGCTGATGGAACTTGCGTATCGCCTGGCGGTCGACGAAAGCCCGTATATCCGTGAGATTCGCGAAGGCGTGATCACGCTTATTACACCGGTGGTCGAGGTGGACGGACGCGACCGCATGGTGGATATCTACAAATGGCACCTGGCGCACCCCAACGACATTTATCCTCCGCTGATCTACTGGGGCAAATATGTGGCGCACGACAACAATCGCGACGCGATGGCCATGACCCTCAAGCTGACACAGAATGTGCTCAACACCTACCTCGCCTGGGACGCGCAGGTGCTGCACGATTTGCACGAGTCAGTTCCCTATCTGTACGACAACACGGTCGGTGACGGGCCTTACAACGCGTGGGTCGATCCGATCCTGGTGGACGAATGGCAGATGATCGGGGCGCGCAACGTGGCGGACCTGACGAAGTTCGGAATGCCGGGCGTGTTTGCTCATGGAGACTTCGACACATGGTCGCCCGGCTACTTGATGTTCCTGGCGGCGCTGCACAACGGAATCAGTCGGCTGTATGAGACGTTTGGGAATGGAGGGGCAGACACGCGCGAACGGACTCTGGAACCCGAGGAGTACGCGCGCACGTGGTACAAGCCGAATCCGCCGCTGCCGAAGACACTGTGGTCGCAGCGGAACAACAACAACTACGAGCAGAGTGGACTGCTGACATCCCTGCACTACTTCAATGAGAACAAGCGGATGTTCCTGAAGAATTTCTACCTGAAGGGCAAGCGGTCAATCGAGAAGCCGGCAGCGGAAGGTCCGGCGGCGTATGTCCTGCCCGCTGACGATCCTAGGGCAAGCGTACAGGCGAATTTGCTGCGGGTCATGCTGAAACAGCACGTCGAAATCTCGCAAGCTGCGACGGCGTTCCAGGTGAACCTGCCGCCGAAGAAAGAAAAGAAAAAGAGCAAGGCGGCCGAGGCGGAAGAAAAACCGAAGACCCCGCCGGCGCCAACGGCGCGGGATTTTCCTGCAGGCAGCTACATCATTCGCATGGACCAACCGTACTCACGTGTGGCGGATGCCCTGCTGGACTACCAGTATTGGAGCCCGAAGGACCCGCAGACGACGCCGTACGACGACACCGGATGGACACTGGGGGAGATGTTCGGCGTACAGGTGGTGCGGGTCGTGGATCCCAAGGTGCTCTCTGTGCCGATGGAGAGGGTGACGGAGCTGAAGCCTGGCGGCGGAGTGACGGGTGAAGGCGCGGTGTTCGCGATCGAGAATCACGCGGAGCCGGCGCTGGCGACGTTGCGCTACCGGCTGAGGGACGCCAACATCGAAGCGGCGGAAGAAGCGTTCGAGGCGGGCGGTCGCAAGTACGCTCGCGGGACGTTCCTGGTTCGCGGTCCAGAGCGAGGGGAGCTGGACGCAGCGACAAAATCGCTAAACCTGCGCGCCACGGCGTTGGCGGCGACTCCTGGCGTCAAAACACACCCAGTCCGCGCGCCGCGCATCGCGTACCTGCACACATGGATCAGCACGCAATCGGAAGGTTGGTGGCGGCTCGCCCTGGACAACCTTCAGGTTCCCTACGATTACATGAGCACCCAAGCGGTGGCGCAGATTCCCGACCTCAAGGCGAAATACGACGTGATCCTGTTTCCGCCAGTGGGATGGAATGCCAACGCCACGACCATCATCGATGGCTTGCCGACGACGTGGGGCAATCCGCTGCCCTGGCTGAATACCCCCGAGACGCCGAACCTGGTGGGCAAGAACGACTCGACCGCGGATATGCGGCCCGGTCTGGGCTCGGAAGGCGTGGCCAAGCTGCAGGAGTTCGTGAAAAAGGGCGGAGTGCTGCTGACGGCCATGGACACTTCGCAATTTGGGCAGGCTATCGGCCTTGCCTATGGGGTGGCGACGACACCGTCGGAAAAACTGAAGATCGTCGGGTCGATTGTTGGGACCAGGACTGTGGACGGAGCCAGCCCGATTGCCTACGGGTACGACGAGAAGGTATCGGCCTATTGCGACAACGGCCCCATCTTCACTGTAAACAGCATGCTGGGATCGCGCAGGAGACGGCTGGGGCCGGAAGCCGGGTCCCGACCGACCGGCCGAGGGACCAAGGACGACCCCGATTTCGTTGTGGGCCGGATTAACCAGGAAGCGCCAGAGCAGCCCGAACATGAGGTATGGGAGGTTCCGGTGCCCACCGAGGAACAGCTGAGGAACAACCCGCGAGTGATCCCGCCAAGCGCCCGTCCCCGGGTGATCTTGCGGTACGCCGATGAGAAGGACCTGCTCATTTCGGGCCTGGTGGAGAATGGCCGGGAGATCGCGCAGCATCCGGCCGTGGTGGATGTTCCGGCAGGACTGGGACACGTGGTGCTGTTCTCCATCAATCCGGTCTACCGGGGCGAAACCGAGAACACCTATTCCCTGGTCCTGAACACCCTGCTGAACTACGACAGTCTCAACGCCGGGCGCAAGGATGCCGAAAAATAGGCAGTGTGAGGGTTCTCCTTGCCATTCAAGCGGATTGGAGTACAATCCCGCCGTCATGCCCAAACGAAAAGCGAAACGAGCCGCGGTTCGGCGTCCGCGGAGACGCGCGTCCCATAGCGTTAAACCCACGAAACTACCGAAAGGCGCGCTTACACTGATCGTCGTGTTGCGGGCCAAAGACGGCCAACAACTGCTGCTGGAGGCGGAACTGCGCGCACTAATCGGGCCCACAAGGAAGGAAGAGGGCTGTATGCAGTACGATCTGCACCGCGGAGCCGACCATCCAGGCACGTTCTTGTTTCACGAAGTCTGGGAGAGCCGCGAGCATCATGCGGCGCATACGCGGACCCAACACTTCCTCCGCTGGAACGCGCGGAAAGACGCACTCTTGGCATCCAAGGAAACAGCGTTCTGGCAGCAAATCGCTTGAGACTCAGCCGATGGTGCGGTCGGCGACCTCTTTTTGGAGTGACGCAACCAAATCAGCGATAGGCTTCGGGCCGAGGTCTCCCTTACTGCGGTGACGCACGCTGACAGTGCCCGCCTCGGCTTCTTTCGGTCCAACCACCAGCATGTAGGGAGTCTTCTGCAACTGCGCATCGCGAATCTTCGCGGGCAGCTTTTCATTGCGGTCGTCCAGATGCACGCGCATGCCATGATTCTTCAGTGTTTCGTAGAGGTGCCGCGCATAATCCTGCACCTTCTCGCTGACAGGACAGATTTCCACCTGGGTTGGAGCAAGCCACAGCGGAAATGCTCCGGCATAGTGCTCGATCAGGATTCCGAAGAAGCGCTCCACGGATCCAAGCAGGGCGCGATGGACCATTAACGGCTGGTGTTTCGCGCCATCGGCGCCGACGAACTCCAGACCAAAGCGGGCCGGCAGGTTAAAGTCGAACTGTACGGTGGTGAGTTGCCAGGGTCGGCCGATCGCGTCGATCAACTTGACGTCGATCTTGGGGCCGTAGAACGCGGCTTCGCCTTCCATCTTCTTGAAGGGGATATTCATGCGCGTCATGGTCGTGGCCAGCGCATTGGTCGAGCGGTGCCAGTCTTCCGGCTTGCCCGCATAGTTCTCCGGGTGCTTGGGATCCCAGTCGGAGAGTTCCACTTCGAACTTTTCGAACCCGAAATTCTTCATGACCGCAAAGGCGAAATCGACGCAAGCCTCGACTTCGGCTTCAATCTGGTCCGGCGTGCAGAAGATGTGAGCGTCATCCTGGGTGAAGCCGCGGACGCGAAGCAGGCCGTGCAGCACGCCGCTGCGCTCGTAGCGATACACCGTGCCAAGTTCCGCCAGGCGCACAGGAAGATCGCGGTAGCTGCGCAATTTCGACTTGTAGATCAGAATGTGGCCGGGACAGTTCATGGGCTTCAACTGGTAGTCGGCCTTTTCAACTTCCACCGCTCCGAACATGTTTTCCCGGTAGAAATTGGCGTGGCCGGAAGTCTTCCAGAGGTCGAAGCGCATGATGTGGGGCGTGAAGACCAGATCGTAACCGCGCTTGAGCAACTCTTCGCGCAGCCAGTTCTCGATCAACGTGCGGATCAAGCCGCCCTTGGGATGCCAGAAGATCAACCCGGGGCCGGCCTCTTCCTGAATGCTGAAAAGATCGAGTTCGGGGCCGAGACGGCGGTGGTCGCGGCGCTTGGCTTCCTCGAGGCGGTGCATGTATTCATCGAGTTCTTTCTGGGTGAAGAAGGCGGCCGCATAGATGCGCTGGAGCTGAGGATTTCCCTCCTGGCCTTTCCAATAGGCGCCAGCGACATTCATCAGCTTGAACGCCTGAATGCGCTTGGTAGAAGGGATATGTGGGCCGCGGCAGAAATCAATGAACTTACCGGTGGTGTAGAAGGAGACCATCGGCTCATCAGCTTTTTCTTCAATGAGCTCGCACTTGAAAATCTGCTTGGAGTCTTCGTAGAGCTTGAGCGCTTCGGCTTTGGGCAGGAGCTTGCGTTCATTCTGGAGATCCTGATTCGCCAGCTCGTGCATCTTCTTCTCGATTTTCGCGAGATCTTCGGGAGTGAAAGGCTGTTCTCTCAAAAATTCATAGAAGAAACCGTTTTCGACCGGCGGGCCAATGCCGAGTTTGACGTTCGGATAGAGCTCCATGACAGCCGCAGCCAGCAGGTGCGCCGCGGAGTGTCGGAACACATACAGCGCGTCAGGATCTTTTTCCGTAAGGATCTGGAGTTCGACGTCCTGCTCGAGCGGCCGGCGCAGGTCATAGAGCAGGCTGCCGTCCTCGCCGGGGTCTACGGAGTTCGAAAAGATGCCGGTTTTCGCAGCAGCGTCGCCATTTCTGGCGCGCACTTTGGCCACCAGGGCCGCGTCCGCCAGGCGCGGCGAAATCGACTTGGCGATCTCGACGGGCGTGGTGCCCTTGGGCACCTCTCTCACGCTGCCGTCGGGAAGGGTTACATGAATCTGATCCATCGTTGTCCTGACCTTATGGGAATCTCAGCAAAGGAACAGCACTTTAGAGTATAGGCGGGCGCAGGAAGGGTCAAGGCAACCGAATCTGCGAAGTTACCTAATGTCGGTTGCGTCGATTCCTTCAATTCGTCTGCAGAAACTGGCCGAACTCCGTTGATGATCGCAGCTTGGCGAAGGCAGGTTCGCCTCCGCACCATTTGGCAAACTCGTCCTTGTTGGTGGCAAGGGAGCGAGCCTTCAGGAGTGCTCCGACCGCCTCTTTCCTCTGTCCTCCCAAGGCGGCCGCGACCGCGAACTGACGCCACGCCCATTGCGAATCCGGCTTGACTCTGGCCGCAATGTCAAAGAGCCGCGCGGCGTGCTCGAAGTTCTTGCCGTCAAGCGCGGAGTTGCCCGCTTCCATCGCGCCAACGAAGACGCCGGCGAGGGCGCGTTTATAAATGCGCGCGCGTTCGGGCCGTTTCTCGTGCTCCGCATTCATTCGCAGGCTAGCGATGTTGTCATGAAGATCAGTTTCGGCCTCGGCGCGCTGGCCGGGACTCTCCGCGGGAAGGTCGAACGAGGAAGTAATCTGCGAGATGAGCTTCGTCTCTTCGGCGAAGTCGCTCTGCTCGCGCTTCAGGGCTTCGCGCACAGCTTTGTCTTTCCCTAGCGCATCGGCTTTGGCGCGCAACGCGCCGACGTCGCGTAAGGAGTCGAAGGTGGAGGCAACCTGCTGATACTCGCGCCACGCAGAGAGCAAGTCGCCCGACTGTTCGAAAGAGAGGGCACGCGCCTGCATTTTGGTGAATTGCATTTCAAGAAAGGCGTCATCGCGCGGCTCACGCTTCGCCTTGATGGACTGAATGCGAAGCCATTCGAACGCCTCCGCCATGACCTCGGCGGGTGCCCAGTCGTGCGCCCCATCAAAGACGCGAAGCCAGCGCGCATAATCGGCCTTGGCAAGCGCGTCCTGCAGGGGAATCACTTCGCTATAGTTGAAATCCAGAATTCCGATTGCCGAGAACACGGGGAACGGCGCGTCAGCAGCGAGCGGTTGCCCGTTAGAGAAACCGGCTCCGTCGAGGAGCACGCCGGCGCTGCATCGGCAGGACTGCGCGATCTGCGAGGAGAAGCGCGCTCCGCCGGAGAAGCCTGCGAGATACACCCGGCGCGTGTCGATGGAAACGCGTTGCTGCACATCGGTCAGGGTGGCTTCGGTGGCTTCGAGGCGGGCTTTATTCGGGCCGTTGCGTGAGTTGTTGGAGGACGCCAGCACATACCCGAATTTCTCAGCGGCTTCCTTCTGCAATTCGAGAGGAACGCTGCCGCGCGCGGCCGGATCGGAGGAGAGGACCAAAGGCCAGGCACGATCTGAAGAATAGTTCGAGGGGAGATACAGCGCATAGGTCTGGTCGGGATGCGCGGCGCACGGTATGCGAGGGAGGATCTTTCCCGTCTCCAGTTTCTGGGCCGCGGCAGCTTGCGGTGTGGCCTGTGAGAACACGGCAGGTGGAGCCACGAGAACGACCGAGAACAACAGGATGCATCGCACGAGGAGAGTATAGCGGAGCGCGAGGTGGTGCGCGGAGATTCGAGTGCAGAAGGGTGCCAGGGAAAGCTACAATCGTGAGACTCGGACGTTGAATCCCGCTTGGCGTGAGGAGCTGAATGAATCGACTGGTGAAATGCGCGTTGGTAATGGCCTGCTGCGCGGGAATTTGCGTACACGCGCAAGCGCCGCAGAAGGTCAATCCCGCTGACGAGCGGTACAAAGCGGACATCCTGATCGTGGTGGCGCATCCGGACGACGAGGCGTTTTTCACGCCATATGCGGTAAAAGCGTTGAATGACATGCACAAACGCGTGGCGGTGGTGTTCGGTACACGCGGGGGCAGCGGGGGAAACCGGTACACCCGCGAGCGCGGCCAGGCGATGGCCAACGAGCGGGAAATCGAGGCGCGCGAAGCGTGCACGAAGCTGGGGATCCGCAACGTGTGGTTTCTCGACGGCAAGGATTCGGCGTCGCAGAACGTGCTGGATTCGCTGTCGAACTGGGGGCACGGAGCGAATCTGGAGAGATTAGTGGGGCTGATCCGTCTGACGAGGCCGGACGTTATCCTCACGCACCATCCAGGAGTTTTTGTCGGCGAAAACCACGGCGATCATCAAGCCACGGGGGTGCTGGTGGTCGAGGCGTTCGATCTTGCGGGAAATCCCACGGTGTTTCCCTCGCAACTTTCGGGCGACATGACGCATTACGAGTCCTACCTGTCGAACCTGCAACCGTGGCAGACGAGGAAAATCTACGTGGGCAGCGATGCGGAGGACGGCAAGCAGTTCGACGGCTCAGGGCCGACGTATTCGCCGCGGGAGATTTCGCCGTCGCTGAAGAAGCCGTACTGGCGCGTGGCGCTGGATTCGGCGATGTCGCACAAGACGCAGTTTCCGGAAGACATTGAGCGCATGTCGAAGATGACGGACGAGCAACTGGAAAAAATCATGAACGACCCCAACACGGGATGGTGGGGCGATCCCTCGACGCTCATTTTCGCGAAGTCGGTGGTGGGGGGAGCGGCGACGGATGGGGTGTTCTCACACGTGGAGGAAAAACCGGCAAATCCTGCGACTCAGGTTGTGGCCTCCTGCAGCGGCGGAGCGCCGAATGCCGGTGAGGCGGGGGTGGAATTGGGCGGGCCGTGGCACTTCTATAAGGATTTCTATCCGGCGCACGGGTTGTGCGGGCTGAAGGTGGCGAAAGAGCCGGAGATCGGCGTCAAAGCGGGGACAACGCTGATCATACCGCTGGTCGTGCGGCACGATGCTTTGAAACCTGCGCAGCTGAGCGTGACGGTGAATTTGCCAGCGGGCTGGAAAGCGGGACCGGGCGACCTGAAATTCGCGCTGCCGGGGGAAGCGTCGACAGCGGTGTCGATTCAGGTGGAGACGCCTGCGCTGTCGGGGGAAGAGTTGAGGAAGGCGCAGCCACAGGAGTTGCGGGTGAAAGCGGAAGTCGATGGCAAACCCGCGGGAGAAGTGAAACTGAACGTGGTGTTGCGGGGCGGCGGGTTGCCGCAATCGCTATAGAAGGCGGAGTCAGCTCACTTCTTCGGGCGAGACGCTTCCATTTGTTCCCAGATCGCGTCGGGCAGCAGGGCGAGGTCGTTGAATTCGCCGGCGCCGCGGAGCCATTGGCCGCCGTCGATGACGACGCATTCGCCGTTGATGTATTCGGACATATCGCTAAGCAGGAAGGCGGCAAGATTGGTGAGTTCCTCATGGCGGCCGAAGCGCTTCATGGGGTGCTTGGATCGCGAGTGTTCTTCAAATTGCTGCGAAGGGATGAGGCGGGACCAGGCACCTTCCGTGGGAAAAGGGCCGGGGGCGATGGCGTTGACGCGGATATGGTATTTGGCCCATTCGACGGCGAGCGAGGTGGTGAGGGCGAGGACGCCAGCCTTGGCGCAAGCGGAAGGGACGACATAGCCGGAGCCGGAGTTGGCGGCGGCGTAGGTGGTGGTGATGTTGAGGATGTTGCCGCCGAGCTTCCTTTCGATGCGTCGGCGGGCGAAGGCCTGGGTGCAGTGGAAGGTACCGTTAAGGACGATGCTGACGACAGCGTTGAAGGCGTTGGGGGAAAGGTTTTCGGTGCGGGCCATGAAATTGCCGGCGGCATTGTTGACGAGAGTGTCGATTTCGCCAAACTGGGTTTCGGCAGCGGCGAAAGCGGCCTCGACAGCGCCGAAGTCGCGAATGTCGCAGGTGGAGAATGCGGCGGCGCCGCCCTCACGGTGGATCTCCTCGCAGGTTTCGTGGAGCGGAGCTTCGCGGCGACCGATAAGGAACAGGCGGGCGCCGAGCCTCGAGAAGTGAATGGCCATGGAGCGGCCGAGACCGCTGCCGCCGCCGGTGAGAAAGATGGCGCGGCCTTTGAGCAGATCGGGTGAGAACACGCCGCCTCCTGCAGGGGAACGAGAGCATTGTAGCGCACCCTGGGGGGCCCCCTCCCCCTGCGGTACGGTACGAGAAGCGGAAATTGCAGAAACAAAAGGCGATGACGAACGTGGCGTACCGTACGGTACCGAAGGTTGCCGGACTGTAGACAGGGCTGTCGGGATCGAAGGAGGCTGTTTTGCAGCATGGTTACTCCCCCACCCCTTATGAAAATGGAAATGGTGGAAAGAAAAGGGTTGGCCTAGAAGAAACTGCAAATTTTCAAGCAGGCGAGGCGGTGCGATCGGACAGGAAAGGGTTCAATTTTTAAAGAGCAGTGGGCCGGGTAGCCGGGCCCGGCGGCACGTCCAACGCGTTGCGTGCCACAGATGTAACATTAATATATAATAATCATAGAGTCAAGAGAAATCGGCACATCGGGAAAGTGGATTCGGCTGAAGGATTCTTGATGGGCCCTGATTGGCAAGGCGATCGGTACTTGTCTCATGGCAACACCACTCTTTTACGGCCGACTTACATGGGACGGTGTTGCATCGACCTGCCGAATGCGCCCGGCCTGTCGGACTTGACTCCTTTCGTTTCATGTCAGAGCATCGACCCATTATGGGTGTGAAACTCAGAAACGGTGCCGCTGCTTCCGCGAAGGCCATTCTTGCGCTGAAAACACACCTCGGATGTGGGCTCTCCGGTGCCTTCGAGGATTTCGTTCGCTCCCATGACGGCGCGAAACCGGAAACCAACGTTTTCAAAGTCAGTGACACAAACGAGTGCGGCGTAACGCAATTTATCCCGGTGGAAGAAATTTGGAAAGAACGCTCACACATCGAAAACATTCCCGGCAAAGGGTATCCTGTCGCTTGGGCTGAGAGTGGTAACTATGTGTTTGTAGATGAAGACAAGAAGGGTGCTGTATTCTTTTGGGATCATGAAACAGCAAGAGTCACTGAGATAGCCAAAGACTTTGCTCAGTTTCTGAATCTCCTAGAGCCATTTGATGTCACGTCGATCAAACTGAAACCGGGACAAGTAAAACGGGTATGGGTTGATCCTGAGTTTCTTGCTCGACTAAAGAAGCCGTGATTACTACTCGCGTCAGCTTCTTTTTATTGCTCTCGCAGAGCCAGCATGGGATCCGTACTCGATGCGCGTCTCGCTGGAAGTGCAGAAGCTATGAGCGTCAGCAGCAGCATTGCGATGACAGAAAATGCGAGAACACCTGGATCAAACGGGCTTATCTCAAACAGAAAGGAACGCAGCAAACCGGATGCGGCCACGGCGCCAAGCAAACCCAACCCACAGCCAACAGCCGCAAGCTTGGCGCCGGAACTCAGGATGAAGAGGATCACCCCGGATCGCGGGCAGCCAAGGGCCATGCGGACCGCCATTTCCTGCTCACGCGATGCCACGGAGAATGCAATCACGCCATAGATCCCGAGAACACTGAGGAGCACTGAAGCCATGGCAAACGAGGAAATCAGCACGGTATTGAATCGTCGCGGCGCCTCGCTCTTCGAGATCGCGTGCTCCATCATTTGCATTTGATTGAGCGGCAACTGCGGGTCTATCTTCCGCACGATTGCGCGTAGCGTAGTTTGCATCTGTTCCGGAGCCATAGGAGTCCGCAGAACAATCCAGCCGTCGGCGGCGCTCAATTCCCCCACAGAAGCGAGAACTCCTTTACTAGCGACTGATTGCGTAACCGGCTGGTACACCTGTGGCACCGTTTCCGTGTCGCGCGACCCCAGCTTGACGTCATCGACCTCGCCCACCACGGTTATCCATGGAGTGGAGGATTCCGGCAGGCCCCGGCGGAGCCGCTTGCCGATCGGCTCCTGGCCTGGCCAATAGCGCTCGGCCATTTTGCGATTCACGATAGCCACCAACTGTGAGCCGGCATTGTCCGACTCGGCAAAGACACGCCCGCGAAGCACACGAATGCCCAGTGCTTCGAAGGGATCACTCTCGACCAGCGATATCGCCGCCATATTCAGCGCCGCGCCGCTGGAAGGAATATGGCCTTCAATCGTGACAGGGACGCTCCACTCATTGCCCGCCGCAGGAAGAAAGGAAGTGATGCCAATAGCATCCACTCCCGGCAACTGCTCCAGATCGTTCAGCAAAGTTTTCGTGAATTCGTCGATCGCGGATTGGGTCCGATACTGCTGCCGCGGCAAAACGTAGAGCGCAGCCAGCGTGTGATCCGGGCGGAATCCTAATTTCACATCGCGCATCTTTTCGAAGCTGCGCAGCAAGAGGCCGGAGACGGCAAGCAGAGTCAGCGCCACGGCAATCTCCGCCACCACCAGCGCCGAGCGTAGCCTGGCATGGCTACTGCCCGCGGTGCCGGTGCGCCCGCCTTGTTTGAGCGTCTCATTCACGCTCGTTCTGATCGCAGCAAATGCGGGAGCCAATCCGCAGAGCAAGCCGGTCAGTAGGGCCAGTCCCAGCGCGAAGAGCATGACCGGCCAGTCCAAGCCAATTTCGTTGACGCGAGGTAACGTCTGCGGTAGCCGGCTTACGCCCACCCGCAGTGCCACAGCCGCGAGTGCCAGCCCAATCGCGCCACCGGCGATACTCAAGACCATACTTTCCACGACGGCCTGTCGGAGTAATACGACCGCGCGAGCACCAAGGGCAAGCCGCACCCCGAATTCTCTTCGTCTGCGGATGGCACGCACCAGTAGAAGTCCCGCCAGGTTGGCACAGACGATCAGCAGAACAACGATGACTGCAGAGAACAGGGTGCGCACCAGGGGTCGCGCCTGCGCCACTGTGTCTTCCTGCAGCGACGTCACCACTGCGTGAATGCGAAGGCTCCGCATATGAGCCGGATAGTCACGCATTGTTTCCTGGGCCACCCGCTCCGCATCGCTTTGCGCTTGCTCGATAGTGATGCCAGGCTTTAGCCGTCCCACCATGCGAGAGTTCCACGCCGACGCGGCGCCCGCTGTAAATTCCTCTGGCTGTAGGCTGAGCGGAAGCCAAAGCTCACTCTGGTTCACAAGGCCAGGGTTGAGCGGAAACTCGAAATCGCGGGGCATCACGCCGATCACGGTGTAAGGTTTGCGATAGAGAATGATCGTGCTCCCCAGTACGTTCGCATCGCCGTGGAAACGGGTCCGCCACATGCCATAGCTCAGCACCGCCACTTGCTGCCGTTCATCATCTTCCTGTTGCGTGAAGGTGCGCCCCAGCAGGGGTGGTACTCCGAGCGCGGCAAAGACCTCGCCGCTCATCCGCGTGGCATTCACCGCCGCAGGATCACCCGTGCCGGAAAGCTCAAACAATCTTCCCCGATACCCACCCAGGTGGCTAAAGCTTTGCGTGTAGCGCATGTAATTGCGAATGTCGGGGGCGGTTACGCTGGACGGAGCGCAGGACGCGCAGTGCGAGCCTTCCACCACATCTCCCAGGATGACCAGACGACCGGGCTCGGGGAACGGCAGCGGTCGAAGCAGTACTCCCTCGACGATAGAGAAGATCGCCGTCGTCGCCCCAATGCCCAGCGCCAGCATCAGGACCGCCAGCGCAGTGAAGCCCGGTGACTTGCGTAGGGTACGGACGCCGAAGCGCAAGTCTTGCCAAAAGTTCTCCACCACCGATTCCCAGCCCACATCACGCAGCATTTCCCTCGTCGCGTCAAGCCCACCGCGCTCCAACCGCACTGCGCGTGCCGCCTCGCTGTGGCTCATCCCCTGCTTTATCTTTTCTTCAGTTGCAGCGTCCAGGAAGCCGCGCAGCTCTTCATCGAATTCACGGTAAGCCTGTCCCTTTCGAAACAGCGATCGAAGTCCGCCGGCGATGTTTCGCAGCAAAGACACGGTAGTCTTACGATGCCTCCAGAATTCTGGCGATCGCCACCACTTGTCTTTCCCACTCGCGCGTTTCGCTGCTGAGCTTCTTTCGCCCCTGCTCCATCAGAACGTAATACTTCGCTCGCCTGTTATTCTCAGTAGCTCTCCATTCGCTTCTGATCAATCCGGCTCGTTGCAACCGCTGAAAGGCAACAAACAAGGAGCCCGCATTCACACGGAAGACGCCCCTACTTATCTGCTCGATGCGGATGGCAACCCCATATCCATGCATCGGTTCCAGGGCCAGGGTTTTCAGAATGAGCATATCCAGGGTGCCTTGAACCAGATCACTTGATTTGTCCGCCATAGATACGCTCCTACTGAGAGCCAAGAGGAATGATATTTGACTCCACTTGATTGTCAAGAGGAACAAGGACTCGATGCCAACAACGGCGAGAAGCTAGGCCCAGGACTCCGGCGTCCAAATATCCTTGCGCCGAACGTAGCTGCCGTAGACATGTGTGTGTGGGTATTTACGAGATTTATTTCGACCTCAAGCGCAGCCGCGAACTAGAGCAAACGAACGCTCCACGGTCTGACGTGCTGTTCGATTGGCGGCTGGACTTTTGGTCCCATCGGGGGAGGCATCTGCTGGGAGCATTGGCCGCAATTCATCACCTTAACGTCGAATAAGGGTGCTGATCCGTATTTGGGCGGAGCCGCGGTTACCAGACCTTGGCTACCTTCTTTGACTGCCCAGGGGACGGAAGTTCAGGATGACGGTGTGCCGCCGGCATCTTCCGGCAGGTTGAGAGAGTCCGTGACGGTGATTTCGGAGGCATGAAGGCGGGCTACAGTGAGGTTTTCAATTTCGAGAGACCTGATCCTGGCGTTGCCGAAGAAAGCGCGGCCGATCACCAGCCGTCCAATCGCGAAAGCGCCGACGGCCAAGGCACCGATGGCCAAAGTACCCAGCGCGAAAGCGCCGATCGCCGCGGCGCCGACAGCGCCGGATTTGAGTGCGACAGAGCGAAGGCCCGAGGGTTTGGAACGACTGCTGTGCATAGAGGGTCTCTCCTCGGGGGTATTATGGCGTATGGTTGGGAAAAGACAAAGAATCGGAGCTGCGACGGCCTAGGCATCGGTTGAATGGCGCTACGCAAAGTAGAACGGAATCCGGAGCGCGCGGGAATCCGTGGAAGAATCGACAGCGTGGAGCTGGTTCAAGAGCAGCAACGCAAGGCTGAGGACTGCTGGGTCGGGCAAATAGTGGATATGGAGGAAGTCATCTTTGCAAAGCGAAAGGCGCCATGGGAAAACCACCCCTGTGAGGGCGTGTCTAGATTCTTCGAAGGACGCATAGGTCGTTCGCGATTCGAGGATTGGCTACTCGCGGCAGCTCTTATCTAGCTTCCAAGCTCTTATGCTTCTCCATGAGTTTGTTGTATCGGTCCATCGCGTCCCCTGGTGGTTGTTGTAAGAACCTCAGCTTTCCACCTGCTTCTCTAACGCTTCTGAATCTGAATGCCTTTGTCTTTCTCCCGAACCACCAAAAGTCGGGTCGGAAAGAAACAATTAGAACCACATCCACGCTTGCGACTCCACCAACGGGATTCACTAACCGACGAAATGGAACCGTCTGCGAGTTGCCTGCTTCTAATTTCCCGTTTGGCGGATAATACCCACGCGATATGGAATTTCTTTCGCGATTGCCAGCCAGGTCGACAGCCTCAAGGAGGAAGGTTGCAACCTCCACATTATTGAGATCGAGTGGACCGCTGCTGGAAATTACGACTGGGGAAGTGAGTGCATCATTTGGATTCAGAGGCTCCTGCAATACAACAAGGGGCCTTGCCAACAATGGAACCAACGCCAGAAGTAGGCCTACGATTCCAAGGAAGCTGCTGAGTAGGTATTTCCAGTCCCAACTTCTCTTCTCCTGCTTGGGTATGTGAGGCTGGACTAACTGGGCGAGCTTTTGTAGTTGCTTCTTAGTCAGTTTGTGACTCATCGAGAGTGAGCGTAAAGGTTAGTTCCATCTTAACCCACATGGCAAGGCCTGTAGCCGACGGACGAAGACTGTGAGAAAGCCGTGCGCTTCAATGCAATGCTGAAAAGCAAGCGCATCGAGTCAGTCATGTGGACTAAATGGCTCCGCTATTAATAGCTGGGCCGGCTTCTCGCTGCGACACTCGACCGTGCATCAGATGTTTGCGAAACCAGTTTCCTCAATCGAGAAACTATTTGCATAGTCGCCGGACAGCTGGTGACGCTGCGCTAGCGCAAACTGCTTGTTCACAGCGTGCGAACCACGAGCCGATGCGGAGACTCACGTGGCTAATAACGTGCTGGTTATTCAAATGTCGCTCCCTACCTATTTGTGTTTGAGGACTCCATGCGATTCAAACAAGTTGCGACGACCATCGTACTGACTCTTGGATTTTTTAGCTGTTCAACTCGTGCTCAAGTGGTCGCAACGTGGACAGGCACGAATGGGTCGTGGAGTAATGCCGCGAATTGGAGCACGAACCCTTCGGTCCCTGTGAATGATACAAGTTCAGGCTACAGCGTCTATATCAGCGGATTGTCCGTTGATTCCCCTACGGTAACTTTTGATCTAGGCGTGGGATCCATCACTTCGCTGCAAACGGATTTTGGGGCGGTTCTTCAAGATAACGGTCGCGCACCCATCTTGAATGTTGTTGGCTCCAGCACGAATTTCGGATCGGCTCCGGTGACGAATTATGGAACGATCAATTGGCGAACCGGCGTTCTAAACGTTACTGGCGACTATTACCAGACGCATTTTGGGCAGGGTTTTACGACGATTGGAGATGCGGCGGTTCTGAATGTTGGTGGTCAGTTTACGAGTGCTCAAGCGGGTTTATTCACGGTGAGCCAAGGCGGCGTAACTAATGTCGGCGGGAATTTCCTGAACGGAGATGGAACGGTTGGAACGATCGGAGGGACTCTCCAAGTCGGAGGTAGTTATCAGAACGGTTTTGCGGCCACAACGACAGTTTCAGGCTTACTGGGCATCGGCGGCAATGTGCTGAATGGCTACACGTTTGATATCTCGAACCGAGGCATCGTTTCGGTCGATGGCAATTTCATGAACACGCCAGAGATGTCGCCATCCACTCTCGATATCCGAGGTGCTCTCAACGTCGCCGGGCTATTTACCAATGACCAGGGAGACGTCACTGTTCGCTCGGGTGGGATTCTCAAGTCCGGCAGCTATGTCCAAAGTTCACTAGGGGGTGGCAATTCGTCGACGGAAGTGGCTGGCACACTGTTGACGAGTTCCTATCAGCAGACTGGCGGAGACACGACAATAGACAAGGGCGGAATCATCTCGGCGAATACGTTCACTGCAACCAGTGGAATGGTCACGGTGAACGGAACTGTGGACCCAGCCGCCGTTGAGATTGGGCCTGATGCGACGTTACAAGGCTCCGGCATGATCATCGGGAACCTAGCGATGGGTGGAACGATGTCCGGGGGAGACACGTTGACGGTCCTCGGCAATTACCAGCAAATCGGAAGTGGGACACTGGACGCACTAATGAGCCCGGTATCTCGCGTCCTTCTGGACATTCATGGTGACGCGGCGCTGGGTTGCGGTTCGTTGCTGGACCTGGTACTGACAGATGGCTACGACCCACTCGGACACACATTTGTCATCATGCGGTACGACTCGCTGGTAGGTCGCTTTGCGAACGGAGGCAGCTTCTGGGATGACGGCTACTTGTGGGATATCACCTACGGTCAGAACGAGATTGATGTGACAGCCGTGCGCACTCCAGAGCCGAGGCCGTTACTCATGTTGGGTATGGGCCTTATGGCAATTGTCCTGTTCAAATGGCTAGGTCATCGGTAAAAAGCAGATGAATTCACCTAAAGTGGCTTGGAGTCTCGTCGCGATCCTGGTCGTAGCACTTGGAGCAGTTTCCTTCGTCTCATTCCACCGACAATCTGAGGCTCAGTTCTCAACCTCATACCAGGCTGTGCTCCTGACAAACGGATCTGTTTACTTTGGCCACCTCAGCGGCTACGGAACTTCTCAGCCGGTGCTGACCGATGTTTACTACGTGGCTAGTCAAGCTAATCCAGAGACTAAGCAGGTCACGAATGCACTGATAAAGCGAGGGAAGGAACTTCACGAGCCGGATCGGATGTACTTGAGTCCTAACCAAATCGTTTTTGTTGAATCCGTTGGTCAAAACTCGAAGGTGGTTCAGTTGATTTCCCAGGCCTCCCACTAGTCCAAAGTGGGAGTGGACGGGAAGCAAGCAACAGCTTCGGGACACCCATTTCTGATTCTGCTCCGTGAGCATCGGCTCGGACGTGTGCCTCAGGCGGTTCCCAGCCCGCAAGGGCTGGGCTAAGGTGCGCCGCATCTGCGGTGCTGAAGGCCGCTTGAAACAAGGGGGATGGCTGCGAACCTGACGCGGAGGTTGGCATCGGTTGAGTGGGAAGCAAGACGCGGAGGTTGAGACCTTTCGCTGCGCTCAGGATGACGGGCGGGAAAAAGAGAGGGCAGGATGGGGACCTGGACCCATCCTGCCCGGCGCGGAAGCGGATTGCTCCATCCTCCGCGAAAAGACGCTGTGGAACTCTCGTGCAACCCCACATGCTTCGTGGCTGCCGGAGCCGCCGAGTCGTCTGCCAGCGTTGGCGAGACTCTCCCTGTTCGGCGAGCTGGCCCATGCAGCAACCGAGATCGGGTCAACGCTCGGAAGCGTGACCGGCGGTGCCATCACCGCGCGCGAGCAGGGAAGCGCAGCCAGAAGTGTTTCCACAGCGTGAATCAAATCCTTCCAAGAGACTTCGACGGACTCCTGGATACGATCCATGTCGAGATCGTCGGCATCTTCGAGGTCACGCACGCGACGCTTGAATTCGGCGAAGCGGGTGCGCACGTATTCCAATTCCCAGTAGTGCTCGAGCTTGACGCTGACCTTCTGCGTCGCAAAGCGGTCCTTCAGCAAAGCGACGCGAACCGCCAAGTCCTCGACTTCCCCGACCACGCGATCCAAATACGCTTCCTTGAGTAACATGCCCCCCTCGTGCTCTCCGGTGCTGAGGCAAATCCAGCAGGCGGCCAACGGTGGAATGAGGAAAAGCAGGTGTGTCGCCAAAGGGGGCGAGGTCTAAGGTGGTGAAAATGAATCAGATGCTCAAAGTGAGAACGAGAAGAAGGAAGGAACGGTGGGTGGGAAGACTCACGAGCGAGAGGCGGGGATGCTGAAAAAGGCGCAATGGAGAGGGAATTCGACCTTTTTGGTGAGATTTAGTGGGCCGGGGCCAGGATAGCGGGAATGGGGCGGCCGGTCGCCTTGGCGTACTCGGTTTCGTAGACGGCGTTTCCAGGAAATTCCTCTGTGAGCTCTTTGAGATTCTTGACAGCCACGTCATTCTGCTTCTCGCGGCGAGCGGAAAGGGCCAGGAGAATCTTGGCAAAGGGCTTGAGGTAGCGGCCATTGGCGGCGGTTTTCTGGACGAGAGACATGCCCAGGGTTTTGTCGCCATGGATGCCTCCGAACCAGAGGAGGAAGCGAGCGGAGCTGGGGAGGGAGCCGATAACGTAGTAGGCGATGCCGGGAGCGACGTAAGCGTCGAAAGCTTCCGGATGATCCTTGAGGAGGAGTTCGGCGTTGGCGTTGGCTTCCTTGATATGTTTCAGGGCATCGTAGTGGCGCTTCATGAGCATGCTGTCGGCATCGGACTGCATGCCGGCGCAGAGAGTGATGGCGTAGAGACCTTCGGCGTCGCGCGGCTGGGCCTTCAGGCGCTGAGCGGCGAGCTTGCGGGCGCGTTCCACGGCTTCATCGAAGCCTTTCATGCGCTGAGCGTTGGGAGTGCCGGTAATGCCGCCGAGGAATCGCTTGTCGTCGAGGAAGTAATCGCTGGTGAGGACGTTCTGCAGGTAAAACTCTTCAAAGAGGTAACTAGCGGCGATAGCGACCTGGCCGAAAGGCTCGGTGGGGTTCTGATCGACCCATTTCTGGAAGACGATGCGGGCGTCGGAGAATTTCTGTTCGTAGAGGAGACGGAAACCCTGTTCGAGTTCGGGCACGGAGGTGAAAGCGGGGGTGCCGTCGGCGGCCGTGAGCTGGCAAGAAAGCAGCAGGCCGAACAGACCGACCAACGACAAGCGGGTCAACAGGTGCATGGTCCTCCAGCGTCAGAAGAGGCCGGGAAGGAAGCGGGGCTTCCCGCCCATGGCCTCGCGGTAACGCGCGTCGGAAAAGAGCACGCGTTCCTCGGTGGCAAGGCGTTGCGAAAGCACGAGCACATGGGCGACGGAACCGACAACGGCGGTGATCCAGGCGCAGTGAATGAGCGGAAGCGCCAGCATTTCGACGAAGACGGCGGCGTAGTTCGGGTGGCGGACGTAGCGAAACGGGCCGGTGGTGATGATACCCATTCCGGTGGAATTCATCACCTGGACATTCCAATGCTCGCCGAGAGTGCGGATGACCCACCAGCGGACGACGTTGGCGGCGACGAAGAGGACGAAACAGACGATAGCGAGAACGCGGTAAAAGGGGCGGTGGAGGAAAACAACCTCGGCGGCGCAGCCGGCGAGGACGCCGACGTGAACGAGGACCATCCAGCGGAAACGTGGGTCGTTAATTTTGGTGGCGCCGTGGCGCATCATTTCGCGCTGGTGAAGGCGGGAAATCTGCAATTCGTAAATGCGCAGGAGCGCAACGACGAGAAGCAGCCCAAGGTAAGCGGTTACGTTCAGTTCCATTGAAGCAACAAGAATTCGGCGGAGAAGCCCGGACCGAAAGCAGCGGCTATGGCGTGTTCGCCGGGCGGCAAGGGGCGCTTCTCGAGCCATTCCTGAAGGATGAAGAGAATGGTGGCGCTGGAGAGATTGCCGACGTTGCCGAGGATGTCCCAGGACGGCTGGGTGTCGCACTTACAGAGACCGAGCTTCTCCTCGATGTTGCCGAGGAGGCGAGCGCCGCCGGGGTGGAGGATCCAGCCTTTGATGTCCTGACGGGATTTGCCGTGGCGCTGGAGGAAGCCGTGGACGAGATCGTGAATGCGTTCGCCGATCATCTCCGGGACGTCTTTGGCGAGGAGGATGTGGAATCCGGAATCACGGAGGTCGAAGCCCATGGCGCCGAGGGAATCGGGGAAGGTATAGGTTTCGGTGACAAGGACCCGGGGACCGGGGCGGTCCTGGCCAGTGACGACGACGGCGGCGGCGCCATCGCCGAAGAGGATGGAGGAAATGAGATTGGCCTGGGAGATGTCCTTGCGCTGGAAAGTAAGGGAGGGGAGCTCGACGGCGATGATGAGGACGTTGGCGCCAGGGTTGGACTTGATGAAATCCGCGGCGCGGGAGATGGCCATGGCACCGGCGGCGCAACCAAGCTCGGTGAAAGGCATGCGACGGACATTGGAGCGAAAGCCCATCAAGTTGATTAGATGCGCGTCGAGCGAAGGAATCATGAAGCCGGTGCAGGAAACTGTAATAATGAGGTCAATTTCGTCGGCACGAAGGGAAGCACGGCAGAGACATTTTTCGGCGGCTTCGCGGCCAAGCTTGACGGCGTGCTCGATATATTCATTGTTTGTTTGCGCAAGAGCACGTGGCTCAATCGTATATTCGATGGGGAAGATGGAATGGCGCTGATGAACCTGGGCGTTATCGACGATAGCCATCATGGCTTCGACGCGGCGCTCGGGAATATCGAAGACGCGGCCCATGTAATATTTCACGTCGTTGCGAGTGATAAGGTAAGGGGGTAAAGCAGTCGCGGAAGCTGAGATAACCGCATGAGCGGAGTGACCGTTCGAAGAAACCTGGTCAGGCAGATTCACTGGCACCGTCCCTGATCCGGTAATGTAGACAAGACTAAAAACCGACCGACACTCGAAAAATCGCGCGGCCAAAGCTGTCCGAGTGTTGAGTGGCTTACTTTACCTTAAATCTTCGCACAGGGGAAATCCACGTGACAATAGAGGTACGGGCCGGGCTCGACGGCCAGAAAGAGCGGCGGGAGGAGAGCAGATGAAGCGGTGGCTGGGACAGGCGGGGAGTTGGGCGATTTTGCTGGTGGTGATCGCGGCCAGTCCGGCGCGGATGGCAGCGCAAGACAAGGGCGTACCGTTGCTGGTGGTGATTTCGGTGGACGGATTGCGGCCAGGCTACGTGACGGAAGCGAACAGCCACGGGGCGAAGATACCGAACCTGCGGAGATTGCTGGCGGAAGGGACGTACGCGTCAGGTGTGATCGGTGTAATCCCGACGGTGACGTATCCGAGCCATACCACGCTGGTGACAGGAGTATGGCCCGCGAAGCACGGGATCCTGGCGAACACGACGTTTGATCCACAGCAGAAGAATCATGAAGGCTGGTATTGGTACACCGAGGACATACGGGTGCCGACCCTGTGGGACGCAGCCGCGCAGGCGGGGCGGACGACGGCAGCGATCCAATGGCCGGTGACGGTGGGAGCGAAGATCACGTGGAACATTCCCGAGGTATGGCGGGCGGGGACGGCGGAGGATGCGAAGCTGCTGCGGGTAGTGGCAACGCCCGGGCTGCTGGAAGAGGCGGGCAAGGAAATCGGGGCGTATCGAGGAGGGATCGATGCGACGGTGGAGGCGGACGAAGTTCGAGGAAAGTATGCCGAGTGGATCCTGGAGAAAAAGAAACCCGGCTTGCTGATCGTGCACCTGATTGCGCTGGACCATACTGAGCACGAAACGACGGCGTTCAGCGAGGAATCCATCGCGGTGCTGGAGCGGCTGGATGGGGTGGTCGGGAAAATCAGGGCGGCGGCGGAGCGGGTTGCGCTGGGCCGGACGTTGATCGCCGTGGTGTCGGATCACGGATTCGTGAAATATGAGCAGCAGGTGAATTTGCCCAGTGCGTTTCGGGAAGCGAATCTTTTTACGGCGAACGAGAAAGGAACAATCGCGGACTGGAAAGCGGTGGCATGGGAAACGGGAGGATCGGCAGCGATTGTGTTGAAGGATCCGAACGACAGCGAGACGCTGACGAAAACGCGAGAGCTGCTGGCGAGGCTGGCGAATGACCCAGCGAATGGGATCGATCGTGTATTGGAGGCGGAAGAACTGCACAAACGCGGCGGCTATCCGAACGCGTCGTTTTTCGTGAGCCTGAAGCCCGGATTTCGGACGGGAGCAGCGATGAGCGGGCCGGTGGTAGTAAAGGTCAAGCGGGGCGGAACACACGGAGAATTGCCGGATCTGCCGGACTTGAAGGCGGCGTTCTTTCTGGTGGGGCCGGGAGTGCCGGCGGGAAAGAACCTGGGGATGATCGACATGCGGGACATTGCGCCGACACTAGCTAAAGAAGCGGGAATTGCGTTACCGAGCGCGGAGGGGAAAGCGCTGTTGCCGTAGGGGCGGCAGGCGACGCGCCTTGCCCAGAAAGGGCAAATCGACTAACATTTTCAGCGATCGTTTTTGGTCGAACGACTACCCAGAACCGATGTCGAAGTAAGTTCAGCGAAAAACAAGCCAACAAGAAGCCGGGCGTAGAGAGCCGTTGAGCGTGAGTCGCTCCCACCTCGCGGGTAAGCACGCCCTGAAAAACTGAGGAGGAAGTTCATGAAGAAGCAGATATTGACTGGTGTCATTCTGGCGGGCGCCCTGTTCCTGCAGACTCCAGCAGCACACGGGCAGGCAGCGGCACAGAGCCAGCCGACGCCGAACCAGGCGCAGCTGGACAAGGATATTTCGCTGCTGCGGCAGGATTTGCGCGGCCAGAAGAAGCAACTGATTGCGGCGAACCTGAACTTGACACCGGACGAGGCGACGAAGTTCTGGCCGATCTACGATCAGTACTCGGCGGAACTGCAGAAGCTGGGCGACCAGAAGTATGCGTTGATCAAGGAATACGCACAGGGTTTCGGGTCGCTGACGGACGATCAGGCGTTGAGCCTGGCGAAGCGTTCGCTGGCGCAAGATGAAGCGGTGACGGCGCTGCGGACCAAGTACCTGCCGATCGTGAACAAGGTTCTGCCGGGCAAGAAGGCGGCAACGTTCTTCCAGTTGGACCGGCGGGTTGCGCTGCTGCTGGATCTGCAGCTGGCGTCGGAAATTCCGCTGGTGCAACAGCAGCCGGCGAACTAAGTCCATTCCTCCAATAACAGATTCCAGGCCCTGCACGCTGCGCCGTGCAGGGCCTTTTGTTTGAGGAGAGGAAGCATCCGAATGTACACTCGGCGGCGAGCGAGGTGGTCTATGAAGGTAGGAAGCTATGTTGCGCTGGCCGGGATGATCGCGGCGATGGCATGCGCAGAACTGGCGGCACAGGAAGCGCGGGGTTTTGCGGTGACGGAAGGCGACTATACGGCAAAGGATTTCCAATTCAAATCCGGAGAGAAGCTGGCGGAGTTGCGGTTGCACTACCGGACGCTGGGAAAGCCAGAGCGCGACGGGAACGGAAACATCACGAATGCGGTGATGATTCTGCATGGGACGGGGGGATCGGGCGCGCAGTTCTTGCAGAAGCAATTCGCAGACGAACTGTTCGGCGAGGGTCAACTACTGGATGCGAACCGTTATTTCATCATCCTGCCGGATGGAATCGGGCACGGGAAATCGTCGAAGCCGAGCGGCGGAATGCATGCACATTTCCCGCAGTACGATTACGACGATATGGTGGCGGCGCAGCACCAGCTGCTGACACAAGGGCTGCAGGTGGAGCATCTGCGGCTGATATTTTGGCACGTCGATGGGGTGCATGCATGCGTTCGTGTGGGGTGAAACGTATCCGGGCTTCATGGACGCGCTGATGCCGATGGCGTGTTTGCCGGTGCAGATCGCTGGGCGGAACCGGCAATGGCGGAAGATGCTCATGGACGCCATCAAGGCGGATCCAGCGTGGAACGGCGGAGAATACAGTACGCAACCACAACAGGGCCTGCGCACAGCGACGGATTTGCTTCTCCTTGCGGGCAGTGCTCCGGTATGGGAACAAAAGCGTTTTGGCACGCGCGACGCAGCGGATGCGGACTTGGAGAGTTACTTCAAGAGCCGGCTGGCGGGGCTCGATGCCAACGACTTGTTGTACCAAGTGAATGCATCGCGGAATTACAATCCGTCGCCGCAGTTGGAGAAAATCACGGCGCCGGTGATGTGGATCAACTCATCGGATGATTTCATCAATCCGCCGGGGTTGGGAATCGCGGAGCAGGAAGCGAAACGGTTGAAGAACGGCAAGTTTCTGCTGATTCCCGAGAACGAGCAGACACGCGGGCACGGAACACACACGTGGGCAGTGTTCTGGAAGCCGTATTTGCAGGAGTTACTGGAAAAGTCGGGGCGGTGAGGGGAAGGGGCGAACAGACAAAGCGGTGCAAGATCCTCCGGCGGCAAGAAGCGCGGCCTCAGGATGGCAAATCGTTGGTTAGATGGAACAGACGGCCTCGGAAGGCCGTCCCTACAGATCAGCAGAGGCAAAAGGCGATGCTACGTGCGAGCGGCTTCCTGGCTGGCGCGAATCTCCTGCCAGCGGCGCGGACGCTTGCTGGCCTGCAGGACTTTCTTGCGCAGGCGGATGGATTTGGGAGTGATTTCGACGTACTCGTCGTCGGCGATGAACTCGATGGCCTGCTCGAGGCTCATCTGGCGGTGCGGAATGAGGCGGATGGCTTCGTCGGCGGTGGACGAACGCATGTTGGTGAGCTTCTTTTCCTTGGTGACGTTGACGTCCATGTCCTGTTCGCGTGAATTCTCGCCAACGACCATACCTTCGTACACTTCGATGCCGGGTCCGATGAAGAGTTCGCCGCGCTCCTGCAAGCCCCAGAGGGCGAAAGCGGTGGAAGGGCCGGGGCGATCGGCAACGAGAGCGCCGGTGGGACGCAGGGCCATATCGCCGCCATATTCGACCCAGCCGTCAAAGATCGAGTGGATCAACGCGGTGCCGCGCGTGTCAGTGAGGAGCTGACTGCGCAGACCGATCAAGCCGCGGGAAGGAATTTTGAAGTCGAGGCGGACGCGGCCGGAGCCGTGGTTGCTCATCTTGATCATTTCGCCGCGACGGCTGCCGAGAGATTCCATGATGATGCCAATGAAGTTTTCGGGGATGTCGATGACGAGGCGCTCGACAGGCTCGAGTTTCTTGCCATTATCGGTGCGCACGACGATTTCGGGCTTGCCGACCATGAGTTCGAAACCTTCGCGGCGCATGGTTTCGATGAGAATAGCGAGCTGCAACTCACCGCGGCCGAGCACGCGGAAGGATTCGGGGGTGTCGGTGTCTTCGACGCGGATGGAGACATTGGTGAGAAGTTCCTTGGCGAGACGATCGCGCAAATCGCGCGAAGTGAGGTAGGTACCTTCGCGACCTGAAAGCGGGCTGGAATTGACAGAGAAGATCATGGCGAGGGTAGGTTCGTCGATGGTGAGGGGGTCGAGGGGAGCGGGGTTGTCGCGATTGGTGATGGTTTCGCCGATCTGAATGCCTTCGACGCCGGCGATGGCGACGATGTCCCCGGCGCGGACGGCTTCGGCTTCGTCGCGATCGAGGCCACGGAAGGTGAAGAGCTTGGTGATACGTGTAGTTTCGAGCTTGCCGCCAATCTTGCTGATGGCGACTTCGTCGCCGCGGTTCAGAGTGCCGTTGAAGACGCGGGCGATGGCGATGCGGCCGAGGAATTCGGAGTAGTCGAGGTTGGTGACCTGGAGCTGCAGGATGCCGTTCGGGTCGCCGGTCGGAGGCGGAATCCTTTTGACGATCGCTTCGAAGAGAGGAAGCAGGTCTTTCGAGGCGTCGCCGGGCTCGCGGTGGGCCACGCCTTCGCGGGCGTTGGTGTAGACAACGGGGAACTCGAGTTGATCTTCGGTGGCGTCGAGGTCGATAAAGAGATCGTAGATTTCGTTGAGGACTTCGGAGGCGCGAGCGTCAGCGCGATCGATCTTGTTGAGAACGACGACGGGGGGAAGCTTGGAGGCGAGAGCTTTCTGGAGAACGTAGCGGGTTTGAGGGAGAGGGCCTTCGGAGGCATCGACGAGGAGGACGACGCCATCGACCATGCGGAGGGCACGTTCGACTTCACCGCCGAAATCGGAGTGGCCAGGGGTGTCGACGATGTTGATCTTGGTGTCGTGAAACCAGAGGGCGGTGTTCTTGGCAAGAATGGTGATGCCGCGTTCGCGCTCGAGGTCGTTGGAGTCCATGACGCGCTCGGCGACTTCCTGATTGGCGCGGAAAATACCCGATTGCTTGAGCATGGCGTCAACGAGGGTGGTTTTACCGTGGTCGACGTGGGCGATGATGGCGATGTTGCGAATGTCGTGGCTCATGTTGGTAAAGCGTCTTTAGACAAAAATAGCTGCTGAAACAACCAGCAGCCCGGACGAAACCCTTTCTTCATCAGTTGCAGGTGTGGTTACACATTTATTTTAGCAGAGGCGGAGGAATGGGGCCACTGAGTGGCAGGGCTGACACCTAATGTTCGGTGGCGTGCCGAAGTGGGGGAAGCGTGTGTTATGCTCACCCGGCTTTCGCGGGTGCGTCCCATTTCTGGCAGGGGAAAGCCGAGGCAAAGATGAAGCAAATGCGAATGATCATTCGACTGGTGCTCTGCGTGTGCGGGCTGGCGGCGGCTACGGCAGCCCAGGAGGACAAGAGCGCGCGGCCGGACCTGCCTAAGCTATTCGAGAAGAAGGAAGCGATGATCCCGGTGCGCGACGGCGTGAAGCTACACACGGAGATTTATGTGCCGCGCGACGTGAAGGGGCCGCTTCCCTTCCTGATCAAGCGGACGCCGTACGGAATATCCGCCGGGGCGGGCCAGTATAGCCGCGAACTCTACGGAGACCGGCACCTTTATGCGGACCAATACATTTTCGTGTACCAGGATATTCGCGGGCGGTACGGATCGGGCGGAGATTTTCAGATGAACCGGCCGCTGCACGATCCGAAGGGCGCGAAGGGAGTGGACGAGAGCACGGACACGTACGACACGATCGAATGGCTTGTGAAGAACGTGGCGAACAACAACGGGCGAGCGGGGATCCACGGGGTGTCATACGACGGATTCCTGACGGCGATGGCGCTGGTGAACCCGCACCCGGCGTTGAAGGCGGCTTCGGAACAGGCGTGCATGGGGGATGCGTGGATGGGAGACGATTTCTTCCATAACGGCGCATTCCGGCTGAGCTACGGGTTCGAATATTCGGCGCTGATGGAGACCACGAACGAGAACTACAGCTTTGAATTCGACCGGTTTGATCTGTACGACTGGTACCTAAATCTGGGGGTGCTTTCGAACGCGAACGCCCGGTACTTCCACGAGAAGATACCGACGTGGAACAACTTTGTGCAGCACCCAGCCTATGACGATTTCTGGCAGAAACACGCGATCGAGTATTCGTTGAAGCAGACGACGGTGCCAAACCTGAATGTGGCGGGGTGGTGGGATCAAGAGGACTTTTACGGGCCCATGCGGACGTACGACAACCTGGAAAAGAACGATGGGAAACATCTGAACTACCTGGTGGTCGGGCCGTGGAACCACGGCGGGTGGGAGCACGGCCCGGGAGACACACTGGGGCAGATTCCGTTTGATTCGAACACCGGGGAATACTTCCGGGGCAAGGTGGAAGCGCCGTGGTTTGCGTACTGGCTGCACGACCAGGGCACCTTGCCGGTGAAAGAAGCGTTGCTTTTCCAGACCGGGAGCAACGTGTGGACGACGTTTGATGCCTGGCCGCCGAAGGAAGCGAAAGCTAAGAATCTGTACTTTGGCGGAGGCGGAAAATTGTCGTTCGATGCGCCGACGGCGGGAGGCACCGAGGCATACGACGAATATCTGAGCGATCCGGCGCACCCGGTGCCGTACCGTCACCGGCCTGTGGACATGACGTATCCGAGTGACCATCCGGGGAATTGGTACACGTGGCTGGTGCAGGACCAGAGGTTCGTGGACAACCGGCCGGACGTGGCGACGTGGCAGACGGACGAATTGACGGAGGATGTGGCGATCGCGGGCCAGGTGAACGCAAAACTGTTCGTATCCACGACAGGAACAGACAGCGACTGGGTGGTGAAATTAATCGATGTGTATCCGCAGAAGGTGGAGAACGACTGGAAACTGTCCGGATATGAGTTGATGGTGGCGGACGAGATCTTCCGGGGCCGCTACTGGAAAAGCTACGAGAAACCGGAAGCGCTGGCGGCTAATGCGGTGACGCCGATTCACTTTACGTTGCACACGGCCGACCACGTCTTCCGGAAGGGGCACCGGATCATGGTGCAGGTGCAGAGCACATGGTTCCCGCTGTATGACCGGAACCCGCAGAAATTCGTGCCGAATATTTTCGAAGCGAAAGAGACGGATTACCAGGCAGCGACGCAAAAGGTGTATCGCACGAAGGAGTATCCATCGAACGTAGAGATCCCGGTGGTACCGGTGGGAGCGGGGCACTAAGGGTCAGCGAGCGGCCAAGGTTG
>Ga0335082_10000552_pt1 | contig 38972 bp, 40 predicted proteins | sample Lox_Sample_41_FD_206718 | JGI IMG/M metagenome (GOLD analysis project Ga0335082, IMG submission 206718) | Soil microbial communities from Loxahatchee National Wildlife Refuge, Florida, United States - Lox_Sample_4.1 | ecosystem: Environmental > Terrestrial > Soil > Wetlands | place: USA...
GCTCGAGGACGGCGTGCTGGTCGAGCACTACGTGAACCGGTCCAGCCACCAGTCCTACGTCGGCAACGTCTACCTGGGCAAGGTCCAGAACGTGCTGCCTTCGATGGAGGCCGCCTTCGTCGACGTCGGCAAGGGCCGCAACGCGGTGCTCTACGCCGGTGAGGTGAACTTCGACGTCAGCGGCCTCGAGGGCCAGCCCAAGCGCATCGAGTCGGCGCTCAAGGCGGGCCAGTCGCTGATCGTGCAGGTCACCAAGGATCCGGTCGGTCACAAGGGGGCCCGGCTGACCAGCCAGGTCAGCCTGCCAGGACGGTACCTGGTCTACGTGCCCGGCGCGTCGATGACCGGCATCAGCCGCAAGCTGCCCGACACCGAACGCAACCGCCTCAAGCAGATCCTCAAGAAGGTGATGCCGGAGAACGCGGGCGTCATCGTGCGCACCGCGGCCGAGGGGGCCGCCGAGGAAGAGCTGTCCCGGGACGTGTCCCGGCTCGCCGCCCAGTGGGAGGCGATTGAGAAGAAGTCCAAGACGGCCAGCGCCCCCGCGATGCTCTACGGCGAGCCCGACCTGACCATCCGCGTGATCAGGGACGTGTTCAACGAGGACTTCAGCAAGCTCGTGGTGTCCGGCGACGATGCCTGGGACGTGGTCGACGAGTACGTCAGGTACGTCGCCCCGCACCTAGCCGACCGGGTCACCCGCTGGCAGGGCCAACGCGACGCGTTCGCCGAGTACCGCATCGACGAGCAGCTGGCCAAGGCGCTCGAGCGCAAGGTCTGGCTGCCCAGCGGCGGTTCGCTGGTCATCGACAAGACCGAGGCCATGACCGTGGTCGACGTCAACACGGGCAAGTTCACCGGCCAGGGCGGAAACCTGGAAGAGACCGTCACCAGGAACAACCTCGAGGCCGCCGAGGAGATCGTCCGCCAGCTCCGGCTGCGCGACGTCGGCGGCATCGTCGTCATCGACTTCATCGACATGGTGCTGGAGAGCAACAGGGAACTGGTCCTCCGGCGGCTGCTGGAATGCCTGTCCCGGGACCGGACCAAGCACCAGGTCGCCGAGGTGACCTCGCTCGGCCTGGTCCAGATGACCAGGAAGCGGGTGGGCGCCGGCCTGCTCGAGGCCTTCTCCACGCCGTGCGAGTGCTGCAACGGCCGCGGCGTCATCCTGACCTTCGATCCCGACTCCGACGGCCAGGCCACCCAGCACACGCACTCTCGCGGCCACGGTAACGGCGGCCACGGTAACGGCGGCCGCGGGCCCAGCCCGGCCATGGTCGCCGCCCGCGCCCGCTCCGCCGAACCCTCCGAGCCGGACGCGTCCTTGGCCAGCACCCCTGCCGACGCGCCTCCCTCGGACGCCGCAGGCGCTCCCGCCTCGGTCCCGGCTTCGGCTTCGGCCTTGGTCCCGGCCTCGGCCGCCAGCGCCGACCCGAACGCCGCCCAGCAGGCCAACGGCCAGGTCCCGGAGGCCGGGCCCGAGCCCGCGCGCTCCAGCGGTCGCCGCCGTCGCCGCAAGCCCGCCGCCGTCGCGTCCCCGGCCAGCCCAGCCGATGCCCCCGTTGCCCCGGCCGCCCTAGCGGCTCCGGACAGCCCGGGTGTCCAGGCGGCCTCGGAAGCTTCACCTGCCCCGGAGGCACCGGCTACCGGGGCGTTGCAGCCCGCGACCGTGCCCGTCAGCCAGGACGGTGCCGACGGAATGCCCGCCACCCACGACGGCGTCGCCTAATACCGCACCATTGGACCCATTTGCCACACAAGGCGCTCGCATTGCGGGAGATCCCGGTAACCGGAGTTGCCGCGAGCGCGCCACCAAGGAGTTGCCGCGAGCGCCGACCAAAGATCAGGCAGCCGAACGGCCTGGGTTCGTGCAGGCGCTGACGTCTGGTAGCCTTGGCGGTCGGGAGTAAGCCCGCTGCGCGGGCGCCCGTGTGCACGTTCAAGCGAGCCCGCCGTGGTGACACCGTTCCGAGGCACGCTAGGAAGCGCAAACGAAAGAGAGAGTTCTCGGGTGTACGCGATTGTGCGCTGCGGCGGCAGGCAGGAAAAGGTCGCGCTGGACGACGTCGTCACCGTCGACAAGCTGCCTGGTGAGGTCGGTTCGAGCATTACGCTCCCGGCCCTGCTGGTGGTGGACGGCGACCGGGTCATCAGCGACCCCGCCGAGGTCGGCCGCTACGAGGTCACGGCGGACATCGTCGGTGACGCGGCTGGCCCCAAGATCAACATGATCCAGTACAGGAACAAGACCGGCTACCGGCGCCGTCTCGGCCACCGGCAGCGGTACACCCAGGTCCGGATCACCGGCATCGGCAGCGACACCAAGCCGAAGGCCACCACGAAAGCCGCGGCGAAGGCAGAGGAGGCCTGAGATGGCACACAAGAAGGGCGCCTCGTCCAGCCGCAACGGCCGTGACTCGAATGCCCAGCGCCTCGGCGTCAAGCGTTACGGCGGCCAGGTCGTGAACGCGGGCGAGATCCTCGTCCGTCAGCGCGGCACGCACTTCCACCCCGGCAACGGCGTCGGCCGCGGCGGCGATGACACGCTGTTCGCGCTGGTCGGCGGGACCGTGAGCTTCGGCAAGTTCCGCGGTCGCCGGGCCGTCAGCGTCGTCCCGTCCGAGCCGCAGGAGTAGCGGCTCGCCGGGCACAGCGTAAACACGAAGGCGGGCCGGGTTACCTGGCCCGCCTTTCCTATGCGAGAACGAGGAAAGAGACAGTGGCGGAGTTCGCCGACCGGGTCACGCTGCAGGTGCAGGCCGGCCACGGCGGAAACGGCTGCGCCTCGATTCACCGGGAGAAGTTCAAGCCGCTTGGCGGCCCGGACGGCGGCAACGGCGGCCGCGGCGGTGACGTGATCCTCGAGGTGGATGCCAGCTCGGCCACCCTGCTCGACTTCCACCGCCGGCCGGTTCGCCGGGCCGGCAACGGCCGCCAGGGAGAGGGCTCGAACCGCACCGGCGCCGACGCCGCCGACCTGGTCATCCCGGTGCCGAACGGGACCGAGGTCAAGACCTCCGACGGCCAGGTACTCGCCGACTTGATCGGGGTCGGCACCCGGTTCGTCGCGGCGGCCGGCGGCCGGGGAGGCCTCGGCAACGCGGCCCTCGCGAGCCCGCGGCGCAAGGCGCCCGGGTTCGCGCTCAAGGGCGAGCCGGGGGAGCAGCGCGACCTCATCCTCGAGCTGAAGACGGTGGCCGACGTCGGGCTGGTCGGCTTCCCGAATGCCGGAAAGTCATCACTCATCTCGGCGATGTCCGCGGCCCGGCCGAAGATCGCCGACTACCCGTTCACTACCTTGATCCCGAACCTCGGCGTGGTCGAGGCCGGGGACGTCCAGTTCGTCGTGGCCGACGTGCCCGGCCTGATCCCGGGCGCCAGCCGGGGCAAGGGCCTGGGGCATGACTTCCTGCGGCACGTGGAACGCTGCTCCACCCTGGTCCACGTGCTCGACTGCGCGATCGAGGAGCCGGGCCGCGACCCGATTACCGATCTGGACGCGATCGAGGAAGAGCTCGCCGCCTACGGCGACGCTACTGGCGCCGCGCTGCTAACCCGGCCGCGCCTCGTCGCGCTGAACAAGATCGACGTCCCGGCCGCCCGTGAAATGGCCGACCTGGTCAAGCCGGAACTCGAAAAACGCGGCTATCAGGTCTTCGAGATCTCCGCCGCCACCGGCGAGGGACTGCGCAAGCTGGGCTTCGCGATGGCCGCGCTGGTCGCGGCGGACCGGGCCGCTCGCCCGGCCGAGCAGCCCGCCGAGCGCAGGCGGGTCAGGGTCAAGGTGCAGGCCGCCGACGAGCCCGGCTTCGAGGTAGTCAGGCTCGGCGACAGCTTCCTCATCATGGGCGAGAAGCCGCGGCGCTGGGTCCAGCAGACCGACTTCAGCAACGACGAGGCCGTCGGCTACCTGGCGGATCGGCTGGCCCGCCTGGGCGTCGAGGTGGCCCTCGCCGAGGCGGGCGCCGAACCGGGTGCCGAGGTCCTGATCGGCGACCCGGACGACGCCGTGGTGTTCGACTGGGATCCCGCCGCCCCGATGGCCAGCGGCGCCCGCGGTGCGAGCGGCGCCCGCGGTGCGAGCAGCGCCCGTCGGCACGGCCCGCGCGGCACCGACCCCCGGCTGCCCCCATGACGGTTCCGGACACCGCGACCGCCGAGCGTGCCGACATCGCTACCGCGACGCGGGTCGTGGTCAAGGTCGGCTCCTCGTCGCTGACCACGCCGGACGGCGAGATCGACGGCGACAGGATCGGTGCCCTGGCCGCCGCGCTGTCCGCCCGCAGGCAGGACGGCGGTCAGGTCGTCCTGGTTTCCTCGGGGGCGATCGCGTCCGGCCTGGCGCCGCTCGGCCTGTCCCGGCGCCCCCGTGACCTGGCCACCCAGCAGGCGGCGGCCAGCGTCGGCCAGGGCCTGCTCATCGCCAGGTACACCGCCGCCTTCGCCCGGCACGGCATCCGCACCGGCCAGGTCCTGCTGTCAGCCGACGACCTGATGCGCCGGACGCACTACCGCAACGCCCAGCGCACCCTGGACCGGCTGCTCGAGCTGGGTGTGCTGCCTGTGGTCAACGAGAACGACACGGTGGCCACCGACGAGATCAGGTTCGGTGACAACGACCGGCTCGCGGCGCTGGTCGCGCACGTCACCCGGGCCGGGGCGCTCATCCTGCTCTCCGACGTGGACGGCCTGTACGACGGCGACCCGCGCCGCGGCGAGGCGCAGCGGATCACCGAGGTCAGGGACCGTGCTGACCTGGACGGAATCAGGCTGGGCCGCGGCCTCAAGGCAGGCCAGGGAGTCCAGGGGGCCCAGGACAACCAGAAGGCCCAGGGCATCGGCGGGATGGCCACCAAGGTGGAGGCGGCGATGATCGCCTCCGCGGCGGGCATCCCCACCGTGGTGGCCGACGCGGCCAGCGCCGCGACCGCGCTCGCCGGCGGGCCGGCCGGCACCTACTTCGCCGCCGCCCGCGGCCGCCGCCCGGCGACCAGGCTGCTCTGGCTCAAACACGCCGCCGTAGCCCACGGCAGCCTGCGCCTGGACCACGGCGCGGTCGAGGCCGTCGTGAACAGGCGCGCCAGCCTGCTGCCGGCCGGCATCACCGGCGTCGAGGGCAGCTTCGACGCCGGCGACCCGGTCAACCTCCGCGACGAGAACGGCACGATCGTCGCGCGCGGCCTGGTGAACTACGACGCGACCGAGATCCCCGGCCTGATGGGCCGCTCCACCAGATGGCTGGCCAGCAAGCTGGGGCCCGAATACGAACGCGAGGTCGTCCACAGGGACGACCTCGTGATCGTGTTAGCCGAGCTAGCCCGGGGAAAACGCCTCCCCGAGCGCTAGTTGTCGTCGTTCCCGCTGTTCCCGCTGCCGCCGGTGCCGCCCGGCCCGCGGTTCTGCAGGCGGTCGAACAGGCCGCCAGCGGCCCGGGCCCCGGTCTCGGCCACGCCGCGGAAGATCCCGATCAGCGGGTCCTGGGACCGGTTCCACGAGTCCTGGTAGGACTTGGCCGCGTTCCTGACCTCCTCGCCGACCGAGGCGCTGCCGTCGTCCTCCCGGCGCGGGTAGTCGCCGCCCAGGATGCGCTCGTACTCACCGTGGGTGGCCCAGTAGTCGAGCTCGGCGAACCTGACCACCGCGAACGGATGGGTCGTGCCCTGAAGCTGGAGGATCTTCAGGATGCTGTCGCGCAGGTCGGGCACTGCGTCGTACTCGTGCGCCTGCTCGCGGAACGCGTCCGGGTTCAGCTCGGACAGCTGCGCGCCGCCGGCCAGCTTCATCAGCACCCGCCGGGAGGCGTCGAGGTCCTGCCCGGCCAGCAGCCCCGCGCGGTCACAGGACAGCTCGGACTTGCGGAACCACTCCTCCAGGCCCCAGATGATCGCCGTGAGGGCGAGCGCGATCGGCAGGAACGCCGCCCGCGCCGCCAGCCGGAGCAGGATCAGCAGCATGGTGCGGTAGACCGCGTGCCCGGACAGGATGTGGCCGAGCTCGTGCCCGATCACCGCGCGGAGCTCCTCGGCGTCGAGCAGCTCCACCATGCCGGTGTTGATCACGATGAACGGCTTGTCCCGGCCCAGCGCCATCGCGTTCACGATCGGCGTCTGCATGACGTAGCACTCGGGCACCTCGGGCAGGTCCAGGATGTACGCCCCGTCCCTGACCATCTCGTGGATGTGCGGGAACTGGCGCTCGGAGACCCGGACGCTGCCCGCCAGGTACATCAGCCGGAAGGCCCGCTCGTTGAACAGGCCGAACAGCTTCTTCAACAGTGTGTCGAACCCGCTGAGCTTGCGCAGCGCCACTAGCGCGGAGCGGTCGGCGGGATGCTCGTAGGCGCGGGACGAGATGCCGGTCAGCCGGACTCGCGCGCGATCAGGCACTGAAGTCATATCTCGAATGTTAACACTAGCGCCGGCCCGTTTGGCCGGTATAGACGCCGGTACGATACGACGACATGAGGGACCGCTAGCCATGCGCCGGATCGGAGTGATGGGCGGCACATTCGACCCCGTCCACCATGGTCACCTGGTCGCCGCGAGCGAAGTCGCGCACGACTTCACCCTGGACGAGGTCATCTTCGTGCCGACCGGAGAGCCGTACCAGAAGGGCCACCGTCAGGTCTCCCCGGCCGAGGACAGGTACCTGATGACGGTCATCGCCACCGCGTCCAACCCCAAGTTCAGCGTCAGCCGCGTCGACATCGACCGGGGCGGGCCCACCTACACCATCGATACGCTGCGCGACCTGCGCGCCGCGGCCGCGCCGGAGGACGATTTCTTCTTCATCACCGGCGCCGACGCGCTGGCCGAGATCCTGACCTGGCACGCCGCGGACGAGCTGTTCACCCTGGCGCATTTTGTAGGCTGTACCCGGCCAGGACACCGGCTGTCTGGGGCGGGCCTGCCGGACGGGAAGGTCAGCCTGGTGGAGATCCCGGCGCTGGCGATCTCCTCGACCGAGTGCCGCGCCCGGGTCGGCGCGGGCCAGCCGGTCTGGTACCTGGTCCCCGACGGGGTGGTGCAGTACATCGCCAAGCGCTGCCTTTACGCCGAGGTGGATGACACCCCGGCGTGAGAGGGTAATAAAGATAGCGACCCCTACCGAGGAGGCCGGCAAGCACTCGTGACTGCCACACCGAGGGCCGTCGAGCTCGTGGAGACCGCGGCGCTGGCCGCGGCGGACAAGCTGGCGGACGGCATAATCGCCTATGACGTGAGCGATCAGCTCGTTATCACCGACGCGTTCCTGCTCTGCTCGGCGCCGAACGACCGCCAGGTCAAGGCCATCGTCGACGAGATCGAGCTGCGGATGCGCCAGGCGGGCGCGAGCCTGGTCCGCCGCGAGGGCGAACGGGAGGGCCGCTGGGTGCTCCTTGACTACCTCGACGTGGTGATCCACGTGCAGCACTCCGAGGAGCGCACCTATTACGCGCTCGAGCGGATCTGGAAGGACTGTCCGGCGATCCAGCTGCCCGAGCTGAGCGTGAACCCAGGGAGGACGCCCTGAGCGAGCCGTCACGGCCGGTCCGGCTGGTGCTGTGGCGGCACGGCCAGACGGTGTGGAACGCCGAGCGCCGGTTCCAGGGACAGAGCGACATCCCGCTCGACGAGGTCGGCCAGGCGCAGGCCGAACGGGCCGCGCGGCTGCTCGCCGCGCTGCGCCCGGACCTGATCGTCTCCTCCGACCTGAGCCGCGCCGCCCAGACCGCGGCCCAGCTGAGCCGGCTGACCGGTCTCGGGGTGACCCTCGACAAGGACCTGCGGGAACGGTCCGGCGGCTGCTGGGAAGGGCTGACCGACACCGAGATCAGGACCCGCTACCCGGTCGAGCACGCCAGCTGGACCCCGCCGGACGGGGAGCCGTCGGCCGTGGTCGCCGAACGGGTGGCGGGCGCACTGCTCCGCGTGGCCGACGCCGTGCTGGCCAGGGGGGACGGCTCTGCCAGCCCCGCCAGGGGGGAACCCATCCCCCCGGACCCCCCTGGCAGACCCCCCCGCGAGGGCTCCGAACCCGGGTTCGCCACCGGGCTGGCCGTCGTGGCCAGCCACGGCGCCGCGCTGCGGCTGGGCATGTCCCGGCTGCTCGGCATGCCGGAGGAACTGTTCGGCGTGCTCGGCCCGCTGTCCAACTGCTCGTGGTCGGTCCTCGGCCGCTGGCACGGCCGCTGGCGGCTGGTCGAGCACAACGCGGGTACCCTGCCCGAGCCCGTCGTGCTCAGCGACGACCGATGAACGACATTACTGCCGAACGGGCCGGGCGATCCGTCTCCCTCACCTGGTACGGCCAGGCCGGGTTCCGCCTGACGGCGGGGCACAGCCGGGTGCTCATCGACCCGTTCCTGACCGGGCGGCCCGATCGCCGCTACCAGCCGCCCGCCGCCGCAACGGACTTCGCCGACGTCACCCTGGTGCTCTGCACCCACGAGCACGTGGACCACCTGGACCTGCCGTTCCTGCGCGAGTTCTGCACGGTCAACTCCGCCGCCCGGATCGTGGTGCCGCTGCCGGTGGTCGAGGTCGCGGCCGCGGGCGGGATCGACCGCGCCCGGCTGGCCGGCGCGGTGCCGGGGGAGGAGCTGCACGACCGGGACGTGACCGTGCACCCGGTGCCGGCCCTGCACGGGATCGGCGGCGACGAGCCCGTAGTGTACGAGTTCGCCCCGGACGGCGGGCCGGTCAGGTTCCTCGGCTACGTGCTGGAGATCGGCGGCATCCGCTTCTACCACTCCGGTGACTGCCTGGTCTATCCCGAGCTCCCCGGCACCTTGTCCGCGCTCGCCCCCGACGTGCTGATGATCCCCATCAACGGCCGCGACCACATGCGCGAGGCCCGCGGGATCGTCGGCAACATGAACGAGACCGAAGCCGCCTGGCTCTGTGCGCAAGTCGGCCCCTCCTACGCCATCCCCATGCACTACGAGTGCATCGCCGGCAACACCGGCGACCCCGGCCACTTCACCACCCTGATCCGCGACTCCGAGACCCCCGCCACCGTCCTGGCCCCCGCCCGCGCCACCCCCGTCACCCTCGCCCTCCCCTAACCCCGCCCCCGCACCTCTCACCCAGAAACCCCAGGCCCGACGCCGGTCGTCCGCGAGTGTCGAGGCGTGGGGCGTGTGTTACCCCTGGTGCTCTCGCGTTGTCTGTGACATCTTCCCCGCCACGCCCGCATACCCCACCCCGCTTGCTGTCCACACGGAACGGCATACGGGACACAGGAAGCGCTTCAGTCACTGTGGCACCACCCCTGGGCCGGGGGCTTACGACATGAATGCCGCGTTCATGCAGCTCAAGCGACATGGTAGCGGCATCCATGTTGTATCCGCGGAGCCGGGCCGGAGCAGCGACGCGGATCAGCCGTCACCGGAGCGTACGTGGAGCGCACAGGCACCAAGAGTGTGACCAGAGCGCCCCGCCACTGCTCCGTCCATGATCGATAAAGCGAGCGGGCAGTCCGCCGGAACGACGCGAACGCGGTATCCACCTGGCTGGGCGCGCTTATGCGATTCCGCGCCGGAGCATTGCGAGTCATAGCGGATTTGCCGGAGCAACCGGGCTGGCACACCCGGCCGGGACCGGCCCGCACGGTCCGGTAGCCCGCGCTGGCCACCACGGCGTGCCCGCCCGGCGGGATCAGGCTGACCCGGGTCGCCGAGGTGCCGACGTCCACGCCCAGGTAAACCCCGTCCACGACGTCAGTGCCCCACCCCGGCCAGCACAGTGCCGGGAAACACGGCGTCAGGAACCACGGTGTCAGGCAAAGTGCGCCTCGACCACGCCCAGCGGGCCGAAGTCCGCCCGGACCGTGTCGCCCGGCGCGGCGAACAGGTGCCCGGTGCAGGTCCCGGTGCTGACGATGTCGCCGGCCCGGATCGCCCGGCCGTGCGCCCGGGCCCAGTTGAGCATCCAGGTCAGGCTGGTGACCGGGTGACCCATCGCGGCGCGGCCCTGGCCCGACTTGATGTAGTGGCCGTTGAGGGAGGCGTCCATCCCGGCCGCGGGCAGGTCGAGATCGCGCCAGGAACGCGTCTCGGGCCCGCACACCAGCGCGGCGCCGCCGCCGTTGTCCAGGCAGGTGCCGTAGTAGCCGCTCGAGCCGTACCAGTCGCGGAACACGGTGTCGCCGATCTCGAGCGCCGGGAACAGGCAGTCGATCCCGGCCCTCGCGTCCGCCTCGGTGTACGGATCGTCCCGCGCCGGGAAGTCCCGTCCTAGCCGGAACGCGAACTCGCACTCGCAGCACCGGTAGTTGATGAACAGCTCGGCGGGCAGCCGCGCGCCGTTGGGGAAGATGGTGTGCGCGTAGATGATGCCGGGCGACGGGCTCGGCAACCGTTCGGCCCGCCGGATCTCGTCGCTGGCCGCGCCGATCTTCCAGCCCGCCCCGGCCCGCCCCGACCCGGACAACCCCAGCACCTCGTCCACCGCGAGCAGGACCGCGACCACCGAGTCCCAGTCCCTGGTCCGCAACCGTTCCGGCAGCTCGGCCGCGTGCCGCCCGCGGCGCGCGGCCGCGATGACCGCGGCCACCTCGGCCACCTCCGCGCCGGTCAGCGGGCTCTGCCGGGCACACGGGGGGCCCTGGCCCGGCGGGGTCGGGCCGTAGATGGGCCGCCCGCGGTCGGTCAGGCCTTCAGCCATGGCGGCCCTCCAACCTCGTCAGTGCTCGCCGAAGCGCGGCTTGCGCTTCGCCACGAACGCGGCGATGCCCTCGCGGGCGTCGTCGGTACCGTACAGCACCGCGCCGATCGCCTGCTCGAGCGCCAGGCCGGCCGCGAGCGGGGCGTCGCCGCCCTCGCGCAGCAGCCGCCTGGCCATCCGCACCGCAGCCGGCCCGCAGTTGGATGTCGGAGGCCGGCTCGCCCCCGCCACCTGCACGGGGCCATGGGCAAGGCGATGCTCGCGGCGGACTTCCGCGAGGTGCGCGCGATCGTGGGTCCCGGCCCCTACCCACGCCGGACCGAGCACTCGATCACCACCTACGAGGAGCTGGTCACCGAGCTCGCCGAGATCCAGCGGCTCGGCTACGCCGTGGACCGGCAAGAACTCAACCTCGGTGTGTGGTGCGTGGCCGCGCCGATCGCGATCATGAAGGAAGTGCGCGGACTTTTGAGACCGACCTGGCCGAGTTCAACAGCGAGACCAACCACGTCCAAATGCCGGTGAACTTCCCGCCCGAAGCGGCATTTTGGTGAGCCACCGCCCCAATGCGCCTGCCGCCCGCCCCACCCCGTCTCACCCGCCCGCCTTACCTGCACGTTATGATTGACAGTCGTTTCGCTGGGTGAAATCTTTCCTCCGAAAGGAGAACCGCCGGTGAGACTGGCCGCACTGTACCGAACAGACGCGGGGGACCCCCGCCTGCACGTCGCCGTCGCCGGCGGGTTCGCGGCAGTGGACGAGCTCGCGGCCGGTGCCCGCCGCCCCGACCTGGCCGGGCTGCGGGATGTCGGCGACCTGTACGCCCGGGGCGCCGACGCGGTGGAGCAGCTCCGTGAGCTGGCCGCCACCGCGACCCCCACCGTGGCTCCCGAGAGCATAAAGTACGCGCCACCGGTGCTGCGCCCCGGCAAGATCATCTGCATCGGGCTCAACTACGCCGATCACATCGCCGAGAGCCGGACCGCCAAGCCCGACCGGATCGTCCTGTTCGCCAAGTTCCCGTCCTGCCTGGTCGGGCACGGTGACTCGATCCGGTACCCGGCCATCACCACCGAACTCGACTACGAGGGCGAGCTCGCCGTCGTCATCGGGCGCCAGGCCCGGAACGTCCCGGCGGACAGCGCCCTGGACTACGTGGGCGGCTACACCGTCATCAACGACGTCTCAGCCCGCGACCTGCAGGGCACCGAGCCGCAGTGGATCCGGGGCAAGGCCCTGGACACGTTCGCCCCGCTCGGCCCGGTCCTGCTGGACGCGGCCGCGGCGCCACCGGTGGCCGAGATGCGGCTGCGCACCCTGGTGAACGGCGAGGTGCGCCAGGACGCCAGCTGCGCCCAGATGATCACCGGCGTACCCGAGCTCATTGCCTACATCTCCGGCGGGATCACGCTGGAGCCGGGCGACATCATCGCGACCGGCACGCCGTCCGGGGTGGCCATGGGCATGAACCCGCCGAAGTACCTGCAGCCGGGGGACAAGGTCAGCATCGAGATCACCGCGATCGGCGAGCTGGTCAACACCGTCACTGCGGCCCAGTGACCAAGCCGGCCCGAGCGACGTGATCTTGCCCGGCTCACTGGTCCAGACCCAGTGGATACAGGCCGGCGACACCGTCGCCGTGACCAACGACCCTCTGGGCGATGTTGCCGCCGGGTTCACCGCCCGGCCGGGTTAGCCGACGTTGCTCGGCTTGTTATCCGGATGCGGGTACCCCCAGGCGGCGCAGATTCCCGCCAGGTCGGCCGGTATCTCCCCGGGGAGCGGCGCGGGCGGCTGGATGCGGCCGGACCTGATGTTCAGCGAGCTGTCGCCGAGGCCGGGCGTGAACCCGGCGTGGTCGAAGTCCCCGTAGTCGAGCATCCTCGGCTCGAACGGCACGCCCAGGAACTCACATAGCTCGCGGACCACGCGTTCCGGCGAAGCGGTCAGCTCCTCGTACCGGACGGTGAAACCGGGCAGCGCCTCGCGCGCCTGCTCGAGCGCGGTCATGTACCGCAATCCCTTGGCCACGGACTCCTCCAGGCTCCCCCCTTCCGTGGTGGGGTGCCACGCCGGGTCGAACGAGGACTGCAGCGAGGCCACCGCCGCGGCCGGGTGACGCAGCAGGAAGACGAACTTGGCGTCCGGCCAGGCTGCCGCGATGCGCTCCCAGGCGAGCACGTTGGCCGGCGTCTTGACCACGAGGCGGGGCTTGCCGCTGCGCCGCAGTGCCTCGTAGAGCACCCGGTCCCAGAGCATGTGCTCCACGTCTTCGACGGTCAGCTCGAGCCCTTCGAGCGAGGCCAGGATCCACTTCGTCTCCGCGCGGACGCCGAGATGCCTGAGCGGCAGTTCCGGCGGGCCGTACAGCTCCGAGTGGCTGCCCAGGATGGCCCGGAGCAGCGTCGAGCCGGCCCGGGGCGCGGAAAAGATGAACACCGGCGCGGTCAGCAGCCGCCCGCCTCCGGCCGCAGGCAGCTTCCAGCCCCGGCCCGCGAGGGGACGGGACAACTGATACCCGGTGACTCGCACCAGCACCGAGTTGAGCAACTTTGGTGGCGGAACCCGCCAGGCCCGGTCCGCCAGCGGGCGGGAGAACTGATAGCCGATGGTGCGCTCGAGTATCGAGTTGACCCGTTGCTTGCGGTCCACACCTGCCATGATGCCGTACGCGCAGCGTGCTGGCGGTACATCCGGAAACGACGCGCCACGGATCGTTACGCTGGTCACTGTGACCACGCCAGACCCGCACCAAACCACCCCCGGCGGCAAGCCACGGGCCCGCGCCCTCGGGATCCCCTTCGGCGGCCGCCCCGGCCGGCTGAACGCCATCACCGACGTGGAAGGCGTCGCGGTCGGCTACACGACGCTGATCAAGGGCAGCGACGTCCGGACCGGGGTGACCGCCATCCACCCCCGCGGCCCGGCCGGAACCGGCGACCCGGTGGCGGCCGGCTTCCACTCCCAGAACGGCAACGGCGAGATGACCGGGGTCTCCTGGATCAACGAGTCGGGCACCTTCGACGGACCGGTCGCGATCACCAACACGCACGCGGTCGGCATCGCGCACGCCGGGATCATCGCCTGGACCGTCCAGCACCATCCGGTGGTGGCGGAGGAGTGGCTGCTCCCGGTGGCTGCGGAAACCTGGGACGGCTACCTCAACGACATCAACGCCCAGCACGTCACCGTGCCGCACGTAGTGGAGGCCATCGAAGCGGCCCGCCCGGGCCCGGTCGAGGAGGGTTCGGTCGGCGGTGGCACCGGGATGAACTGCTACCACTTCAAGGCCGGCTCGGGCACCGCCTCGCGCCTGGTGGACGACTTCACGGTCGGCGTGTTCGTGCAGGCCAACTTCGGTGCCCGCCGCGAGCTCGTCATCGCCGGGGTGCCACTCGGCGAGGCGCTCGCCGACGACGACCCGATGCTCGACTGGGACCGGGCCGCGCCGGGCGCCGGCTCGATCATCGCCCTGGTGGCCACCGACGCGCCGCTGTTCCCGCACCAGTGCCAGGCGCTGGCCCGGCGGGTCACGGTCGGCCTGGCCAGGACCGGGACCAGCGGCTCCCATTTCTCCGGCGACCTGTTCCTGGCGTTCTCGACCGCCAACCCCGGCGCCTTCCGCCCCGGCGACCAGACCATGTCGCGGCTGGAATTCGTCCCCTGGGAGCGCCTCGACCCCTACTACGAGGCCGTCGTGCAGGCGACCGAGGAGGCCGTGGTCAACGCGCTGGTCGCCAACGAGGACATGACCGGCCGGGACGGCCACCGCAGCCCGGCCCTGCCCCGGGACCGGGTCACCGGGCTGCTAGCCGCCGCCGACCGCCTCAGGTAGCCCGAACATCGCCACCGGGTTGTCCCAGCACACCGCGCGCAGCCAGTCCTCACCCAGGTCGAGCCGGGCCAGCCCGGCGAGCTGCCGCGCGTACGGGTAGGGCAGGTTCGGGAAGTCGGTGCCGAGCAGGATCTTCCCGGCCATCCCCAGCTCGCGCGCCAGCGGCAGGATACGTGATCCGTTTACGGCGGTTGATCCGGGCTCCGTGGTTGATCCGGGGTACCCCGGCTGTAGCTCTATCCGGGAGAGTTGGGGCTTGTGGGAGGGTTTGGTGCACTATGGTGCACAAAAGTCTCCCCGGAGCCCGGATCCTCCCCGTTGTCGGCGCGCCTGTTCGCGGCAAGAGCCGCTCCCGCATCACGGTTCGCGCTGGCATCGCGGGTTAGCCCGGGCCGGGCGGATGAGGCGGGGGATCCGGCTTCAGCGGGGGAAGGGGGATCCGGGGGCTTGCCGGTTGACCTGCCTGCCTGGTCTTGTTCCGGCGTTCTGGCCGGTGGCTGCCTTCGGGGCGGGTCGTGCCGGTTCGCGGCGGGGTGCCCTGTGCTGGTCCAGGGATCCTTGCGGGCGTAAGGAGGGGTCTTCTGGCCGGCTGGCGCGCCGCCGCTATTTCACGGGCATCGACTGTGTCCCGGTACATAACTCGAGATTCCGATGCCGGATGTGTATCAGGACCGGGTCGGCCCGCCTCCGTGTCAGTGTGTCGGGCACGCGCAAACCGTGTCAGACGTCGCAATCGGGGGGTAACACGGCATCGGAGAGGCGATGCGGGGGACCTCTCCGCTGCCGTGTCCCGCGTTAGCCGTTCAGCCGGGCCGCGCTGAGCTGGCGGAGCAGGCCGAGGTCGTCGGCCACCACCCAGATCGCGGTGACCAGCCCTCCGGCGATCGTGAGCACGTCGATGGCGCGGACCGCGATGTCGCGTCCGGTCGGCGCGACGGTGCCCAGCGGCGAGGCGTACGGCCCGGCGTGCCGCCCGCGCATCTCGAACGCGACCACCACCCGGTCGGGGGTCTCCACCGTGTCCAGGATGTCCATGCCGAGCTGGTCGAAGGCCTGCTGCAGCGACCTGGCCCGGGCAACGAGCGCGGTCAGGCTCATCTCGGTACCGTTGACCACGACCGGATCGGCGTACACCTCCCCGAACGCGGCCTCGGGATCCTCCCGCCCGTCGACGGGCTCGGTCCACAGCGGCAACAGACGTTCCAGCAGTGCGATCATGGCGTCAAGTCTCTATGATGGGATTGGTCGTGCTTGCGCCCCTCACCAGATCACTGGCGAGCACGATCCAAAGGCCAGGGCGCCTCACCGAAGGAATGCCATGGTCGTGTCGTTTCTCGCCGCCTCCGCCTCTGCCTGGGGCGTGCTGATGGGCCTCTCCCCGGTCTTGCAGATCCGCCGCATGCTACGCCAGCGGTCCTCGCGCGAGGTCTCCCTCGGCTACTTCGCGATCTTGCTGGCCGGCTTCGTGCTCTGGATCTCCTACGGGATAGCGGCCGGCAACATGTGGCTGGTCGTCCCGAACAGTATCGCCCTGCTGGTCGGGCTCACCCTGGTAGCCGTCGCGCTCCGCCTCCGCCGAGCGCGTTAGCGAAGCGCTCCCTGACCGTGGCCGCGGTCTGGTCCGGCGGGGCGTCCCAGACCTCCGCGTTGAAGATCTCCACCTCGACGTCACCGGAGTATCCGGCCGCCACGACCGCGGCCGCGATCGCCCCGAAGTCGATGCACCCGTCGCCGAGGTGGCCCCGGCCGAGCAGGGTGTCGGCAGGCAGCGGCAGCACCCAGTCGCAGACCTGGAAGCCGACGATCCGCCGCCCGGCCCGGGCGATCTCGTCCGCCAGCCGCGCGTCCCACCACACGTGGTAGGTATCCACCACCACGCCCACCGCGTCGGCCGGAAACAAAAGAGCCAGGTCCACCGCCTCACCCAGGCTGGAGATCACGCACCGGTCGGCGCAGAACATCGGGTGCAGCGCCTCGATGCCAAGCCGGACCCCGCAACGCAACGCCGCGGGCACGAGCGCGCCGATGGCGTCCTCGATCATCCGCCGGGCCAGGCCGAGGTCCCGCTGCCCGGGCGGCAGCCCGCCGCAGACCAGCACCAGCGTGCCCGTGCCCAGCTCGGCCGCCTCCTCGAGCGCGGCCAGGTTGTCCGCCAGCGCCGTCCGGCGCCCGTCGGGATCGGCCACCGTGAAGAAACCGCCCCGGCACAGGCTGGAAACCCGCAGCCCGGCCGCCTGAACCGCGGCCGCCGCCGGGGCCAGCCCCGCCTCGGCGACCCGGTCCCGCCACAGCCCGATGGCCGGGATCTCGTGCCGGACGCACAACTCGACGGCTTCGTCCAGCCCCAGCCGTTTGACAGTGGCCTGGTTGAGCGACAGGCGGTCAAGCCCGATCTCGCCGTTCACACCGGACCCGCATGGGCCGAACGGGCCAGCATCTCGCCCACCCTCATCGCCGCTAGCTCCGGCTTGGTCAGCGCCCGCGCCGCCCCGGCCAGCTCGAACAGCCGGATCAGGTGCCCGGCCGAACGCGCGCGCTCAAGCCCGCCCAGCATCACGAACTGCGGCTGCAGGCCATTCAGCCAGGCCAGGAAGGCCACCCCGGCCTTGTAGTGGTAAGTGGGCGGCTCGAAGATCAGCCGGCTGAGCGGGACCGTCGGCTCCATCGCCGCGTCGTAGCCCGCCAGGTCGCCCCGGTCCAGCGCGGCCAGCGCCGCGGCGGCCGGGCCGGTGATGGCGGCGAACGCGCCGAGCAGGGCGTCGCTGTGCGTGCCGTCGGCGTCCCCCCGGATCAGCGAGGCGTAGTTGAAGTCGTCCCCGGTGTAGAGCCGGACCCCGGCCGGCAGCCGCCGCCGCAGCCACACCTCGCGGCCTTCGTCCAGGACCGACAGCTTGACGCCGTCGACCTGGCCGCCGGCCCGGCCGATCAGCTCGAGCACGGTCGCGGCGGCGTCGTCGAAGCCGCCGCCCCAGTAGCCGGCCAGCGCCGGGTCGAACGCCTCGCCCAGCCAGTGCAGGATCACCGGCCGGTCGGCCTGCCTGACCAGCTCGCCGTACACCTCCAGGTAGTCCCGCGGCCCGCGGGCGCTGGCGGCCAGCGCCCGGCTGGCCATCAGGATCACCTGCGCCCCCGTCGCCTGGACGAACGCCACCTGCTCGGCGTAGGCGTCGACGATCGCGCGCAGCGGATGCGGCCCGCCGCCGGCGAGCTGATCGGTCCCGGCCCCGCAAGCCAGCGCGTCCAGCCGGCCCGCCCCGGCCGCCCGGGCCGCGGTCCTGGCGATCAGTTCGCTGGCCTGCGGCCAGGACAGGCCCGTGCCACGCTGTGCGGTGTCCATCGCCTCGGCTACGCCGAACCCGTGCGCCCACAGGTGCTCACGGAACCGCAGCGTCGACTCCCAGTCGATGACCGGCACCCCGTCCGGGCCGGCCACCGCGGCCACGTGCGCCGCCGCGAAGACCTTCCGGCTCGCGGGCGGCCGGTATACGACACGCACGTCAGACCGCCAGCGGCGGGACCTCGAGCCGCCGCCCCTCGGCCGAGGACCGCAGCGCCAGGTCGGCCAGCTGCACCCCCTTGGCCCCCTCGAAAAGGTCCCAGGCGAACGGCCGGCCCTCGGACGCGCACTTAAGGAACAGCTCCCACTCCGCCTTGAACCCGTTGTCGAACGCCATGTTGTCCGGCACGTCCGACCACAGCGCCTGGTACTCGATCGGGTCGGGCAGGTCCGGGTTCCACACCGGCAGCGGAGTGGACACCCGGTGTTGCACCGCGCAGTCGCGCAGCCCCGACACCGCGCTGCCCGCCGTGCCGTCCACCTGCAGCTCGAGCAGCTCGCGCCGGTTGACCCGGACCGCCCAGGAGGAGTTCACCGAGGCGAACGCGCCGCTGGCGAACTCGAGCACCGCGTACGCGGCGTCGTCCGCGGTCGCGTCGTACGGCGTGCCGGACTCGTCCCAGCGCCGCGGGATGTGCGTCGCGGTCCGCGCGTACACCGCGCTGACCGGGCCGAACAGGTCGGTCAGCAGGTACTGCCAGTGCGGGAACATGTCCAGCACGATCCCGCCGCCCGCCTCCGCGCGGTAGTTCCAGGACGGCCGCTGCGCCGGGATCTCGTCGCCCTCGAAGACCCAGTAGCCGAACTCGAGCCGGACCGACAGCACCCGGCCGAAGAAGCCGCTGCCGAGCAATCGGTTGAGCTTGAGGATTCCAGGTAGGAAGAGTTTGTCGTGCACCACGCCGTGGGTGATGCCGGCGGCCTTGGCCGCGCGGGCCAGCCGCAGCGCGCCGTCCAGCGTCCCGGCCACGGGTTTCTCGGTGTAGACGTGCTTGCCCGCCTCGATCGCCTGCATCAGGGCGACCTCGCGTGCACTGGTGACCTGGGTGTCGAAGTAGACGTCCACCGAGGGGTCGGACAGCACCTCGTCGAGGGACGTGGTCCAGCGGTCCAGGCCGTGCCGTTCGGCGATGGCTCGCAGCCGCTCCGCGGTGCGCCCGACCAGGATCGGCTCGGGGTAGAGGCGGGAGCCGTCCTCGAGCCTGATGCCGCCCTGCTCCCTGATGGCGAGCAGCGACCGCACCAGGTGCTGCCGGTACCCCATCCGGCCGGTGACACCGTTCAGGGCGACGGTGATGACCTTGCGTGCCATAGCCCACCCCTTCTACCCTGGACACCCTGGGAAAGTGCTTTCCCAGACTAGGTTGGCCCACGAGGCCGGTCAAGCGAGGAGCCAGGAGTGCATCAGGCCCGCACGGTGACGCTGCAGGACGTCGCCGACCGGGCCGGGGTGTCGCTGACCACGGCGTCCAGGGTGGTGAACGAGGGCCAGCGCCGGGTGGCGCCCCGGCTGGCGGACCGGGTCCGCAAGGCCGTCGCCGAGCTCGGCTACACCGCCAACCTGCAGGCCCGGGCGGTCGCCACCGGGCAGAGCACGATGATCGGCGTGGTCGTGCACGACATCGCCGACCCGTACTTCTCCTCCATCGCGGCCGGCCTGATCGAGGCGGCCGAAGCGCGCCAGCTGCTGGTCTGCATGTCCAGCACGGCAGCCACCGAGGTGGCCGAACGCGAGTACGTCGCGCTGATGCGGGCCCAGCGGGCGCGCGCGGTGATCCTGATCGGCAGCCGGACCGACGACATCGCGGCCCGGGAGGCGCTGCGCGCCGAGATCGCCGCGTTCACCGGCTCCGGCGGCCGGGCCGTAGCCGTCGGCCAGGACCTGCTCGGGGTGGACACCGTGCTGCCGGAGAACGCGGCCGGCGCCGAGGCGCTGGCCCGCGCCATGGTCGCGGTCGGCCACCGCCGCTTCGCCGTGCTGGCCGGGCCGCGCGGCCTGCTGACCGCGCGCGACCGGCTGGACGGATTCCGGGCCGGGCTGGCGGCCTGGGACGTTCCGCTGGAGCCGGCCCAGGTCGTCCATGGCCCGTTCACCAGGGACGGCGGCTACGAGGCGATGAGCGCGGTGCTGGCCGGCGCCGGCCCCGGGCAGGCTCCGCTGCCGGACTGCGTGTTCGCGGTCACCGACGTGATGGCGATGGGCGCGCTGGCCCGGCTGCGGGCCGGCGGCCTGGCCGTGCCCGCCGACATCGCGCTGGCCGGCTTCGACGACATCGGCACGCTGCGCGACGTCTACCCGCCGCTGACCACGGTGCGGCTGCCGCTCAAGCGGATGGGGGAGATGGCGGCCGGCCTCGTCCTGGCCGAACCCCCCGGCCCGGCGCCCGGGTCCCGGCCGCGGGTCGTCCCCGTCCCCGGCGAGGTCATCCTGCGCGAGAGCACCCTCCCGCACCCTCCCGCCCGCTAGCCCCGCGCCCCTTGCGCGCCTGCGCTTTCATCAGGTACGTTCGCACAAATTGGAAAGCGCTTGCCAATGGTGGTGACCATATGAGTAGCCCGCACCCGCTCGACCCGGCGAGCGCGCAGGAGTACCTGGCCGGGCGTGACATCCTGGTGGCGGCCGGCCTGCTCACCGAACCCGTCAGGTTCGCCTACTACGGCCTGGAGGAAGCGGCCAAGGACGAGGTGCTGGCCGGAGGGATCCCGGACCGGCGGCTGCGCGCGTTCCTGGTCAACCTCGACAACGGCGTGTCGTCCGACGTGGTCGTGTCGCTCACCCACGGCAAGGTGGTCAGCGCGCGCACCCTGGACCCGGCCGTCCACGGCCAGATGCCCATCCTGGAGAGCGACTTCGCCCGGGTGGACGAGATCACCAAGGCCGACCCGGACTGGCGCGCGGCCATGGCCAGGCGCGGCTACCACGACGTCAGCAAGATCAGGACCTGCCCGATCACCGCGGGAGCGTTCGGGCCGGCCGAGGACGACCGGCGCCGGATGGTCCGGGTGCTGGCCTTCGTCATGCAGGGCGAACACGACCTGGCCTGGGCGCACCCGGTCGACGGCGTGGCCGCCTACGTGGACCTGATCGAGCAGAGGGTCTTCAAGGTCACCGACGAGTTCGAGCTCCCGGTGCCGCGGGAGTCGGGCGACTACGACGACGAGGCGGTCCGCGGCCCGCACCGCACCTCGCTCAAGCCGATCGAGATCACCCAGCCGGAGGGGCCGAGCTTCACCCTGGACGGGTTCGCGCTGCGCTGGCAGGACTGGTCGATGCGGATCGGCTTCGACGCCCGCGAGGGCCTGACCCTGCACCAGGTCAGCCTGGCCGGCCGGCCGGTGCTCTACCGGGCCTCGATCCCGGAGATGGTCGTGCCCTACGGCGACCCGAAGTTCCGGCACTGGCAGGCCTACTTCGACACCGGCGAGTACCTGGTGGGCAAGTGGGCCAACTCGCTCGAGCTCGGCTGCGACTGCCTGGGCGAGATCGCGTACCTGGACGCCACCGTCACCGACGACACGGGCCAGCCGCGCACCATCTCCAACGCCATCTGCGTCCACGAGGAAGACTTCGGCATCTTGTGGAAGCACACCGACATCTTCAACGGCTCAGCCCAGTCCCGCCGCCAGCGCCGGCTCGTGGTCTCCTACTTCACCACGGTGGGCAACTACGACTACGGCTTCTACTGGTACTTCTACCTGGACGGCACGATCGAGCTCGAGGTCAAGGCGACCGGGGTGCTGTTCACCTCGGCCTACCCGGCCGACGGGCACCCGCACGCCACCGAGGTCGCGCCCGGGCTGGCCGGGGCGATACACCAGCACCTGTTCAGCGCCCGGCTGGACGTGAGCGTGGACGGGCGGGCCAACGCGGTGGAGGAGGTGGACGTCAGCGGTCAGCCGATCGGGCCGGACAACCCGTACGGCAACGCCATCGTGCAGCAGGTGACCCGGCTGACCCGCGAGTCACAGGCCGGCCGCCGGGCGGACGGCTCCCGCGGCCGGACCTGGCGGATCATCAGTACCGAACGGGCCAACCGGTTCGGCCGTCCGACGAGTTACACGCTCTACCCGGAGCCGGCGCCGGTGCTGCTGGCCGACCCCGGTTCGCCGCTGGCGGCCCGGGCCGGGTTCGCCGCCAACCACCTGTGGGTCACCCGGTACGACGCGGACCAGCGCTGGCCCGCGGGCGACTTCGTGAACCAGAACCCGGGCGGGGCGGGCCTGCCGGCCTTCGTCGCGGGGGACCGCGATATCGACGGCGAGGACATCGTGGTCTGGCACACGTTCGGCCCCACGCACGTGCCGCGCCCGGAGGACTGGCCCGTCATGCCGGTCGCCCGCTGCGGCTTCGTGCTCAAGCCGACCGGCTTCTTCGACCGCAACCCCACCCTGGACGTGCCGCCGCCCGCCGCGCATTGCTAGCGGCGGGCGCGGGCGCGCCGCCTGAAAGCCGAACCACGGCGCGAAGCCGGTCCCGCTGTGGAAGTTGGTAGTCACGGCAGCCACGCAGGAATGGAGGGCCGCGGCGCCGCACGGATCATCGGGCGCCGGAATCGCTCAGGCTCATGCTCAGGCTCAGGCTGGGCAGGCCTGATAAGCCGCTTTGTAGCCGTTCGGCGGCGCCCCGATGGTGTACGTCCCGGGCGTGCCGTCGAAGTACATCGTCACGCGCCAGTCCGTGCAGGACTCGCCCTCCGGCCCGTCCTGCGGCTGCTGCCGGCTGGTAAAGGTCACGTCGGCAGCCGGCTGGCCGCCCGGCATCGTGGTGATGCCGGTGATGAGCACCGCCGAATCCCGGGTGGACGCGAACCCGGCCTGGAACTGCGACGCGGTCATCGCGATGCCCGGGCTCTGCGTGGCCTGGTACGCGGAGTAGTCGCGGGCGTTGATCGCCTGGAAGTACCGGTTGACGACCGCCTCGATCGCGCTCGCGCCGGGGTAGAGGGCGGCGGCCGGGGCCAGCGAGGCCAGGCCGGCCGGGGGAGCGGACGCCGGCGTCGAGCCGGCCGGCGTCGCCGGGCCAGCAGGCGTCGATGAGTGCAGGAGGGCCGGCCCGCTGGCCGCCGGAGCCTGCCTCAAGACGTACCAGGTGCCCGCGCCGGCCGCGGCGGCGGCCACCGCGATGATCAGCGCCGCGACGGGCAGCGTCAGCCATCCCCGGCGCGGGCCCGGCGCCGGACCGCCGGCCTGCCCGAAGACCAGCCGGCGCGGGTCGCCGGCCGTCGTCTGCCGGAGTGCGGTTCGGCTCATGCCAGACCCCCTTATCCCTGCTTCATAGGTGCAGAGGCGCCCGGTCCGGTCCTGATACACGCCGCCACGCGAAACCCGCAAACCTCCGGCCACGAGGCGATTCGTCCCTGGATGGGTCACTCCATCTGTTGTAGTATGCGGGCAGCAACGGCAGGTCCCCGTACAGCAGGCCTCGTCGGCAGGCAGGGAGCACAGCATGGGCAGCGTGGCGGCCGTCTGGATCGGGCACGAGGGCCGGGGTGGCCGGCGTGCTGCTGGTCTCCGACCGCTATCGGGCCGAACGGCTCGGTGGAAACCACTCGCCCGCATTGCCGGCTGGGAGCATGGCACCGCCGCGCTGCCGCTGCAGCCCAAGCTCGACCGCAGCCAGGGGCAGCCCTACGTCTTCCCGCACGTCCGCCGGGTGGAGGGGGCCAGGACCGTCGCCGTGCTGAACATCGGCGGCAGCCTCACCACCGCGGTCAGCTTCATAGTGACCAGGGAGGACTGACAATGGCCGACGTCGAGGTCTACGGCAAGATGCTCCGCACGCTGCCGGACGATGACGACCATCCCTACCGGTCCGGCGCCTGGCGGCCGCAGAGCGTCGAGTACGACGCGGACGACCTGCGGGTGGAGGGCGAGCTGCCCGGCGACCTGTACGGCGTGTACCTGCGTAACACCGAGAACCCGCTGCACCCGGCCATCGTCAGGTACCACCCCTTCGACGGCGACGGGATGATCCACAAGGTGTCGTTCCGCGACGGGAAGGTGTCGTACCGGAACCGGTTCGTCCGCACCGACGGGCTGCTGGCCGAGCAGGAGGCCGGCCGATCGCTGTGGGCCGGGCTGGCGGAGAACCCGGGCGTCGCCACCCGCGCCGACGGCTGGGGCGCGCGCGGCCGGATGAAGGACGCCGCCTCTACCGACGTCATCGTGCACGCCGGGGTCGCGGTGGCCAGCTTCTACCAGTGCGGCGACCTGTACCGGCTCGATCCGCTGACGCTGGACGACCTGGGCAAGTGCAGCTGGGGCGGGTCGTTCCCTTGCGATCTGGGCGTGTCGGCGCACACCAAGGTCGACGACCACACCGGCGAGCTGCTGTTCTTCAACTACTCCACGACAGCGCCCTATCTGCACTACGGCGTGGTCGACGCCGGCAACCACCTGGTGCACTACGTGCCGGTCGACCTGCCCGGGCCGCGGCTGCCGCACGACATGGCCTTCACCGAGCACTACGCGATCCTCAACGACATGCCGCTGTTCTGGGAGCCGGACCTGATCGCGCGCGGCCTGTACGCGGCCCGCTACCACCCCGAGCTCCCGTCCCGGCTCGGCGTCATCCCGCGGCGCGGCGGCACCGGCGACATCCGCTGGTTCGAGTTCGACCCGACCTACGTGCTGCACTGGACCAACGCCTGGGAAGAAGGCGACGAGGTCGTCGTGGACGGGTTCTTCCAGGGCTGCCCCGAACCCGCCGCGGCCGGGCCGGGCGGCCCCGACGGCCGGATGTGGCGCTTCCTGGCCCAGGACGCCATGCGGACCCGGCTGCACCGGTGGCGGATGAACCTGGTCACCGGGGCGACCAGCGAGCAGGACCTGTCGGAGGCCTGCACCGAGTTCGGCACCATCAACAGCGGGTTCGGCGGACGGCCCTACCGGTACACTTACGCTGCCACCAACGAGCCGGGCTGGTTCCTGTTCAACGGGCTGGTCAAGCACGACACGCTGACCGGCCGCGAGGAGAGCTACCAGTTCGAACCGGGCGTGTTCTGCAGCGAGGTCGGCGTGGCCCCGCGCGCGGGCGGGACCGGAGAAGACGACGCGTACCTCGTGACGCTGACGGTCGACATGAACCGTGACCTGTCCGAGTGCGTCGTGTTCCGCGCCAGCGACGTGGGCCGGGGCCCGATCGCGCGCGCTCAGCTCCCCGAGCGGGTCGCGAGTGGCACGCACAGCTGCTGGGCGCCGGGTGACTCTCTCCGAGGATGGGCTTGACCGCAGAGAACTCCAACGCGATCGCCCTCGGGCTGGTCGGCGACGAGTGGAACCTGGCCATCACCAGGCTGGCCATCATGTCCGGCGTGCGCCGGTACAAGGACTTCAGGGACCAGCTCGGCATCGCCAACTCGGTGCTGACCGCACGGCTGCGCCGCCTCACCGAGGCCGGCGTGTTCACCCTGGTGCAGTACTCCGAGGCGCCGCGCCGCTGTGAATACGTGCTCACCGACCGCGGCCGCGACCTGTGGAAGGTGCTGCTGACGATCTGGTCCTGGGAAGCGGTCTGGGTGACCGAGCACACCGAGCCGCTGCCGCCGATGTACCACCTCGGGTGCGGCGAGGAGTTCTCTCCGGTCATGGGTTGCCGGGCCTGCGGCCAGCCGGCCGGCATCTCCGATGTGCGCGGCACGTTCGGCCCGAGCGGCGGCTTCGAGCGGTCGGTGCCGCGCGTCACCACCCGGCGCCGCTCCGCGGGCGGCTCGCCGGGCCCCGGCCTGGTGCCCCAGACCATCGAGCTGATCGGCAACCGCTGGTCGGCGGCGACCCTGGCCGCCGCGTTCCTCGGCGCCCGGCGGTTCACCGACATGCTGGTGATGACGGGCGCACCGCCCACCATCGTCTCGGACCGGCTGCGCACCTTCTGCCAGATGGGCGTGCTGGAGACGGTCGCGGCCAGGGCAGGCTCCGGCCGGGCCGAGTACCGGCTGACGGACAAGGGCCGGGCCTTCTTCCCGCACGTCATGGTGATGCTCGACTGGGGCGACCGGTGGTTCCGCGCCCCCGAGGGACCCGCCACCCTGCTCACCCACACCGCCTGCGGCGGCGAGTTCCACCCGGTCCTGCACTGCTCCGCCTGCGGCCGCGAGCTGCGCGGCTCCCAGATCCAGGTCGGCGGCGACCCGCCCAAATCCCGCTCCTGACCGGCTGTCACGGCCCTCGGCCTGGCCACTCAACAACCCGCGCGGGCTCGCGCCCGCCCCTGGCGGCGGCCTCTATCTCGCCGAAGGGGCCATCCAGGCCGGGCGGGACATCCGCCCCAGCAGGCGTGCTGTGCCACAGCATGATCAATTTCGTCCGAACTCCCGGATAAGCTGACCTGACGCGGCCCGAGGCGCGTTCGGGGATCGTAACGGGAGGGGTGGATGGTGAGCGGCACGTCGTCACCGGGCGGAGCTGGGGTGCCACCCCAGCTCGACACCAGCGAGGCGCACTCGGCCCGGGTCTGGAACTACCTGCTCGGCGGCAAGGACAACTTCGCGGCCGACCGCGCGGCCGGCGACCTGATCTTGAAGACGTTCCCCGGCATCGCGCACGTCGCCCGGGTCCAGCGCCGGTTCCTCGCCCGCGCGGTCCGTTACCTGGCCGCGGAGGCCGGGATCACCCAGTTCCTCGACGTCGGCACCGGCCTGCCCACCGCGAACAACACCCACCAGATCGCCCAGCAGATCGCGCCGCACTCGAGGATCGTCTACGTGGACAACGACCCCCTCGTGCTGGTGCACGCCGAGGCCCTGCTGACCAGCGCGCCCGGCGGGGTCACCAGCTACATCGAGGCGGACGTGCGGGACCCGGACACGATCCTGCGGGGTGCGGCCAGGACGCTGGACCTGAGCCAGCCCGTGGCGCTGATGCTGCTGGGCATCATGGGCCAGATCGACGACTCCGACCAGCCGGGGCCGATCGTGACCTGGCTGCTCGACGCCCTGCCGCCGGGCAGCTACCTGGCGCTGTCCGACGGCACCGACACCAACCCCGAGCTGAACCAGGCCATCGCGATCTACAACCAGAACTCCGCCAGCTCCTACCACCTGCGCAGCCCGGGCCGGATCGCCGGCTTCTTCACCGGGCTCGACCTGGTGCCGCCCGGTGTGGTCACCACCTCGCGGTGGCGGCCCGACATCAGGGACGCCGACGAAGAGCCCAGGGAAGTCGACGCGATCTGCGGCGTCGGGCGCAAGACCTGACCGGGCTCAGCCAAGCAGGCGAGCCCGGCAGGCGAGCTGCAGGGCGAGCCGCTGGTCGGGGTCCTCGAGGTCGACGTCGAGCAGCTCGGTGATGGTGCGGAGACGGTTGGTCACCGCGTTGCGGTGCAGGTGCAGCCGCTCCGCCGTCTTGACCACCGACCCCTGTTCGTCCAGGTAGGCGGCGAGCGTCCGGATCGCGGTGTCCGCCCGGGCAGGCCCCAGCTTCTCCAGCGGCGCGAGCTGGTCCCGCACCGAGGCACGCACGGTGTCCGAGGCGTACCACTCCATCAGCATCCGCCGGATGCCGACCGCGTCGTGGGCCGCGACCCCGGCCGGGCGGCGCGCGGCCCGCGCGGCGGCCAGCGCTCCCCGGGCCTCGGCGGCCGAGGCCCGCAGGCCCATCGGGCCCTCGTGCGCCGCCCCCACCCCGGCCCGGAACCGCAGCGCGGGCAGCCGGGCCGCAATCGCCTGCAGCGCGCGCTCGGCCGACCGGGCCGCCCTGGCCCCGGCCTGCGGACCCGGGTTGGACGTCGTCATCCGGATCAAGATGATGGCCCGCGCGATCCGGGACAGGTACCAGGTCTCGCCGGCCGCGGACACCGACTGGAGCGCGGCCTGGCCCGCCGATTCCAGCAGCTCGAACCGCCGCACCTCGTCGTGCTCGGCCTCGTCCAGGTCGTCGGCCTCGACCCGGACCGCCAGCTGCCAGCCGCTCACCGGGATCCCCAGCTGCCGCGCCCGGGCGAGCAGGTCCTCGCTGATCGCCGAGTCCGACATCAGCAGCTCGGCGAGCAGCTCGCTGCGGGACCGGACCGGGGTCTGGATGGCCCGCCGGGTCAGGTCGAGGTGCCGCGCGGCGGCGGCCGCCGCGGCGTGCAGGACCAGCCCGGCGGCGATGCCGATCTCGCCGCCCGCCTCCGGCGCCGCGAAATGCCCGGACGGCGTCTCGTCGACGAGCACCGGCACGCTCACCCCTATCCCGTGGTTTTCGGGGGGGTTCGGGGGGGTCGTCCCCCCCGGAGCCAACAGAGCAGGAGTCACGACGTACTCGACCTTGATGCCCAGCGCGCGCCCGGCCGCCTGGCCGAGCTCCTCCGGGCCCGCGCCCGCCCCGTCGGCCCGCCGCACCGCCTCGAGCCCTTGCTCAGCCCGGGCCAGGGCGCGTTCGGCGCTGCCGCCGATCTCCCCGTAGACCGCCCGGACCAGCGCGGCGAGGTCGGCGTCCGCGGGGACGGACACCAGCGCGATGTCGGCGTGCTCGGCGATGTCCAGCGCGGTCACCGCGGGCTGCCACGCCTCGCCCGAGAACGCCGCGACGGCGGCCACGCGGCGGATGGCCGCCCAGCGCAGCGCCATGTCCAGGCGGTAGTCGGTGACCTCGGCCGAGGCCAGGCGGGACAGCACGACGAAGCTGCCGGGCGGGGCGTCGTCCAGCTCGGCGAAGCGCTCGGCCAGCCGGACCACGGCGACCCTGCGGTCACCGCCGCCGGGACTGATCCGCCGCAGGCCGGCCAGCGGCGAGCCGGCCAGGATCTCATCAACGGTAGGCATGGCAGGCCCACCCTATGCTGAACGCACACATCCCCGGTGATCGAGGTGCAGTCTGCCCATTACCTTCGGCGCCGGTGGCTGCGAGCATTGCTATGCATTCCCGCTTCGGCACACGACGTGATCATCAATCACGTCCTCACCTAGGTGCGTTTCAAGGGGCAGCGATGGAGCGCGAGACCGTATCCGGACCGGACACGGATGACCAGACGGCCATGCCGGAGTGGCGGGTCTACGCGCCCGAATTCCCGCAGTGGTACGTCTGGCGCGGCGTCGCCGGGCACTACTACGCGCGCGTCCCCCGCTCCAGCCCGCCGCGGGTGGTCCGCGCACTGAACCCGGAAGACCTGCGGGAGGAGATCGCGCGCGCCGAAAATTCCCGTCGGCTGCTACTATCCGGATCACGGTTCAGGAATCATTGCGCTTAACCGCGAAACCTGATTCCGCCTCATCCGCCTTACTACACCACTGCCCTCACATGAAGCGCCTGCTCGACCCTGACTCCTTGCGTGCCCTGGCACGCGGCTGCGCCGTGCTCGGCGCCGGCGGCGGCGGCGACCCGTACCTCGGGCTACTGCAGGCCCTGCAGGCCACCGAGGACTTCGGCCCCGTCCCCCTGGTGGACCTGGACGAGCTGCCCGGTGACTCCCTGATCATGCCGTGCGGCGCGATCGGCGCGCCGACGGTCAGCGTGGAGAAGATCGAGAACGGGGACGAAGGCGGCCGGCTGCGCGAGCACCTGGAGGATCTCACCGGGCGCCGGGTCGCCGCGCTCATGGCCGCCGAGATCGGCGGCGCGAACGGCCTGCTCCCGATCACCTGGGCCGCCCAGATGGGGCTGCCGGTCGCGGACGCCGACGGCATGGGCCGGGCCTTTCCCGAGGTGCCCCAGGTCACCATGCACCTGGCCGGCATTTCCCCGAGTCCGGCCGTGATGACCGACGAACGCGGCAACCTGGTCATCTTCCAGACGGTCTCCGGCCACTGGATGGAACGCCTGGAGCGGGCGGCGGCGGTGGAGTTCGGCGGGTCCGCGTCCTCGACGGAATTCTCGATGACCGCGGAGCAGGCGCGCGGCGCGACGGTGCGGGACTCGGTCTCGCTGGCGATCAGGATCGGGGAGGCCGTCAGCCGCGCGCAGGAAAGCCCGGTGGACTCGCTGATCGCCGAGCTCGGCGCCTTCCGCCTGATCACCGGGAAGGTCCTGGACGTCGAACGCAGGACGACGAGCGGGTTCGCCCGCGGCTCGGTCGTGGTCGAGGGCCTGGGCGTGGACACGGGCCGGCTGATCAGGCTGGAGCTGCAGAACGAGAACCTGGTGGCGCTGGAGCGCGGCCATGTGCTCGCCTCGGTGCCTGACCTGATCACGGTGCTGGACAGCGAGACGGCCGGCGCGATCGCGACCGAGCGGATCGCCTACGGCCAGCGGGTCACCGTGATCGCCTTCGGCTGCGACCCGGTCTGGCGGACCGAGGAGGGGATCGTGGTCGCCGGGCCGCGCGCGTTCGGCTACGAATTCGACTACCTGCCCGTGGAGGAGCTCGCCGGTGCCACCGCCTGACTGCCGTCTCGGTGTGGACGTCGGCGGCACCAACACCGACGCCGTGATCATGGATGCCGCCGACCGGGTGCTCGCCAAGGCCAAGGTGCCGGGCACGGCCGACATCACGTCCGGGATCGTCGCCGCGATCGACGCCGTGCTCGGCACGCCAGGGGTCGAGCCGCAGCGGATCAGCCACGTCATGCTCGGCACCACCCACGCGACCAACGCCGTCCTGGAGCGCAGGAACCTGCGGCGGGTGGCGGTGCTCAGGATCGGCGGGCCCGCCACCTACAGCATCAGGCCCATGTTCGGCTGGCCGCGCGACCTCGTCGACGCGGTCTCGGTCGGGGCCGAGATCGTGGACGGCGGGATCGAGTTCGACGGCCAGGACCTGTCCCCGCTGGACACCGACGCCATCGCGCGGTTCCTCGGCCGGGTGGGCGGCCAGGTCGACGGGGTCGTGATCACGAGCGTGTTCGCCCCGGTCTCGGCGCGGCACGAGCTGCTGGCCGCCGAGGTGGTCAAGCGGGAGCTCGGCGAGGTACACACCTCGCTCAGCCACGAGATCGGCTCGATCGGCCTGCTCGAGCGGGAGAACGCCACGATCCTCAACGGTGCCCTGGCCGGGGTGGCCCGCGACGTGGCCGGCGCGATGCGAGACGCGCTCACCGCGCACGGGCTGCGGCCGGTCACGTTCTTCGCGCAGAACGACGGCACGCTGATGAGCCTCGACCAGGCCCTGCGGTATCCGGTGCTCACCATCGGCAGCGGGCCGGCCAACAGCGTCCGCGGCGCCGCGTTCCTCACCGGGATCTCGGACTCGCTGGTGGCCGACGTGGGCGGGACCTCCACCGACATCGGCGTGCTGGCCAACGGGTTCCCGCGCGAGTCGGCGCAGGGGGTGGAGATCGGCGGTGTCCGGACCAATTTCCGGATGCCGGACCTGGTCACGATCGCGCTCGGCGGCGGCACGGTGGTCTCCGGCGACCCCGGCGATGTCCGCATCGGGCCGCGCAGCGTCGGCTACCTGATCCAGCAGGACGCGCTGATCTTCGGCGGGACAACCCCCACGCTGACCGACGGCGCGGTCCTGGCCGGCCGGGCGGACATCGCCGGGGCGCCGGACGGCGCCGACCGGGCCGGCCGCTACCGGCGGCTGCTCTCCAAGGCGCTGGCCCGGTCCGACGTGATGCTGGCCGAGGCGATCGACCGGGTGAAGACCTCCAAGGAGGACCGTCCGCTCATCGCCGTCGGCGGCGGCAGCATCCTGGTCCCGGACCGGATACCCGGTGTCAGCGAGATCATCCGGCCGGAGCACTTCGACGCGGCGAACGCGGTCGGCGCCGCCATCGCGTCGGTCAGCGGCCAGGTGGACCGGATCTTCCACCTCGGCCCCGACGGCAGGCAGGCCGTCCTCGACGAGGCACGGGACGAGGCCCGCGAGCGGGCCGTCGCCGCCGGTGCCGACCCGGGGACGGTGCAGATCATCGAGGTGGACGAGATCCCGCTCGCCTACCTCACCTCTCCCGCGGTCCGGATCCGGGTCAAGGCGGCAGGCACCCTGGGCGGCGTTCCGGCTGAGTCGCACAGCACATCGGAGGCATCATGAAGCGTCATCGCGGACGGCTGATCGCAGTCGCGGCCGCCGTGCCGGTACTCGCGCTAACCGCCTGCGCCGGCTCGACACCCCCGGCCAGCACGCAGAAACCGGTCAACAAGGTGTTCACCTACGACACCACCGCCCCGGTGATGGTGGACGGGTGGGACCCGGCCACCGAGTACTCCGACGGCATCATCGCGATGAGCGAGATGTACGAGACGCTCACCCGCTACAACTCCGCTACCGACACCGTCGGGCCGATGCTGGCGACCAGCTGGTCGTCCGCTGACGGCGGCAAGACCTGGACCTTCCACCTCCGGCACGGCGTGACCTTCCACACCGGCCGGCCGATGACGGCACAGGCGGCCAAGGCCGCGATCCAGCGCACGATCAAGCTGAACGGCGGTGCCGCCTACGTCTGGGCCGCGGTCAAGACGATCGACACGCCCGACCAGTACACGCTGGTCTTCCACCTGAGCTACGCGTCCCCGCTGGCGCTGCAGGCCTCGGCTGACTACTCCGCCTACATCTACGACACGCAGGGACCAGCCGGCCAGACGGGCAGCGCGTTCACCAGCTGGCTGAACGCGGGGCACGACGCGGGTACCGGTCCGTACACCGTCCAGACCTGGAACAAGGGCCAGGAGTTCGAGGTCTACCTGAAGCAGTTCGGCAAGTACTGGGGCGGCTGGTCCGGCTCGCACTTCACCAAGGTGGTGTTCCGCGTGGTGCCGCAGGACACCACGGCGGCTCAGCTGCTGCGCTCCGGCCAGGTCACCTTCATCGAGCAGATCGGCCCGTCGCTGTGGTCGTCGTTCAAGGGCGACCCCGGCATCACCACGGTCAGCTCGCCCTCCTGGCAGAACCTGCTCGCGCAGCTCAACGTCAAGGCCCTCAGCCTGCCGGTCCGCCAGGCGATCTTGTACGCGATCGACTACCGCGGCATCATCGCTGCGCTGCGCGGCGCGGGCGTGGAGTCCAGCGGCATCGTACCGCCCGGGATGTTCGGGCACTTCAGCGACCTGCCGGACTATTCCTACGACAAGACCAAGGCGGCGGCGCTGCTCAATCAGGCCGGTTACGGGCCCGGGAAGAAGGCCCTGAACCTGAGCCTGACCTACACCCAGGGCGACAGTAACGAGCAGGTCGTCGCGACCATCATCAAGTCCGACCTGGCCGCGCTGAACGTGAACCTCTCCGTCCAGTCGCTCGCCTGGCCGACCCAGTGGGCGAAGGGCAAGTCGTCCAATCCCGCGCAGCGCCAGGACATCTTCCTGGAGTACTGGTGGCCGGATTACCCCGACCCGTATTCCTGGTTCTCCAACCTGCTGCAGACCGAGAGCCCGCCGTACTACAACCTGTCGTACTACTCGAACAAGTCCATGGACAACATGATCAACCAGGTCGAGCCGCTGATCGCGACCGACAAGAACGCCGCCTCGCAGCTGTACAAGAACATGCAGGTGACGATCGTGCAGCAGGCGCCGCTCGTGTCCTTGTACAACGCCAACTACCAGTACGCGATGCTCAGCGGGATCTCCGGTTTCCGGGTGGACCCGGCCTACCCCAACGTGGTCTTCGTGCACGACCTGAAGCCCTGACCCCTATGGGCCGTCCCAGCCGAGCCGCCGGGTGATCCGGTACGTCATCCGCCGGGTCGCCCTGGCCTTCGCGGTCGTCGCGGGCGTGGTGATCCTGACGTTCGTGATCTCCGACGTGGTCCCGGGAGACCCGGCGGCCTCGTGGGCGGGCCCGCACGCCTCGGCCGCGCAGATCGCGCGGGCCCGCCAGTACCTCGGCCTGGACCAGCCACTGGCGGTGCGGATCGGCAAGTACTTCGCCGGGATTGTCACCGGGAACTGGGGGACCTCCATCCACACCCACCGGCCGGTGCTCTCCGACATCGGGACGGCGGCGCCGGCCACCCTGGAACTGGTCATCGCCGCGCTGGTCATCGCGATCCTGGCCGGCGTCCCGCTCGGGCTGGCCGCGGCCCGGTGGCCGGGCCGCGGCCTGGATCACGCCATCCGGGTCGGCTCGGTACTCGGCGTCTCCATGCCGGTGTTCTGGCTGGCGTTGATCTTCCAGCTGGTCTTCGCCCAGCGGCTGCGGCTGCTGCCGGTGGCCGGCCAGTACGACCCGAACCTCGTCTTCAGCCACCCGCTCACCGTCCGCACCCAGCTGCCCGTGATCGACAGCCTGATCAGCGGCAACTGGGCCATGCTGGGCAGCACGCTGACTCACCTCATCCTGCCCGCGCTAGTGGTGGCCGCCTATCCGGCCGGGGTGATCGCGCGGATGGTGCGCGCGCAGGTGCTCGACACCGTGGGCGAGGCGCACGTGCAGATGGTGCGGTCGCTCGGCTTCCCCGAACGGTCCGTGTTCGGCACGTTCGCGATGCGGCTGGCCTGGAACCCGGTCGCCGCGGTACTCGCGCTCGTCTTCGCCTACTCGCTGGTCAACACGTTCCTGGTGGAGTCGATCTTCGACTGGCCCGGGCTCGGCAGCTACGCGGCGGCTTCGGTGTCCACGCTGGACACCCCGGCGATCGTCGGCGTCACGCTGTTCGTCGCGGCCGCCTACGTAGCCGCCAACCTGGTCGTGGACCTGGTGCAGGCCGCGCTCGACCCGAGGATCAGGCTCCGTTGAGCGGGATCGGGGTGAGCGGGATCGGGGTGAGCGGCAGCGGCCGGTTCCTGCGGGCCAATCCGCTGCTCGCGACCGGTGGCATGATCGCGCTGCTGATCGTGCTTGTCGCCGTTGTCGCGCCGCTGGTCATGCCGTACCCGGCCGACGCGGGCGCGGCCACCCACCCGGAGATGGCGCTGCAGGCGCCGTCGGCGCAGCACCTGTTCGGCACCGACCAGGTCGGCCGGGACGTGTTCTCCCGGGTGCTCGCAGGGACCAGGGTGTCGCCCCTGGTCGCCCTGTTCGTGCTGGTGATCGCGTGCGCGGTGGGCATCTCGCTCGGCGTGCTTGCCGGGTACTTCGGCGGGATCGCGGACGAGATCATCATGCGGGTCACCGACATCTTCCTCGCGTTCCCGCCGCTGCTGCTCGCGCTCGCCTTCGCCACCGTGCTGCCAGCCAACCTGACCAGCCTCACCATCGCCATCGCGATCACCTGGTGGCCCTGGTACACCCGGCTGGTGCGCGGCCAGGCGGCGTCGGTGGCCGGGCGGCCCTACGTGGAAGCCTGCCGCGCGCTCGGCATCCCGAGCTGGCGGATCCTGCTCCGGCACGTTCTGCCCAACTCGATCACGCCGGTGATCGTTCAGGTATCGCTGGACTTCGGCGGGGTCATCCTGACCGCCTGCGCGCTGTCCTTCCTCGGGCTCGGTGCGCAGGACCCCACGCCGGACTGGGGGCTGATGGTAGCCGAGGGCCAGAACTACTTCACCACCCAGTGGTGGCTGGTCACGTTCCCCGGGCTGGCCATCCTGGTCACCGCGCTCGCGTTCAACCTGCTCGGCGACGGCCTGCGCGACGTGCTCGACCCGCGAAGAGTGCTCATCCGGTGAACAAAGTGAGCCAGATGAAGCTGGAGATCCGTGACCTGAGGGTCAGCTTCGCCGGGCACCCGGTCGCGTCCGTGCCCGAGCTGAACGTGGACGGCGGCGAGATCGTCGGCCTCGCCGGGGAAAGCGGTTCTGGCAAGTCGATGACCATCCTGGCGGTGCTCGGGCTGGCCGGGACGGCCGGGGCCGCCGTCACCGGCTCGGTCCGGCTGGACGGCCAGGAGCTGATCGGGCTGTCCGGCGCCCGGCTTCGGGCGATCCGCGGGCGGCGGATCGCCGCCATCTTCCAGAGCCCGGCGCTGGCCTTCAACCCGGTGTTCCGGGTGGGCGCGATCGTGTCCCGGACGCTGCGGCAGCATGGCTTGTCCGCCGCCGAGGCCAGAGTGCGGGCCGACGCGGCCATGCGCAGCGTGCTGCTCTCGCCTGAACTGCTGCAACGCTACCCGGCGCAGCTGTCCGGCGGGCAGCTGCAGCGGGTCGCGATCGCGCTCGCCCTCGCGCTGCGCGCCGAGGTGCTGCTGGCGGACGAGCCGACCAGTGCCCTGGACGTGACCGTGCAGGCCGAAGTGCTCGAGCTGCTGCGCGAGCTGCGTGACTCCCGCGGCATGGCCGTCCTGTTCGTCAGCCACGACTTGGCCGTCATCGCCGAGCTGTGCGACCGGGTGGCGATCATGCGCGCCGGACAGGTGGTCGAGCAGGGACCCACCGGGCTGGTCATCGCGGCGCCGCGGCACGACTACACCCGCGAGCTCCTCGCCGCGGTGCCCCGCCTCTCCGGGGAGGACGACCTCCCCGGCACCTCCCCGCAGGGACTGGGGGAGTGACCATGGCCGGCGACATCCTGCTGGACGTGCGGGACCTGCGGGTGAGCTTCGGGCCGGTCCGCGCGGTCGACGGAGTCAGCCTGGCGATCAGCCGCGGGCCGTTCGGCATCGCGCTGGTCGGTGAGAGCGGTTCGGGCAAGACCACCGTGGGCCGCGCGATCCTGCGCCTGGTCCCCGCCTCCGCCGGCACGATCGCGTTCGACGGGCAGGACGTGCTCGGGCTCCGCGGGCCGGGCCTGCGGGCCTACCGGCGTGCGGCGCAGATCGTGTTCCAGGACGCGGACAACAGCCTGGACCCGCGGATGCGGGTCGGGGCGACCATCGGCGAGGTGCTGATCGCGCACGGGCTGGCGGGCCGCGGCGCCGCCGGCACCCGGGTTGCGGCTCCGGTGGCGGCCCAGGTGGCGGCGCTGCTGTCCGAGGCCGCGCTCGACCCGGCCCTGGCGTCGCGGTACCCGCACCAGCTGTCCGGCGGGCAGCGCCAGCGGGTCGCGATCGCCCGCGCGCTCGCCGTCTCGCCGCGCCTGCTGGTCCTCGACGAGCCGACCAGCGCGCTCGACGTCACCGCGCAGGCCCGGATCCTTGCCCTGGTCCGGCGGCTGCGCGACGAGCGCCAGCTCGCCTACCTGCTGATCACCCACAACCTCGCGATCATCCCCGGGCTATGCGAGCAGATGGTCGTGCTCTACCTGGGCCGGGTCGCGGAGTCGGGGCCCACCAGCGAGCTGCTGACCCGGCCCGCGCACCCGTACATGCTGGCGCTGCGCTCCGCGGTGCCCGAGGTCGACGCGGCCGCGCGGCAGTCCCGGATCATCCTGCCCGGCGACACCCCGCGGGCCGGGTCGACGCCGCCCGGCTGCCCGTTCCACCCGCGCTGCCCGCTGGCCATCGACGTCTGCCGGACCACGGTGCCGCCGCTGCAGGCCGTGGCGCCCGGGCGGCAGGCGGCCTGCCACCGCGCCGCCGATGTCCTGTCCGGCCTGCGGCCGCCGGGCGCGCCCGCCCAGCTCGCCGCGGAACCGTAACCTGTCTCCGGCGCCCGGCCGGCCTCAGCCGGCCGGCCCGCTGAAGTGGACGCACGACGTACCGAAGGACCCGGTCGCGCTCACGCACACCGCGGACAGGCCCCGGTAGGCCTGATGCACCCCGAAGCCCCACCAGTACCAGCCCCGCTTGAGGCTGAACGCCCGGCTGGCCACGGTCAGGCCGCCCGGGTGCCGCGCCGAGTAGACGACCACCCGCCAGGTCTTGGCCGCGGTCGTGTTGTACTGCACCCACATGATGACGGTGCCGATGCACACGCTGCCGTCCGCCGAGCGGTGCCACCACAGGTGGCCGCCCTGGGCCCGGCTCGGGTTAGTGATGAAGCCGTTCGCCGGGAGCAAAGCCTGGGTGACGCCCCGGCAGCCGGCCCCGGCCGCGCTCGTGGCCGCCGCCGCGCTCGTGGCTGCGGTCGTTGTCGTGGCCGCCGTCGCGGCGCTGGACCGGCCGGCCGTCACGTAGGTCATGCCAGGCGCGAGCAGCGCCACCGCCGCGGTGATGAGCGCAGCGGCCAGCCACTTGGCCGGCAGCCGCCTGCGGCGCAGTACCTGATCGGCACGGGCCTGTTCGATGCGGGCCTGATCGTTGGGGGAACGCGGAACTCGCCTCACGCCTGGGTCTCCTTCTGGTCATGCTCGAAGGGTCCGGCGCCCGGGCGATCACTCACATATCAGAACGGTCACGTCGGCACTGTGGTTCAGCGGCCCCGCGCGAACGCTAAGCTCAGCGAGCATGCCGAGGCTGCTGGTCGTCCACCACACCCCGTCGCCCGCGCTGCAGGAGATGTTCGAGGCCGCGGTGAGCGGCGCCCGGACCGACGAGATCGACGACGTCGAGGTGATCATCAGGCCCGCCCTGACCGCGGCGGCCGTCGACGTGCTCGAGGCCGACGGCATTCTGCTTGGCACCCCGGCCAACATCGGCTACATGTCCGGTGCGCTCAAGCATTTCTTCGACGGCATCTACTACCCGTGCCTGGAAGCGACCCGGCGGCGGCCCTACGGGCTATACGTGCACGGCGGGATGGACACCACCGGCGCGGTGCGCGCGGTCGAATCGATCGCCACCGGCCTGCAGTGGCGCGCCGTCCGCCCCCCAGTTACCGTCACGGGCCCGCCGGCCAAGCCGGACCTGGAGGCCTGCTGGGAACTAGGCGCCCTGCTCGCCGCCGAAATCGCGGGCTAGCAGAACCACCGGGCGGGGCGCCTCGAAATCGGCGGCGAGCTCGGCGGGGGCGCGCATCCGCCAGGCGTCGGTGACCAGCTCGGCCAGCCGCCCGGCGCCGACCTCGGCCAGCCGGAGCATCACCAGCGGCCAGCCGTCGTAGCCCGGCGTCGTGAAGAACATCGCGGGCTCGCCCAGCAGCAGCGCCTGCTTCTCCGCCTCGTCCCCGACGTAGAGCACCGCGATGTCGGTCCGCAGCACCCGGCGCTGGCCCGGCTGGCGTTCGGGATAGGACCAGACGAACCCCTTGCCGCCGACCCGGAAGTCGAAGCCGTCGCAGTCGATCTCCTCCACGTGCGGCAGCGCCAGCGCCAGCCGGCGCACATCGTCGGCATCAGCCATGAGGATCAGGCTAGGACATGGTGACGACAACGGTGCCCTTCTTGTGCCCCGCGTCGACGTGCCGGTACGCGTCGGCGATCCGGGCCAGCGGATAGCACCCGCCGACCACGGGAACCAGCGCCGACGCCTCGGCGAGCTCCCGGATGACCAGCAGATCGCTCCGCTTCTCCGAAGCCGGCCGCAGCCCGGTGAACGCGATCAGCGCCCGCCGGGAACCGGACCTCGCCGTCCACGGCATCTGCACGAAGATCGCGGGGGAGGGGGCGGTGGTCAGGTACGCGCCACCCGGACTCAAAACCCTGCGGCAGCGGCCGAAC
>Ga0335082_10000553_pt1 | contig 38920 bp, 28 predicted proteins | sample Lox_Sample_41_FD_206718 | JGI IMG/M metagenome (GOLD analysis project Ga0335082, IMG submission 206718) | Soil microbial communities from Loxahatchee National Wildlife Refuge, Florida, United States - Lox_Sample_4.1 | ecosystem: Environmental > Terrestrial > Soil > Wetlands | place: USA...
TATGTCGGTGCTCCAACCATCGCCGCGTTGATTGTCGTCGGGGCGACGGGAGCCAACGGAGGGCTGCGCGACTTTGTGCGGCGCCTCCGCCTCAGCCAGGGACTTGGCGCGGGTCAAACGGCGCTGTGGTACGCAACCGCCTTCGCGGTGATGCTGGTGCGCAACCTGTGCATTCCTCTGATCCTCGGAGTTCCGCTTGCCTCCTGGCAACATTACGCTACGCCATCGTTTGCGTTGGTGCTGGTCGCCGGGGCTTTTTTTGATCAGGGTGGATTGCTCGAAGAGGGTGGCTGGCGCGGGTTTGCGCTGCCGTATCTTCAGCGCATGTCGAATAGCCCGCTGCAGGTCAACTTTCTACTCGGCGTGATTTGGGGGCTGTGGCATGTGCCACGCGATCTGGCGCAGCACTTCACGGCCTCTTCCGGATACCTTCTTGGAACGCTGCTGCCTTTCATTCTTGGGTGCATCACGCTGAGTTTGATCATCGCGTTCTTCTTCTTTCGTGTCGGCGGCAGCGTGTGGATGGGAGTGATGCTGCATTCGCTCGCGAACAATAACGCTGGAATTGGCTGGGACGATTCTCTCCTGCGGCAAAGCATGGCGCGGTTTAACTGGGGTTCCTTCGCGGTGGAGTTGGGTATCGTCCTTGTCATTGTACTGATTTACGAAACAAATCTCGGACTTCGCCGAGATTCGACCAGCGCGCCGATTGTATAGGGGCGCGCCACTACGCTCCCAAATCCTGAGTAGTACTCTCGACCTCTACCACCTGCAAAATGACAGTGAGTCCTGGTTTGTTCTATTCACGAATAGGAACCGCGGCCGAGAGGCGAACACGACGCGCTGAGCAAGAATCACAATTTACACCCGCGCTCCACCTGAGCGCATCGGGAGAGCTTTTTGCCTCTTGACACTGACCTATCATGGCAAATCGGAAAAGTAGGTCACACTAGTGACCATTACGAATAGACTGAGATCAACTGACCGACAATTGAAGTGGCGTTATGCGAAGCAGCCAGGGCTACCCTCGAAAGCCTTTCTCAAACGTCTTACCAGCGCACGAGATTTACTTGCTGATTTCAGGTGATTTAGCTTATTCGTTTCCAAGAAACTTTTCCGTTATCAAAGTCGCTGTTAAACACACGATAATACGATTTTTTCCCGAGGTAAGTGGCAGGCAGACGGGAGCCGTTTTTCGATAGGAATTTCTTGTTAGTTGGATCACCAAGTACGTCCTCCAATAGCTGTCGAGCAGATGACACTTTCCGCAGATACAGGGTTGCGCGTTCGGATTTGGCTGGTTGCTTCTCTTGACTCAATCGCTTGCTAATTCGGTCAAATCGAAGCCTAATTAGAGCGCTGCAGGCCGAGCATAGGCCGTTGCAACAGTGCGGAACATCTCTTCGCTTGCAATGGATGCATCCATACTGCTCGAAATATAGCGGGAACCGTCTCAAGTATTCAGGTGGCAACAATCTGCGAATTTTGAAGCGGATTTCGTCTGAACCGAACCAAGTTATTGAATCATCCTTGTTCACTGCATTGCTGCGTCTCATATTCCCCCTTCGACGCCAACGTCCTTCACTCTTCTGAGTCGACGGAAAGCGGGTGGCATTGTGTCAAGGTATCCATGAGCATGTGCTTGCTCACATGTGTGTATATCCGCGTGCTATCGAGACTCCTGTGTCCCATGAGTTCCTGAATGGCACGCAAGTTAGCCCCGTGATCCAGCAGGTGAGTTCCGTAGCTATGTCTGAGCGAATAAGGTGTCACATTTACTCGCGCTCGCTGCCCTAAATGCCGTATTTGCCTGGCGATTGTGCTTGTCCGAAGCGGCTTCAATCCAAGAGGACGTGTGATCCGGTCAGAGTTGGACAATTTGCGAAATCTCGCGAATGCCTGCGGATAAGACAATTTTTCAGAACGATCAATTCGTCCTCGTCCGTAGCACTTGAAACCCCCGTCTTTGTCATACACGTTCCACCGACACCGCCAACCTCCAGTCGCAGTCCTGGTGATCAGTAAGCGAGATACAGGAAAATTGCTAACGAATAAGTAGCCATCGGTTCTCTTACCGATATATTTTCGAAGCACTTTGGCTACGCGAGGGCTGAAAAGCACGAAGCGAACTCCGCGCTTGCCGCAGACCTTGATTCGAAGCGCACGAAAATCTACGTCCTGTATTTTCATGCTAGTGAGCTCGCCTGTTCTGCATCCAGTCCCGTAGAGAACTTCTACCAACGCCCGTTCGTGATCGGTAGAAGCTTTTGCGATTAATCGGAAAACTTGGTCTTCGGTGAGAACCCTTGGGGGTTTGGAAAGCTTTTTCGTCAGGCTGACCAGTCGGGGCGGTACCCACTTGACCATTCCACCCATATTGAGAAAGTCATAGAAACCTCGCAAAGAAGAAAGGCGGGTAGCCAGCGTGGCAGGGGCGATACCGCTTTTTGCCAACTTATAAAGATGGTCTTGAATGTCGAAATGATTGGCCTTGGTCGCTGGTTTATCCGCTAGATATTTGCAATAACTTTTGATTGCGTAGTTGGCCGTGTATCTGGTTTCGGCTGCAAACCCTTGAACTTCCTGCCACATCGCATGCCTTCGTTGAAGCTCAGCGTTGAACTCTTGCGCGGTCTGCATGGTGACTGGGGGAGTAAACACCTGCGCTATTGGACTGTCAACAGGAGTCCCTGTGTAAATCTCCTCGCTCTTTGATCGCCTGTTAAGTTCGGAATGTATTGACGCAAGCGTATACGATGTGATATCGACTAGGTATAGTAACCTACAAGGAGACAGATTATGTTTCTGGCAGACCGAATTCGAGTGTTCCGAGAAGCAAAAAATCTGTCGCAAGGAGATATCGAAGAGCGAACGGGGCTCCTGCGATGCTACGTCTCGCGCGTTGAGAACGGTCACACGATTCCATCGCTGGAAACCCTTGAGAAGATTTCTCGTGCCCTGGAAATACCCTTGCACCAGCTGTTTTATGAAAACGGAGAGCCCGCCAAAATTACGACGATACCGAAGGTGCAAAGGGACGACTGGGCTTCTCACGGCAAGGGTCATCGGTTATTCAGAAAGTTCCAACATGCGGCTTCCAGAATGTCCGATCAAGACCGGAGTCTACTTTTGCACGTGGTGGGGGCTGTGGCTCGTTCCAGAAAGCCTTCAAAGGCAAAAAAGTCGGTCAGCGTGGCGGTGTGATTCCAACCAGATTTGCGAGTGCAAACCAGTGCCTCGGATGAGGGATTTTGTTGCCGCGTTTGATTAGAGTCGCATACGGGTGAGATACATCAGTCACCAGCCTTATCTTCTTGACCGTAAGATCGGACAATCGAGGCAGTATTTCGCGTCGATAGAAATCTTCGTCAAGCCATATGGGGAGTTCAGAAGGATTCCATCGGCGGAGCCCTTCAGCTTGCCTCGCTTGTGTCGCTGATCTCCGAGCCTCAGCAATAACACTGTGCGTCGCAATCTGCCCCAACTTCGCTTGCCACAACATATTCTCCCGATTCACGTCAGGGGCACATTTAGCACAATACACTGAGCCGGTGGTAACGCCTGATCCACAGAGAGGGCAACGGGCATTGGCCCGGGGGATGCGGGGAGTACCCGCTGCGAGTCTACCTGCTTTCGCTTGGCTTCGATGCGTCTGTGTAAGCCTAGTTGGCAGAAAACTGGGCTGTAGTAGTCCTCATATTCTTGCAACGTGCCGTAAGAGGCGAGCGTCAACTTTGGAGGCACTGTCGGCAACGACTCCTGAATTTCGCGGGCAACATAAGTCACGTCGCGTCCTCGTCGGCCGGATTCGACAATCCTCTGGGCCAGGCTTTGCCTTGCATGAACTTCGGAAGTGAACTTTTTGAAGAAACGAGTATTGTCGGCTCCCACAAAAGAACCATTTTCGAAAAAGGCCCCGTCTATCGTCGCTGAAATATCCCGTGCCTCATTGAATCGGCTCGACAACCTCTGGAGGAGCGTCACGTAGTTCGAGTCGCTTGCCCTGTCTCGAGACCCAGCTGCCGGTTTGAGGGTCGTTGTGGGCGTTACGACAATGAAAATGAGGATAAAGCATCGCGCCGCCTTCATCGTAGGCCGTGATCGGTCTACTGACGGCACCGTCTAGAAGCCGCCCGATCTGGCCGTCGGAATAATCCACATGCACAAGTCGTCCATCCGGCCTCGTGTATTCCCAACGCACCGAGTAGGCCACCAGCACGTTGCTTGAATTGTTCTGCAAAATCGCTGTGTAAGGTTTTAGCACGTCCAACTCCGGCGTTGCTTCACCCCCAAGTGAAGTCCTTAGCAGCATGTCGAAGCTTGGATCTTGCGATCGGATCAATTTCAGCCCGAACTCCGGAAGATCAATGACTCGCATACTCTCCTGCGCTTTCACTTGTGCCACTGCCAGCTAATCACAACCAACGTCAGCACAACCGCGAATCCAGTGGATATTCTGAGTTTGTCTAACACGTGTTGTCCACCTCAATGCGTTCTCTGCATATCGCACGGCCCTTAAAAGAGCTTTGCGACGACGTCCACAAAAAGGATTTTCACGATCGTCATGCTGGGAAAAATCATCGCGTAGCCGATTTCCGGCTTGTCTGTCGGGGTGAGCCGATTTGAATAAGACAGAATTGCCGGATTTCCACAGGCCCCTGCAACAATGCCTGCCACCTCGTCGTAGGGCATTCGAAAGACAAACAGGCCTAGAATCATGATTGGAAGTATGAGCGCGGCCAGGACCACCACCCCCATTCCCAGCATTTCAAATCCGTAGTGCGTTACCGTTGCTGCGAACTTTGGCCCAGAAGACATCCCGACCTGTGCAAGAAAGAGCGTGAGTCCGAGGTTGCGCAGGGCGAGATTGGCCGAAAGGGGGATGGTCCAATTCAGGCCGCCGGTACGGCGCAATTGCCCAAGGATCAGGGCAACGATCAATACGCCGGCAAGCCCAACCGCAATCTTTCCTATTCCAGGAACGGGTATCTGTATTGCGCCGAGCAGGAAACCGAGCGCCATGCCCAGGCCGAGGGTGATGTAGCTGAACTCCGCGGTGCCTTTGATCGAGTCACCGAAGAACTTACGCATCGCCGAGAAATCTGCGCGATTGGCCAACACGCCGACCCGGTCACCAAACTCAAGCACCAGATCAGGCCGAGCTAGAAGGTCGTTATCACCTCGCCGAACCTGGACGACTACGGAATCCTCCTGACCCGGCAGTTCGAGATCCCCCAACGCTCTGCCTACCACTGCCGGGTGTGATACAAACGCCCGAAGATAATCCAGGTGAGCGCGGTCCTTGATCAAGCGCCCGTGCGCCGGTTCGCCCAGGGCCAGAGTGACATTTTCTAGTATGTCTTTGCTGGCACCCACGGCGAGCAGCACATCGTTCTCAGCTAGCACTGTGGTGGAGGAAACCGTCTCATTGCGATCGGCCCTGCGCAAGGCCGCAATCTGCACATCAGTGGGGAGTGTGGCCGTCACCTCGGCAAGCGTTTTACCGAAGAGTTCCGCCTTGCTTACCTTGATCTCCCGCGTCTCGAGTTCCGTCGCCGCAGCGGTTTTAATCTTCGGTTTCAGGAATAGGAAAGCCAAGTATAGAAACAGGATGGGTCCGGCTACACCGAAGGGGTAAGAAACCGAATATCCCACAGCTGGATCGTCATTTCGCAAAGCCTCGATGGCCGCTTGGAGCGTGGGTGTGCTGGTCCCGGATCCTGCGAATAGTCCCGCAGCATGTCCAAGGGTGATGCTGGTCGTCTTCACAAATATTAGGCTGAACCCACCGGCCAGAAGCACGCCGATCAATGCCATCACATTGGCACGTCGACCGCTCGGACTCGTCAGGCCGATGAAGAATTGTCTCCCGTACTGTACGCCCATCGTGTACAGGAACAGCGCAAGGCCCAGTGTCCCGATCATCGGGGCCGGCACCGACTTAGGAGCAAACCACCCCATAGCAAGAGCGACGAATAGGACCGCCCCTATGCCGAGAGAGAATCCTTTGATGTTGATCTCACCAACTAGGTAGCCAATGGCTATGGTAAGAAACAAAACCATCATCGGCTGCTGCTCGAAAAGAACTTTGATCACTTCCATGTGCTTACTCGCTTCCCGCCGGCGAATAGGAGTAGTGGAACATACCCACAATGACCGAAATCCCCAGTGCGTTCACGCCAAAGACTTCGGTCAATTGTGGAATCATAACACTCGGTGCGGAGTGCAATTCATATTGAAAGAAGTAGTGGGCCGTCACGGCGACCCAGACAGCTACCGAAACAGCGGTTCCTCGCGGCTTCAGATTGGTTCGTGGTCTGTGTTTTAGCAAAGCACAAGATTAGCAGCCAGTCCGGCCTCGCTCGTTTCCTTATACTTTGTGCTCATATCTTTTCCCGTCTCGGCCAGGGTCTCGATCGTTGTGTCAAGATCAACACGGTGACGAGACGCGATCTCGTTTGTAGCAATCATGTACGCAACCCAGGCCTTAACCGCACCGAAGGCACAGCGCTCGATGCAGGGTACCTGCACGTATCCGGCAACCGGGTCGCACGTCATGCCCAGATGGTGTTCGAGCGCAGATTCGGCGGCATTTTCAGTGACCCGTGGCGAACTGTCCATCACCTGGGCAATGAATGCGGCCGTCATCGCGGATGCAACGCCGATTTCCGACTGGCACCCACCTTCTGCGCCGGATAGTGTGGCGTTGTGTTTGCACAAATAGCCAATCGCCGCGCCCGCAAGCAACCCTTCGCGCGCTTTTTCCATCGTGAGTTTTCTTTCGCTGTTCACCAGAGCATACACGATTGCGGGCATTACTCCCGCGGAGCCGCCCGTAGGCGCAGTGATGACCAGGTGGCCGCGGGCATTCTCTTCCGAGGCGGCTAGGGCGAAGGCAGAAACCTGCCCGATAGCTCTGTCGCTTTGGAATTTGTCATCTTGGGCCCGCTCGAAAACTGTCGCCGCTTTGGAGTGGAGTTTGATCGGCCCCGGCAGCATGCCCTCCTTGACAGAAAGGCCCGCTTTTACTGTTGCTAGCATCGCGTTGGTGATCTTGTCGAGGAATGCGTTGATTTCCTCCGCGGATTTTCCGGACACGGACAGTTCGTTGGCCATCATAACCTGCGCGATGGACAGGTTGTTTTTTTCAGCATGTTCGCGCAGTTCTTTCATAGTCGAGTAGGGATATTTCGGCTGACCTTTCTTCGGCGGCGTGTAGCCTTTCCACTCGTAAAAGCCGCCGCCCGGCGAGTAATACTCCAGTTCGTAAACGGGTTTGTCGCCAGCCATAAGTTTGCAAATCATCGTGTTTGGATGCGGGAACTCTCCTTTAGCGGAGTCATAGATGATATCGGCCAGTGAGAGATTGAATGCTTTATTGCCGAGCTTCAGCGGGTACGATTGGTCAGGCTTCTCTTTCATGGCATCGAGAAATAAGGGGTCTACAGTGGCAGGCTCCTTGCCGATCAATCCCGCCAGCGCGGCGCGCTCAGTGCCGTGGCCTTTTCCGGTGGCGCTCAAACTACCGAACAAGTGCACCTTCAAACCGGTCGCCTGCGCGAGTTGATCTGGTGGCAACTTCGCGCAGCGCTGATAGAAGTCGTAGGTGATGCGCATCGGCCCGATGGTATGCGAACTCGAAGGTCCGGGGCCGACCTTGTAAAACTCTTCGAGAATTGTCATCACGGGGCCTTTGGACCGCTTCACTACATCCAAGTCAGATGACATCGAACTGGAGTCCAGCGGAGGCAGCACTGATCTCTTCGCGGCTTCGCTCGCTGCCTGCTGCGCCCGGGCCTCGGGCGTCCACAACTGTCCGGTCATCACCGCCGCCGCGCCAATAACCGCGTTGCGCATGATGAAACATCGGCGGTCAATGTTGGAATTTTGCCCGCCCGACAAATCCGGCAACAGCCCATCTTTATTGGTTGAGTTCTCATTTTTCATCGTTGTTTTCCTCCTGGTCGTGGTTTGCCCGTGACCTCAAAATGCGTTCAGACCGAGGCTGCGGAATTGCGCGATTGCTTCCTCCAACACAGCGGCCGACGGGGGTTGGGTATCTTTCAGCTTGTACTCCATGCCCAATTTCTCCCATTTGAATCGTCCCATCTGATGGAACGGAAGCACGTCCACGCGTTCGACATTGCCGAGGCTCGCCGCAAATTCGGCAATCCGCCGGATCTCCTCAATGTCATCCGTCCACGTAGGGACTAGTACGAAGCGTACCCAAATTGGTTTCCGTGCCTTGGCGAGGCGGCGGGCAAATCCAATCACATTCTCATTGCCCATGCCTGTGTAGCGCTGATGCAGATCTGGCGTCATCGCCTTGATATCAAGCAGCACGAGGTCGATGGCATCGAGAGCCGAGTCATTGAGCCTGTCACCAAGATAGCCATTGGTGTCGAGTGCGGTGTGAATGCCCATGGCTTTTGCTTCCGCAAATACCCTGAGCACAAATCGATGCTGCATCAGGGGTTCCCCTCCGCTGATAGTCAGGCCGCCCTTCATGACTTGTAAATCGTGACGATATTTCCTGATTTGTTCCACCGCCTGCGAGAGTCGCACGGGTATTCCGTTGCTCATTCTCCAGGTGTCTGGGTTGTGGCAATAGATGCACCTGAACTGACAACCGGCCAACCACGCGACTACGCGTAACCCTGGCCCGTCGACCGCTGATCCCGTGGTGAAGGAATGAACGAAACCCAGCTCTCCGCTGGCCAGTGCTGCGCGTACATGAGACTCACTGACTTGTTCGCCGAGCGACACGCGCAAGTCATATGGGCTCGCAGCAATCAACGGGACTTCCGGATTTGAGGGATCACTCATTGAGTCCCAGCCACTCCGTGGAACGTGCGATTGATGACATCCATCTGCTGTTCGCGGGTCAAGCGTACGAAGTTCACCGCGTAGCCGGAAACACGAATTGTGAGCGACGGATATTTTTCCGGATGATCCATTGCGTCGAGCAGCGTCGAGCGATTGAGAACATTGATGTTGAGGTGATAACCGTTGCCGCCGAAAAATGCATCCATCGTGCCCACGAGATTTGTAACTTGGTCCGCCTGCGTGCGGCCTAAACCCTCCGGCAAAAGGGTCGTGGTAAGCGAAATGCCATCGGCAGCATCGCGATACGGGATCTTCGATACGGAAGCAGCCGAAGCCATGATGCCGTGTGAATCGCGGCCGTGCATCGGATTTGCGCCTGGCGCGAACGGCTCTCCCCTGCGGCGTCCGTCCGGCGTGTGCCCGGTGCCCTTGCCATAAACGACATTCGAAGTAATCGTGAGCACCGACTGGGTATGGATTGCATTTCGATATGTCGGATACTTTCGCAATTTACCCATGAACATGGAAACTGCGGCGGCGGCCAACTGGTCCACTCGGTTGTCGTTATTGCCGAACTTCGGAAAATCCCCTTCGGTCTGGTAGTCAACAACCAGCCCGGTTTCGTCACGAATCACCTTGACCTTCGCGTGGCGTATCGCCGACAAACTGTCAGCCACTACAGAGAGCCCCGCAATTCCAAACGCCATGGTGCGAACCGGTGAATAATCGTGCAGCGCCATTTCGATGCGTTCGTAGGCATACTTATCGTGCATATAGTGGATGACGTTCATCGCATTCACATAAACACCCGCCAACCAATCCATCATGTTTTCGAACTTGCCGGCTACATCTTCGAAGTCAAGATAATCTCCTTTGACGGGCTCAACCTTTGGCCCGACCTGCTTACCCGTGAGTTCGTCCCGGCCGCCATTGATGGCGTAGAGAAGACACTTGGCGAGGTTTGCGCGCGCGCCGAAGAACTGCATTTGTTTGCCAACCAGCATCGGGGAGACGCAGCAGGCGATTGCGCCATCGTCGCCCCAGGCGCCTCGCATGAGCGAGTCGCTTTCGAATTGCAGTGCGCTGGTATCTACGGCGACCCGGGAAGCGAATTTCCGAAAGTTTTCCGGCAACCGCGGCGAATACCAGATTGTGAGATTCGGTTCCGGTGCTGGACCAAGATTGTAGAGCGTCTGCAGAAAACGGAAGCTGGTCTTGGTCACCAAGGATCGACCGTCATCACCCATACCGCCGATGGACTCTGTGACCCACGTGGGATCTCCAGCAAACAATTCGTCATACTCTGGCGTCCGCAGGAAACGGACGATTCGTAGCTTGATAACGAAATCATCGATGATTTCTTGTGCTTGAGATTCAGTAAGTGTGCCTTCTCTTAAATCACGCACGAAATAGATGTCAAGAAATGTTGAGGTACGGCCAAGCGACATCGCCGCGCCATTCTGTTCCTTGACGGCGGCAAGATAGGCGAAGTAAAGCCACTGTACGGCTTCTCTTGCCGTGCTCGCGGGTTCCGAAATGTCGTACCCGTAGCTTTTCGCCATCTCGAGCAGTTCATTCAGCGCCCTGATTTGTTCGCTCAACTCCTCACGGTCACGGATAACGTCATCCGTCGACATCGCGGATTCCAGTGCCGCCTTTTCAGCTTCTTTGTGTTTGACTAGCCGTTTCACGCCATAGAGTGGCACGCGCCGATAATCGCCGATGATTCTTCCCCGGCCATACGCATCGGGTAAGCCGGTGAGCACATGCGAGCTACGGCAAGCGCGAATATCGGCGGTATACGCATCAAACACGCCTTCATTGTGGGTCTTGCGATATTTGGTGAATGCTTCCACAACTTTCGGATCGGGTTCGAAGCTGTAGGCCTTCAGTGAATTCAAGACCATGCGCAGTCCGCCGTTGGGCATGATTGCGCGCTTAAGTGGCGCGTCTGTCTGAAGTCCGACAATTACTTCATTGTCTTTGTCTATGTAACCGGGTGAGTGCGCGGTGATCGAACTCGGAATGGGCGAAACGTCGAGTACGCCTTTCTTGCGTTCTTCAATAAACAGATCTTCCAACGTTTCCCAGATCCGTTTCGTGCGTTCGGTCGCCGGCGCGAGGAATTTTTCATCGCCGTCGTAAGGCTCGTAATTCTGCTGAATGAACCAGCGCACATTGACATCGCGCTGCCAGAGGCCGGGCTTGAATCCGCGCCAGGCTTCCGTCGACGCCGCCGGTGAAACTTTAGGTGTTGGAGTTGTCATGCTAGCTCCGAATCTTCAGTGGTTTTGTCATTCGATTTGAATCGCGTCAATGAATCCCTGTTCGCCGGTTCTGATATTGGCGGCGTTGGCTTCGTCGGTATCAATGTGCATGGCCAAAGCGAAACTCGGGTCCACGCGCACCAGCACGTCCCCGAAGACCAGTTCACGGTCGCCGTCAATGCGTACCCGGACAAATGATTTGTCGCGGACGCCGTAGCGCAGCGCATCTTCGGGTGTCATATGAATATGACGCAACGCGCAGATGACGCCCCGGTCCACCTTTACACTTGCGGTCGGACTTTCCAGCGTGCAGCCGGGCGTGTCCGCGATGTCACCACTCTCACGAATTGGTGGTTGTACGCCGAGCTTAAACTGTTCCGTCATCGCAATTTCAATCTGGGTGTACTTGCGCACCGGCCCAAGAACTCGAACGCGTTCGATGCGGCCCTTAGGGCCGACGATGGCGAGTTGTTCTTTGCAAGCATACTGGCCGGGCTGCGAGAGTTCCGACTGCTTGGTGAGTTGATGGCCCTTACCAAACAAAGCCTCGACGTGCTCCTGAGTGAGATGAATGTGATGTGCCGAAACCTCGACTAGAAAAGGCTGATGTTTCTGAGCCTTCAACACGCTCGTCACGTATTGACGGCTAACTGTGCGCATCGCCTCGCGGGCCATCATGCGTTCTTCATCCGTCGGAACGACCAGTGCAGCAACCCTAGAGTCGTTGGTTGTGATTCGGTAAACCTCATCAGGACCGTGTGGGCCTCGATTGCGCTGCTCATCCAGCACAATGCCCATGCAATCCAGTCCTTGAAGTGCCAGCGCGCGGACTTCCGCGCTGCCCTGGCCGATTCCGCCCGTAAAAATCACGGCGTCGAGTCCGCCCATCGAAGCCACGTAGGCTCCGATGTATTTCCGCACGCGGTAGCAATATGTCTTTAGCGCGAGCAACGCACGATGGTTTCCGATATCGGCAGCTTTGAGTATTTCGCGCATGTCGCTCGAAATGCCGGACAAGCCGAGTAAGCCGCTTTTCTTGTTCAACATTTCTTCGCTCTGAATCGCTGTTATCTTCTCCGAGCGTTCCAAAAACGCGAGTATGCCCGCGTCCACGTCTCCACAGCGGGTGCCCATGACGAGACCTTCGGCGGGAGTAAAACCCATCGTCGTATCCACTGAACGTCCATGATTCACGGCACAAAGCGACGACCCGTTACCCAAGTGGCAGCTCACAACGCGTAATTCGTTTGGCCTGCGCTCCAAGAACTGGGCTGCCCGTAGGTTTACGTAATGATGTGACGTGCCATGAAAGCCGTAGCGGCGCACGGCTTTCTGCTCGTAAAGCTCGTAGGGCAATCCGTAGAGGTAGGCATACGCTGGCATCGTATGATGAAACGCCGTGTCGAAGACCGCCACGTGTGGCACTGCCGGAAATAGCCGCCGCATTTCGCGAATCCCCGCAACATTCACTGGATTGTGCAAAGGCGCAAGTGGATTGAGTTCCTCGATCTGCTGGAGCACTTCGTCGGTGATGAGAGTCCCCTCACTAAACTTTTCGCCACCGTGGACGACGCGGTGCGCTACGACGCTGACTTCGCTCGCAGCGACGATAACACCCGTATCCTTGGCGGTGAGCTCGGCGATCATCGCTGTGAACGCTTCAGTAAAACCGCACTTAGGCAATTCCTTTTTCACCTCACCTTTGAGGCCAACGTGATTGAGCCTGGTGCCGTCAATTCCTATGCGCTCCACCTGGCCACGCGCTTGATGGGACTCGTCCTGGGTGTTGTAGAAAGTGTATTTAAGCGACGAGGAACCGCAGTTGATGACGAGAATCTTCTCCGGCCGCTCGCCTTTGAGCTTGAGGCCGTAAGGGTCTTCGCTCTTCTGCAACGCGGCCGCTGCGTTCGCCGGGTTGGCGAAAACGAGTTTCATCCGTTCTCGGATCGTCTGGGATATGTGCCGTACCGCTCGTGGTTCGGCGACGATGATCGACTGAAAGAGCGAAACCGGAATTTGCAGCACTTCGCAGGGCGTTACTGCAATAAAATCCGCGAGCAGCGGGTCGCCAGTCAGAAGTGCCATCTCGCCAAACGTTTCGCCTGCCTTCAGCTGTCCGAGCGTTTGCCGTCGGCCACCATCCGCCGGAATCGAAGCGAGCATCGTGCCACTCAGCACAACCCCAAAATGCGTGGCCTCCGCACCATGGTGCGCGACAGCCTCGTTGGCCTCAAACGAAGAGACCCGGGAGTTGTTTACTAGTTGGTGAAGGTGTTCGTCGGAAATATAATGAAAGACGCCTACCTCTTGTTTTAAGAAATCAGGTAAGTTCATAGAAATTCGCAGGACATTTTTACCTTAGACCATTTGTGATTGACGGCGACTGGCAAAACATACAGGTCGGCGGAGTTCTGGCAGGATAGGCAAGGGGTTGCGGAACTGACCAGCCCCTGCGGCGACGGCGGACAGCGCTTGGTGGCCTAAATAGCCCAACTAAGAGACTGAATACCGCTGATTTCCCCTGCAAACGACACCATACAAGGCATTTAGGATTTTGTATTCTCCGGCTGTTAACCGAATGCGTTTTATTCGTAGCGATTCTGGTCCTCATCTTGTAAGGAAGGGTCAGTACGTGCGGGACGTAAGAGAACGTAATGATTGAAATTGCCTGCGGTGTTGCAACGCCGTATAAACACTCGCTATTTGTGAAATTACCGTAAATCGAGTCCCCACGGGCCGACGCTTCGATAGCTCCGGCCGCTCCCATACGTCGCCGTACAGCACATTGTCAGTCAGCTCGGCCAGCTTGAGGGCAAAGTCGCCGATGGGTGATGGGACCTCGATTTATTGATCCAAAAGCAAGAGCGGGTTCCTATTTAAGCCTGAAGACCCAGCGGACTTGGCCACGACCATTGAACAGTACTTCACAGGTAATTTATTTGCCGCCCTGGACAAACGACTCCAGGAGATACGGGAATACGCGGCGGAACTCCATTCCTGGGACACGGTCGGCAAAATGACGTTGGGAGTCAATACAAATTTGCTTCGATTGCCGGTGCCTGCTCGGTAGCGCGAAGACGATCCCTGTTCATCTGCCCGGTAAGTCGTGCGGGACCGGTTGAGCTGGGACGGCTTCCCGGACATGTTCGGCCTAGTACCCGGCACATTAGCTCTCCGAGATGGAGTGGAGCTCGCCGGTACCGAATCCGTCGGTACCGGAAAATTTTGGATATGTAAGGGCCTCCCAAGTTTGGCCGTGGAGCCCTCATTTACCGACAGAAACCGGCTTCCCTTTGAAGAAAGCCTCAAATGCTGCACGCTGTGAAATTTCTGCGAAAACTCGGTTAGAAAACGCCTGCATATCAGCTGCAGAAGTACGCAGTCAAAATGATTTTTTGAGGTGGGACTATGTCCCACCTCGCCTCGCGTTAGCGAGGCGGCGTAGAACAAATTTCGTATGACTTCGATCCCATTCCACCTAAGCTGCTTAGAACCCTAGTCCCCGGCCCTATAAGGGCCGGGGACTAGCTAACTAAGCTTAACTAGCAGTTTTGCAAGTAAGGTCGGGCTTCGCCCGAAAAGTGGCGCAAAATGCGCGCCACTTTTCCTTTATTTTAAATCAACGAATATGAGCTTTTGTTGTGGCCGATTCTATGAACGCGCCAATGCTTCCCAGCTCCATCTTTTAACAGCTTGATGGCTTGGTCCCGGGAGAGCCCTTCCTGCATGGCAGCACTGGCAAGGGCCTCTTGGCCTGAATTCGGGTCTTGTCGTATCAATTTACGCAGTATCTCTATGTTCCTAAGCTTGGCTTGCTCGATAGGGTCCTGAACAGGGACAAGGCCGGCGATGTGCCAATCGCCTTTTTGATCTTGCTCGCTCTGCACTTCGAAGGCGAAGCTGCCCTCGCCTTCTGGCGCATATCGTTTCAGCCACGATTCGACGCGGATGATCTTGTTGTTTGGTCTAGTTTTATTCGGGAAAATCGTCAGATTATGGATTGAGTCGGCCTTGGCTTCCTTATCCTGCCCACCATAGATGGTATTTTTGTCATATTTGCGGCTGTGGTCGAGCACTGTCACTGTTGCTCCGAGATCAGCAAGTTTTCGAAGCTGCAGGTAGATCGGTGCAGTGTGCCCGGTGAACTCGCCGCCTTGTCCCGGTGGTAGCAAGCTAGCCCAGCTATCAAAGATGATCCACGGTCCGTGTCCCTTCTCCAACACGCAATCCCTTATCATTTCTTCCAGGAATGGATCCTCTGGCCTGGGGGTCGGTTGGGTTCCGAACCTATTCCAAACTTTGAGGTCGTTGCTACGCGACAGGTCCAGTCTCAAGTCATCGTTCCTAGCTTTGATAACAGTAGGGGGATTCTCATAGTCCAAATACAAAACCCTCCTCTGACGAGTCTTAAACCCGAGGAATTCTTCTCCATTGGCAACGGAATTGGCGGCAACGAGCATAAATGTACTTTTGAATGACCCTCGTTCGCCGAATACCAGCTGAATACTTCTCTCGGCGAGGAAGGAATTAATCAACCATTTGGGCTTCGGAGCGAAATGTGGATCAAAGCTCGGCAGATTGCTCCAAAGCTGATGACTTTCTCTCGGGAATCGCTCGATCTTTGTGTAGTCCTCGGGATTTTCCAGCACGTCTTTTAGCCAGATTCTATCCGCGTCACTAGCAGGGTGGCAAAGTCCGCTAGCTAGACATTCGATCCACGATGTGGTCTTGGGCTTCTTCCTTCGTGAGAGCCGCTTCCAATGTCGAGTGCCACGATAAACTGAAAATACATAGTGGTCCCGCGTACTGTAATCCTCGAACTTGATATCGGGGATTGGGCCTAGCTCATATCCGTATTCTGAATCTGTAGTTCTATGGCTGTGCATTGACTTTTTCTCCTTAGCGCTGGGGGCCCGCTGCGGGTCCAATTGACGAGCGACATCGCAGGCGCGACAGGCTGAAATTCCAACAGTTCGGCCCGCTTTAGCGACCATCTTTGGCCGTTTGCCCGCAATCTCTGTCAGTAGCTTGCTCACACTAGTAGGCATCATAAGGAGCGCTCAGCGAACGCAGATATCTGGGACAATAAATCCTCCGTGGTCTTGGCCATGTTCGACCTTCGCTCAGGGACCACTAATCAGTAAGGAGGATATTAAACATGCCAGATAGAGACGGTTCTGGAGCCAATACTGTCAATAGTGCGGTGGACTGGTACGCTGAACTGGGCCTTGTTCAACGCTTCCCGAGACCTCCAGAAAAAGAGATCTCGGCCCTGATGAGGGAAATCGAGGAGCCAAAGATTTTTCTTCGAGATAAGGGCAACAACGTCGAAATCGTAGTTAGTTTCCCGTTGCGTTCACAAGTCTTCCCACCACAAATGAAAGAGCAAATGGCGAAGTTTGGCTTGACACTTTCGGAAGCCTTCGATGCTGTCCTTTGGAAGAAGCTTGAAACGAATACGGCGTGGGTAGAACTAGCTGGAACAGAAATTGAAGCTTATCGTCAGACTTGGATGCAACTCTATAGGCTAGCCTACCTGGGGCATTATCACCCGTCAGCGAATCAATGGCTAAAGACAATTGAACAAAAGATGACCCTAGACCGAAGAGTGGGCCGCCGGGGAAGGAGGCCGCAAACGCAAGCTGAAGCGGTTAGTCTGCGGAATCGGTACAACACACTGCTCACCAAATGCCGGTTAATACACTCCGCTGCTACAAATACCGTTGAATCGCTTGGGAACTCGGTCGACAGCTACGCTTCAGTCCATATCAGGAAGGCCATATGGGACCAAGTCAGGCGGCACATCCACGGAATGCCTGGGGACGGCTACATCTTCAGTGGAGAAGCGTTTACGAATATTCCATATCGTCATGGCACTTCAAAGCTACACGACCCAAAATCCTGGAAACCTCATCAGCTGGCTATCTCTCTACTCTCATTCGAGCGCGTACAAGCTTACCAGACGATAGAAAAGAAAATCTTGCCGACAAAAAGCAAGAGCCCCACCCGCAATTAATCCCCTCATTTCTCGCGTTCCAAATTCCAATCTAAATTCTTAACCTACTGGCGTTAACGAGGGAGAAGTGGCGCCACAGTTTAACCAGCGCGAGCATAAGTGCGGTCCGCTGACACAAGCGGGAGACATATCCTCTTTGCCGGCGAAGACCTTCGAAGAGCGCCACTACACCGTCGCCGAAATCTACCCACGCAACGAACAACCTGCGAATCCAAGCTCAGGATTTGTGCGCCCCGTGGACGAAAAGCAAAGCTTGTGCGCCAAGCACGCTCCTAATACCCTTAAGCCTGCGACCACGACAAGACGAAGGCGAGGCCCTTCATTGTCGCGGAGAAGTGGACAGGCAGGAGCAGTGTTCCAACGCGTTAAACCTTGGAATTCGCAGGCACCCACTTACGGAAAGTTTTGGGTGGATGTGCCGGGCGGATACCGCAAACAAAAGACGGTTTCACTGGGACCGTGCGCTACACGCACGATTGCACGCCAGCGACTCCGTCTCCACCTAGAGCAGTCGGGCGTGAATAGCAAGCAGACCTTCTGCGAAAACACTACCCCGGCTACCACCTTCAAACAACAATCGGAGCGGTGGCTTGATTATCTCGCCACCCGCACTCGTAAACCCGTCAAACCCGCCACCATTGCAGGTTGGGAACAAGCTCTAAAAGCATGGCTTCTGCCCAACATAGGCGAGAAGCCGCTTGCCGACGTTACCAATAAAGTCCTTCGGGAACTCGTCGCTAAGATGAATGCAGCCAAACTCTCACCAAAAACAATCGTCAACTACACACAAGTCGTGAAGCTGGTTGTCGCCTCAGCCGTAAACGAGAACGGTGATCAAATTCATCCTCGGGTGTGGAACAATGATTTCGCCGGAGTGCCAATCGTAGATAAGACAAAGCAGCGCAGACCAACCATGACGCAAACGGAGCTTGAGGAAATTCTCACAAGCGTCAAAGACCGTTACCGAATCCTCTTTGCTTTGCTCGCCGGAACCGGCCTTCGCATCGGCGAAGCACTTGGCCTAAAGACCACCGACTTTGGACCCGACTGTCGCGTCCTCCACGTTGACCGCAGCGTGTGGCGTGGACAGGATCAGGCTCCAAAAACATCGAGCGCAATTCGCGCCATAGACCTTCCTCAACCACTAGCTTGGATGGTCCGCGAATTCATCTTCAACAAACATGGCTATCTCTTCGCGACGGCGAACGGGACGCCGCTTCAACAGCGCAACGTTCTACGGGTCTTGCACGCCACTGGTAAGCGGGTGGGGTTGCACGCCTTTCGTCGCTTCCGTGCTGCGGTTCTTCGCAAGGCGCAAGTGCCAGAAGACATCATTGGGTTGTGGCTCGGTCACGCGCAAAACTTGACGGATAGGTACGCCGCGCAGTTGCGAGAAGACGTGGCGTTTCGGTCCGAATGGTGCAAACGCGCGGGCTTGGGCTTTTCAGTAGTTACACTGGTTACACAAAACGTTGTGAAATTCGAAGGAAGGAAGGTTGCGTAAACGTGTTGAGGGCAAAGGGTTTTGAAGTGGTCGGGCACCCTGTCACACTTTTGAACCGCTACTCCAAAGGGCTGTCAGACTACGTGCCTGCCTGAAGAACGTTGAACGTTAGTTTACTGACTAGGGTTGGACGGGGCAGACTCCTCTCAAGGCTTTCCATGCGACCACGTTGGCACCAAGATGCCACTCCTCAGGGTGGTCTTTCGCATACTTCGTGATTATGGCCGCCACTTGGGTGTTGGTCATCCCATTCACACAGGTTTGCATGGTCCTGAAGTATTTGCTCTTGCTTGGGGCATCGAAAAGTGGGGCCAGAAGTATCCCATCCATCAGACCAGCAGCATAGATTGCCCGCTCAGCCTCTCCGAATCCAAGGTACTTCTCAGTCTTCATAAAACCTTGGTACACAATAACTTCGTCTTCGGATTTTTGGGGAACTGCCATGTTAAGGGGCACGAATAGTGTCAGCACTGAAAAGACCATCAATCCTCTGTGTTTCATGGCTCAAACCTGTCAGAAGAAGGCATTGGCTGGGTTCTCCTTACATCAGTTCTTCACACGGCTCTGCATACCAATCTTGCGCTCCGGCCTCCAAGATATACCCAATCGGGTAGAGCGCGTGCCTGTAAGCATAAATATCAGCGATAGTAACTTCTATTTTTGCGCGCAGGGGTCTGCCCTTCAAGGGCGTTTGGTCTTGGGTCAATGCGAACCAACCTAGAACACCCTGACCGGGGTTCAGATTCCAAGGGTACCGCCCATCATAATGACCAACAGTTTTTGGTTGTAGGTGCTTCCCCCTTCCCTTCGCCACCGTAATTCGGACAAATGCTCTCACCGGATGAGTTTTTCCCTTGTGGAAGATTTGGAACCCCACGGCGGGCAACTGTCTCTCTGGATTCTGCTGACTCAGCCTAAAGTCAATGGGGGGAACTAGAACGCTGGTTTGCTCATCGTATATTTGGTTTCTTCTCTTCTTGAGTTCATCCACACCGTACTTCTTCCCACGCGGGTGCTCATCAACGTAGTGACCTATCGCACAGTGGCAATCAAAGCAGACGGGGATTGCATTGTCCAACGTTCCCGGCCCTGCCCTGTCTATGTGGGCTAGCTCAATTCCCACGCCACAGGTTTTTCCACACAAGCAACACACCCTTCGGCACCAGAGAAGGGCTTTGACAGCATCTTGTGGCGCGAAATCATTCTTACGAGAACTCATTGGGCAGGATTCTAGTTCGGAGTTTCTCAAATAGCAAAAGAAAGCAGCCGCGTCAGCAAGCTCTGCTTCTGCGTTTCAGGTCGCGGCGAGTGATACACGCCACAGCACCACACACGCACGGGTGCCTTCGGGTTCTGCACCAGAACGGTGCAGGTAGTTCCACACTTGCAGGTGAACGTGTAGCTGGGCACCGTCTGGGGCGTCACCCGCTGCACTCTGCCGTTCACCATCTGCATACCGTCACCAAGCGTGACTTCGCTCTTAGTCCACATACGTCACCTCTTTCAGAGGCACGGTCTGCGCTTCGCTGAACAGGTGCAGCGTGTTACCGCGTGCCGTGGTGATGATTCTGGCCGCGTCTTCATTCCGAACAACAACGCGCCGTCTGAACCGTTCCACCCACTGCCGTCTGGTGAATCGAGTGCGCTGCTGCATCAGTTTCTCTTCGTGCTCTTGCTTCAGGTGCTCAATCTCCCACGGTGCTAACTCTTCTTTTCTCATTTCTCAGTTCCTTCAATGATATTCAACCGGGCAAACTGCCCGTTGTACTTCAACTGCGCTTCGTTCACGGCCAACGCTGCTGCGTGTTCCGTTTCGTAGTAGCCAAGAATCTTCTTGGTGCCCAACACGCTCATGGCTGCACGCCACTGCTTCCGTCTATCGTTCCAACAGACGCCAACGTATCGGCTGGTGAAGTTCTTCTTGGGTTGTTTTCTTGGTGTGATGATTAACATGCGTACTCTTTCGGGCAAAAAGGGGGACGGCAGGAAGCGTGAACCCCCTGCCGTCCCTTGTCTCAATTTGGGTTGTCTTAGCTGTGCAGCTTTAGTGCAACGCAAGCGTTGGAATCAACCAGCTTGACGCCAAGACGGTGAACAACCCCGTACAGCGTCTGGAAGTACTCAGCGAACCTTTCAACAGACTTGATGAGTGCGGGCTGCACGTCTTCCACTATTGCCAGACGCGCAACAGAGCCACACACAAGAGCAACGTCACCCGCTGCTGCCGTCATGTCTGCGTTCACAACGTAAGGCAGACCCAGCAACATGCCGTTCTGAAGTTCTGGGTAGAGTCTGCGCTGATTGCCGTCAACCTGTTTCATCAGGCGAATCTTCAGAGCCTGAGAACCCATGAAGACGGGCTTGCTGTCTGCCTCAAGATAGGCTTGATTCAGTGCGCCCAACATGTCAGTCAGTTCTGCCAACGTGGGCACGCTGGTGCTGGCTGCCGTTGCTTCAACGCTAATCTGCGCAAGCAGACCAACGGTGCCGTCAGAAGTGGCATAGGTATTGAACGCCCGGCCAACACGCTTGCCCAGCAGCGTCTGCAAGAATCCATCAACGTCAAACGAACCGTTCTGCACGTCTTGCTTCAACTGATTGCTCAGCAGCGTTGCGCTTGCAAACGTCACCGGGTTCGCAGTGGGTGCGTTGAACGTGGGGTTGGCGTTCGGCAATGCACTGTTCTCGCTGATGATGCTGGCAACGTTCGCAGAGTCATCATCAAAGAACGAAATGTAGGGCTTGCCCGTCAGCGTGTTCTTCACCGTGAGGCCAGCCGTCAACCAACCGCTTGCGCTCACAAGCTTGCTGGTGTACTCGCGCCGCCACTGGGAAGGAATGTTGTAGCTGCCGGGTGCCGCGCCTTCGCTCAAACTTGCGTAGGTGCGCTTCTCCTGCCCACGGTAGTTCACGAACTGGGAGAACTCCAACGCTTCACGCAGTTCTTTGCTGGTGTTGTCCGTGCACAGTTCAGCCGCGTTGCCGTTGCTGCTGCGTGCTGCTGCCGTCTCATCAACTTCTAGTGCATCAGCAAGGCGAAGCAGGCTGTTGACCATCGCTTCATTCTGCTTGCTGAATGGCGTCTGCTTCAGTAATGCTTCTGCACGCGCCAGTACTTCTTTTCTTTGACTCATCGCTCTTTCACTCGCTTATGTTTTGGATTCCCGCGTCACTTCAACCCAGCGGGTTCAGGGTCACTGCAAACTTGGTTACTTGCGCTTGGCCAGTTCCAGACGCGAACGCAACGCTGCAAGCGTGCGTTCATCAACGCCAACAACAGAGGCAGGCTTGCGCACAGGCGCACCATCAGGGAACAACGCACGTGCGCTGATGCTGCTGGAATCGTATGCGGGTGTGGTGACGGGTGAGCATTCAAAGATTCGCGCACGCTTCACGTTTCTGCGTTCGTACTTCTGGCCGCGTTCATCCGTGGCAACGTCCCACGCATCTTGGTCAACGAACATGCCGAAGCTCATCTTGTTCACATCTGCACGCTTGATGCTCTGGTAGACGTTCTGACCCAGTGGGCTGTTCGGCAGTTCGCAACGCATCGCGAGGCCGATGCTGTCAGAACTTAATTGCAGCGTTCCCGCTGAAACCCTGCCCAATATCTGACTGTTGTCATGGTTCCATGCGCAGTAGATTTCTGGGTCATCAAGGCTTTCATCAAAGCAGCCGGGCACCAGCACTTCACGGAACCCACCAAGGTCTTTGCTCAGGGAGTTATAGACGGCTGGCCGTCCCTGAATCACCATCTTGCCGTCACCGCTTGCACGCAGTTCTATGCCTGCAAAGCGTACTTCACGCTTCTCACTCATACAGACTCACTTTTCTTTTTAGGATTGAACTACCGTACTGCAAACTCTTTCACAGGCCGCACGCCAAGACGGTCACGCAGTGCCTGAAGCTCTGCCGCCGTCATTGCGTTCAGAATCGGTGCCGCGTAGGTGTAGCCAGCGTGAACGCTTGGCAACTGGTGAGGCCGATGTTTCGCTGCACGCTTCATGCTGCGTTCTCGCACAACAGGGTCTTCGCAGACTCGCTGCCACACACCCCAGCAGTCTGTTGCCGTGGCTCTGGGTGACACCAACCTGTGCTTCATCAGCAGAACGCTGTACGAAGGTGTTTGCTGCTTTCTCATCGGGGTGCATTCCTATTGAAATGTTTCTGCCAGTACTCATCTTGCTGCCGCCAGAACTCAGCGTCAGCTTCGTCAACCGTTGGCCACTTGCCGCCGTTCTTGCGCTGCATCTCTTCTGCAATCTGGGCCAGCGTCATCAGTTCAAGTTCGGTGTCAGTGGCGTCTTCATATCGCAGCATGATTTCAAAACTCTTCTTGAAATCACCTTCACCAAACACGTAGTCAGGTGGTAGCAGTTCTCTGATGCTCACGATACTTTTCCCGCGTCCTTCAGCAAGTCCCAAGCTGACTTGGGTTGCTGCACCAGCTTCACTTCTTCCTGCAACTGCGCAATCTGCCGCTTCAACACGCCAATGGTTCTCAGGGCTTCGCGTTGTACTTTCACCATCGGTGACACGCGCTGAACTTTTGTGTGCTTCCCGTTGCTGTCAGTGATGACAGTGGTGACCATCAGACCGGTCTTTTTCAGTTCCGCCGTTGCGCTTCTCAGGTTCGCTTTCATGATTTCCAAGGCTTCATTGGCGTCAGACAATTCCTGCACCGGGTCAGCGGCCATCAGTTTTGATTTCTTCTTCTTCATCGGCCTTTTCCCTTCGTTTCTTGGGGGTATAAGAGTTATTCACGGGCACCGTACACAGAAAAGAAGCTTGCGCGTCGGTCTGGGCGAACACACTGACAGAAAATGAGATACCCCCTACCCCTTTTTCAGTGAGTGGTTAGACTTGCTTGCCCATCATCCACAACGTCAGCCGCGCTTCTTGCTTTGCTGCTCTGGCAATGCCTTGGTCAAGCTCACGCAGCTTGCGTCTCAGCTTCGCCTTCTTGCGCTTCATCACGCTGGGCTTCACCAACATTTTGAAGTACTTCAGGTGGCTGCCGTCTGTGAGTCTGATGCAGCGAACTCCAACGCAGTGAAGCTCTGGGTCACTGCTGCGGGTCTGCATCCAACCTTCACTGGCGTCAGGCAGTGGCAGGCCGTCAACTGGTATCGGGTCTTCGTTGGTCTGCTCATTCTGCCGCTTCACTTCAATCAAGTTCAGTTCACCTTTGGAGTAGAACAGCTTCGCTGTTGAGGGTGCTGGCCGTCTGGCGGCTGGCACCTTGTGCTTTGCTGGTGCTGGCAGGCTGATGAATGCGAACAGCCCCAGCTTCCTCAGCTTGTACATTCGTTTCGTCTTCTTCACTCTCTCACTCACTCTCAGGATATGGTGGGGCAGGGTTCAAAGAGAGGATTAGGCTCTGAATCCCCTGCCCAGCCCAGTGTTGCCTTAGCAGGAGTGCGTTGACGCACAAAGAGAAAAAGGCCACTGGGGAAATCGAAGGCCGGGGAGAGGCACCACCCACGCACCCGGCCATGCACAGTGGTGGAAACTGGTGACTGATGAGATGACCAGCCAAGCAACGCTTGGAACCACGATGCAAACTTAGGGGTGTGTGGCTGCTAGTGGTTCGGACACTGGAACAGCCACACAGAGACGTGCCCGTTTGCGGTCAGGTGCGTAGCGGTGTCGCTTCGCGTCTCAAGCTCTTGGAAATGTTTTGGGATTCGTTTCAACCCGTGGGTACGGGGTGCCGAACTCTCTACCCGTGGGCCGCAAAGCCCTTCAGGTTCTGCACAACTGTGCGCACGCGGGGTGGAACTTTCCCGCCGCGCTCTTGAACTTCACAAGAAGTTCATAACACATGGGCATATCTATACACAATTCCGCTGTTTATGCGGCTGGGAACGCTCTTTTCCGTAACGTTCCTAAAGCATGTACTTTCTACCTACCCTTCTTCAGCTTGTTTGCCCGGTACTTGAACATGTTCCAGAACGCACGCTTGCGCTCGTGTCGGGCCAGCCGCTGCCGCTTGCGCCACTGCTTCTGCCTCTTCTTGTTGCTGAGTCTGTGGCCGCAATCTTTGAACCTGCCATTAAGCAGACCACCAACAGACTTTTCGCAGTGCTTCCCGCACGCGCACAGGCAGTGATACCGCATTAGTCCGTGCGTGGTGTTGTTTGAAAGCTTCCACACAAGCAGCAGGTCAAACTCAAGACCCACCAGCTTGTCCGTGTGAGTCAGGGGCTTGTTCAGTGTTCGCTTCGCTTTGTCCAACGCATCGGCGTCAATCCGCTCCCACTCTTGCGGTGTGATGCTGGGCTGCTTCAGCGTCATCAGCACCGGGTTCTCAAGGTGGAACGCTGCTGCTGCTCTTTTCCACCCGGCGTTCATTGCTTCACGGGTCATGTGGTTCGGGTTCGAGTGCTGCTTCTTGCGCTTGCGCGATTTCACAACCTTGCGTATGTAGGGTCGCTGCACCCGCGTGCCTTCGTCAATGTGATAGAGCACATCAGCAAGACGGTGCTCGTAAAGTGGTCGCTTGCTCATCAGGCTGCCTTCTCCAACTGAACGCCCCGGCCAGTCACCGCGTCATACAAAGCCCACCTGCCACCCATGAACACAACGTTGACGCGGTGAGAGACAGTGCCCACCAACAACGGGCAGTCATCACGTTCAACAAACGCACTCCGGTCTGACAGCAACCGCTTGAACTCTTCCACCGTTCGTGCGGTCTTCCCCTGCAAGCTGAAGAAGGTTTTCTCTGGTGGTGCGGTCACGGTGGTGTTCTTCAGCGTCTCTATTGCAGCCGCTTCCAGTTCTTCCTGTGACTTGGCCGGGGCCGCTGGCTTCGCGGGTTCTGCCGTCTTAATTCCACCTGTTCTGTACTCAGCAACCAAGCTCTTGAACACTTTCTTCAGTGCGTGTGGGCCGCGCTTCGCCTTCTTGACGTGCTTGGGGTGACTCAGCGCGAAGTTGACCACGTTGCGCAACAGTTCAGCGTCACCAGAGCAGTGCTCATCCAAGAAACGCTGCAACGTTGCCGCGAAACCTTGATGCTTCCCGCGTGTCATGCGCGTCTTCTTCCCAGCACTGCCTGCAATGGCCATGTGGTACTTGGTGGCAAGACTGCGCATGGCGTCAGAGACGTGCAGGGCTTTCAGTTCCTGAGCCACTGGCAGGTTGGCAACAATGACCATGTACCTGTTGCAGTTCTGCCGTCCCTTGCCTGATTCCATCTGCACCCAGCCAACACCACCAGTCACACACAGAAGCTTGAACGCACGTCTAACCGTTCGCTCTGACGTGCCCACCGCTGCCGCTATGGTTTCAGGGTCAACGCGCACCCAGTGTTCATCTGCGTTGCGCTGCAACAGGTAGAACACAACACTGATGTGGATGTCTTTAACTCCTTCGGGCCGCGTCTCTGGGTTATGCAGGCCGCGCACCGTCTCTCTGAATTGCTTATCGTTCATCACTCACTCTCTTTCGTATCCTTCCGTGCGCACAGTTGTGCAGCTTAAAATCGGTCAATTTGGCCCGGCCACGTTGGCCGACTAGCTTATAAAGCGTAGTAACGCAAAGTGGGGCCAAAAATCCCAAACTCTCCTTGCTGACAAACCATGATGCAGAAACAAACAGACACGCAGAGCGTGTCCAAGTGTGTTCCGCGAAAAGCGGTCAATTTGACCCACTTTAAGCCGCACACTGTGCAGACCTCCAGACACACCATTGCGCAGACTTCTACGCAAGCGTGCGTGGTTCTCTCTAGTTGTTCAGGGATTGCAGAACCGTCCCTGTGGACGGTGTTGCGAAGTGCGTGTGTGCCGCACCCTCTGCCGGGTCTTCGATATATATTGTGACTGAGCCGATTGCTTCCTGACCATAGAACGGCAGTACCGGTGGTGTAGTACTTCCATCGTGGTATCCTGCCGCCATGCCAGCCGCCGTCATCTTTTGCCGGGTCAGCACCGCGAAGCAGGCCGAACGCAACGAAGCCAACCTGCCCACGCAGCAGAAGCGTTGTGATGACTTCTGCCGCGCTCAGAAGCTTCCCGTGTTGCGTGTCTTCCTTGCAGAAGGAGAATCTGCGTGGGAAACCACCCGGCCAGTCTTTGAAGAGTCTCTTGACTTCGTGCAGCAGCACAAAGGCCGCGTCACTCACTACGTGGTGCAGGATGTCAGCCGCTTCAGCCGCAACATCCAGACTCAGGCCGTGGCTCTGGGCCGATTGAAGAAGCTGGGCGTCATGCTGGTGAGCGTTGACGAACCCAGTATTGATGACACGCCTGTGGGTCAACTGATGTCCACCATTCTTGGTGGCGTGTCAGAGTATCAATCGCACGCGCTCTCTTCCCGCGTCAGGTATCGGTTCCAAGTTGGCCGTGAAGCTGGCCGCTGGCTGCACATGGCACCGCTGGGATACCTGAACCATAACAAGACGCTGATTCATGACCCAGAGTCTGCACCGCTGGTGCGCCAGTGCTTTGAACTGGTGGCCGAAGGCAAGTACACATCAGACTACGTGCGCAAGGTCATGACTGCTGCCGGGCTGCGAACACGCAAAGGCCGCAAGCTCACCCGGTCTACGTTCTCAATGATGCTCAAGAACCCCACGTATTGCGGCATCATCAGACACGATGGCAAAGAGTACGCTGGTGCGTTCGTGCCGCTGGTCAGCGCAGAACTCTGGCAACAGGTGCAGCGCACCCTTGCTGGGAAGAAGAAGGCCGTGCCGCGCATCGCAACATCAGAGCAATGGCCGCTGCGTGGCTTCGTCAAGTGCGCAAGCTGTGGTCAGAATCTGACATCAGGCTCACCGCGTGGCCGTGGTGGGAAGCAGTACCCGCGTTACTGGTGTTTCAATCCTGACTGCACGAACCCGGTCAGCGTGTCCAAGCAGCAGATTGAGGCTGACTGGCTGGAACTGCTCAGACTCACCGAACCCACCGCTGATGCGCTGGTCAACATTCTGCCCAAGATGGCCAAGGCACGATGGAAGCACAGACAGCAGAGACTGACTGAGCAAGACAGAGTGCTGACCACCAAGCTTGAAGACCAGCGAAGTCTGAACCTGAAGCTGACAGAAGCTCAACTGCGTGGTGGACTGAGCAAGGCTGACGCTGACCAGATGCGTGAGCACATCAACAAGAGCCTTGCAGAGATTGAAGACATACGCGCTACGCTGGCTTCAGAAGCAACCACGATGGAAAAGCTGATTGAAGATACACAGCAGCAGTTCCTTGACCTACAGGCAACGTGGTTGAAGGCCGGGCTGTGTGAAAAGCAAGAACTTCAGGCCACCCTGTTTCAAACTGGGCTTGTCTACAGCGAAAAACAGCGTTTCATGGTTTTGAACCAGAACCAAGAGCTTGCAGAGATGGTTTTTGCTGGGCTTTTGGCAGTTCTTCCCGGTGATGACTTGATTGAAGTTCAAAGTGGTCGGGGCGATTGGATTTGAACCAACGACCTCCTGGTCCCGAACCAGGCGCGCTAGCCAGGCTGCGCTACGCCCCGACAATCCACGTGGGGAGAGAAATGGCCTCTCCCCACGCGGGATTTAAGAATAGCATAGGAATCGAACATGGGGCTACCGCGGCGTTCCGTTTCCGGTTGGCAACGGTTAGGATACCAGGTATCGCCAGTCGACAACTGTCCAGAGGAATTTCGCCGGAAAGCATAACTCTCCGACGGGCAAATCTTCGCCCACGGCGCGGATCAGAAGCTGTAGCGCAGCATGAACTCCAGAACGCGCGGCCCATTCAGCGTGTGGGTGAATTTGCCGAAGCTGCCGGAAACGTCAATTTCCGGCACCGCGCTGAAGACGTCGAAGCGCACGGAGTTGGTCACGTTGAACGCCTCGGCCGAAAAGTCCAGATGCTGGCGCTCGGTGATTGCAAAGGTCTTGCGCACTGCCGTGTCCACGGTGAAGTAACCCGGACCTCGCAGAATGTTGCGGCTGCCGACCTGCCCCGGATAGGGATAGTCAAAGGTGGCTAGCGCGGCCTGTGGATTCTGAAATACGTTCATGTCGCCGCCGGAGTCGGTGTAGGCGCCGGTCCGGGGTTTCGGGCCAACCAAGTTGGCGAGGCCGTTCAAGTCCCAGTTGGTGGGAAACGCGTAACCGTTCTGCACGCCAAACGGCAGGCCGGTTGTCCACTTCCACAATCCGGACCAGCTCCAGCCGCCCAGGATCAGGTCGGTCGCCTTGTTCCAGTTCGAGCCCCAACGCCGCGAGCGACCAAACGGCAATTCGTAGATCCAGTTCGCGTTGATTTGGTGGGTCATATCGAAATCGGACACGGACCGAAAGAGTCCCGGATTGAACGGATTGTATAGAGCGGTGATGCCGTAGAAGCTGCCTTGGAACGTGGACACGCGTTCGGCGGCCGAGCCCATGTCGATAGATTTGGAAAAGGTGTAGTTGAAATCGAAAGTGAGTCCCTGCGTGGCGCGCTTGCGAAGCATCACCTGCATGGCGTTGTAGTTGGCGCGGCCCGTTGTGGTCCAGGCATTCAGCGAGGCGTATTGCGACTGGTAGAAGGAGTACGCGCCGTTGATCGGGAAATAGTTCACGTCCGAGAGGTTGTTGTCCGGGATGCCTTCGGTGTCCCAAACCGAGAGCGGCGTGGTTTCGTTGGTATTCCCGCCGCAGAAGAGGTCGTAGGCCGCGACCACGGGATTCTGCACGCCATAGGTGATGGGGTTGCCCGCGCCGTTGATGCCCGTGCAATAGCCAACCTGGTACGCGCCTCCCGCCTGCAAGGGCTGCATGATGTCGGTCCAATACTGCTGCACGTTCGCGGGCAGCGAGGAGGGGTTGAAGTCTTGCGTGGAGGTGCCACCGCGATAGACCTTCGCGAGCGCGGTCACCGCGTCGAAATAGCACAGGCCAGACTTCGGGTCGCACAGATTGATGGGCTGCGCCAAGTCTTTCTCCTGCAGCAAGCGCCGGCTGATGCGGCCGACGTAGGCGACCTCCAGCGTAAAGCCATCCTTCAATTCACGCGTGAAAGAAAGATCCAGAGCGTAGGAGTACGGCGTCTTCATTTTGTCGTCGAGGCTCCAGTAAATTCCAAAGGCGTCCGGCGGGGTCTGTGGAAAGCCCAGCGTCGCCGGCGGTGGATAGATCATGGATTGCAGGTTGGAGAGATCGTGGAGTCCCGTGTAGCGCGGGCCGTTGTCCAAATTCACGTAACCTGGCGGCTGCGTGGTGTCACTGACAAATCCGTACGATCCCTGCTGGTCGTATGTATCCACAGTACCCTGGCCGAAGTGGTCGTAGTAAATTCCCGCGCCCAACCGGATGGAGCTCTTGCCCGCGCCGCCGAAAATGTCGCCGAGCAGTCCGGAGGTGAATCCGGGCGAATACGCCAACGAAAAGCGCGGAGCGAGGTCCTTGTAGTCCCAGCCCCAGAAACCCGGCTTGCCGTTGGCCGGCCCGGAGAGAACCATGTCGAAGTCTGGAGAGTAGGAAATTCCCTGGGTCGCGTCCCGCATGCGTTGATAAAAGAAATTGTCGAGGCCCAGGCTCGGAGAAACCTGATTGCCTCCACGCTCATAGGGCGGTTGCAGAAGTGAATAGCGCAGGCCGTACATCATCGTCAGGTTGCTCTTGATGCGCCAGGAATCCTGCAGGTAAAACTCCATCTCGTTGTCCCGAAAGCTGCGCGGCACGAAGGCTCCGGGACTGTCGGGACTCGCAATGAGCTGCCCGGCTTTGTTCTGCACGTAAACAGTGTCGAGCTCGGTGACAACGCCGGCAAGCGCCATCATCGGAAAGTCGTAGGAGTTGCCGAAGCTAGGGTCCACGGCCGGGAAGTGGAACGCGGCAGGATCGAAGGATTGGCCGGTATTGGCAATGCCGGTGGGGATCAGGAAGGCAGCGTTCGTTAGCGCCGTGGTGAACGAATTGGCGTTGGAATTGCGATTGTTGGTCACCAGGCGGTAGTTTCCGCCGAACTCGATCGTGTGATTTCCCTTCGTCCAGTTGAAGTCGTCCGTGAAATTGTGCACCGGAACGATCCGGCTGGTGGTCCGGTTGTCGGCAACGGGCGTGTCTAGTCCGCGCAGCCTCGCGAAGTTTTCGGTGGAGGCCCCGTTCTGGCCGATGCCCTGGCGGACGAACCCATAGTGAAAGTTGTTTACCTTGGTCGGGCTGATCACCCATGCGTAGCCGGCGATGATGCCCTTCGAATTGTCGGTGGCCACGACGGAAGCGGGCTGACCAGGAAATTGCGGCGCACCGGAGTTGGTGCCGTCCTGATCGCCAGAGACGGTGGTAGGAACTGCGTTGTCATTCTGCAAACCCAGGCGAACGAAGAGGCGCTGACTGCCGCTTTGCGTGATGTTGTAATCGAATTTCGCCACGTAGGTGTCGAGCTTGCTGGGCGTCGGCGCGGAAAAGACGTAGCAGCGGTAGTTCAACGTGTCGCCGCAGTTGTCGCTGTTCGGCAGCGGATAGGTGTTCAGGGTTTGAACCACGTAAGGATCGACGCCCGGGCTGAGGCCCGCCGAAGGAGAACAAGTGCCGGTCCCCGTGCAGCGCGGGTCCATGGTGGTGATCTGCGACGGCCCCAAAGCGTTGAAGCCGGGCCCTGGAGTGTAGGTCGCGCCACTGTAACCGGTCGCGGTATTACCAGCGCCGCCCGGGCACACGGTCGTTGCCGGCGTGACCACGTTGCCGTTGGAGTCCAACACCGGCGCGCACGGATACTGGATCACTCCGTCGCGCAGCGCTGCGCTCGGCACCACGCGTGAAACTTCATAGCTCTCCCGCGTCCGCTGCCCTTCATACGCGACAAAGTAGAACAACCGGTCCTTCTTGATGGGCCCGCCGAAGCTGCCGCCAAACGTATTGCGAAGCAGCCGTGGGGGCACGTTGGGCTGCCCGTTGGTCAGTTCGCTGTGCTTATTGAAATAGTCGTTGGCGACCATGTTGGTCGGCCGGTGGTATTCGTACGCGGTGCCGTGAATCTGGTTCGTTCCGCTTTTGGTCACCAGCGCTACCTGCGCGCCGGAAGAGCGCCCGGAATCCGCACCCGAATTCGTGGTGGTCACGCGGAATTCTTCGATGGAATCCAGAGTCGTGCGCAACGCCCCGACGAACGCATTACCCTCCACCTGGTCGTTATTGTCTATGCCGTCGAGCGTCAGATTCGTCTGGTCGCTACGTGCTCCGTTGACCGCGCCGCCGCGGCTATCGCCGCTGGTATCCACTTTGCCGCGGTCGGCAACGGTTACCACGCCGGGCTGCAAGCTCAGAATACCCGCCGGGTCGCGGCCTTCAAACGGAAGGTTTCCCAACTGAGTCTTGTTGAAAGCGTTTCCAATCGTGGCGTCGGAAGTGTTGATCGTTTGCTGGGTCGCGGTGACTTCGACAGTGGTAACGCCGGTGGAAATCTGCAGGGTCACGTCGTTCGTAGTGGGGGTAGCGACCAGCAGAACCAGCCCGTTCTGCTTCAGTATGGCGAAGCCCGGCGCAGTCACGGTCAGCGTGTAGGTTGCGGGCCGCACCTCCTTGAACTGGTAGACGCCGCTCTTGTCGGTCTGAGTCGTCAGCGTGACGCCCATGTCCGCGTTGGTGATCGTCACGTCTGCCCCAGGAATGACAGCGCCTTTGGGGTCAGTAACCGTCCCGCGCAGGGAAGCTGAGGACCCTTGTGCAGAGCTTTGCGGAGGCTGCAGCAACACCAAGGCCAGGCTCGACAGGAACACAATCAGGTATGAAAAGAAAGACGTACGCCGGTACATGCGCCACTCCCTTGAGTCACACGGACTCGCGGTTCCGGCGAATGAAACAGATTACGGGGCCGGCTCGACCCGATATTTTCGAGCCCGCGCAAAAAACGACTACACCCCTAGGCCGAGGATGCGACGCATCTCGACCTACACTCACCGGCACCGTATAAGATGGAAAGGTATTTAGGCCAGAACCGGAGGGAAGTCAAGCAAAGTTCCACAAATGCAGGGCAGAAGCAAAACGAATTCACACACACCCAACAGGCACAGCCAGGGAGGACCTGGTCCCGGCTGCCGCAGGTTCCCGATTCTTGGGCGCCTCCTAAAACTCGTAACGCAGGGCAAACTGCATTACACGGGGGTTGGTCAGCAATCCTGTATACAAACCGAACGCGCCGCCCGCATCCAGATTGCCAGCGATGCTCTGGACATCAAAGCGATGCAGGTTGGGGACATTGAAGACGTCCCAACGAAATTGCAGGCTCTGGGATTCCGCCCAGGGCATGGTCCAGCGTTTCGCGAGGCCCAAATCGAGACCGGCAAAGCCTTGCCCACGGATCTGGTTGCGCCCGCCGCTTTCGCTGGCATAAGCATCCCGAAATGCCCCAATGCCAGTCGGCCCTTGCGGGTCCCTGAAAATGCTGACGGAGCCAGGAGACGTGCCCGCCGGATCTACCGTTGTTCCGGTCGAAACCGGGCCATTGAGCACCGCGCCGCCGCCCAACTGCCAGTTGGTCGCCCAAGTGTATCCGTTGTTGATTGTGAAGGGGAAACCGGAGGTCCACCTCACCAACCCGGTGAGCTCCCACCCGCCAATGAATGCGTCCACGACTTTGTTCGTGTCGCGACCGAAGCGCTGTCCCCTGCCAAATGGCAAGTCCCAGATCCAATTACCGTTGATCTGGTGCGTCAGATCAAAATCGGACACAGAGCGACGCGCATTCGGATCCCAGGAGTTGATAATCTGCCCGCCCAATCCACCCCAGGCGGTTACGCGTTCCGCGTCGGACATCAAGTCAATGGACTTTGAGAAGGTGTAGTTGACGTCGAACTGCAAGCCGTTGCTGATGCGCTTGTGCACGCTGGCTTGCAGGGCGTTGTAGCCGGCTGACCCCGTAGAACGCCACGCGTACAGCGATTTGAACTGGTTGTTGAAAAATGTGCTTGCCCCGGTCACCGGAGCGTAATAGTGGAGCGGATAGCCATCGCCGTCTGTGGCAACTCCCGCAATCCCCGCATTACCGGAGTAGTCCGAGCCGGCTTGATCCAGTTGCCAAAGCGCGGTGGTCTCGTTGAAGAGGTTGCAGTTGAACAGATCGTAGGCGGCCTGAAGAGGGCTGTTTGTTGAGCCTCCGCTGCATGCCAAGGAATATGAATCTCCGGGGGCCAGGGGCTGAATGATGTCCTGCCAATAAGCTGCCGTCGGTCCGACGCTCTGAGGAGTAATGTCCGCGGTAGCCGTGCCGGCGGCACCAAGTTCCGAAAAGCGCTTAGCCGCCTGGAAATAACTCACACCGCTCTTCGTATCCTTGAAATTCAGCGGCATGGCCAGGTCTTCCTGGACGAGCAAGCGATGGGAAAACCGGCCGACATAGGAAACATCAATGCTGAATCCGTGGGCGAATTCCCTGCCGATCGAGAAGTCCACGGTGTAGGAATAAGGAGTCTTAATGGTGTCGTCCAAACCCCAGTTGATCGCCAAACCCTGGGACTGGTCGGGCGGGGTATAGGGGAATCCTCCCGGAGGCGGAGGTGGAAAAAACGGATTTCCGTTCTGGTCGGTGGTGGGGATAGTGTTCAAATCCGTCACGCGCGGAGCCGTGGCAACGGAGGGAATATTGGAGTTCGAGAGCTGGGTGGAAAGCCCGAACGAACCGTACTGATCGAAGGTCGACAACAAGCCTGCGCCGACGCGGTCATAGACGATCCCGAAACCGCCGCGAATGGAGGTTTTATTCCCGGAGCCGAACAGATCGTGGAGGAGACCCGAGGAAGGATTCGGCGACCAGGCAAACGCGATGCGCGGACCGAGATCCTTGTAGTCCCAATTGTAGTAACCCTTCTTCCCGTTGGCCGGCCCAGCAAGATTGAAAGTAATTAAGGGATCCTCGTTCGACGGGATTCCGTTGAGCATGTCCTGGCCGCGCTGGTTGAACCACTGGCCAAGACTGATGGTTGGGGCAACTTGCGTGCCATCGGTTTCCCACGGGGGCGAGAACAAGGAGTAACGGAGGCCGAGTGTCAATGTGAAGTTCGGCTTCACTTTGTAGACGTCCTGGAAGTAGAACTCGTATTCGTCGGCGCCCCAGCGACGCTTCACCGGGGAGTTGACCGGAAGCGCATCGCCGTTCCTGTCGTAGTTATATGTGGCGTCGACCTCGCTTACGATGCCCATCAAGGCCATGAGCGGGAAGTCGAACGAGTTGTGGAATCCATCGTCGACGGTGGGCAAACCATGGTTCTCCGGGTTCAGAGGGCTGCCGGGTTTCCCCGCAATTCCCGCGGTGTCGAGGCCAGAGGCGTTCGTGTAGCCATCGCTGAAGCTGGTGAGAAAGCTCTCCCGCGGATTTCGGATAAACCGGATGTTGGTTCCGAACTGGAGAGTATGCTTCCCTTTGATCCACGACAAGTCGTCCGTGAAGTTGTTGACCGGCGTCTGGTAGTTGTAGCTGCGCGTGACTGCCAGTGAAGCGTTCGCGGGCGAACTGTCGTCGTTCAGCCCTCGGAAAAAGATAAATGGCTGCGCGTCGTTGTTTCCCAGAACGCCGATGCTTTGCCGTGTATAGCCATAGCGGAAGTTGTTGATCAGATTCGACCGAAGGGTGCCAGTATAGCCGATCGTGAATCCCTTACTGTAGTCCACGTTGGACTGCAGCGGCGTTTCGCCCAGGAAATACGGAGAGGTGCTGTGAGTGTCGTTGCGGAGCGCACCGCGCCAGAAAAGAGAGTGATTGCCGTTTGCCGTCAGCTTGTAGTCTACCCGGGCGATGTACCAGTTGTTGGTTGTCGGAATCGGGCCACGGAAACGGTATCCGACATAATTAAGCCCATCCCCCAAAGTCGGATCTGTCGGTTCAGGAAAACTTTTGAAATAGTTGAGCATCACCTGGTTCGGCCCAATGCCCAAGGGATCCCAGGCTGTCAATTGGCTTGGCAGCACGGCTTGGTCTCCTGAGGGAACGCTTAAGTTGGTACCCGGAATCGAGCCACCGGGGCACGCCGACGTATCCGCGCACCTGTAGAGCACGATCCCAGCCCGCAACGTGTCGCTGGGCACGATGCGCTCTTCGGCCGCTTCTTCCGCCTGCCGGTATCCTTCGTAGTTCGCGAAGAAAAACAGCCGGTCTTTCCAGATCGGCCCACCGAGAGACCCCCCGAAAATGTTACGGATCAGCTTTGGGGGCGTGTTGGATTCGCCATTCTGCAATTCGCTGAGTTTTACAAAGTAGTCGTTGGCGCTGGTGACGGTATTGCGGTGGTATTCGTAGAGCGAGCCGTGAAAATTGTTTGTGCCACTCTTGGTCACCAGCGAGACCTGCGCGCCGGAAGAACGCCCCTGGTCGGCGTTATAGCTGGTGGTGGTGACGCGGAATTCTTCGACGGAATCGACGGTGACGGGCAGGACGGAGGTAAAGGCGTAGCCGTTGACCTGGTCGTTTACGTCCACGCCGTCGAGCGTCACGTTGCTCTGATCAGAGCGGGCGCCGTTGACTGCGCCACTGCGCGTATCTGTATCTTTGTTGATATCCGAGCGGTTGCCCGTGTAGACGACGCCGGATTGCAGGGTTAACAAGTCTGGAATGTTCCGGCCTTCCAGGGGGAGCTGCTTGATCTGGTTTTCGTTGAAGGCCGTGCCCAGAGAGGCGTCGGTGGTATTCAGGGTCTGTGCCTGCATGGAAACTTCGATGGTCTCCGTGGAAGAGCCAACCTGCAACTGCACGTCTTGCGTGGCCGGCGTATTGACCAACAACTGGATGCCCGCCTGCAAATACTTCTGAAAATTCGTCATTCCCACGGACAGTTCGTACGTTCCAGGCTGGAGTCCCAGGAACTCGTACTGGCCCGTGTTACTGGTGGTCTTGGTCTGCTCAAAGGCAAGCGCGGAGTTCTTGAGGGTCACCTTGGCACCGACGATCGCTCCGCCGGATTTGTCTGTCACCGTGCCGCGCAACGAAGTTGTCCCCGTCTGCGGCCTTGCCGTTCCAACACCGAAAATGAAGATGAGGGGAAAGAGAAAGAGAACACGCCGGATGAAGTTGGAGTGCATGACAATTCCTTTCATGGGCGATGAAATTGGTGTCTGCTTTTTAATTCAGGCAAGCGGAGCACAGGAAGGCCGTGGACACGAATGTCCTCGGGAAGGAAACCGCAACCGAGCCAGCCTCGCAGGCCGGAACCACTCCCTACCACTCGCTAAAACCAGAATTGCCCAAGGTTTTAGGCCAGAAAACGCCGTAAGTCAAGGGAAGATGAACAATCGAAAGGTAAAAAATTTTGAATCGGAGCCCACGGAATTTCCGATAGCCCCAAAGAAATCGCCGGAGAGGCCTCCCCCTCCGGCGATTACACTGCAGGCAAACGACTTATGGCGGTAGCTAGAAAGAATAGCGCAGGGCGAATTCCATCACCCGCGGCTTGGTTAGAGTCCCGGAATACAAGCCGATGGTGCTCGGATTGGTGAACGCACTGTTGTTGGTCAGGGTTGCAGCGTCAAACCGCACCGAGTTCGTCAGGTTGTAGGCGTAAGCGCTGAAGCGCAGCGCCTGGCGCTCCGTGATGCGGAAGTCCTTGTTCACGCCGGCGTCAATGCCGAAAAATCCCTGGCCCCGAAAATTGTTGCGCTGACCGGATTCGCCGGGATACGGCAGCCGCAGCACGCCGTTCCAATAAGCCGCGGGATTCCCGGCACCGATATCGAACGCGTAGGGTTGGCCGTCCACGTAGGTCAGTTTCTGGTCTACCGGGGCGATCTCGACAGCCTTCCCCTCCAACTGGTAGTTGGTGTTATACGTCCCGCCCGCGTCAATGCTGAACGGGAAGCCGCTGGTCCACCGGTAAATTCCCGCCAGTTGCCAGCCGCCCAGGAAGAAATCCGTCGCGCGGTTCCAACTGGTTCCGAACTTGCGGTTCCGCCCGAAGGGGAGGTCGTACACCCAGTTTGCGTTGATCTGATGCCGCGTATCGAAATCCGAGACTCCGCGAAGTTGCTTGGGGTCCCAGGTGTTGATGATCGCGCTGAGGCCACCGTAGGTCGGTACGCGCTCCGCGTCCGACCCGATATCAATGGACTTGGAGAGCACGTAGTTGAAGTCGAATTGCAGCCCGTGCCAGTTCCGACTGCGCAGCATGAACTGCCCGGCGTTGTAGGCACTGTTGCCCAGGCTGGACCAAGCGTAGAGCGCGGAAAATTCCTTGTTGTAGAGCGCATAGGGCGCGTCTACTCCATTGATGTTGGCGCACGCCGGGTAGCAGAAGGAGTCGAAGATATTGGTAAAGTTGGTGGCGCCGAAAGTGGAGAGCCCCCAGTTGTCCGCGAAGAGCGAATACATCGCCTGCGTCGCGCTGAGCCCGCCGCCCGCCGCATTCGGAAAGAAATCCTCCCAATACGCCATGGGCGCAACGGCACTCACGGGCGTGTTGGCATTGGCGAGTTTCGCGAACGCGGTCGCGGCAGAGAAATAGTCCACGCCGGAGTTCGGATCCTTCAGGTTCAGCGGCATGGCCAAATCGCGCTGCTGCAGCAGATGGTGGCCAAAGCGGCCCACGTAGGCCGCTTCAAAGGTTAATCCGCCCGCAAGCTCCCTGGAAAAGGAAAAGTCCACGGTTTCGGCGTAGGGAGTCCGGAGCTTGTCGTCGAATCCCCAGGTGATTTGCTGGAGCGGATTCCCGGGCGTGCTGACCGGAGGCGTGTACGGAAATGGCCCGGTGGGCGCGGGTTGCAGCAGGATTCCGTCGGCGCTCGAGGCGGGGATGTCGTGGATTCCCGTGAACCGTGCTCCGCCATCGAGTGTCTGAATCGCGGCCGGGTTGCTGACCACGGTGTTGAGGCCGAAGGCTCCGTTCTGATCGAAGGTGTCCACCAGCGCGGTTCCGTAGTGGTCGTAGACGATTCCAAATCCGCCGCGAATCGAGGTTTTTCCGGAACCCCCGAAGAGGGACCTCCAAAGTCCCTCGCTGGCGTTCGGCGCGTACGCGAACGAAATCCGCGGGCCCAGGTCTTTGTAGTCCCACGGCCACCATGGTTTCTTTCCGTTGGCTTGCCCGCTTGGGCTGTACGTGATGATTTCGTCGGAAGTTTGCCCCAGCGCCATCGCCGCCGCGCGGTCACTGACAAACTTGTCCAGGCTCTGGTCCGGTGAAACCTGGTCTCCGTTGGTCTCGTAAATCGGCTGCAGCAGCGTGTACCGGAGCCCCGCCGTAACGGTGAGCGTGGGCCGGATGTGCCACACATCCTGAATATAGAAATCCGACTCCCAGGAGCGAAAATTCTTGTCTACCAGAGCTCCCGGCGGGATCGCCACGTTCTTCGCTGTCCGGTTGTACTGCCCGACGACTTCCGCGATCACACCGACCAGGTTGCCGACGGCGTAGTTGTATGGGTTCGCA
>Ga0335082_10000554_pt1 | contig 38901 bp, 37 predicted proteins | sample Lox_Sample_41_FD_206718 | JGI IMG/M metagenome (GOLD analysis project Ga0335082, IMG submission 206718) | Soil microbial communities from Loxahatchee National Wildlife Refuge, Florida, United States - Lox_Sample_4.1 | ecosystem: Environmental > Terrestrial > Soil > Wetlands | place: USA...
AGGAAATCGCAGCGCAGGCAATCGGCGATCTTGCCGGCATCGATTCTGTCGTTCTTCTTTTTTGCCGCAGCGATCGCGCGCAACATCAAGGGATGCGCTACCTTCACCTTCTCGGCATGCGGAAGCAGGTGATCGTAAATCCACCCCGTGAAGATCGTCGCCTCCATGGCGATGGTACGGGGCTGAGGCATCGTTCGGATCCACTGATCCAGTTCCCAGCGGGTCGATCCAACCTTGCCTTCCTGATACACACGTCCCGCCGCGTCCTTCACGCAATAGCTGATCGTCTTCTTGTGCACATCCAGTCCGATGTAATACATATGTCCTTCGAGGAGCCTCCAAGGTGTTCTCTGAATCAGCTTGGGCGCTGAGTTCAGCTTTTTGTAACACCTCGCGCTCCTCTTGGACTTAGCATTCAAACAATACGACCGAGTGGATTCCGGGACCCATCGGCGTTTACGGGGAGTAATCGGACGCAGAAGCCGATTTGCCTTCTGGCAGAACCACTTGTGAGCGATCGCGTCGCTGTTCAGCACAAAAACGCATTACGCAGTAGCGGCCGAAGTTACGGCGAGCGGTCTTCCCGCTCTACAGGCCGGGAGGCTCGTCGCCTTCGAAGGGCGGATCGAACCCGCCGAAGAGTAAGCACTCCAGCTGGTCCGCCTCAGAGAGAATTCTGCTTGGCACTCGCTTTCTTTCCAGCCGGAGAGACTCTGTCAAGCCGTTTATGGCGTTGGCGACATCTCTGTGTATGAGTTGATCATGTCGCGTCAAGTCGATGTAGCTTCGGGCTGCCTCTGCGAACGAAAGGAATTCTCGCGTCGGATACTTCCGCTTCGTTCCGCAAAGCGCCTCCTGGAAAGAACACCATCGATCTACTACCGCCTTGGCTACGCGGTTCTTCTCGGGATTGTCCATCGAATGCTGCCTTGGCGCCCAGCTACACAGGCGCTTGATTCGACCATCACCTTTCTCAATACTATAGATTGCCGGACAAGGCGCAGGGCACGCCAGCCGCGCACTGCCCAGATGCCGACTTCCTGTGCGCTTTGCTGGTGTATTGCCCGCCGCTCGGGAGGAATCCCAGCAATTGTCGGGGGCAGACTTCCCAGAAGCGGGCTTCTGGACAACTTTCGGGGCCAGCCTCTGTCGTGGGTCGACGTTCAAGGGGTGGGGATTCACGCCCCGAACCGCATCGGCCGTGACTTGCGGGCGCAGTGGTTTTCGGTCCCAAGGCATTCGAACGTTCTTATACTCTAGAGGGAACCGCCGGGGAGCATGATCCGCACAGGATAGCGACACTTGTTGCGAGGTTGGTGCCGGGGAGAAAGCCTTTAGCAGGGTGCTGAAAAGATCGCCTTCCAATCGTTAGTGCGAGGGAGATTTCTCGCCAACGACTGGGGCTATCCAGAAGCGGAGGCGAACCGATAATATGCCAACTTGCATGATTCCTGCTTCCTACAAACCGAAAAAGAAGTTCATGCAGTTGGCCATCGCGGAGGCAAAGCGCGCCTGTGACCGAGGCGACTATCCCAACGGCGCGGTCATCACACGCCTCACGGGTAGGCGCGAAGTGGTCATTGCCAGCGCCGGTAACCGAGTAAAAACTTCGGGGTCAAGCATCAAGCACGTGGAGTTGGAAACGCTCAAATACGTATCAAGCGGCTATGGCCGCTACCTGAGCGACTTCGTGCTCTACTCCACGCACGAGCCCTGCGCCATGTGCGCCGGCGCCTGCGTGTGGGCTAGAATTGGCGCGGTCGTCTACGGCGTCTCCCAAGAAGACATTGCCGCTTATGGCCGCAAGCGCGGTACGGAAGACTACAAGTGGCGAGCTTGCCTCATCCCCTGCCGGCTCGTCTTCGAGAAGGGCAATCACGGCATCCCCGCCACCGGCGGTTTTCTCCGACAAGAATGCCAACAGTTGTTCGGTTACAGGCCTTCATAACCACCTTCGAAGGCTCGCGCGATCTCGTCTCGAGCTGGGGGCGTGAGCGGCTCTACGGCCCCATTCGTCACGATCGTGATGCCCTCGCTCGACGGACGTACCTCACCAATCACCACAACCGGAACGCCTGTGGCCTCAATGGCCGTCAGGACCGAGTCCGCTCTGTCTGGCGCGACGGCGATCAGCAACGCGCCCGACGCAATCAGTTTCAGCGGATCGAGCGCCAGCGCACTGCAAATCGTGTCGGTTTCGGGAAACACGGGAATGTGCTCGCGAATGACCCGAAGCCCGAGACCGGCGGGCGCCACCAGCTCGAAGAGCCCCATCGCGAGCCCGCCTTCCGTTGGATCGTGCATCGCGTGCACGACCTCGCCGACATTGGCAGCCGCGAGAGCCGCATTCACAACACTGATGCCGGGCTCCATCAGGAAACGAGCAGCCCGCGCCAGAAGATCGGTATCAACCCGTCCCCGCAGCCGTTCGGACTTCTCTCGTGCGAGGATCGCGGTGCCCTCGATGGCCACGCCGCGTGTCAATAGGATCAGATCGCCGATGGCGATGCGAGTCTTCCGCACAAGGCGAGTCGGGGCGACCTCGCCGAGCATCTGACCGACCAGAATCGGGCGGTCGAGGCCTTGGGTGATTTCCGTGTGCCCGCCGCCGATGGTGACGCCCAGTTCCTCGCACGTGGTCCGCACATCGGCCATGATCGTCTCGGCCAGTTCGGGCTTCGTGCGGCTCTCCGGAAGGAGCATGACGACGAAGAACCACAACGGGCGTGCGCCCAGGACGGCAATGTCGTTCGCGTTGACGTGAACAGCGTAACGCCCGATGTGATCAGTGGCAAAGGTAATGGGATCTGTCGTGACGACGAGATAGCGATCGCCTTCGTCGATGACGGCCGCGTCCTCGCCAATCTGAGGTCCAACGAGCAGGCGCGGATCATGCTTTGGCAGATGCCTCAGTAACGATTGCAAATGCTCAAGCGGAAGTTTGCCGACTGGAAGAACCTTCTTCGGTTGGCCGCGTCTCATGCGCTCACGTTCGTATCCTCCCTGCAAGTCTGGACGGGCATCGTCTTGAGCTGCGGTGGCGATCAGCGATGGTAGTCCCTACCGCGACATCTATTTTCTTGTTGATGCGCACATCTGGTCAATGGAAGGCGTCGACCTCGCAAATCTTGTTTTCCGAAGATGGAGGGCGCGGGTAGTGCAATTTCTCGCCTTGAACGCGGGACATCCAGGGAATACCCTTTTACAAGTGGGTGCGCTCCCGTTAAGACCACGACCCTCGTTCACCAATCTGCACACCAGCGCCGCGCGATACGACCTCAGCCGCCCAACCGAGGCGACTTGCTTCTAGCCGCGCCAAGTGGAATACCGGCACTAATCTGTGGGCTCGCCGATGCTTGGTTCGTTCCAAACTGTCCGCTCAGAACCAGGTTTGCTGCTTATACCGACGATATTGGTCTCCATAGAGTGCCTCAAGGTCTTGTTCCTCTCGCCGAGCGAGGCGAAACGGGAAGAGCCCCATAAGCAGCAGAAGCAGGATTCCTCGCGGCTCATTCAGGTAGAGAAGCAGCCCGGCAAAAGCGACAAAAGAGAACAGATATCCAGGGTGGCGGATGCGGCTGTACACGCCTCCAGTCAAGAGACAGGCCTGCTTGGAGGATTCAAGCTGGATGCGCGCAAGCGTATAGAATCCCAGCCCAACCATAATGAGCAACAGGCCTAAGAGGCGCATCAGAGTCCACGGTCCCCCCCTCCGCGTCGCCATCCCAGCGGCAACCATGACAACAGGCAGAGCAATCATCAACTTCGCCGACAGACTCATATAACGAAATGAAGTCAAACGGTCATAAGCACCTGCGTGTCAGGCGATCACTTCCAAACTGATCAGTCCTTGGTTACTTGACCATCAGGACCGCGTCTTAACTCAGCAATCACATTTCCTTCACCATCGTGCACGCTGACAACCAGCCCCGTGCCTCCAGGGAAGGCATGGGTCGCGCACGCGTTGCAAGGGTCGTAGGCGCGAAATGCCATCTCGATCCTGTTCAGCACGGCTTCGGGAACATTGTTGCCGTGGATCAACCCCTTGGCGGCCTTATCAACGCTCATGGCAATACGTGCGGCGTTGTTTTGTGTGGCAACGATGAGGTTCGCGCGCTGGACAATCCCACGCTCGTCGGTCTGATAGTGGTGAATGAGCGTTCCCCGCGGCGCTTCAACTACGCCGACTCCTTCCGTCGGAGTCGCTGTTGGAAGCACTCGATATTCTGGAGCCAGGAGCTGGTCATCCTGCGCAAGCTCCCGCATGTGCTCGGCCGCGTACAGCAACTCCACCAGCCGTGCCCAATGGTTGGCAAGAGTGTGGTGCACCGGCTTGCCGCCCAGCGTTTCAAAGAAGCGGCGATACTCGTTCTCGGCGAGCAGTGTGGCCATGCCATCAGCAGCATTCAGCCGCGCCAACGGAGCAACGCTGTAAACGCTCGTGTCCTTGCCGTCGGTGAAGCCGTTCCAGCCTAGGGATTTCAAATAGCAGAACTTGGCATAGCTCCATGGCTCGACGTGCTCGGCAATGACGTCGGCATAATCCGCCGCCGGGAACTTCCTCCACTCCACCCCTTCCGGCGTAACGACACGGATGCTGCCGTTGTAAAAGTTGACGTGGTTTTCATCGTCAACCAGACCCATGTAGTAGGTGCGGTGGGTATAGTCGCCGGAGGTGATCAGGTCAAGGTACTCGCGCTTATCCAGGACAGAATCATGAAAGAGTTGCAGCGTGAAGCCGGCGAACGCCACCGCATCTTCCGCCACATCCTGAAACTGCTTCTGCATTTCCGGCGTGAAGCGCTTAGCGATGCCGCCGGGAAGTCCAAACACCGGGTGTACTGGCTTGCCGCCCACCAGAGCAATCAACTCGCGCAAGCGACGGCGCATGCTGATGACCTTCTTCGCGTTCTCAATACCAATGGCTTCGATTACGCCCAGGATATTGCGCTGCGCTGGTGCAGCATCCGGCCCCAGAATAAAGTCCGGGCATCCGAGGTAGTAAAAGTGGAGAGCGTGGTCTTCTACCATGAAGGTGCAGTACACGAGCTCGCGGATTTTCCTCGCGGCTTCGGGTGGTTCGACGTGGTAGACGGCGTCCAGTGCTTTGGTGGCCGCCATGTGGTGAGCTGTGGGACAGACACCGCAAATTCGCGACGTAATCTGCGGCATCTCCTCCACCGGCCGGCCCTGGACAAATTTCTCGAATCCGCGCAGTTCTGGCACCTGGAAGTAGGCGCGGTCTACTTCACCTGCGTCGTCGAGGAATACTTCGATTTTGCCGTGGCCTTCCAAGCGCGTGACAGGATCAATCGTGATGCGCCGGCGTAGATACTGCTCGCCTGCTTTCCTGGCAGACTGGTTCCATGCTTGCTCGGCAGTCGTCACATCAGCCATGAGGCACCTCGAAACGGAAGCGTAGCAATCAGGTTTTACACGTTGCGTCAATGTGCCAGCAGCGAGCCCGGCAAGCTGTAGCGATAGAACGTGCCCACCGGGTCGGGGATACTCGCAAGGACAGCGTCAATCTCTTGTTCATCCCGGCTGTCCACCAGCGACGCGATGGCAGAGAGCGCCTTCGCGCCCTGGTCGCGCACTCGTCCGGGGGCGCCGCAGCAGCCGGTGCAAGGCATGTTGCCCTGTATGCATGGGGCCTCGCAACCGGCGCGAGTTGCCGGCCCCATGCAGAGCAGTCCTTGCGCAAGCAGGCACTGGGTTTCGTCGATCAGGATTTCCTGCGGCCGCTTGAATGACTTGAGCGCAATTTTCTCCGGCTTCGAGTCCTTGCGCGGACATTCGGTGCAGAGCGCTTCCTCCGGAGTAAGAACGCTACCCTTGTCGGGAAGATGTCCGCCCAGAAGCGTCGCCACCGCGCGGGTGATGATTTTCGGCAGCGGCGGACAACCAGGCACGTAGTAATCCACCTCAACCACCTGGTCGAGCGCGCGAACCCGACTGGAAAACGAAGGCAGCGTCAGTTCCCCGTTGCCGTTGCCGCTTTGCGTGCCGGGAAGTACACGGTTTGGGTTCTGGGTGGTTGGCGTCTCGAAGTACACGGTCTCCAGGATACTTTCCCGCGTGAAGAGATTGGCCAGTCCCGGAATACCGCCCAGGTGCGAACACGAGCCGAAGGCCACCAGCAGCTTCGATTTGCGGCGCAGCAGGTTCGCCATCTCTTCCTGCTCGGAAGTGCGAATGGCGCCGTTCAGGAACGTCGCCAGGATGGACCCATCCGCCATCTGCTCGACATCCCGCCGTTTGAAGTCGAGCGCGACCGGCCAGAACACGATGTCAACCGCGGCGACCACGTCGAGGATTTCCTCAGCCAGATCGACTACCGCCTCTTCACAGCCGCCGCAGGAGGCGCACCAGTAGAACGCAATCTTGGGTTTTGTCTGCGTCACACGCACACCTCCTGCACCGGATGTTCCTGAGGATGGAGGCCCCTCAACATCGTTTCACGTTTCATCCGCAATGGACCGAGTGCCTTAAGCTTCTCCACCATGTCGTTAATGACCACGCGCACGCGATCACCCTCAGCCGCGGAAATCCATTCCAAGCGAAAGCGGTCTGCTTCGATGCCGACTTCCTCAAGCACACGTTTCAGTAAGCGGGCGCGGCGCAGGCAGTTGTAATTGCCCTCCTGGTAATGGCAGTCCCCGGGATGACATCCGCCGATGAGCACGCCGTCTGCACCATTGGCGAAGGCTGCCAGCACAAACTGCGGATCGATGCGCCCGGAACACATCACGCGGATCACCCGCGCGTTAGGGGCATACTTCATGCGTGAAGTGCCAGCGAGATCGGCCGCCATGTAGGTGCACCAGGTGCAGAAGAAGGCCACAATCTTCGGTTCTAATTCTTCAGCCCCGAGCGGCGCCACTTGCGACAGGTTGGAATTTACGTCAGGCATAGGCTAGTAATCCCTCGATTTCGGCAAAAATCTCCTCGTCCTCGAATAGGTTCTGCTGGACCGAGCCAGAGGGGCAGGAAGCGACGCAGGTTCCACAGCCCTTGCAAAGCACCTCGTTGACCTCGGCCTTCTTCTTGCTCTCCACGAACGAAATGGCTTGATAGGGGCAAAGTGGGATGCAGGTCTTGCAGCCGGAGCAGAGCTCTTCCAGCACATGAGCGGTGTTTGGCTCCTGTTCGATGTATCCAATGTCGATCAGGGCCAGCGCTTCCGCCGCAGCAGCGCCCGCCTGCGCGACTGTGTCGGGAATGTCTTTGGGCCCCTGGCAGCATCCTGCCAAAAAGACGCCGTCGGTGAAAGTGTTCACCGGTGCCAGCTTGGGATGGCGCTCCAGGAAGAAACCTTCCGTGGAACATGTGATGTGGAAGCGGCGGCACACTTCCGGAGCGTCGGGTTGTGGCTCAAGGCCGGTGGCCAGCACGACCATGTCCACCGGAATCTTGCGCACCGTGCTCACGAGCGTGTCTTCGGCACACACCAGCAAGCGGCCATCATCTCCCCGACTAGGGTAAATGTCGGCTACACGACCGCGAATAAAATGCGTGCCCTCCTCCGCCACACGGTTGTAAAACTCCTCGAAGCCCTTTCCCGGAGTACGCATGTCAATGTAGAAGTTGAAGACTTCCGCCTCAGTCTTCTCTTTGATCAGATGGGCCAGCTTCAGGGAATACATGCAGCAAACCCGGGAACAATAGCGGTTCGTGTTTTCATCGCGGCTGCCAACGCAATGGACAATCGCCACTGTCTTTGGCCGGCGACCGTCACGCAGGATGACTTCCCCGCTCGTGGGACCCGCGGCGTTGATTAGGCGCTCGACTTCCAAGCCCGTGTACACGTTGGGATAGGTTCCGTAGCCGTAATAGGGAACACGCTTGGCGTCGAAGGTAAAAAACCCGGTGGCCAGGACGATGGTTCCTACCTCGATTGTTTCAGTCCTGTCCTGTTGCTTGAAATCAATGGCGTTGCGGTCGGCGCATATTTCTACGCAGGTCTTCTTGCACTTGCCCGACTTGAACTCGATGCAGCTTTCCGGATCAATCACCACCACCTGTGGCACAGCCTGTGGAAACGGAATGTAGATGGGCTTTCGCTTGCCCAAGTACATGTTGAACTCATCGGGCACCTTGGCCTGCTTGTACACGCATGCGTCGATGCACTCCATGCAGCCTACGCAGGCCTCTTCGATCACGTAGCGCGGCTTGTGCTTGACCGTCACCTGATAGTTGCCGACATAACCGTCCACCTGCGTGACCTCGGACAAGGTCCACAGGGTGATGTTGGGATGTGATTTCACCGCAGTCATCTTGGGGGTAAGGATGCAAGCTGCACAGTCGAGTGTTGGGAATGTCTTGTCGAACATCGCCATGTGCCCGCCGATGGTGGCGTCGCGCTCGACGAGATAGACGTGCTTGCCGGCGTTGGCCATGGTGAGCGCAGAGTGAATGCCGGCAATGCCTCCTCCCACGATCAGAACGCTGGGGTTGATGGCGACGCGCTTGCGCTCCAGCGGCTTGTGCAGTCGGACCCGGCGCACGGCGGCGCGGATGAGGTCCTTGCCCTTTTCCGTAGCTGCTTGCCTATCGGTGTGCACCCAGGAGTCGTGCTCCCGAATATTCACCATCTGGAAGAAGTAGGGGTTGAGTCCAGCTTCAGCCGTAACATTGCGAAATGTCTTCTCGTGCAGGCAAGGCGAGCACGCTGCTACCACGATGCGATTGAGGCCAAGTTCGCTGATGTCGCGCTTGATCAGTTCCTGCCCCGGCGTGGAGCATACGTACTTGTAGTTGCGCGCCACCGTGACGTCCGGCAGAGTGGCGGCGTAGTCCGTCAGCGCCTTTACATCTACAATTCCGGCGATATTGGTGCCGCAGTGGCAGACGTACACACCAATTTGCACGCCGCTGCGATCAATGTCCTTTGTCTCCGGCATAGAGAGTGCTCCTGCTTAAGCGGCAAGCGCTTCGGCGGCAACCGCTTCCTCCACTAGTTCGGCGATGTCTTTGACGAACAGCTTGCCTTCCAAACCGGTGGTCTTTAGTGCGTCGGTGAACATCACGTAGTCTTTTGGACAGGTCACAACCAGGTATTGAACCCCGTCCAGACTGGCGGCCTCGCGCACCCGGCTTTCGCTGGGGCGGGACTGTGCCTGGCCAACCTCTTCCATCCAGATTCGCCCCCCTCCGCCACCACAGCAGAAGCTTTGCCCATGGGAGCGCGGCATTTCCTTGAGTTCCACTCCGAGGGCCTGCAACACAATTCGCGGTGCGTCGTAGACCCCGTTGTAGCGGCCGAGGTAGCAGGGATCGTGGTAGGTCACGCGGTAGGGCAGCTTGCGCGCCACCTTCAACTCGCCGCGATCAAGTAAACTCGCCAACAGCTCCGTGTAGTGACGTATGGGATGCCGGCCATGGTTCAGCTCCGGGTACTCGTTCTTGAAGGTGTTGTAAACGTGCGGGTCCGTGGTGAAGAGGCCATCGAAGTGCGCCTGTTGCAGGGTGGAGGTGTTCTTTTGCCGCAGTAGCTGGAAAAGTCCCTCTTCGCCAACGCGGCGCACATCGTTGCCCGAATTCCGTTCGGCCTCGTAAAGGATGCCGTAATCCACACCCGCAGTGGACAAGGTGCGCGCCAGTGATCGCGTTATGCCCTGCAGCACCGGGTGGTAGCAGGCATACTCCCCCAGATACCACAGCCACTGCACCGTTTCCTTGCGCGCGTCCTTGGGTTTGAAACCCAGGCTCTGGGTCCACACGGCCCGCTTGCGCTCCGACTGGCCGAAGGAATTGCCGTATCGTGCCAGGTTATTCAGCGCCTCTGGGAGACCTGGCGGGACCTGGCCTTCGGAGACCAGCTTCCGGCGCATCTCGATCACAAGGGGTATGTGTTCGTTGAAGACCGGACAGCGTTCCATGCACGCAGCGCAGGTTGTGCAGGCCCAAATGTCTTCCGGCTGGACCGTTTTGCCAAGTAACTTCCTGCTGTCGCTCGATGCCGAACCCGTCGCCAGCACAAGCTGCTTGACGTGATGGATGAGCTGCTTGGGAGACAGCGGGTCCCCGCAGGCAAAGCTGGGGCATGCGCGGTCGCAGCGGCCACATTCGGCACACGCCAAACCGCTAAAGAGCTCTCGCCAGGTGAACTCCTCCAGGCAGGAGGCCCCTTCGGACGCAGGGGGCATTTTGCTGTTTTCCAGAGAAGCAAAAAAGACGCTGAAGGGCGAAGCCAACAAATGCAGGTGCTTGGAATATGGCAGGTAAGCCAGAAATCCCAGCACGGTAACCATGTGGATCCACCAGCTCCATAGGTAAAGCATGGGCGCACCCGCAGGGCTGGCGCCAAAATAGGCAAACGCTGCGCCCAGGAAGCCGGCTATGCCCGAAGAGGATTCACTGCCGGCCACTGCCAAAGCCCGAAATCCAGCACCGGCAAGAGATGACAAAAGCACAAGGGCGATGAGAACAAGAATGATCGCCGCGTCCCACGACCGTTCCAGGCTGACTGGGGTGAAAAAGTAGCGTCGTACTGCCGCGACACATAGTGCCACCACCGCCAACACGCCTATCAGTTGCACAGAGGCGGCGACCCAGGCCACGTCGTCGGGATAAGGAATCGCTAGCCTGGGGACCAGACCTCTGAATAAACTCCAGAAAAACGTGGTGGCATAAAAAATGAAGGCCCAGAAGATGACAAAATGCGCGGCTCCGATCAACGGTTCGTCGAAGAGGCGCCGCTGGCCGAGAACATTGGTTACGACCAGTCCAATTCGCTTGCCGATGTGGTCCCAGCGGTTTTCTGAGCGGGCGCGCGCCAGCACCCGAATGTGTCGCGCCACACGGCTCCCAAACACAAGAAACGAGACCAGCGTGAGCAGCCACAGGAGCGAGTGCCCCGCCACGCCGAGGTAATTGAAAATCGCCGGATCAGGCATGGCTCTTGACCTCTTTGCGGCTGTGCACCGCCTCGGTGAGCGCGGGCAGCAGCTCCATCACATCGGCGACTACGCCATAATGCGCGACGTGGAAGATGGGCGCCTGCTCATCCGTATTGATTGCAATGATCAGGCCGCTGTTCTTCATGCCTTCGACGTGCTCGGGCGCGCCGCTGATACCGGCTGCCAGATACAGCTTCGGTTTCACTACGACTCCAGACTTGCCGACTTGCCGGGAAAGCGGTAGCCATCCTTGATCAATCACCGGGCGTGATCCGCACACAGCCCCGCCTAGAGCTTCGGCCACTTCCGTTGCCACGGCGACGTTGTCGGCCGACTGAAGACCTCGTCCCACCGACACCAGTAATTCCTGCTTGCTGATGTCCACATCCCCGATCTCCGGCTCGATGTAGCATTTCCACCGGATGGTGGATGACATTTCAACCTCGACCGCAACATCCTCAACCGGAGCCGCTGCTTCTGATCGCCCGTCATCGGGAGGACGAACCCCGGGCAGGATGCCCAGGATCGCCGGCGTTTGGGCAGGCTTCACCATAGCCTCCATCTTTCCGCCATAGAGCACTGACCGGGTTTGCAGCCGGCCATCGACGACCCGCACGTCCCGGCAGAAATTGACGCAGCTGATCCCAAGCTCCTCGGCCAGCAAAGACGCAATTCCCAGGCTCACATTCGTGAGCGGCATCAGTATGGCCTCGGGAGTCCTGGCGCGGCACAACGGAACCAGCGCGCGCGCGAAGGTTTCCGCCACAGGCGTCGCCAGCGCCGGATGATCGACGCAGAGCACACAATCCGCTTTGCCCAAACTTCCAGCCAGCCGCTTGACCTCGTGGCCGAGCAGAACCGCCTGCAGATCGCAAGCTAGGGCGGTGGCAAGCTCCTTTCCCAGAGCCAAAACTTCATACGTAATCTCGGAGATCTGGCCTCTCCACTGCTCGACGATTACCCAAACATTGCCTGCCATAGGCCTCCTTTCTAGACCAGGCCGCGAGCGGCCAGGATCTCGCAGAGTTGGTTGGCGATCTCTTCTGGAGTGCCCTGCAGCATCTGCGCGTGCTCTGTCACTTCGGGCTTGGCCATCTGTTCGATCTGCAATACCGGCCAACCGCCGTCGGCCATGGTAGGAGCGGGTACGGACTGAATGGCCTTTGACTTCCTCGCCGCCAGCACTTTGGCTACTGGCACATAGCGCGGAGGTTTTTCCGCCGCCTGAATTCCAAGCATGGCCGGCAGCTTGATCTCGTACTCGCCGCGGACTCCGCCGGCAAATTCCCGAAGTACCGTTGCTATCCCGGAGGCGGTGTCCACGCTTACTTGCGTGACAATCCCGAGTTGCGGCAGTCGCAATAAATGCGAGAGCAGCGGAGCGGTGAGTCCATCGAGATCGTCGATCGCCTGCGCTCCGGTGAGGATGAGATCGGCAGGCAGCAACCCCGGAACGCTGGAGAGTGCCTGAGCCAGGCGGTACGCCCCAGCACGAGTGCTGAGCGCTGCATCGCCATCGGCGACTTTGAATGCCTGATCGGCGCCCTTGGCCAGGGCCGTGAACAGCGCGTCGTCCACCTCGGGTGCATCTAGCGCCACCACGGCGACGGTGCCACCATACTTCTCTTTGAGCAGCAACGCCTCTTCCAGCGCCTGCGTGTCAAGCTCATTGGCTATCAAGCGCAGATATTCGGTATCCAGCGCTTTGCCATCGGCGGCAACTTCCAGTTCCTCGACCACATCAGGCACCATTTTGAGAACTACGATGATTTTCATGACTTATACCTCTATGGCTTCCGCAAGCAGTTCGGTGATATCGCGGACCATCATCTTCTTTTCGTGTCCCAGTACCTTGAGAGCATCTTCAAAGCGTGACACTTCATAGGGACATGCGACCGCCAGCACATCGGCTCCCGTGGCGACGGCTTCCTTCACGCGCCGCTCGGAGAGCCGCTCGATGCCTTTGGTCTTGTAATAGGTGTCCAGCCACATGCCTCCGCCTCCGCCGCCGCAGCAGATGGTGTTCACCCGATTGTGGACCATTTCCACCAGCTTGACGCCCGGAATGGCTTGCAGCAGAGCACGCGGTTCTTCGTACAAGCTGTTGTGGCGGCCCAGGCAGCAGGAGTCGTGATAGGTGATCGTGTAGTTCAACTTGCGCTTCAGAAGAGACTTGAGCTGGGGAAGATACCGCGTCAGAAACGGCGGCACGGAGCTGAGTTCGTAGTTGAAGCCCATGATCGGGTAGCGGTAACGGAAAGCGTCGTAAGCGTGTGGGCAGGAAGTTACGATCTTTTTGAACTGGTATTTCGCGAACACCAGCATGTTGTATTCCATGAGAGTGGTGTACAGTCCGCGCTCCCACGACAGGCGACCACATTCACCAGCGCATTTCTCCTCGTTGCCCAGAATGGCGAAATCGATGCCCAGCGCATGGAAGAGCCGGGCCGTAGCGCGGGCGTTGTCCTGCCCGCGTGGATAGTAGGACGCGTAGCATTCGACATACCAAAGCACATCGGGGGGACGGGGATCTTCGGACAAGATGCGCACCGGCACACCTGCGGTCTTTACCCACGCCGCTCGCTTGCGCGGTGACTCTCCCATCGGATTGCCGTACCGCAGCTTGTTTTCAAGCGCCTTCTGCAACTCTGCCGGCATCGCGGACAAATGCAGGAGCACCTGTTCCTTGATCAGCGGCAACAGCACTCCCGTGAGATCGATGCCGCGAGGACATTTCGCCGTGCAGGCGTAGCAAGCAACACATTCCAGCAGGCTGTCGCTGGTAAAGACCTTCTCCACTTCCCCAGACCGCAGCATGGCGATGATGCGCCGCGGTGGGTATTGCATCAGTTCCCCGTATGGGCATGTACCTGCGCACGTCCCGCACTGAATGCAGGTCAATACGCGCCTCCCCTCGGGGAACTCCGTGAGGTTTTCCAAGCTTATTTCACATAGCAGCGGTGCCGATTGTGTGGTGATGCTTTGAGTTGCAGTAGCCATTGGTGCACCTATTCAACAGAACACGGGGCTTGGGAGTCAGCAGCAGCCTCGGTAAAGACGGAGAGATGCTTCACTCCCAAAGCGAAAGCTCCCACCCCCACTGCCACCAAGCTGTAGGCAATGAGGAATTCACTCCACTGCGGCAAATAGTTCTGCCCCGCCCCAGCTTCCAGCGCGGTGATCGCGGTATTGAGCCGATTTGCCATCAGCCCGGCAATGACCAGGGCCGAACCCCAAAAAAGTGCGCGCGGTTGGTGTTCATTGCCCTTGATCCACATCATCCCTACGAAAAGAACCACCACCTCTAGCAAGAGCAGCAAGCCTTCGCGCGAAGTGTTGAGCATGGTTGAGAACAAACCACGCTCCAGCAAGTCCATAATGCGGACAAGCAAGTAGACGAACACCGCCATTGTCAAGCCCCGTGCGAGTGTCGGCACCACTGATAAGGGAAGTGTCTTACCGAAGGCAACCCAACTCCTCCATGAAGCGAAGAGGAGAACGGCGAGCGCTCCCGCCACAGAAGACATGTAGAACATCAGAGACAAACTGGGACCCGACCACACGGGGGAAAACCTTGTTCCAGCAAGACCGATCAGGCGGTTAAGGCCGAACTGATGAAGCACGGCCAGAATTGTGATCAGAAACAGCAGCGGCAGTTCCAGGCGCTGCAACATGGCAAACCACCGCTTGCGCGTCAGCCGGAAAAAGTGACCCGGCAGGAACTCCATGAATAACAGGGCGGCCAGCAGCAGGCAGGTCCACGCTGCCCCGGAGAGGACCGACCGAGGCGTCCATCCCCGGATCAGCGTTGAAAGCAGGTGCTGGTCAGGGGTGTCGTTGGCGATCATCCCTAGCATCGCAACAACGTAACTAATAGATCCAACCAGGAGGCTGGCACGGCCGACGATTCGCCATTCACCGGCACCTACAACGAACGCAACGGTAGCTAATGTGAGCCCGCCGACCGCCAAGGCGATACCGCAAAAGACATTCAAGCCGAGGCACAAGCCCCAGGGAACTGCATCACTGAGCCCCGTTGTGGCGCGCAGGCCGTATTCGGCTGCCAGGAAGCTGGCAACAGCGCCTGCGGACATCATCGCCAGTAATACCCAGCGCCAACCGCCCAATTGCAGCCGACCAGCTAGGGCTGACATTGGACCACTTCCCGGGCCGGGCGCCTGACCGGTCCCTACGCTGCACACCAACTACTTGGGCGCCGACTTTCGGGCGCGCCTGCCGTTCCGCTGTCCCTGCTGAGCTGTGAGTTCGGCACGCCGCTGGTATAAGCAGTTGCGTCCGCCTAAATCACGGACCAGGCATTTCTCGCGGAAATAAATTCCGCAGTGAAGACAGATGTCCTCGGGCTTTGCACTATGATTTACAATCCCGACCGTAACCCGGTCCATTAGCCTTGTTGTCTTCCGTAAGTCCTGCGCAGATGCTTTCTCGAACACCTTCCTCAGCTTGTCTCGCCGTTTCTGTTCGTACACCGCAAGCAAACGCCGGGCCCGCGGCGTCAGAGTGACGTTCGCTGTACGCCTGTCCCTTTCGGGGGTCGCCCGCGAAACCCAACCCTTCTGAACCAGCTTCTCCACAGTCTTGCTGGCCGCGGCGTTGCTGACCCCGAGAAACGCAGCCAATTCACCTACGGTCTGGGTTTCAGCGATTCCCAGCAGCTGCAAGAGTTTCAGTTGCGAAAAACTCAGGTTCTTGGCGCCCGCTTCCAGCAGAAGGCAATTCTGAAGGATCTCGGTCAAGGCAGAGGAGAATAGGTGGGCACTTCCTATGAAATCCTGGACGGGGCATGTTCTCGCATTTCGAGCCATAGAACATTCCTCAATGGCAAAGGGAAGAGTACAGAATTATTATATAAAGAAGTTAAGTATTAATCTAGTTAAAAGATGCCGTTGAAGACAATGATTCCCAAAATTGGTCATTCCCTTCATGGCGCTGAATCGCGGCGTGAGGGGGCAGGTGGAGAAACATTGAAGGCTGGACAGAACTGACGGTCCACGAGGAAGCACACGTCTCACTTCGATGAGGCCGAGAAGACTCCCTCCACATCGTTCTGTGATCTGGCATCGTGACAGCCGATTACAAATCGTTCCGTCACTTTCATCAACGCTTAGGCCAAAGCCGGTTGCATCACGGGTTGTAGCTTTGTCGTCATCTTGATCGGAACCTTCAGCGCGTGAGAGATTGGGCACTTGCCTTTGGCGATCCTGGCCGCGTGCTCGAATTTCTCAGCGTCGGCTTCCGGGATGCTGGTCGTCACGGTCACGTGAAAGTCCGTGATTTCCCAGTGCGTCTTCTTCTCAGCCAACGTCAGCACGGCCTCCGTTGTTACAGATTTCTCGTGGAGGCCAGCCTTGGCCATCTCCTGCGTAACCATGAGTGACATGCAGGAGGCGACTGCCGCCGCCAGCATCTCCGACGGGTTTGTGCAGGGTTCATTTCCCGTACTCGAACCGAACGAGTACAACGCATTAGTAATTACGCCACTGGAGGTCGTGACGAAGCCTTCACCGGCTCCCGGGCCTCCGCTCCATGTAGCAACTGCGCTGCGGATCATAAGGCACCTCCATCCGTGCACTCTGATCATCAATTCAGAAAAGACAACAGCTATGACTCATGAGCATGAGCACAAAGTTGCGCCGACATGTTGGCTTACAAGGGCTAACCTAATTGCATCGTACTCCGTTGGCGTTCTGTCGAACCAGATCGACGCGACTTTATCCACCGCGATTCCCAAGCCGGTCCCCAAGGAAAATCATCGTCAGATACACTGATTGCGGTTGCTCCCCCGCCATAGCCCGTGCGGGAGACAATTCACACATCGACAAAGTTGAAGGTATCGTGAAGCGGGTGCTGATCGCGGGCATGGGCAACGTTTTCTCAGGGGACGATGGAGTGGGGCCTTACACCGTCCGCTTGTTGGAGTCGCACTATGACTTTGCCGAAGGCGTCGAGCTTGCCGATCTGGGCACACCTGGTTTGGATCTCGCTTCTGATCTGGCGGCTTTCGATGTGGTGATTCTTTTCGACTCCGTGAATGATGGCAGGCCCGCTGGATCCGTCACACCTTATCGTAAAGAGGAGGTGTTGCGTAACGGCGTGGACCTGATGCGTATGGATACGCACTCCCTGGCGTTGCCAGAGTCCTTGTTTATTGCCGGCTTGGCTGGGCAAGTTCCGGAGGATTTGCTATTGATCGGCATAACTGGCGAGCGATTTGACGCTGGGCCGGGATTAAGTGAATCGGTGCGCAACGCGATTAACCAAGCCATCCTAATCGCACTCGCGGAACTCGATCGCCTAAGGGTTCCGTACGCCGAGAAGGTTTCACCAGCCCCGCCCCAGATCTGGTGGGAATCGCCCAGTCAATAGCATAGTGCGGACAGATGAGGTAGTCTGTCGCCTGAAACCGGGCTGCAAGGCTTATCGGACAGGCATCTCGGGGGAGTACACTAACCATAGAACACATCTCCATACGTATGTCTTCCCCCTGAATAGGGCTGGTTGCCTTGCGCATTCAGCTTCGGCGTTTAACGCCCATGCAAAGGAGCGCTATGAACCCGCCCAAGCAGCAGTACAAAAACCACATTTTGGCAGCCCTGCCGAAAGCCGGGATTGGCCGTCTTACAGCCCACCTGTCACCCGTGACTCTCCGCAGGAACGAAACACTAATGGAGGGGAAATCCAGCTACGCCTACTTTTTGGAAGACGGGCTTGCTTCCGTTGTTGTAACGCTGGAAGACGGAACCACAGTTGAGGTTGGAGTCATCGGGAAAGACGGGGTAGTTGGTCTTCCTGTCCTACTTGGAGCGGGCAGGATGCCGGGAAGGACCTTCATTCAGGTTGCGGCCTCTGGCTATCGCATCAAAGCACAACGTCTAAAGGAAGAGTTTGAGCGCCCCGGCGACCTGCGGCGTCACTTGCAAAAATACCTGCTGGCTAATCTCGTCCAAAGTGCGCAGAATGCCGCTTGCAACCAGCTGCACTGCGTTGCCCAGCGGCTTGCCAGATGGCTGCTTGACTGCCACGACCGTGTGGAAGCCGACCGCATACCACTCACACACGAGTTTCTTGGCCAGATGCTTGGCACACCTCGCCCTACGGTTACCTTGGCGGCGGGAATGCTGCACCAAGCCGGCTTCATTGATTACGCAAGAGGTCATGTGACGATCAAGAACCGTTCCGGACTCGAGGACGCTGCCTGCGCCCGCTTTGGCGTCATTCGTACCCTGCAGTGGGTCAACATCAACTTCTCGAACCGCTGCCTCCAGTTCGGTAAGGACAAGACGCCATCAGGGACTGGGCGAATCATCCCGCTCAACTCTCGCGCAATGGCGACCCTGAGTTTTTGGGCAAGCCGCTTTCCCGAGCGCCAACCCGAGCACTATGTGTTCCCCGCGGAGCGGTACGGCGGCTCTGGAGCTGTTTTCGGAGCGTGCGTTTACTGGACGGACCCGACTAGGCCGATCGGTAGCATCAAAGAAGCCTGGGAGGCGGCCAAATTGCGGGCGGGCGTAAAGTGCCGGTTCCACGATCTCCGACACACCGCTGTGTCTCGTATGCTCGACGCTGGCGTGCCAATTGCGAAGGTTGCAAAGATTGTCGGCTGGAGTCCGGCCACAATGGTACGCATGGCCGCCCGTTATGGTCACTTCGCCTTAGAGGAGTTGCGGAGCGCGGTTGACAGTATCAGCAGGACCGAAATTCAGAGAGAGTCCCCGGTATTTCCCCCGGTACAGGAGACGGTTGTCGCAAGCACTCGCGCTAACTGATAGAAAAGAATGGCTCCTCAGGTAGGACTCGAACCTACAACCCTCCGGTTAACAGCCGGATGCTCTGCCATTGAGCTACTGAGGAGTGTACGTGCGCTGTAAGCCCATTGATTTGCAAGAGTATTGTATCGGCACGTGGCGGACCGCGTCAAAGACCTGTACTCGTCCAGTAGATGGGTGACACTTTTCATTCCTTTCGTTGCGATGAGACCCGCAGCAGGAACTGCTGCGGGGTGAGGTAACCCAGAGACTGGTGAGGACGCAGGGTGTTGTAGATGGTTTCCCACTGGCGGAGTTCACGATTGAGTTTTTTCATTTCCAACGAGCAGGGGGTGACCTGGTAGAACTCCTCGGTGTGAGTGCGGTTAGCACGCTCGACGGCGCCGTTGAGTTTGGGGGAGCGCGGGGGTAACACGAACAGGTGCAGGCCGCGCTGCTGGCAGGCGTGCTCGAACTCGGCGGCGAACTCGGAGCCGCCGTCGACCTGCAGGGCGCGGACAGGAAAGGGCATGCGGTGCTGCAAGGTGTCGAGGAACTGGGCCGCAGTTTGCGCGGTGGCTCGGCTATGGGCTTGAATCACGTCCCAGCGCGAGACCACATCGCGGGCGGTGAACTGTTTGAAGACCACGCCCGGTATGGGTCGTACATCGAGGGTGTCCACTTGCACCAGGTCGCCCGGCTGGGAAACCGCATATTGCTTGGGTTGGCGCACGGCGTAGGGCCGAGGCCGCAGCGTCCGGCGCGATCCCGGCACGCCACTGCGCGGCGGCTCCACCAGCCGGCCCTGGCGTTTGAGATGAGTGAGGATACGACCCACCATGGAGGTGGACGGCGATAACGCTTGCTGGCGCAGCAGCACCGCCAGCTTGTCCTTACCCCAGCGCGGAAACTGCAACCGCAAAAGCAACACCTTTCTTTCTAAGGTCGAAGACCAAGTCGGCTGCCGCCGGCGATGAGGGCGATGGGAAGCGGCTTCCAGAGTGGCCAAATCGTAAGGATCATAGCGGCGTCGCCAGCGATAGAAGGTCTGGCGGCTGATGCCGAAGTGACGGCAGGTACGGGCCACATTGCGGCAGCGGCGATAAAAGTCCATCCAGTGCAAGCGGACCCGCGCCTCCCGGCTTAGCTCCACCCCGGTTCGGGCCAGCTGGCCCGAACCGGGTGGTTTCCCTTTGCGAACTTGCATACTGACACTCTATTCGAGTGTCACCAATCATTCTGAACGAGAACAAGACCGGCACGGTGACACCTCAACTCACACCGAGACAGAATTGGCCGCGAGCGATTGCGTACGGCACAGAACTTCTCCCTCCCAGCCTGCGCTAGAACGGAATGTCTTCGTCGGTAATCTCTCCTGCTGCCGCGCTCGGTGGTGGTTCCTGGTCAGGCGTACGTTGGTCGAAAGCTCCCGACTTCCCGGCGCCAGAGCGTCCGCCGTAGCCTCCGCCTTCTCCCTCGCGCGGACCGCCGAGCAATACCATCTGGCTGCCGATGATCTCGGTGCGGTACTTCTTCTGTCCGGTTTCCTTGTCATCCCAGGAATTGGTGCGGATACTGCCTTCGATATAAACCGTGCGGCCTTTCTTCAGGTATTCGCCGGCAATTTCCGCCTTGCGATCAAAGAGCACGATGTTGTGCCACTCGGTACGGTCGGTCCAGTTGCCGTCCTTGTCTTTCACACGGTCGTTGGTGGCCAGCGAGAAGTGCGCAACCGCCATGCCGCCCTGGGTGTACTTAATTTCCGGATCCTTGCCGAGATTGCCGATGAGAATGACCTTGTTGACGCTCGCCATAAGTGCTTTCTCCTGCCTGCCGCGAATTACCTGGGAGGAAAGCTCACTATAGCAGAAGCTCACTGCGCCAGCTATCCGCCTTACAGCTTGTACAGCAACACGTAAATCACCACGCCCGTCACGGACACATACATCCAGATGGCGAAGGTGTACGGGGCGATGGCCTTGTGTCTCGCGAAGCGGCCCTTCAGCGCACGGGCCAGGGTAATCAGGATGAACGGCACCACCACCACCGCCAGGACGGTGTGCGAAATCAGGATGATGAAATAAATCGGCCGCACGATGCCCTGCCCCTGGAAGCGTGTAACGCCCGCGCGCAATACCAGGTGGTAATAGAGATAGAACACCAGGAACAAACACGATGTGGCAAAACCGGAGAGCATCAAACGCTTGTGCGCCTCGCGGTGGCCGCTGCGAATGCAATACAAACCCAGGCCAATCAGGACGGCACTCGTGCCGTTTAGGAAGGCATTCAGCGCGGGGAAAAACGTGGAATGAACTTGCATCAAGCGGCTGGTTTGGTGGTGCGGCGGTTAGCCACCAGGAACGACAGTGCAAACATCACCAGCGTGAACAAAGCCAGCACTGCAAAGTTGACACTCAGCGACAAATTGGTGGAGGCCGATCCTGGAAAAAGCAAGGAACGCAACGCCTCGGTGCCGTACGTGAGCGGATTGACGAGCATCACCGAGCGGATCCATAGCGATGCGCCCGAGAGCGGGAACAGCGATCCTGACAGCAACCAGAGAGGAATGAGAAACAGGTTGATGATGGCGTGAAACGCCTGCGTGGAATCCATCGGCCAGGCGATGATGAAGCCCAGCGCGGTCAGCGAAAAGGCCACCAGAAAAATCACCGACACTGTCAGCCCGAAGCTGGCGAGCGTAAAGTGAATGCCCAGCGCCGGCGAGAAGACCAGAAAGATGAGACCTTGCAGCGTGGCCAGGGTCGCGCCGCCGAGAACCTTCCCCAGAACAATAACCGAGCGGCTCACAGGAGCGACTAGCACGGAAAGCAGGAAACCTTCCTTGCGATCTTCAATGACCGACATCATGGTGAAGATGGCGGTGAAGAGCACGATCATGGTGAGCGCGCCGGGGAAAAAGAAGTCGAGGTAATGCTGGCCGCCGGCGGTGGCGCTGGAGCGGAATGAAGTGCCGAAGCCGGAGCCGATCACGATCCAGAAGAGCAGCGGCGAAGCGATGACGCCGACCACGCGCGCGCGTTGCCGGTAAAAGCGCACAATCTCACGCCACCAAAGCGAGAACGCGGGCAGGAGTATCCCGGCGCTGGTGTGCGCAATCGGTGCGGCGAGAGTTTGCGCTCGAGTTGCCATAATGAAGGTCCTATTCACCACAGAGGCTCTGAGAGCCGCAGGCCACTTATGAAACCAGGCATCTAAAGACTCCGTGTTCTCCGTGCCTCCGTGGTGAAGTTATTCTTGCTCACCCGGCGAATTCTCTTCCGTCCAGAAGCGATGCCCCGTGCGGCGGATGAAGACGTCCTCCAGGCTCGGTTTGTGCACGGACACGCCCTCAATCTCACCGGGGAAAGCCTCGACGACATCGGTGACGAAGCGGTGGCCGTTCTCGATTTCCAAGCGCACGTGTTTGCCCATCACCGTTGGACGTAGCCCGAAGCGCCGTTCAATGCTTTCCGCGAGGGCCTCGGGGCGCTCCGACTCCAGCAGCATGACATCGCCGCCGATCTCGCTTTTGAGTTCGGAGGGCGTGCCCAGCGCAACCACGCTGCCTTCAGCGTAAATCGCCAGCCGGTCGCAGCGCTCGGCCTCTTCCATCAGATGGGTAGTGATGAGCACGGTCACGCGCTCTTCGTCCCTGAGAATCTGCAAATACTGCCACAGATCGCGGCGGGCACCGGGATCGAGTCCGGTAGTGGGCTCGTCGAGCAGCAGCACCGATGGATGATGCAGGAGGCCCTTGGCCAGTTCCAGTCGCCGCTGCATGCCGCCGGAAAAGGTTTCTGCCTTTTCTTTGGCGCGATCAGCCAAGCCGACGCGACTGAGCATTTCACCGACGCGTTTCTTCAGCGCCGCCCCGCGCAAACCGTAGATGTGACCGACTAGCATCAGGTTCTCTTCCGCCGACAGCTTGATGTCGATGCTCTGCGCCTGGAAGACCACGCCGATGTCGCAGCGCACCAGCGCAGGTTCACGGGCAACGTCGTGGCCCATGATCAGCGCATGCCCGCCTGTCGGCAGCATCAGTGTAGAGAGAATTCGAAAGGTCGTGGTCTTGCCGCTGCCATTGGGGCCGAGCAGTCCAAAGACCTCAGCGGGGCGAATGTCGAAGGAAACACCAGCCAAGGCGGTGCGGTCGCCATATTGATGGCGCAGATCTTGCAGTTCAATAACTGCCGTCGAAGTTGTCTCGGCAGGAATGGACAGCGCGGACTCGCTTGCCCGGTCAGAGACTGTCGTGCGAGAGACCACCAAGAAAGTTTACTATGCCGCGCGATTGAGCATCATCAGCGCAAACAGCAGCGGGAGATAAATGACAGAAGCCTGCAGCACGTGCCGCGCGCGCACTTTCGACAGCTGGACGGCGGGCGTGAGCTTCATGGTCCACATGCGAAGGCTAAACCACAGGAAGCCCAGTCCAAGCAGCAACGCGCCGGAGAAGTAGATCCGGCCCGCCATGCCGATGAAGGCCGGCGCAAGCGACACCGGCACCAAGGCCAATGCGTACATCACGATGGCGAACGCGGTGGAGCGGCCATCCCTTTCCACTACCGGCAACATGCGGATGCCGGCGTTCTCGTAGTCTTCGCGATAGAGCCAGGCGATGGAATGGAAATGCGGGAACTGCCAGAAAAACAGAATGGCGAATAGCACCAGCGCCTCAGGATCGAGGCTGCCGCGAATCGCCGTCCAACCCAGCACGGGAGGCATCGCGCCCGGGAAGGCGCCCAGAAATGTGCAGATAGGATGCACACGCTTCATCGGCGTGTAGATCACCAGATAGCTGAAGGAGGTAAGCGCAGTTAGCGCAGCCGTGAGCCAATTGGTTGTGATGCCTAGATACAACACACCGCCGATGGTCATCCCGAAGGCGACAATCGAGGCTTGGCGCAGGCTTATGCTGCCGGTGACCACGGGACGCTGCGCTGTGCGGCGCATGAGGGCGTCCACGTCGCGTTCCAGGACCTCGTTGATCGCGGCCGTGCCCCCACTGACCAAGCCGATGCCGATCAGTGCATAAAGCAGTGTCCAAGAGAGGGAAGATTGGCCGGACTTGGCGGCTGCGAAGTATGCGCCTGCCCATGCGGTCATCACAATCAGCGTGGTCACACGGGCCTTGATGAGGACCGAGTAATCGCGGGCGAGCCCGGCGAGGCCGACACGAGGAACAGCAAGCGGCTGGCTGGCGGTGCTCATGCAGTTATGGCCTTATGCGCCACGGCATGCGCTGCGGTTTCCGGGACGTGAACACTAATCATGCGGCGGGATTGTATCGCGAGCACAACACTGACCGCCAGCACCAGAGCTCCACACGACACATGAGCCACCGTGCTGATCACCATGATCTGCCACGGCTGAACGGCGTTGTGCCCGTAAGTCAGACGCGTCAAGTAGGCGGCGAAGCCCAGTCCGAGCTGAAACATCAAGAGGGCCAGCAGAAGCTGCGCGGGCTTGCGAAGATGGTCAACAGAACCGTAGCGCGTCAGCACGCGTACGATGGTCCAGTAAAGCATAGCTGTGACCGCGCAGGCGCCAACGAGATGGGGCAAGAGCTTCATTCCGGAATGACGGAACGCCGCGCCGACAATCAATTGCAGCCAGACGCAGCCCGCCGCCAGCCCGGCGAGGGTTTGCGTGCTGGGAGTCAGGTGCTCGGTAGTTCGGTCGTAGTCCTGGAGCCATCCGCGGCTCGTGAACAGTGCCATGGCAACGGTAACGCAATAAATCATCTGGCCAAGCGTCGCATGGGCCGTCGAAACCGACCACGGCAGGAAGTTCAGCACCGTGATGCCACCCAGAATGCCTTGGCCCACGACCGCGGCCAGCGCGATCCAGCCCAGCACCCGCATCCACTTGCGCGGTTCGACGCGCTGGGTCCAAACCGCCATGATGATGATCAGCAGGCCGATGAACTCGGCGATCATGCGGTGGGTATGCTCGTACTGGATGCCGCCCACCATGGGCGGAAGCTTGTAGATGGATCCGAAGGACGTTGGCCAGTCAGGAACGGACATGCCAGCGTCATTGCTGGTGACCAGCGCGCCGGCAACAATCAGGATAAAAGTGGCCCAGGCGACAAGAAGGGCAAAACGATGATACGGCGGGTTATAAGAGATGGTCCGCGACGTCAGAACAAGCTCCTATCGGGGTTGCGTCCGCGCTAGCCAGGGCTTTGCGCGGCAAGTTCTCATGAAACTTATATTCAGCAGAGGATCAACTGAATCGGCAGCGAACACCTTCTCCTCACCCGGCGTTCGTGGCGATATTGTACCAAAGCAGCCTGATGCGGCGACATCCGGTAGCGCTCATAGCTCAACTTCCTGCATCACTGGCTTTGGCGGAGGAATGACGTGCAACGCCTCGATCATGGCGTCCGCAAATTCGCAGGTCCCGGCAGTTCCGCCGACATCGCGCGTAAGGTACTTCTTCTCGGTATAGACCTTCTCGATTGCGGCGCGAATGTGATTGGCGGCACTCTCCTCGCCTAAATGACGCAGCATAAGGATGCCCGAGCGTAGTACCGCGGTGGGATTGGCAATGTCCTTCCCGGCAATGTCCGGCGCCGAGCCGTGTACCGCCTCAAAGATTGCGCATTCGTGTCCGAAATTTGCGCCGGGCACCAACCCCAGTCCTCCGACGAAGGCGGCGCACAAGTCGGAGATGATGTCGCCGTAGAGGTTCTCCAGCAGCAGGACATCATACTGATACGGATTCATCACCAGTTGCATACAGGTGTTGTCCACAATGTGTTCGCCGTAAGTGATCTCGGGGTAGTCCCTGGACACGTTGCGCGAGCAGCGGATAAACAGCCCGTCCGACAACTTCATGATGTTGGCTTTGTGAATGGCATGGATCTTCTTGCGGTGCACGCGCCGTGCGTACTCAAAGGCGAACTTGGCGATGCGCGTGGAAGCCTTCTCGGTGATAATCTTCAGGCTTTCCACCACGCCGGGAACAACTTCGTGCTCGATGCCGGAGTACAGGCCCTCCGTATTTTCGCGGATCACAATAAGGTCCACGCCAGGATAACGCGTGGGCACGGCGGGCAGGTTACGAATCGGCCGGAAGTTGGCGAACAATTCGAATTGCCGGCGTAGCGCAACATTGATGCTGGAAAATCCGCCGCCAATCGGAGTCGTCACGGGTCCCTTCAGGCCAACGTGCGTGCGCTCGATGGACTCTGTCAGTTCCTTCGGGATGTACTCCTTATACTTCTCGTACGCTTCGGCGCCGGCGGCGTAGCTTTCCCATTCGAACTTGACACCGGTCGCTTCCAGGATGCGAACCGTGGCGTTGACAACCTCGGGGCCAATCCCATCGCCCGGAATCAATGTGACGCGATATGACATCCGAATCTTTCTTGCGGCCGGAATCAGTCTCCGGACTTGGCTTTGGCCGATGTTCCTTCCTTGGTATCCAGCAGTTCCTTCAGCTCGGACATGAACTCGCGCACGTCCTTAAAATCGAGGTAAACGGAGGCAAAGCGGACATAAGCGACCTTGTCAATCCGCTTCAGACGGTTCATGATCAATTCGCCGATCTCGCTGGTCTTGCGCTCGCGCTCGGGCGAATCCACCACAAAGCCCTCAGCGTCATTGACAATCTGTTCCAGCTTGCCCATCGAAACCGGCCGCTTCTCGCAGGCCCGCAGCAAGCCGTTCAACACCTTTTGCCGCTCGAACTTCTCGCGGCGGCCGTCTTTCTTCACCACCATGTAGGGGATCTCATCGATCCGCTCGTAGGTGGTGAAGCGCCGTTCGCACTTCAGGCATTCGCGGCGGCGGCGGATGGACTCGCCTTCCTTGCTCTCGCGCGAATCCACCACCTTGTCGTTTTCAAAGCCGCAGAACGGACACTTCATGGATGAGAGAAGTCGCAGGGAGAAGCCTGCAACCCGATTGTAGCAGGCGCTGAACGCCGCCCTGTCCGCATCACAGCAAGCGACGCATCAATACTTTCCTCGAAAAAGATACACCAATTCAATGAGCAGGATGATGACCACCATCACCTCTAGAACAAAGCTGCTGCTCTGGTGGAACTCGTCAATAAGCGCACGGTAGAGGCCATCGGCTATCTCGAGTTTCTCCTTCACCAGATTCTTGTACTCTGGAACACCCACCTTGGCGGCGGCCAGACGGTACAAGCGTGCCGAGAACATGTCGCTGACAAACTTGATCGCGGTATCGGAGCGCTCGACCAGTTCGGTCACCTCAACCGTTACGCTGCTCAGCCGCGAAGCCTCATTGCGCATACGCCAGCGGCGCCACAGGCTGGCACGATGCTTCAGGGAACGATAGACGCCGGCCAGCTCGCGAGTCAGCAATTCGTCGTAATGACGAAACTCCAGCAATTGCGAGTTGGCATACTCGAGAATCTGCACCGAAGTCTCGGCTCCCGCAGGCGTGTCGTAAACGAGCGCGGCGTTCCATCCGACCGCCACCAAATCGGTCGGGTAATAGGAGAGGCTGGCCTGAAGGACTTCCTGGATCTCCGACTGCGCGAGCAGGGTTGCCTCGCCACGAAGCATCTCGGCTATCTCTGGACCGTGTTGCGATAGAAGGCTTGCGCCAAGCGGCCGGCCGGGAACGTCGCTCAGCAGGAAAATGTAATAGTCCTCACTTAACCAATCGGTGTACGGCCGCAGGATTGCCGGCGCGATGCGCTTCAGCCGTCCGCGGACGATTTGTTGTGCCTGGCGCTCCAGCTCGGGATTAGGCACCCAACGCGCCGCCAGTCTTACGAGTTCGTCCCAATTCGCCTCGAAGCCGAGTTCCAGGATGACGCTCACCACGCCATAGTCGTAATACTTGATTTGCGGGCTGAGGGTTTCGCCGCCGTCTAGCGCGATCGGCTCAAGCTGCTCCACGACTGGCGGCTTTTCAAAGCGAACGTATTCTGGAGTCGCGTGCTTGAAGCTTGGCTCAACCCGCTTCGCGCCCAGAGTGTCACGCAGCTCCTCCAGCCTGATCTCTTCGCAGATGTCGTGGAGAATGATTCCGAGCAAAGAGCCCTTCATGGTCGCAGGTGTGATGCCGGCCATCATATGCGCGCAGGAAAGAGAAATGTCAGCATGGGCGGGACGCGCTGCGCCCACGCCTGTTCATCGTGTTCCCCACCGGGCCCTTCGGTATAGGCAAGGTCCCGGCCACGCTTCCATCCCTTCTTGATCAAGTCCCTTTTGAGGGCGCGTACATCGGACAGAGCGCGACGGCCTTCGCGCGTACCAACATCCAGCCAAATCTGCAGGTCCGGCTTTCTCTTGATCTGCGCTACTGTCCTGAGAATGGCCCGGTTATGCCACCATACCGATGGAGACATCACAGCGAGTTTGCCAAAGATCCACGTGTAGCGCAGACCTAGGTAGAGCGAAACCAGGCCGCCCAGTGAAGAGCCACCCATGCCGCAATTCTCGGCTCCGGGCAGCGTGCGGTACGTATGGTCAATGAACGGTTTCAAGTCCTCAACCAGCATCTGACCATAAGCGTCGGCTTGTCCGCCCCCAAGCCGTCTGTCCTCGGTGGGCGTGTATTCATCAATGCGGCGCACGCCGGTGTTGTAGATCCCGACGATGATCACAGGGTCGATCTGACCGGCGGTTACTAGCTCATCCGCCGTCTCGCCTATACGCCAATACTTTCCCTTAATGAATGATGTCTCGGGGTCGAACAGGTTTTGCCCGTCCTGCATAAACAGGACCGGATACCGTCGATCTGGATGCGCGTCGTACATCGGCGGCACATAGACGATGAGATCGTGCTTTTCCTCCACAACTTTCGAGGCAAACTGTTGATGTCGCCGGAGACGGGACTTCAGGTCGCCGGGAGTGACGGCGAGTGCATTGTTCATGTCAGTGATAACGGGCATCGACTCGATCTGTCTGCCTAGGTTCCCCGCAGAGTACGCCGACAAAAGAGCAAACGTTTCGCCTGGAGAGCGTTCTCCTACCCCGAAACCTCACTACTCCCAGCGATGTAGTCGTTGAAATTGTCAATCGCCTGCTGGCTGTACTGCCCCACTTCGATGAGATAGCCGTCCGGATCGCGCATGTAACATCGCAACTCTTTCCCGTGATTGTCCAGCGGTTCGGTCAGGAACTGGGCGCCCTTGGCCTTCCACTGGAAGTAGCAAGTCCAGATGTCGGCAACCCGAAGGTTCAGGAAGCCACTGACCTTGTTCAGCTCCCAGGGAGCTTCAAGCAGCACTTCTGGCTTGTCGGGCGTCGGGCCGCCTCCCGAGTTGAGAATGATCCAGGAGTTCGCCAGCTTGATGTAACAGGGATTCTCCGGCTTGACGACTCTTCCGCCCAGCACGCTAACGTAGAATTCCCTGGATCTTGCCTGGTCTCTCACGGTGAGGAAGTGGGTCACGAAGAACCCCTCTTGGGCAATGGGAGCCTCGGGTAGATTCATAGGTCGAATTTGCGCCGTTTCTGTAGAATGATGGTTCTTTAGATTACCAAACCCCACTTCTGCAGCGACGGAAAGGCGCAAACAACTTGAATCGTGAATATCACCGCTGGTGGTCGAAAGACCTGCACCGCGACATGGAAATGCTGGTCTTCGGCCATGATGGCACCAAGGTCCTGGTTTTCCCCACTTCGATGGGGCGCTTCTTTGAGTACGAAGACAACAAGATGGTAGCGGCGGTCGCCGACCGCATCGAAGCCGGGCGCCTGCAGATTTACTGCGTGGACGGCGTCGACAGCGAGAGTTGGTACAACAAGCGGGCCCATCCCTATTGGCGCTTGCAACGCCATCTGCAATATGAGAACTACATCCTCAACGATGTGCTGCCACTGATGTGGTACAGGAACTGGACGCCACGCACCATTGTCACCGGCTGCAGCTTCGGCGCTTATCACGCTGTCAATTTCGCATTTCGCCACCCTGACAAGGTCACCGGCTGCGTGACCATGGGTGGCTCCTTCGACATCAAGAGCTTTCTCGATGGCTGGTACAGCGAGGACGTGTACTTCAACAATCCTCCTGATTTTCTGGCCAACTGCACCGACGGCTGGCGCTACAACCACATGCGCACTGTGCTCGCCACCGGCGAGTGGGACATGTGCTGGGACAAGAACGAGCAGTTTGCGGCCATTCTGCGGTCGCGCGGGATTCGACATGAGCTGCACGTCTGGGGCGACCGCAGCTACCACGACTGGCCGTGGTGGCGGCCGATGGCGAGGGCGTACCTCGAGTAGGAATGACGCACGGACTGTACGTCATCAGGTCGAGGGTGGCCAGAGCGTGCCGGCCTTTCCTCTACAAAATCCCTCCACTTTCGCCTAGAATAATTGCTACCGGCAGCGTGTACCGCGCGGTGCCATCTTAGGGATTTCCTCATCATTGCGAACCGATACGGCGCGTCACTCGTGTCGCTCGGCTAAGGAGTAGTCGTGAAGAAGATTGGAATCATTTTTGGCATGGAGACGACGTTCCCGCCGGCGCTGGTGGACAAGATCAACTCCATGGGCGAGCCGGGGATTCATGCGGAACTGGCGACCGTCGGTGAGGTCCGCATGGCCGAGCCGTCCCCCTACGATGTGATCGTTGATCGCATCTCGCACGACATCCCCTTTTATCGTGGCTATCTCAAGAACGCGGCGCTGTCAGGCACCATCGTCATCAACAATCCGTTCTGGTGGAGCGCCGACGACAAGTTCTTCAACTTCGCGCTGGGGGAAAAGCTCGGGGTCGCGATTCCGCAAACCGTACTGATCCCGCACAAGGAACACCCGCCGGGCACGACCGATCGTTCCATGCGCAACCTCCAATTCCCAATGCCATGGGACAGCATCTTCAGCTATGTTGGTTTCCCCGCGTTCCTGAAGCCGTTTGACGGCGGCGGCTGGAAGGACGTGTACAAGGTCAACTCGCCGGAGGAATTCTTCCGGGCCTATGACCAGACCCGCGACCTGTGCATGACGCTGCAGCGCGGCATCAAATTCAAGGAATACTTCCGCTGCTACGTGGTTGGCCAGGAGAAGGTGCACATCATGCACTACGATCCCTCTGCCCCGCACCACGAGCGCTACGTGAAGGACCCTCCGCCCACTGATGCCAAGCTGCTGGAGCGGGTGGAGCGCGATTCCCTGACCCTGTGCCGCGCACTGGGTTACGACCTCAACACCGTTGAGTTCGCCTGTGAAGACGGCATTCCGTATGCCATCGACTTCATGAATCCGGCCCCGGACGCTGATGTAAACTCGGTCGGACAGGGTAATTTCGACTGGATTGTGGATGCCGTGGCGGAGCTGGCGGTGCGCAAAGCTAAGCAGCATACCGGCCTCTCTCCGGAGTATCGCTGGAGCGCGTTTCTGAGCGGCTACTATGATGAAGCGGCTGCCAAGGCCAGAGAGACCGCGCCGAAAAAAGTTGCGGCTCCGAAGAAGGTAGCGGCACGAGCGACAAAGGGATAAGTGGATGGAGCGGCCAAGCCTCAGCATCGGGATTGAAGAGGAATACCAGACGATCGATCCGGAGACGCGGGATCTCCGCTCGCACATCGCCTCGGAGATCCTCCCCAAAGCCAAGCGGGCCCTTCACGAGGCGGTCAAGCCTGAGATGCACCAGGCGGTCATCGAGGTTGGAACGAAGGTCTGCCGCGACATCAAGGAAGCACGGGCCGATATCCTGGGACTGCGGCGGCAGATGCTGACGCTGGCCAGCGAGAATGGCTTGTTGCTCGCGGCCGCCAGCACGCATCCCTTCGCCGATTGGAAGCTGCAGGAGATTTATCCCGACGAGCGCTACCGGCGGGTACTGGAAGAAATGCAGATGATCGCGCGCGCCAATCTCGTCTTCGGGCTGCATGTACACGTCGGCATCGAGGACCGCAACACCTCCATCCACATCATGAACTCGATGCGGTATTTTCTGCCGCACATCCTCGCGCTATCGGCGAATTCGCCCTTCTGGATGGGCATTCCGACCGGATTCAAGTCGTACCGCTCCAAGGTTTTCGAGCGCTTTCCGCGCACTGGCATTCCCGATGTTTTTGCCAACTGGGCCGATTACGAAACTTTCGTCAATTTGCTGGTCAAAACCGGGTGCATCGACAACGGCAAGAAAATCTGGTGGGACATCCGCCCGCATCCGTACTTCCATACGCTGGAGGTGCGGGTGTGCGACATCCCCATGCGGCTGGACGAGACCATGGCCCTGGCCGCGTTGATCCAGGCGACCGTCGCCATGCTGTACAAGTTGCATGCCTCCAATAAGAGCTACCGGATTTATGGCCGCGCGCTCATCATGGAGAACAAGTTCCGTGCCGCGCGTTACGGGCTCGACGGCATGTTGATTGACTTCGGCAAAGAGGAAGAAGTGCCGATGCGCCATCTGGTCCGGGAGTACCTCGAGATGATCGACGACGTGGTGGACGAGCTTGGCTCACGCGAGGAGATCAATTACATACACCAGATGCTCGAAATGGGCACCGGCGCCGACCGACAGTTGAAGGTGTACGAAGAAACCGGCGATCTGAAGAAAGTTGTGGATTATATGGTCGCCGAGACGCGAGTCGGGGTCTTCGAACCCGCTCCCGCGCACAGCTAGAAGGAAGCTGGCTTTGAAAGCCCACGGCTTGGGCCGTGTCGTTAGCGGACGTAAAGAATCTAGAAAGGACCGTTCTTGATCCAGCCTGTTCTCACCGATCTCACCAAGACCACATTCGATCCCGAACTTTCTCCCGGCGCCCGGAACGCGGTGAGTACTTGTCTGCGCATCCAACCGTCGGAGAAAGTAACGCTCATCACCGACAACGCCTGCCGCGACATAGCGGCGAGCATTGCCTACGAACTCGTGAAAGTGGGATCGCCGTTCAAGGCGTTCCTCTTGGAAGACCTGGCGCCGCGGCCGCTGACCAGCTTGCCCTCCGAAATTGCGGACGACATGGAAACCAGCCAGGTCAGCATCTTCGCGGTGCGGGTCCAGCCGAACGAATTGAAGTCGCGCATGGAGATGACCGACATCGTGAATCGTCGCAGGATGCGGCATGCACATATGGTCAACATCAATCACCAGATCATGCTGGAGGGCATGCGCGCCGACTTCAATCGCGTCGACGAGTTGAGTAAGAAAGTAATCGAGATTGTGGGCACCGCCACGGAGATCACAGCCAAGAACCCTGCGGGCAGCGACCTCACGGCCCGGCTAAATCCGAACTATCGCTGGGTCAAAACCAGCGGCATCATCAGCCCGGACAAATGGGGCAACCTGCCGGGTGGCGAGGTGTTTACCACGCCTGGCGAAGTGAACGGAACCTACGTTGTGGACGGCGTGGTGGGCGACTATCTTTGCGAGAAGTACCCAAACCTGGCGCGCCAGCCGTTGACGATTCACATCGCGAACAACCGCATCACCGAGGTCTCGAGTGATGACAAGGTGCTGGAGGACGATTTCTGGTCGTACACGCACACCGATGAGAACAGCCATCTGGTGGGCGAGTTTGCCATCGGCACCAACATCGAACTGCAGCAAGTAATCGGGCATATCCTGCAGGACGAAAAGTTTCCCGGCGTGCATATCGCATTTGGCAATCCCTACGGCGCGCACACCGGCGCAGACTGGTATTCCAGCACGCACATTGACGTGGTGGGAACGCGCTTTGATATCTGGGTGGATGGGCGGCAGATCATGGAAAAGGGCCGCTTCCTCATCGAGGCCTGAGCATGGTTCCCGCGCTGCGCGAGGAATTCAACCGCCAGTACACGCCGGAAAGGTATCGGCAGTTTCTAGCTGATCTGGACCGGGCTTGCGGTACGCACGTCGGGTTTCGTGTCTCCGAAACGCCGTGCTTCGTTCTCAAGGCTGTCTTCGATCAGATGGACCGGTACGGACGCGAGCTGGTTTCCCAATTAGTGGACAATCCGCAATACCGGCGCGTTTCCGACGTCACGATTCCTTCGCAATATCATGTCCCGAACGAAGCTCCGCTGCCGATGTTCGTGCAGGTGGATTTCGGCCTGGTACGCAATGCGAGCGGTGCTCTGGAACCCAAGCTGGTTGAGTTGCAGGCCTTCCCTTCCCTGTACGGCTACCAGCAGTTGGCGGCGCGTCAATACATCGAGTCCTACGATCTGGCGCGGGAGTTGGGTACCTATCTGTCTGGGTATGACCGCGACTCGTATTGGAAACTGATGCACGAGCTGATTGTCGCTGGGCATGATCCGGAGAACGTCATCCTGATGGAGATCGACCCCGAGCACCAGAAAACCCTGCCGGACTTTCTGGTAACGCAGCGTGAGCTGGGCATCGCGGTCGTAGACATTCTTTCGCTCAAGAAGCGCGGCGTTAGGCTCTACTACTCGAAAGACGGGCGCGAGATCGAGGTGCGCCGGATTTACAACCGCTGCATTGTGGATGAACTCAAACGCAAAGGCGTAACCCTGCCGTTCGACTTCAGGGATGAGCTGGACGTCGAATGGGCCGGGCATCCCAACTGGTACTTCCGCATCAGCAAGTTCTCCATCCCGCATCTCAAGCATCCGTGCGTGCCCAAGACGTGGTTTCTCGACGAGGTACGCGAGCTTCCGGAAGACAACCAGAACTTCCTGCTCAAACCCCTGTACTCATTCGCCGGAATCGGTATCAAGTTCGCACCCACTCAGGCCGACATTGATGCCATCCCACCCGACCAGCGCCACAATTACATTCTTCAGGAACGCGTGTATTTCGAGCCAGTCATCCAAACCCCACATGGCGCGACCCAGATGGAGATTCGCATGATGTACGTCTGGCCCGAGAAGGGCAAGCTCACCTGCGTTCTTCCCCTGGTGCGCATGGGCCGCGGCATGATGATGGGCGTGGACCACAACCGCAATCTGGAATGGGTAGGCGGCTCTTCGGCTTTGAGTGTTTAACTATCCTCCTGCCAGCCACCTCCCATTGGTTCACTCCTGCGTGTGATAACCTCTCTCGAACAGGCTCATCTGAACCGCGGGCGGACTTCTCCAAAGGGGCATAGCACATGGCGACCGAACCTTTGAACACAACCTGCTGTGTTGTCGGGGGCGGACCCGCGGGTGTGATGCTGGGGTATTTGCTAGCCCGGGCGGGAGTAGATGTCACCGTCCTGGAAAAGCACCGAGACTTCAACCGCGATTTTCGGGGCGATACGGTGCATCCTTCGACATTGGAGGTGATGCACGAACTCGGACTCCTAGAAGACTTCTTGAAGCTCCCGCATCAGGAGTTGACCCACGTCGGCGGCGTCTTCGGAGATTTTGCCTTCCGCACGGCTGACTTCCGTCGTCTGCCAACGCACTGCAAGTTCGTCGCGCTCATGCCGCAGTGGGACTTTCTCAATTTTCTATCGAGTGAGGGAAAGCGGTTCTCCACCTTCCGCATGCTAATGCAGCACGATTGCGTTGACCTGATTCAAGACGAACACAAAATCTACGGAGTGGAAGTGCACACGCCCGACGGTCCCATGCAGATCCGGGCCCACTTGGTTATTGGTTGCGACGGGCGCCACTCCACGACGCGCAAGGCAGCCGGGCTCGAGGTCATCGAGTACGGTGTGCCGATAGACGTCCTGTGGTTCCGCATTAGCCGCCGGGCCAATGATCCGGAAGTACTGTTGGGCAACTTCAATTACGGCCGGGCCCTGGTCCTGATCAATCGTGGCGATTATTTCCAGACGGGATTGCTGATTCGCAAAGGCTCGTTCGCTGAGATACAGAACGACGGCATGGAATGCTTCCGGCAAACGATTCGCAAAATCGCCCCCTATATCGGCGACACCGTTGACGAGCTGCAGGACTGGTCGCAGATCAACCTCCTGACCGTGCAAGTCAACCGCTTGCAGCAGTGGTATAAGCCGGGATTGTTGTGCATCGGCGATGCCGCGCACGCCATGTCCCCGGTGGGAGGGGTCGGCATCAACCTGGCAATCCAGGACGCGGTTGCGACCGCCAACCTGCTGGCCGATCCGTTGCGCGAAGGGCGAGTTACGGAGTGGTGGTTGTCACAAGTGCAGCAGCGGCGGGAATTCCCAACCCGCGTCACACAATGCGTACAGGTCTTCGCGCACGGCAGGATGCAAAAGATATTTGAGAACCCCGGTCCGGCAAAAGCGCCCTGGCAACTGAAGGTCGTGTTCAGCATGCCGGGAATCCAGCATGTGCTGGCGCGGGCCGTAGGCATGGGCGTCCAGCCGGAGCACATCAAAGGGGCGCAGCCGCCATCAGTGCCCCGGATGAAACGCATCGCCATTGGAGTTGGGGTAGCGATGGGCGTGGCCGCGCTTGCGGTGGGGCTACTGAGGAGACGGTGGGGCCAGGCAACGGCGTAGAAAGCTATGGTCAGTTCAGCAAATGCAATTCTTGTCATCCCGAGCGGGTCTTAGCCCGCGCGGGATGGCTTACGAGTCTCTTAGCGACTATAGACGGCCCCTAAAAGCCTGCCTGAGCCAAAGGGGGTGCGCGCTCCACCGGCGGTACAGCAGTTACCAGGAAGGCTCTTCCATCAAACTGCCGCTGCGGCATCCTGCGCACGTTCCGTCTCATCCGCCGAAGCGCTGGGCTTTTTCCCCATTACCTCCGCCTCGGCCTGGAGCCAATCATCCATGTCATGTCCGTGCCGGCAGCCACGCTGTTCGAACAACTGGTAGGCACGTATCCGGATGATTTCTTCGGTTAGCTCCTGCGATCCCTGATCCGGGTCTGAGAGAGTCTTGGTTTTTCTTGGCATGGCTTGCCTCCTGGGGTTCATCGTGCCGAGTATTGCGAAAAGGTGGATCAACTGGTGACTAGGCAACGAAAGCAAGCGAAGGGCGCGTGGAACTAATGTGGTTCCATCGCAGCATCGGTTACTAGGACGAACATCACACACCGATGTTCATACAAATATTGTACTCGGAATTCGAGGCCCGACGCCCGCAATGCCCGTCCTCAGTTTTCAGCTACTGAATCGCTGTGCCGGATCGGGCACCGCCGCGTCCTCATGGGGCCACCGGCTGAATCGCCTTAGTGAGCCGACACCGTGACGTCGGCTTTTTCCTGCGCGTTCTCCGGCGCGGGGCCCTTCAGATAGGCGTCAATCGCCTTCGCGGCCTTTCGTCCGGCGCCCATAGCGAGAATCACAGTCGCCCCGCCGGTCACGATGTCGCCACCGGCAAACACACCCGGCTTGGAGGTCGCCAGCGTGTCGTCCTTGGCTGCGATGTAACCGCGCTTGGTCACGGCCAGCCCGGGCGTCGTTGCCTGAATCAGCGGGTTGGCTGAAGTGCCGGCGGCGATAATCGCCACCTGGCACGGCACAACAAACTCAGAGCCCGGAATCGGCACCGGGCTGCGGCGGCCGGACTCATCCGGCTCACCTAGTTGTTGACGGATGCACTTCACCTCCGTCAGATTGCCTTTCTCGTCGCCGAAGAATTCGACCGGGTTCACCAGCATCTCAAAGTGGACACCCTCATCTTTGGCGTGGTGTACCTCTTCCACACGGGCGGGCATCTCTTTCTCGGTGCGACGGTAGTAGATGCTGGCGCTCTTGGCGCCCAGGCGCAGTGCGCTGCGCACCGCATCCATCGCGGTGTTGCCGCCGCCAACGACAATGACGTCGCGGTCCTTGCAGGGATAGAGTGGCTCATCGTATTCGGGGAAGCGGTATGCGCGCATCAGGTTCACGCGGGTGAGGAATTCGTTGGCGGAGTAAACGCCGTTGAAGTGCTCGCCGGGAATGTTGAGGAAGCGCGGCAAGCCGGCACCAGTAGCGATGAAGATGGCATCAAAGCCCTCGTCGTTCATCAGTTCGTCGATAGTGACGGTCTTGCCGACGACAACGTTGGTCTCGAACACCACGCCGCGGCGGCGCAGCACGTTAATCTCGTGGTGGACAATCTCCTTGGGCAGGCGGAATTCGGGGATGCCGTACACCAGCACCCCACCGAGTTCGTGCAGGGCTTCGAAGACGTGGACTTGGTGTCCCATCTGAATGAGATCGCCGGCACAGGCCAGACTGGCCGGACCGCTCCCGATCAGGCCAACCTTCTTGCCCGTTGGCGGCGCTGACGCGGGCGACCCGAATTGCCCGGTCTGCCGCTCCCAGTCGGCCACAAACCGCTCCAGATAGGCGATTCCGACCGGCTCGCCTTTCTTGCCCAGCACGCATCCGGATTCACACTGATCTTCCACCGGGCACACCCGGCCGGTAATCGCCGGCAGGGCGTTGTCTTCCCGCACCTTCGACGCTGCCCCGAGGTAGTCACCTGCGAGAATGAGATCGATTACGGCTCGCACATTCACCGACACCGGACACATATCGATGCAGCCCGGCTTCGGACACTCGATGCAACGCAGCGACTCCTGCCGCGCCTGCTCCGGCGGAAATCCGAGGTTCACTTCGCAGAAGTTATGCGCACGCACCTGCGGGTCCTGCTCGGGAACTCGCTGTCGCGGCAGCTTGATGCGTTCCTTGTTGGGCAGGGGATTGTGACTAGCGATCTTCTCAGCCACGGCTCACCTCCGCCATTGCCGCCTCCAGTGCGCAGGTGTGCTGCGCGTTGCTCTCGCGAAGCTTCTTCAGCTCGGCTTCCGGATCGGCCTGCAACAGCTCGATGCTCAGCCGCTCCTGCTCGCGGTACATGTTGTTGCGTTGCATGAGGACCTCGAAGTTGACCCGCGCGGCATCGAACTCGGGGCCGTCCACACAGGCGAATTGACTCTTGTCGTTCACCAGCACGCGGCAGCCACCGCACATGCCGGTGCCGTCCACCATGATCGAGTTCAGGCTGACGATGGTCTTGATCCCCAATGGCGCGGTCAGATTGGCGACAGCGCGCATCATGGGTACAGGCCCGACAGCCAGTACGTAATCCACCTTGCCCGACTCGAGGACCTTCTTCAGCCGCTCCGTAACCAGTCCCTTTTCGCCATACGTCCCGTCGTCGGTCAGTATGTAGGTTTCGTCACTGACCGCGCGCACCTCATCTTCGAGCACCAGCAGGTCCTTGCTGCGCGCGCCCACGATGGAGATGACTCTGTTCCCGGCATGCTTCAGTTCACGTGCGGTGGGATACGCCATCGCCGTGCCGACGCTGCCGCTCACCACGACGGTTGTGCCGAATTGTTCAATCTCTGAGGGCTTGCCGAGAGGGCCTACAACGTCGAGGATGGAGTCCCCTGCCTCCAGCAGATTCATCAGCATGGTAGTCTTGCCGATGGCCTGTACGCAGATGGTAATGGTGCCGGCCTTAGGATCGGCATCCGCGATGGTCAG
>Ga0335082_10000555_pt1 | contig 38898 bp, 43 predicted proteins | sample Lox_Sample_41_FD_206718 | JGI IMG/M metagenome (GOLD analysis project Ga0335082, IMG submission 206718) | Soil microbial communities from Loxahatchee National Wildlife Refuge, Florida, United States - Lox_Sample_4.1 | ecosystem: Environmental > Terrestrial > Soil > Wetlands | place: USA...
TCTACGACCTCATCGGCACAAACGACATGACGACCGATGACACCTACTATGAGCGCGGGATCAATCTGCGTCACGGTTACCTGACGGAATATTACGTGGACGATGCCGAATTCATCGTCAAAGTTCCGAAGGGGCTCAAGCACGTCGGCGTCCTGCTGGAGCCTACGACTGTGGTGGAGAAAGGCATCCATCAGGCTTATGAGATCCAGCGCCGGCTCAAAGTGTGGCGGCCGCGCAAAGCTGCGGTTATGGGAGCCGGAACCATTGGACTGCTCGCTACTCTCGTCCTTCGTTTGAAGGGGCTGGATGTAACCACCTTCGGCCGTACCCCAAAGCCTTATCTGAACTCAAATCTGATCGAAGAGCTTGGGGCAAGGTATGTCTCGACCAGAGACACGTCGATTGTCGAAGCCGCTAAAGAATTCGGGCCCTTCGACCTTATTTTAGAAGGAACCGGGAACTCCAGCGTGGTCTTCGACAGTATGCAGGCGCTGGGCAAGAACGGCGTGCTGGTGCTCGCCAGCGTTACCGGCGGAGACAAGATGATCGAAATTCCGGCAGACCGGATCAACCTCGAATTCGTCCTCGGCAACAAGGTCATGGTGGGAACGGTGAATGCCAATCGCGAATACTTTGAAATGGGTGTCGGCGATATGGCCCAGGCAGAAGCGGAGTATCCGGGGTGGCTGAGTAAGCTGTTGACCGACCCCGTAAAGGGCCTGGAGAACTATACCGAACTGTTCAAGAAGCTTACCTCTCCGAATGGCGCCATCAAGGTATTCTGCGAGGTAGCGTAATTCTGGACCACCAGAAGAAAGAGGCGCTCGCACACTCCATTCCGAGCAGAGATTGTGTCACTTTCCGGGTGTGGACGCGTCTTACGTGTGGAAGACATCGTTGGCGGTGAATCATGATCCAATTCAAAAAGGAAACGTGCGGTGACTTGGACGCAGCCCTCGGTAAAGAATGGCTGGAGACTAATGGTATCGGCGGTTTTGCGTCTTCTACGATTATTGGTTTGAATACCCGCCGCTACCACGGCCTTTTGACTGCCGCGACCAAACCGCCCGTCGGCCGTTACGTTCTGCTGTCGAAGTTGGAAGAGACGCTCTTCATCGACGGGCAGGCTTTCGATCTTTCTGCGAATCGGTACCCGGGCGTGGTTCACCCCCAGGGCTTCCGCTATCTTAAGCAGTTCCGCCTCGACCCGTTTCCAGTCTTCACCTATGAAGTCGAAGGCATTGAGATCGAAAAATCGGCATTCATGGTGCAAGGCGAGAACAGCACGGTCATTCACTACGAACTTAAGAAAAATAATCATCCAGAGTCGCCGAAGAATTTGCAGCTGGAGGTCCGGCCGTTGATCGCGTTTCGCGACTACCACAGCACAACTCATGAAAACGGGTCGATCAATGGAACCGTGAACGAACGGCCAGGATTGGCTGGCGTTTCTCCTTACCAAGGTCTGCCTACATTGTGGCTGGCGCACAACGCTACGGAACTAAAAAAGACCGGCGAATGGTACCGCAATTTTGAATACGACGCCGAGCGCGAGCGGGGGCTCGATTTCGTGGAGGATTTGTTTAACCCGCTGGTGCTCCGCTTTGATCTCGGGAAGGTGCGCCAGGCCGCGGTTGTGGCTTCCACGGAAGAACGAGAAGTTGCCAAAGTAGTTGAATACCGGCAAGTCGAGATTACCCGACGGCGCAAAGCAAGAATGGCTTCGCCGGTCGAGGACGACTTTGCACAAACCCTGGCTGCGGCTGCCGACCAATACATCGTCTCTCGCGGAAGCGAGAAGACAATCATCGCCGGCTATCACTGGTTCAGCGACTGGGGCCGGGACACGATGATCGCCCTGCCCGGCCTGACCCTGCCCACCGGGAACTATGACGTGGCCAAAAGTATCCTACGTACCTTCGCCAGGCACGTGGATCAAGGCATGCTGCCCAACCGCTTTCCTGACGCCGGCGAGACTCCGGAATACAACACCGTGGACGCGACGTTATGGTTCTTTGAAACGGCGCGTGCCTACCTCGCCCATACGAAAGATTTGGAGTTTGTGCGGACCGCACTGTACCCGGTCTTCACGGAGATCATTCATTGGCATATCAAGGGCACGCGGTACGGCATCAAAGTCGATGCCAGCGGCCTTCTTTCCTCGGGTGAGCAGGGAGTGCAGCTTACCTGGATGGACGCCAAGGTCGGCGACTGGGTGGTGACGCCTCGCCGCGGCAAACCGGTCGAGATTCAAGCCCTCTGGTACAACGCGCTTTGCATCATGGAGGACCTGGCGCGGCAATTGGGCGATGAGCCGGCGCAAAAGCGTTATCGCAGTATGGCGTCGGTGGCCAGTTGGAGTTTCAACCGGCTCTTCTGGAACGAGAATGCGGGCTGCTTGTATGACGTAACCAACGGGGCGCCGCCCGATCCGTCCGTTCGCCCCAACCAGATTTTCGCCGTCAGCCTGCCACACACCATGTTGTCGCCGGAACGCGCCAAATGCGTAGTGGAAAAAGTGCGGGAACATCTGCTGACGCCCTACGGTCTCCGCAGCCTCGCCCCCAGCGATCCCCAATACCGCGGGCGATATACGGGTGGGCCTGTCGAACGCGATGGCGCTTACCACCAGGGAACGGTCTGGCCATGGTTGATGGGGGCTTTCATCACGGCCTACATCAAGGTAAATGACGGCAGCGATGCCGCCAGGCGCCAGGCTGAACAATGGCTAGCTGCATTGCGAGCGCACCTGAATGACGGCGGTTTAGGCCACATTTCGGAGATCCTCGATGGCGACACGCCGCAGCGGCCTTGCGGGTGCATCGCGCAGGCATGGAGCGTGGCGGAGGTACTGCGAGCATATGTTGAAGACGTGAAGGGAATTCGGCCGGAGTTGCGACAAAACCCTACCAGCCGTGGGCTTGGCTTAACCGCGACGCGGGAGATCTCGGCCGCAGCAATCTAGCTTCTCTGTTCGAATCTGCGCCGAGCCTTTCCTGAACATTATGTCCGCTCCACGCATCTAACCATTTAGGTGGTTAAGTCTTCAAAAGGTGTTTGGCGATTCCTGTTTCGCGGGCCTGTGTACGTTTATCGATGGCACCTCGGCTGGCTGTTTGGAAGGCGCTGCTTGCTATTGACTCATACGGGTCGGAAAACTGGGAAACGCAGGGAAACTGTCCTGGAAGTCGTCGAATATCGAGAGGAGGGCCCCGAAGCAATCGTGGTAAATGGTTTCGGCCCCAATTCCGATTGGGTTCTCAACATTCAGGCGACGGATAATGAAGAAGTGACCATTGCATCCCAACATTTCCGTGCAGCCCATCGCTTCCTTAGCGAAGACGAGGCGGTCAAGGTAATGCAGGATTATGAGCACCGAAACCGCTTCATTGCTCCTGTCGTTCGCCGGGGCCTAAGTTGGTTGTTGGGTTGGCCATATCATAGTTATGACGCCGAACGACGGCGATTAGTAGAGCAACTGCCGCTGATTGCATTTCGCGCTGTCGAGCCCCCAAGCTGTTAAGCGACGACTTGGGCGCCGGGAACAGTTCTTTTCATCCGTGGCAGTATCCGATCGTGGACCTATGTCACAGGGTCTTGCGGAAATGCACACAGCGGTCGACGACCTCGTAGCCCAACGCCTGATGCACACGTTGCGACACTTCATTGTCAATCCAGGTATCGGAGGCCATCTCGACACATCCATGACTGCGGGCCCAGTCTTCGGCGGCTGCTAAAAGCTTTTTCCCAATCCCTCGGTGTCGGAACTCTTCTGATACGTACCAACCCTCGAGATAGCCCGCAGGTCGCATGGGATTGCAGCCATCGGCGTGGGAGCGCAAGTCCACTTCAAGAAAGCCGACTAACGACCCATCTTTAGTCTCTGCGACGAGTATGACCAAGGGCAGGGTTACGGGAGGCTTCCCTGCGAGGATCTCGTCGACTTCCCGCGCATGCTCCTCCGCGGAAGAATTTGGCCACAGCGCCTCGCGCATGCGCGCCAAGGCGTGCCGATCTGAGGACTGAGCGAGTCTGATGCAAATCTCTGATACAGCGTCCATTCGGGTTTGATGCCCAGGCAGCGGTCCGCGCACAAGAGCCTCATTGCGGATATTGCCGAGCCAGCGAGCGATAATCGACGATCATTCTCAACAGTCCCAAGACCGAACTCGGGCGCACACCCCGCTTCCGGTTCTCATGCCCGATCTCAAACGCTGTTCGCCATTGTTTAAAGAGAACGCGGTAGGCGTCGGGCAAGCTGAGCATCGGATCATAGATGTGGGTTGCCTCCGAGGTCACACCGTTCAATTCGAGAACCTTCAGGTTCTTGCCCGCCATGAAATCGGTGGCGCTGGGAACGCGAATATCGAACCGTCCGAAGAAGAAGCCGTCAAAGCCCCTCGCAATTCGGTCGACAACTTCTTCCAGAGCAGGTGTTTTTGTATAGCTTCCGTCCAGGAATATAGCTCCCCGGCAATGCGTCCCGATTTCGACCAATTGGACAGACTCTCCCCGAGCCGGAATTTCTTGGGCCCGCTGCCGGTTCTTACGCAGGTAGAAGTCGGCCATACAAACGGCGCGATCGTCGGCCAGAATCAACTCTTCGAGGGTACTGCGGCCGTCTCCAACCACTACCGGCATTCGCTTTTCCGTGATGGAAAATATCCGTCCCTGTTGTTCTCCCGGATAGCGAACGTAAAAGGCACCAAACTCCTGGCCCGAGATGTATTCCTGCAGGATGACGGGAGAGGATGCTTGGCCAAGGTAGTTCCGTAGTTGCTGAGACGAACGAATGACAGCGACGCCGGAGCCGCGCTGACCGGCATCAGGCTTTAGAACGACAGGAAAGTTAAGATTGTGCTCTCGCATGAAACCTTCGGCTTGCTCCAGGCGGGAGTCCAGGCTTCCTTCCCGCAGCAGGGCGGAACACGGTAGAAACGGTCCAGCATCCTTCAGGTTTTCGAGAATCTCGTATTTGGATTCGCCGACAAATCCGGCGGCCGGAATTCCTGGGTTCGACGCCGTAAACAGAGTCAGGGATCGAAAACGTAATCCAAGATAGGCGACATGCGCAATCACCGGGGGGTAAAACACCCACGCAGGCCAGAACTCCCAGCGAAGCAGCCGCTTCAACAGGCCCGCGAAACGTCGCAGTGTGCGGTTGACGTGCCTGCGTGCCGCAAACGGCGCCGTCCGGGTAAGGGTACCGGACTCCATTTCGAATGACATAAGACCTTTGTCCAAGCACTTGCCCTCCAGGCTCAGGAAACGCTGCGCTCTAAATCCAAACTGTAGTTCGTGCCATGCCCAATCGCACCCTCTGCAACGGTTTCGCACGGACTGCCGAGGAAGTGTTCCATTCTCAGCTTCTCCGGCGTACATTCGATTTCGGTATAGCTCAAAGTCTTAACCTCGGTGCGATGAACGCAGAGGCTGAACGGTCCGGGCGCATCGCCGTGCGAAGCGTGCAACCTGCGGAGCCAGGCCGATGAGGCGGCGTCCGATTGCTTCCAGGCATCCCGGCACGCGTTCCCACGCATACCCTCCGCCTGCAGATCTGAAAGGCTGGACGAAAACCAGTGGCGCGCTTGCCAGCCGTGCAGGGTGAAATCCAGCTTCGACAGGTCCCATCGCCATTCGCCAATCCTGCTCTCCGCAGGAAATATGCCGACGAGACGGAATGGCAACATCCCTTCGCAGTTCAATGTGGCCAGTGTCTGCTGTGACTCCTGCAGAGTGCGGGAGCGAATGAGAGCTGGAACCAATCCGCCTCGGCTATGAGTTTTGACCGGCTGAACCTCCTGGGGAATGACGTCACTCCAGTTCAGCACAGCAAAAGCGGCGCCATGCTCATTGCCTCCAATCCAGGTGCCACCCTCGCCATCGCTCGGATAGATTGCCTGGAAACCGCAGGATTCATGGAATTCGGGGGGCAGACCGGCGCCTCGTGCAATTCTTTCGTCGCGATTCATTCCCAGCAGATAGCCATTCTCGCGCGTGATGATGCTCAAAGTGCACATGTTTTCAGCATACTTCTTTGCCCTGCCCCTTCCGTCGTTTCGCCACGTGTGGCAGTAAGGCCCAGAGATTTGCCCAGTACCCATGGCATACCCAGCACGATCCCGATCAACAGCCAACGCAGCCAGCTTCCTGAACCAGACGGCAGGCCTGGCGTAAACCGCCAAATCCCGAAGATCATCGATACCCAAATGGCCGCGCAGATGCCGGTGATCCGAATAAATTTCCGTAGCGGGTGCTGCAATGCCCCGGCAGCCAGGTATAGTGGCAGCCGGCTTCCGGGAATGGCGCGACTCATGACCAGGGCCAGCGATCCATGTCTAGCAAACCAAGCCTTTGCTTTCTCCAGAGACTCCGCCTTCAAGAACTGCTGGAACCTACTGCACCTCGCGGTATACCTCCGAAAGCTCGAGCCCATGGCATAAAGGCCGATGTCGCCTATCCAAATTCCGAGAATGGAGGCCATGGCACCTAGTACAGGATCTAAGCGGCCTGCGGCAGAGAGCGTTGCAGCCAGCAAAGTAGCCCCGTCTTCATAAACAAATGTTCCGACAAAAATTGAGACGGCAAGGGCCCACTGATTTTCGGGAAGTGCCGGCCCCAGGGACATAGCTACGTCCTTCCCGCCGTTTCTAGATGTTTCAGAGTTGAGGGGGCCACTCCAAACTCGTACGGCAACTCGACGTGCGCTTCTGCGCAGAGCAGCTTGAGAATTGCATAGTGGTGAATCGCGTGACCAACGCAGAACATGGCCTCCCGCGCCACATTGGAAGCTACAGCCTGTTGCTCCCTGTCGCCGTAGTCCACCTGGTAGGTCACAAGGCATGGGTTCCGCAGATCACCTTCTGAGAGATCACGGAATTCGCTCATCAGCACTTCGGTCGCAATCCGTGCCCGCAGGACCGATTGCTCAAGCTGGGGATCGCGTCGGCGCTGATCGTAATTCACTTCACCGCACCGGATACCCTCGAGCAGGCATTGGAAATGGTCCAGGACGTGGCGGTAGTGTGCTCCAAGCGAGCCTCCGAACACTCCTCCGAGCGTCCGCGCATAGGTCTCGTCACCCAGGCGCTCCAGAAAGAGAAGTCCCTGCTCGAGCACATCCTGCACCGAACTGATCAATGAAGTTGCCATTTAGAACCTGTTACCGAGCAGCGGAAGCTGCGTGCGATGGAGGAACAAAGCAATCGCGCTGGTCGCAAAGACCGTCAGGGCAAGGAAAAACAAGAGCCCCTTGTCTCCCTGCACCTCAATGCCGAGAATCGTCAGGTGACTGACGATGGCGCCGGCCATGACTCCAAGGGCCAGCAAAGCCCCAACCCAGACAAACCGCGGTGTCAGCAGCAGAACGGCGGCGATCAATTCCACTACTCCCGACCCGATGCGGCCCCACGGCTCGGCGCCAACCTTGGTAAAGATGTAGACCGACTCAGGTGCGGCCGTAAATTTGAAGAAGAGCGTCTGCAGCAGGATGATCGCTGCCGCGATCCTGCAGATCCAGCTAAGGACCAGTGCCGGCGTCGCCATCCGACTGTTTACCGCCGAAATCGCTTGGGCAGTCATGCTGTCCCCTCTCACTTTCCGTATTTTTCGACCAGCCCAGGCCAGTTCTGGTCCGCTTTCTTCAGATTGCCCTGCTGGTCCTGGTTGAACTTGCCTTTAATGTCGAGGTCATACTGCATCAGTAATCGCCCGTTGACGATCTGCCACGCTTCGATCTTGACAGGGGCCTTGTTTCCGCGGCTCGCGCCGTATGCGCAGTACCCGCCAAACTGCGGCTCGTACTTAGCCGGTTCCTGGTCAAACGCGCCTTTGTGCTCTGAGGATGCGAAGTAGTATTTCGCGCCGTGATATTCGGACTGCAATTTAGGATTGCCTTCTACCGGTCGATTGTCAGTAAAGAATGCGACCGGGTCATAACCTTGAATCGCCACCCCGTTCCCATCGAGGTTGAGCAGGTCCTTGGCGGTGGCAATGGTAGACAGAGTAGTCATAAACAGCAGGGCAACTAACAGCGTTTTCATGTACAGATGGCCTCGCTTGAATTGAACTTCCTTCCCACGTAAGACTCGGGCAGCTTCCCGAAGTGACAGGCAAGCCCAAAATTTACAACCCGCTGACACTGTCACCTTTCCAGTGCTGGCGAATCAGACGAGCGAGCGGGCTGGCTGGGGCTCTCTTCCCCCGTCTGGCACAGAGCGCAGGAGGCGAAGTGGGCGGGGTTTGCGCAGGAACTTCATTCGAATCACCTCTGGCGCAGCCGGCGCGCCGGCCGACGGGCCGTGCGTGGACGGTCAATTCCCGGCAGGGCCCGTATGGTGTGCGCTTAGCGGCGAGCAAAGCTGAGCTTCTGGCAGTCCTTCGCCTGCGTTTCCTGGTCTTTAACCTCGAACTGGGCGAGGGCCTGGAGGCAGCCTACGCCACTGGCTACGACACCGATCCCTTCGATCGCGTCTGCGACCACCTCATCGTGGAACACACTGGTTCCGGCGCAATCGTCGGGACTTACCGGCTGCAGACAGACGTCAGGGCTGCAGACAATATCGGCTTCTATAGCGAACGCGAGTTCGATTTCACACCCTACAAGAAACTCCATGGCTCCGTGATTGAGCTCGGCCGGGCCTGCGTACACCGCGACCACCGTTCGTCGGATGTGCTCTATCTCTTATGGAAGGGTATCGCCCAATACGCCATGCATCACGGCGCGCGGTATCTCATCGGGTGCTCTTCGCTTACTTCGCAGGACCCTGGGCACGGAAGCGCCGTTTATCGGGTGTTGCAGCCATACCTGGTCGAACCACAGCTGCGCACTATCCCCCACGCGGACTTTGCAATGCCCCTCGTGTCAGAGCGGAAGACAAGCGATAAGGTCCCCAAGCTGCTTCGCACATACTTGTCTGTCGGAGCCAAAATCTGCGGTCCTCCTGCCATCGATCAGGAATTCAAGACCATTGACTTCTTGACCCTGATGGATCTGCACGCCCTACCTGCGCGCGTTCAGGCTCGCTTTTTGGGCCGATAGCTGATTATCCGTAGTATGACGGAGCCCTCCCGCGTCAATCTGCAATAGCAGGCTGTCACCTCTCTGCAACAGCTCGCCGCGAATAGTGATTCGCTCGGCCACGAATTCGCGTAACTCATCCCGGCCGATAGCTTTTCTATCCGCATCGACCAGCAGGAACTGATTCTTTCCATCCGACGTGACCAAGATCGGCGGAATGCCTCCGCTGATGCAGCGTGCCGCACAGTCGCTATGGACCTTGCCCTGCCCTGGATTCATCACCCCCAGGTAGCATTTGCTGTCCACGATCTCCCCTGTAACTGTGACCTCACCCAGGTCGACCGTGGCAACCTGGCTTGCGGGAGACATACTTTGGACAGAGATTGACCCCGGCTCGATCTCGATCATGGTTTGGTGATCACGATAGATCAGCTGGCCCTGCAAGCGGACCGCTCTGCCATCGAATCCGGCGATGAGGTCGTCGGCTCCGTGCTTTCCCGGAGAAACCAGTAGATACATCGAGTATTGTTCGTTTTCGCGGATCTTCCCCGGTCGCGCGACCAGTAGTGTGGGGTATGGCCGCACCTCAATAGTTCCTTCGAAGCTTCGTATTTTTCCGTACTCGAATGAAGAATTCGCGAAGGGCATCTGCCCGGCAAGCAGGACAAGGGCCAACACGATTGCGATCACCGCCAAAGACAGAACGACCTTTCGGATGAAGCGAGCCAGTGTCGTGGGTGCTTTCGGCAGGTAGCCAACGTAGAAATCTCTCATCGGGCTTGTCCCTCCGCGGACTCAACCCGGGCCGGTTCAACGTAAGTTCCGGGCGCATTCGGAAGAGGATGTACGAGAACAATGCCTCTAACAACCTTCACACGAAAGGTTGGGACTTTTTCCTTAAAGGGGGCCGGAGCCGCGCCGGACTCCGGCTGATACTGATAACCGTGCCATGGACAGGTAATGCAGCCGTCGAGGATGTGCCCCTCTCCCAGAGGCCCGTTCTGGTGCTGGCAGACATTGGAGACGGCAGAAACCTTCCCGTCATAGCGAAAGATAGCCACGCGCTCGCCGGAGAGCGAAACGATGGTCGCGCATTTCTCCTCGATCCGGTCGACCGGGCAGACTTCGACAAAACCGTCGTCAAGAGCGTTCTGCTTGATACGGTCGACCTGCAACTCACGAAACCCGGCCGTCAGGTGAAGCGAAACTACGGTAGTCACGGACAGAATCAGCGATCCCGCAAGTATCGGGCTGGTTTCCGATTGCAACGCGCCCAACGTAACGTGGGCTACCAATAGCCCGTAGGCCACATACACGAGCATATGCAGGCGCTTCCAGACGGGCGCGGAAAGATTGCGCAGCCAGAAGTCGTGACTGGTCGCCGCCATTACAAAAAGGATGATCAGCGCAAAAAAGCCAAGCGCCTGAAACGGAAATTCGGCAACACATCCGTATCTCGGATTGCTGATGAACAAACTCACAAGCGGGTTCACGTTTCCCAGCGCATGAAACTGAAAGAGCGCGAACCCTCCATGTGCCAGGCCCAGGAGAAAAGTGGTCACACCCAGGTGCCGCCGGTTATAAAGCAGCGGCAGAAAACGCCGGTCCAGCCGCGCCAGGGGTCCAATGCAAAGAACGACGGTCAGCAACAAGAAGGCTGCGGTTCCCAGCGCTCGAATCAGCAGCGTCTCCGCGGTTGCACTCGGATTGCGCCACGCCCCGACTCCGAGGAAAACGCCGATATACAAGGCCAGCAAAGAAAGAAGCGTGATGTCGTAGACCTTCTTCTGCCGGTTCCAGCTGATGGCGCCATATTGGACGCTCATAGCAGCTTCTCCACCTTGGCCGTGTCAAAGACGCTCTGGTGGGGCAAGCTGAACAAGACGATGTAGCCTCCCAAGCTTGCATTCGCCGGCAGAGCTAACAGCTTGTCTGCAACGAAATGGCCGATGAGCTGTGCATCGGCCGGTAGAGAGTCTCCGGATGGCGAGATCGCCGACCAGTACACCAATAGATCTGGCTCGTTCAAGTCCTTAGTCGGGTGAAAGACGACATCAAGGTTTCCGGGATGACTAGAATCAGCGTAAAACGTTGTGTCTATCGCAACCTGCGGCCACAAGGCGCTTGATTTTCTCAGCAGTTGCGCCGAGGCTGGCAGTTGCGCAACCGATGCTGCGAACTGTTGCCGCGAACGCCTGCCTCTGAGTCCCCCCGCCAAAATCACCGGTAGAACGAATGCCAGTGTCACGAACACGCCACGGTGAATGATTCTGAGTGGCTGTATCACGGCACGCTCGCTTGCCGGTGCGGATTCTGTTCCACCGGAGGTTCGGCCACACGGCGCAACCACCGGCTGAGGAACATGGGCCAGAACGCCGCCACACCGGGAACAATCAACGCCCGGAATCCAATTCCGCTACCTTGTGCTTCAGAATCCAAGCGCTGCACTCCAACCGACACGAAGACTAACGCAAAGGCAAAACCGAGAACGGCATAGGCTTCCATGGTGTAGACAAACGCTTTTGCCACAGTCTCAAACATCGCTGCCATAAATGGGGATCACCGCCCCGTTGATATCTTTGCCGGCGTCGCTTGCCAACCACCTCATCAAACTGGCGACGGCGCTAGGTTGCACCCACTTTGAGAAATCCGCGTTCGGCATTGCTTTGCGGTTAGCAGGCGTGTCCATGGTACCCGGGAGGATCACATTGGCCCGCAGGCCCGCGTCTTTGTTTTCCAAGGCCGCAGTCTTAATAAGTGAAACCATCGCCGCCTTCGAGGCGCTATAGGCGCCTACTGCCGCGCCGGGCTCAACCGCGGCGCGGCTTCCGATTGCAATCAGGCGGCCGTGGCCAGTCTGTCGCAGGGCAGGAATCGCGGCCCGTAGGACGTGAAATACGCTATTCAGATTGAGGTCCAACATCCGTTGGAAGGTCGCTTCATCCGTGTCGACGATCGATTGGCCTCCGGCAAAACCACCCACGGTGTGAGCCAGGACGTCGAGTCTCCCAAAACGCGTCACGACCTGCTCCACCAAAGTCCGGGCGCCCGCATAGGTCGAAATCTCCGCAGGTATGGCGGTGAAGTTTGAACTGACGAAATCCGACTGTTTTATCTTGCGGGATGTTCCGACCACGGTTGCGCCGGCGTCGAGGAAGGCCTGTGTCACATAGGTTCCAAGACCGCCATCCGCCCCGGTCACAAGTACAACCTTACTTTTCATTTCGTCTCCTCTGTAACTTCACAAGGGAAAGAGCGCGAGCTGCAAGTTTGCGACCCTCTTCTGATTCGCTTCCAGCGCAAAAGTGACGCCCAATGCAGGACTGCAGGGCGCGAAACTATTCGGTGTGTAGCGAATCCTACCGCACGTGCTAGAACAAGCATCAACCGTTGCCCTGGAGCCATGTTCCCAGTGTCAAAGGCCTTTCCCCAAGGATCTTCTAGCCGAAGCCCATTCTTACCCGTTTTGGCAGGGCCTGGATGGAGCTTGCCCGGGATGCGTTCAACAGAACCTGCTGCAAACACTCCTGGCCAAGGGCGATGCAGCTTTACATGAGTCCATTCAAAAGGTGTGGCCGCTGGATGCCGAAGCTGCTTTCGGAGTGCTACCGACCCGGCTACGCCTTCATGCTGACCCTCGCTTTTCCGGTCGTGGCATAGCAATTGCGCTCATCGACTCCGGCTTTTATCCGCATCCCGACCTGGTAGAACCCCAAAACCGCGTAAAGCTTTGGGCCGACGCCACTCGCGACCCGGTGTCAGTGTTTCGCTTCGGCAAAACTGAGACCCCGAGATGGCCCGACTGGGATGGAGTGCGCGACTGGCAGTGGCACGGCACCATGACGAGCGTCGTGGCCGCCGGCAACGGCTTCTTAAGTCATGGCCTGTATTCGGGCTTGGCCTGTTCTGCTGACTTGGTATTGATTCAGGTGCGGGAATCCAACGGTCACATCTCTAGCGCCAGCATTGAGCGGGCTTTGACCTGGCTCTTGGAGCACGGAGCGGAATTCGGAGTGCGGGTCGTGAGCCTCTCCGTGAGCGGAGATGCAGATTTGCCCCTTGCAGACAATACAGTGGACAAAGCCGTGATGGCCCTGATCGATGCTGGCATAAACGTTGTGGTGGCTGCGGGCAATGATGGTCAGCGGCGTCTCTTACCGCCCGCCACAGCGCCGTTCGCAGTGACGGTCGGTGGAATTGACGACAAGAACGTCTTCTCTCGCGACGAATTGTCCCTCTGGCACAGCAACTACGGCAGCGGGAGCAACGAAGCCCCCAAACCAGAACTCGTTGCACCGAGTATTTGGGTGGCGGGACCTGTGCTGCCCGGCAGTGCGGTGGCGCGCGAGGCGCAAGAGCTGTTCGTCCGACGTGCGAAGAGATATGCCGACGCTGAGGGCCGTATCGCGGACCTGAAACTGATAACCCCTCACTACCAGCATATTGAAGGCACCAGCTTCGCCGCACCTGTGGTCGCCAGCGCCATTGCCTGCATGCTTGAAGCGAATCCTGATCTGACGCCGCTTTTGATCCGTGATGTCTTGAAAGAAACTGCGCACCCGGTTCCGGGTGCTGATCGAGAACGGCAGGGAGCGGGGGCTATGAATCCCGGACTTGCAGTGGCGCATGCGCTGGCGGAGCGCCATGGGAACTATGGGCGGCAACGGATCTCGCCCAGCCAGTCAGTAGACGGAATCAGCTTTTTTCTTCACGACCACAAAGCATCGATTGTCCAAGTATTCGGAAGCTGGAACAACTGGCAGGCACCCGGCTTGGCCGCGGAGCGTACCCAAGATGGGTTCTGGCAGACGCCCCCGGCTCGGCTGGCTCACGGCCGCCACACCTACAAGTTCCTTCTGGATGGCGACACCTGGCTGGATGACCCAGCAAATCCTCACAAGGCAGCGGACGGACTCGGAGGCCTGAACAGCGTGTTCGTCTCGAATGGTGATGCCTCGCAATCCTCGTAATCTGCTGCGAGCGCAGTTTCCGCCGTTTTTCATTCGTCTCGGGAGCCCGCAGCCGAAATCCCGAGCGCAGCGTGGGACCTCTCACCTCTAGGGACTTCGAGTTTGAATGGTAGGCCCGAATGGACTCGAACTTGAGGCGATTTGCGGGCGTGAGCGCAGCGGGAGCCCGCAGCCGAAATCCCGAGCGCAGCGAGGAACCTCTCACCTCTGGGGCTTCGAGTTTGAATGGTAGGCCTGAATGGACTCGAACTTGAGGCGATCTGCGGGCGTGAGCGCAGCGGGAGCCCGCAGCCGAAATCCCGAGCGCAGCGTGGGACCTCTCACCTCTAAGGACTTCGAGTTTGAATGGTAGGCCCGAATGGACTCGAACCATCGACCTCTTCCGTGTCAAGGAAGCGCTCTAACCAGACTGAGCTACGGGCCTACAGCAGATCTTTATTGTACTGGGCGCCGTCGGAAGTGAGCAATCCCGGCACTTTTGCATCAGCCGCTTAGATTTGCCAAATCGCCAGCACCCGGCGACAATCGCACAGAGTGCCAAACTCAATTCAACCGGTGCGGGGCGCGGCCGTGAAGCTGTCGCAGCTGCTAACCTATCCCAACCAGATCACCTTGTTGCGGATGATTTTTCTACCTTTCATTCTCATCAAACTGGTGGAGGGACGCTACGCCCTGGCGCTGATCCTGTTCGTGCTCGCAGGATTGAGCGATGGCTTGGACGGGATGCTGGCCCGCACTCTCAAGCAGCAGACCATGCTGGGGCAGTATCTGGATCCGATCGCCGATAAACTGCTGTTGAGCAGCGTTTTCCTGACGCTGTCCATACTGCACAAGATTCCCTGGAAGTTTACGGTTCTGGTCTTCAGCCGTGATATCTCGATCCTAGCGGCCAGCGCGGTGCTGTACACGATTGCGGGACTGCGCGACTTCCGCCCCAGCATCTTCGGCAAAGCCAATACCTTCGCCCAAGTGGCGGCGGTCTTCTTTGTCTTGCTGCTCGAGATCGAGCATCAACGCTGGATCGCGATTGCCGCCCGCACCTGCTTACGCGCCACCTTCGCCTTCACCATCATTTCTGGAGTGCACTACATCTTTCTCGTAGGACGGCGGCTGCACGCGGCTGGCCATACCAGACCCGTGGCCGCGGCGACGGAGTGACCGGCACTCCATGCTCTAGGGCAGCGACAACACTCCTTTCTCCGGAACGTTCGTTTCGTAGCGCAGTCCCTGCCAGAGGTAGATTACTTTGAGGCGCTTCACCTGGCCCGGGGCCGGATCTCCCCCCATGCTCTCTCCATTGACTGGAAAGTTGAGCGTGTCGCCCCGGATTTGTGCGGCAACTCGGCCGGTTACATCCATTCCCAGATCGCCAATCCCGTAAACGGCGCGCAGGATCTGCAACTGGCCGGGCGTCGAGGTCCAGCCCGTGCCACCCGCCCCGGGAAGATTCAACGTATCCTTCTCGTTCACGGTCACCCGGGCGGGCTGGCCGTTATAAACGTAGAAGACGGTAAGAATCTTGGGACGTTCCGGCGCTGGATCCCCTCCCATGTTTTCGTTGGTGATTCGCAGCGTCAGTTGGTCCCCCTGCATGCTTGAGTTCAGCAGCCTGGTGACGTCAAGGAAGCGATAGTCCGCGCCGTACTGCGCCCGCATAACGTGCAGGTTGCCAATGGCGTCGAAGCTGCTGGCGGGCAGGGCTAGCGTACTCTTCTCCGGCACGACTACGCGTGCCGTACGTCCGTTGTACCAGTACCAGACGGTCAATTGCTTGGCGTGCTCCTCGGCGGGATCGCCTCCCATAGTCTCGTTGGTGATTCGCAAGCTGAGCTGGTCGCCCTGCACTTGCGCACTGAGCCGGTTGGTCACATCCAGCAAACGTTCGCCCACGCCGTATTCGGCCCGCAGAATTCTCAATCCGCCGAGCTGTGTCGCCAAAGGAGGCGCCGCACTGCCCATGCCGAGATTCAGATAATCCCCTTCATTGATCGTCGCCTGGGCGCTACGTCCGTGGTCCGTGTACCAGACGGTCAGCATCTTGCGGCTGCCCTCAGCGGGATCGCCGCCCATCGTGTCATTGGACACCCGCAAGCTGAGCTGGTTGTTCCGCATCTGTGACCGAACACGGTCAGTGACGTCCCACATTCGGGTGCCGGCGCCGTATTGGGCGCGTGTGATCTGTAAGCCACTGCCCCACCTGCCATCCCATCCGCCGGCTGCGATGGCGATGGGCAGGTTCACTGTGTCTTTCTCGCGATAGCTTAGGGTCTTCAGTTGTCCCCCTACAGCCCGTACCTGCAAGCGCAGTGTTTTGTGCTCTTCGGGCGCGGGATCGCCTCCCAGCGCCTCGTTGGTCACGCGAAAGCTGAGCGAATCGCCTTGCACCAACGAGTTCACGCGGCTGGTGACATCGCGCCACCGGCTGCCCGCGCCGTAGTCGGCGCGCACAATCGTGTAACCGCTGCCACCGTGTTGCGCCAGCATCAGGGAGGAAATCAAAAGCGGAAGAATGCACAGGAAACACAGACGCCGGATCATAGCTCGCCCCTTTGCCGGTTGCAGCCGCAGTCCTGAAGCTGCAAGCCAGCTCGCACAGATTTTGTGTTTGCGGAAGTATACCGCTCAGGAGGGCAAGTGATCAGTAATCAGTAGGTTTGTGTCCAGGTTCGCCCCAAGATCCAAGCGCGAACCTGGAACCGACGCCTTCGCGGCAGGTCAAGGATGGCTGCCGGGCCAGTTCACAAACCTGCAGCGACGACCACAGTCCGTTGCTGGTCCTGGGCGAGCTCTCTTTGCTCGGGTTGGCGGTACTGGAACTGGTGTCCTACAGTCTCCCCGGGGAAGCGCCATTCGAGAAGCGCCTGGGGTTGGGAGGAGTTGCGTTCGGCGAAGGTCATGGCAGTTCCGTTCGCGGCCTTGGAATGCTGCTCGTTCACCGTAAATTCGGTGGCGTACACCTTACTCCGGTCAGAACTGTAGATGCGGACCAGGCTTCGGTTGTAATCGTCACCGGCGAGCACGAACCAGTATGTGCCGGCTGGTAACACCTGTCCCGGAATTTCCACAGCTTCATAAAACGTAACCTTGGTCCACTGGTTGGCTTCACTTGCGCTGGCCAAAGGAACCGTCAGCGTACCGACAAAGACGACACTCAGTACAATACTCAACAGCTTTTTCATACTTACTCCTTCTAACAATTTGTTGATACGGTCACGATGTGACTTAACGAATTGGAACCCGTGAACGGAGGCCTGGTTGTGCGGGTTTACGTAGTTTTACCTTGGGCGGGAGGGAGCACAGAACATTCCTGAACCTGCTGCTAGAATAATGATTCTTTTTTCCGCCTATGGCGCTGCACCTTTACAACACCCTACCGGGCAAAGTGGAAGAGTTTCATCCGCTTGAGGGCAACGAGGTTCGCATGTATGCCTGCGGTCCCACAGTCTATGACTACGGGCATATCGGTAATTTCCGTACCTTCGTTGCGGTTGACATTCTGCAACGTTACCTGCGGCAGAGCGGCTTCCGCGTGCGCCACGTCATGAACATCACCGATGTGGACGACAAGATCATCCGCAATTCGGCCAAGGCCGGCGTCAGCGTGAAACAGTACACGGCCAAGTATGAAAAAGCGTTTCTGGAAGACGCCGCCGCCCTGAATATCCAGGAGCCTAAGCTGGTGCGGGCCACCGACCACATCCCCGAGATGGCCGAGTTCATCGCCGAGCTCCAGCAGAAAGGCTTCGCGTATCGCGCTGAAGACGGCTCCTACTACTACCGCATCGCCAGGTTTCACGGTTACGGCAAGCTCTCGAAAAAGGACTTCGAGGGTATGGAGGACGGCGCGCGCGTGGACGTGGACGAATACGAGAAAGACAGCGCGCGCGATTTCGCCCTGTGGAAGGCGCCCAAACCAGGAGAAGCATCGTGGGAAACGTCGATTGGACCGGGGCGTCCGGGCTGGCACATCGAGTGCTCGGTCATGTCGATGGAGGAACTGGGCGAGACGTTTGACCTGCACGCGGGCGGCGAGGACCTGATCTTCCCCCATCACGAAAATGAAATTGCTCAGTCGGAAGCGCTGACGGGTAAGCCGTTCGCGCACTTCTGGTTTCACTCGCGTTTTCTGCTGGTCGAAGGCGAGAAGATGTCGAAGAGCCTGGGGAACTTCTTTACCCTGCGCGACCTGGTGCTGAAGGGACACAAGCCGTCGTCGATACGCTTTCTGCTGGCATCGGTTCCCTACCGCAACCAGCTGAACTTTACTTTTGATGGGCTGAAGCAGGCAGCGGTGTCGGTGGAGCGGTTGCGCAATTTTCAGGCCCGCTTGATGAGCGGGCAATTTCCTGCCGGGGCGAGCGAAGCCATGACTGCCCTGGCCCGCGAAGCCACAGAGAAAATGCGCGCCGGCATGGATGACGACCTGAATACGGCCCAGGCCCAGGCCGCGATTTTCGACATGGTTCGCAAAGCCAACGCGGCCATGGACGCTGGCCAATTCAAAAGAGATGATGCGGCGCCACTATTGAACACGCTGCACACTTTCGATGAGCTGTTCGCGGTTCTGAAAGACGACGATGCCCCCAAAGTCAGGAGCATCGTCGAGTGGGCAAAGGCGGAAGGCCGCGAGATCAGCCAAGAAGCCGAGGAACTGGTGGACGCGCAGCAACTCTCGGATGCGGACATCGACTTGAAGATCTCCGAGATGGAAGCCGCACGGCGCGGCAGGAATTTCAAGGTCTCCGATGCGATCCGCGCCGAACTCGGCGGCGCCGGCATCGCGGTGGAGATCACGAAAGACGGCGTGCGCTGGAAGCGCAAATAGCCTGTATGGCGCGGACCTTCCTGTGCGCGCTACCGAATCGGACAGGTGGTAAAAGATGCATCCAGGCCCGACTTCCCCGTCGGCCCGCACACCTGCTGGTTCCACTGTTTCTTCAGATCGTCGGCATGAGGAACTGCGGATCTGCGAACCGCTCGCTTCGCGGCGTGGGGCGCGCTCTGCGGCATTAATGCCGCAAAACTATTTACCGTGCTGAGCACCAGATTGACTGCAGTCGTGATTCTGGCGGACAGCACAGGGTCAACAACGTGCGCGGCTTGCAGCAACGCCGGCAGGTTCTGATTGATCTCGCCGATGACCGCCTGGATCTTCTGCAGCATGTCCGCGCTGGGGCTGGCATCATATCGGTTGTAGAGGGCCTGCAACAGGTTGAGATCCCTCGCGGCTTCCGCCGCAATGTTCTGGATGGCCGCAGTTTCAGCCGGATTCAGCTGCCTTCCCGACTGCAGGGTTGTGGCCAGCGTGCCGAGGTTGAGGGACATCTGCAACAGGACCGGCAGGTCGGCCAGGGCGATGCTGATCCACTGGGCAGTACATCCCGTGGCCAGCAGCGTTAGAGACAAAGCCAGCGACAGCGCGATCTTCGTTCTAGAATTGTGTAACATTTATGTTCTCCTTGGTTGTGGTTTACTGACAACTGAGTACTGGGAACTGAGAACTGCTTTTCATGAAATCCCTGGACGAATACTTGCGCGATGCTGAGCAGGCCCACGGACACCTCTGTGCCGGCCAAGTGCTAGGCGTGCGCCTGGCCATGCTGGGCCTGGCAAAGCTCGGCATCGACGATCCGCGCGGCCAGGACCGCAAGCGCCTGGTGACTTTTGTGGAGATCGATCGCTGCGCGACCGATGCGGTCGCCGTCGTTACCGGCTGCCGTCTGGGCAAACGTGCCTTGAAGTTTCGCGACTGGGGCAAGGTTGCGGCGACGTTCGTCGACGTCAGCACTGGCAAAGCGGTGCGCATCGCGGCTAGGGAATCCTCGAAAGCCCTGGCGAAGAAGCTGCATCCAGAAATCGAGGACAAAAATAGCCAGCAGATGCTGGCCTATCGGGAAATTTCAGACGACGATCTGTTTGCGATTCAGTGGGTGAAAGTCGACCTGCCGCCGGAAGAATTTCCCGGATACAAAGGCGAACGTGCTGTGTGCGATGTTTGCGGCGAAGGCATCAACTTCCGCCGCGAAGTCCGGCGAGACGGCGAAGTGCTGTGCCGGGGCTGCGCGGGAGAGCAGTATTACACGCCATCGTAAGAACTTGTCATCCTGAGCGAAGCAAGATCATTCGCTTGCGAATCGTCTTGCAAAGTCGAAGGCCCCCTGCATTTTGATCACTCAATTCGAAGTCTCCAGGAATTCCAGCGCCGATCGCGTCACCGTGCAGAGAATTCCCTGCAAAGCCAGTGCTGAAGTTGAACTGCAAAGGGTCCTTCGACTACGCAGCAGGTTCGCATACGCGAACCTGTTGCTTCGCTCAGGATGACAACTTGGTTAGTGAGCAGTTTGCTCGAACGCGTGTGCCACTCGCAAAATCGTCGCTTCGTCAAAATGTTTCCCCAGGATCTGCAACCCAATCGGTAGCTTCTCTTTCGTCTCCCCGCAGGGAATCGAAATTCCCGGAATGCCTGCCAGATCGGCGGTAACGGTGTAGATGTCTGCCAGGTACATCGCTAAGGGATCGTCAACTTTTTCCCCCAGCTTGAATGCCGCGGTCGGACTCGTGGGGGTCACAATTGCATCGACCTTCTTGAAGGCCTCTTCAAAGTCCTGCGCGAGGAGAGTGCGGGCCTTCTGCGCCTTCAGGTAGTAGGCATCGTAGTAGCCGGCGCTCAGGGCGTAGGTGCCCAGCATGATGCGACGCTTCACTTCCGCGCCAAACCCCTGGTCGCGCGTACGGCGATACATCTCTGAGAGCGTCTTCCCGTCACGCGCGCGATAGCCGTAGCGAACTCCGTCGTATCGCGCCAGGTTCGACGACGCCTCGGCCGTCGCGATCAAGTAGTAGGTCGGGATGGCGTACTTGGTGTGCGGCAAGGAAACCGGCACGATCTCGCAGCCGAGCGCGGCCAACTTCTGGACCGCGGCTTCGACAGCTTGCTTAATCTCGGCGTCCAGCCCCTCGCCGAAATACTCCTCCGCTACGCCCAGCCTCAGACCCCGCACTGGTTTTGTCATGTCGGCTATGTAATCGGGCACCGGGACCTCGGCCGATGTGGAATCCATCGCATCGCGGCCCGCAATTACCTGCATGACGGTTGCGGCATCTTTCACGGTCTTGGTCAGCGGCCCGATGCGGTCAAGCGACGAAGCGAACGCGATCAGCCCGTAACGCGACACCCGGCCATACGTCGGCATGAGTCCGACCACGCCACAGAACGCTGCCGGCTGGCGGATCGAGCCTCCGGTATCGGACCCGAGCGTAAACACGGCCATGTCCGCCGCGACGGCTGCTGCCGATCCCCCCGAAGAGCCTCCGGGAACACGGCTCAGGTCGCGGGGATTGCGCACTGGCTTCCACGCCGAGTTCTCGTTGGACGAGCCCATGGCGAACTCGTCGCAGTTCAGCTTCCCCAGAACCACAGCGCCCGCGGCTTCCAGGCGAGCGACCGCAGTGCAGTCGTAGGGAGGAACGTAGTCTCCCAGGACCTTGGAGCCGGCGGTGGTGCGGACCCCGGCGGTGGCCATCACGTCCTTGATGCCGATCGGAACCCCGGCGAGCGGCGGGAGCTTCTCCCCCTTCACTGCCAGGGCGTCGATCGCTGCAGCTTTGTGCAGCGCGCGCTCTTTCGAGAGCGTCAAATAAGCCCCGATCTGCGGGTCGGCATTTGCAATCTTCTCGAAATGCCGCTCCGCCAGGGCAGTGGCGGTGATGCGGCCTGATTCCACTGCGGAGCGCGCTGCATCGATGGTAAGGGAGGCCAGTTCCATGAGATGGTCCGATCCGGCGTGGCTATCGCTCGATCACTTTGGGCACGCGGAAGAACTTGTCGTCTGCATCTGGTGCGTTCTGCAGCGCGATCGTATGTGGAAGAGACTTGCGCAATCCTTCGACGACATCTTCACGGCTCGCGTGGGCGAAACGTCCGCCTTTCTCCGACGGGTCAAGACTGTAACGGTCCGACACCTGCGCCATCGGCAGCACGCTCGAAGTATCCAGTTCGTTCAGCCGGTCGACATAGTCAAGGATGGAGTTCAGGTCCTGCAACATGCGCGTGCGCTCTTGTTCGCTCAGCTCCAGGTTGGCCAACTCGGCGACGTAAGCAACATCTTTATCGGTGATTCTCATGCGCGCTTCAGAGCCGTACCAACCTTGGTCCCGGAAACGACAAACTCAATGCGGCGGATGCTCTCATGGCTATAGCGATTCATGACTGCCAGATACTGCGGAGCCAGGGACTGTAGTTCAGCTCGCCAGCCGGCGTCGGGAACCTGGACGCGCAATATGCCGTCCGCAAAATCGAGAGCGGCGGTCCGGGACGCCACCTTCCGTCCGCACGCCAGCGGCCACGCCAGGATCGGTCCGAGCCCTGGCGGAGCACGCCGCACACTTGCGGCCACCAGCTTCTCCAGGCCCTTCCCGGCTCGCTCCATCGGACGATCCATTTCTTCTCCTATTTTCAGAATAGCAGTTTCACCCAGGCAGTGAGACACGATTCGGAAGAAAATATTCACGATTATTCACTTGACACAAATGAGATGGGGTCAAGTGAATAATCGTGAAAATATTCCTTGTAGATTCACAGCTTTGGCCGAAAAACGCCGGGCGCGGGGGCTTGACAAGATTTTTCTGCAGGCGAGGTTTATTCGGCCGGGGAGCGTCTTTTTCCCGAGTTGGAACCGATCTGCGCCCATTTTGGGAATCAGCTTGAAACGGGGAATTCCCGCGACACGAACTCCATCGCCTCGTCCCGATTGCGCAACCGATTCTCCAGCTGGCCGTCCTCCACCGCGGAAAGAATCTGTTTGAAACGCGGTCCAGGCGGGTAGCCGGCCGCGATCAGGTCGTCACCGGTTACGAGCGGCACGGGCCGCATCGCTGCCGGCGGCGTGGCGGCGATCTTGTCTCGCGTGAAGGTGTATGTGGTCAGGTCTCCATGGCTGGCTCTGCAATCGAGGCGATGCAGCTCGAGGTGCTCCTCGAAGCGGGGCATGCGGACGAAACGCTTGAAGGTGGATTCGCTCATGCGCATGGCGTGCGCGAAGCGCATGTGGTTGTCGACCAAAGCCAGAATCTGTTCCGTGTCGTCGTTGGAGAAGCGCAAGCGCCGGCAGATGTCCTCCGCCATTTTGACCCCGACCTCCACGTGGTTGTCGAAGCGAATGCGGTCGGCCACACGAAAAGTCGGCGGCTTGCCCACATCGTGCAGGAGCGCTCCCCACGCCAGCGTGGGCGGGCAGGGATGGGGCAGATTTTCCAGCAGGAGCAGGGTGTGCACGAAGACGTCGCCCTCGGGATGAAACTGAGGCGGCTGCTGGACGCCCTTCATTTTCGCGATCTCCGGCAGGGCCTCCGGCAGGAGATGCGCCTGGTCGAGAAGCAGGAACGCAGCCCGCGCCTTGCCTTCGGTCAGCATCCTGGTCAGCTCGTCGCGCACCCGCTCGCGCGAAACTTGCTCGATCCTGGGCGCCAGCTTGCGGATCGCTTGCAAGGTTCGCGCCTGGATCGAGTACCCGAAGCGTGCGGCGAAGCGTACCGCCCGCAACATGCGCAGCTTGTCCTCTCCAAAGCGGAGTTCCGGCTCGCCGATGGTGCGAATAATCCCAGCCTTCAGGTCTTCCTGACCGCCCACAAAATCGAGCACTTCGTTGGTGACGGGATCGAGTAACAGGCCGTTGATGGTAAAGTCGCGGCGCTGGACATCTTCGCGTGGGTCTTTGGTGTAGCGGACTTCATCGGGATGGCGGCCATCGGAGTAGCCGATATCGGCGCGGAAGGTAGCTACCTCGATGGTTGCCCCCGACTCCTCTCCTTTGTCATCCCGTGCGAAGTCCGCGCCGGAAAGGCTCGGACCGAGTCGCGGGACCTGCTGCTTATCGGCCGGCACCAGCACCACACCGAACTGTGCCCCGACCGCGTAGGTCTCCGGAAAGATGCGCATGACTTCCTCGGGGACGGCGGAAGTGGCCACATCGTAGTCAGCTGGCTCGCGATGTAAGAGGATGTCACGCACACATCCGCCGACCAGGTAGGCCTTATGGCCATGGTCGCCGAGAGTCCGCACGATCGAGATGGCGAAGTCTTTGAGCATTCAGCAGTCAGCGATCGGCAATCAGCCCGCGTCTCTACTAATATAAAGCTCATGGCTGACGCCTACATCCTCGGCATAGAAAGCTCGTGCGACGAGACCGCGGCGGCGGTGGTACGCTCCGGCGAGAAGATTGTCTCGAACGTCGTCTTTTCGCAGATTGCCACTCACCAGCGCTTCGGCGGGGTTGTACCGGAACTGGCTTCGCGCGAGCACTTGCGGGCCATCGTGCCGGTGGTCCGCAAGGCGCTGGCTGATGCCGAGCAAACCTACCAATCGGTGGATGCCCTGGCCGTAACCCAAGGACCTGGATTGGCCGGTGCGCTTCTGGTGGGCATCAGTTACGCCAAAGCGCTGGCCTTCGCGCTGGAGAAGCCGCTCATCGCGGTTAATCATCTGGAGGGCCACATCCATGCCGTGCTGCTCGAAGAACGCCAGAAAGGCAACCGCGAGCTGAATTTTCCGGTGCTGGCGCTGGTGGTTTCCGGCGGCCACACGCATTTGTATCTGGCCAGACAACAGGGAGAAGCCTGGTCATACCAGATTGTCGGCCATACTCGCGACGACGCCGCGGGCGAGGCCTTCGATAAGGTCGCCAAGCTACTGGGCCTGGGATATCCCGGCGGCCCAGTCATCGACAAGCTCTCCGCCCACGGCAATCCTGCGGCCGTCGATTTCCCTCCATCGCAGATCAAGCATCGTGACCGCAAAGAAGCGGGCCAGCCCCCGCCGGAATCTCCGCGCTTCGATTTCTCTTACAGCGGGATCAAGACTGCAGTCTTGCGTTACGTCGAGACCCACGACATGCAAAGCACGATTGCGCATCGCCGCGCTGCCCTAACGAACAGCAGGCAGCCCAAGCTCGATGAAGTCTTGGCGCTGTGCGATGCCCAAACCCTGGATCTGGTGGCCTCGTTCCAGCGGGCAATGGTGGAAGACCTGATCGGCAAGACTCTGGCGGCGGCTGCCGCTTACGATGTCGCGACCCTGTTCGTCACCGGTGGGGTGGCCGCCAACAATGAATTGCGCCAGCGATTTGAAGAAAAGGCTGCCGCCCAGGGTTTGCCGGTCTTCTTCCCTTCGCGCCCACTCTCCACCGACAACGCGGCCATGATTGCTGCCGCGGCTTATCCGAAATTCTTGGCCCGGGATTTTGCGCCCATGGACTTTTCTGCTGAAGCCGGGATGGCGCTGAAATAAGCAGTCAGCCGTCAGCCATCAGCGTTCAGCCAAGAAAAATTGTGCAGTTATCTAGAGTGCCGGAACGGCGAAGTGCTAATGCTGATTGCTGAGTGCCACACGCTGGTGGCTACTTGCCCGACGCGTGGCCTTTCTTGGCCTTTGCGCCAAGCAGAGTATCCAGGGCTTTGGCTAGTTGGGACTCGATGTCGATGTCCTTGAAGATGGCGAAGTCGGCGCGCTTTTCGTGATTCTCAAAGCCGCTTTGCTTGCCGGCCACGATCACGATCGGGATCTTGGCGGTCGAGGGGTCCTGCTTCAGGGCGGTGATGAGTTCGCTGCCCCCCATCTTGGGCATCTGGATATCAGTCACGATCAGGTTGGGGCGGATTCTTTCGAGCGCTTCCAACGCTTCCACCCCGTTGGTTGCCGACTCCACGGCGAACCCGCGCTCTTCTAGAAACCGGCAGACGGTATGCCGGATGAGCATGGAGTCGTCAACGACCAGGGCCACGAGTGACATGAAGTATTCCGCAGACACCGCGGGTTTCGGAATGACTGCACCAGAATGTAACTATGCCTTATGGGACGAAGCCCGAAAAGGTTACGTTCGTCATGCGCTGGAAGAGCCTCACGATTCGGGTTTCAGCTTCGTCTCTTCGATGTTCATGTCCTTGAATTCGCTGGATTCAAAGATGTCTCCACATTCCATGCATTCGACAAATTCGGAATCCTCATCGCGAGAGACGATCTGCACACGCGGGTGCTTGCATTCATTCATGATGCTTGGCTTTCTCGGGAATTGCGACGGCGGGATTGAGTCATAAGACCGGAATGCCCACTGTTCGACAGAGCGCCGAAGGAAGTGCCGGAATTTTCGGGTATTCTTAGCCTTGTTTGCGGGCTTGTCAAGTCTCTTCGCCAACAAATAGGATGCTGCAAGGTCCACCGAAGAGCCGAGAAAACGCCCCGCGCAAACGCCGGTCTTGGCCTCCGGACCCAAGCCCGATTTCGATACACGACCAAATAGATCGTATAACAACTAATCCATTCAACAGTATAGAGTTACCGTTCAGACTGCGGATGCTACCGTTGCCTGTGCCTGCTTGCAATTCCTCCCGCTCGGCCCTAAAATACTTATGTCCGACCGAAAAGGTCGTATTTGGGAGCACTTGCCACTTGCTGAAGCTGACCAAGAAAGCTGATTACGGCCTGATGGCGATGAAGCACTTGGCCGAGCGGGCGGACCAGGGTGCCTGCAGCGCAAAGGATGTGGCCGAGGCTTACGGCATTCCGTCCGAGGCTCTGGCCAAGATTTTGCAGCGGCTGGTAAAAGCCGGCTTGCTCCACTCCCAGCACGGCACCAATGGTGGCTATACGCTGGCGCGGCCGGCGCACTCAATTAGCGCCTTTGAGGTAATCCGGGCGATCGACGGCCCGCTATTTATCACTTCCTGCGTGACGGTGCGGGGCGAATGTGGTCAAAGCGATCGCTGCACGATTCGGGAGCCTTTGCGCCGGGTAAACCAGAGCATCGAGGACGTGCTGCGGCGCATCAAGATTTCAGAGATGAAGGAAGATTTAGCGGAAGAAGCGGTAGCAGAGGATCGAAAGCCCGCAGCGCTGGTGACCCTTACCTAGAGAGTTTGAGGAGAGAGCAATCATGAGCACGGATGTAAAGACGGTCCCCCTGGAACAGATTACGGCGCCCAACGGCGTCAAACTGCCCATCTACATGGACAACCACGCCACCACCCCGATGGATCCGCGGGTGCTGGAGGAGATGCTGCCCTACTTCATGGAGAAGTTCGGTAACGCGGCCAGCCGCAATCACTCTTTCGGCTGGATGGCCGAAGAAGGTGTCGAAACTGCGCGCGAACGGATCGCGAAGCTGGTCGGTGCAACGACGAAGGAAATCATCTTCACCTCCGGCGCGACCGAGAGCGACAACCTGGCCATCAAGGGTGTGGCCGAGATGTACAAAGAGAAGGGCAACCACATCATCACCGCGGTCACCGAGCACAAGGCTGTGCTCGACACCTGCAAGCGCCTGGAGAAATACGGCTATCGCGTCACGTATCTGCCGGTGCAGAAGGACGGTCTGATTGATCTCGAAGACCTGAAGCGGGCCATGGATGACAAGACCATCCTGGTCACGATCATGTTCGCCAACAACGAAATCGGAGTTCTGCAACCGGTGGCTGAGATCGGCAAGCTCTGCCATGAGCGCGGCGTGATCTTCCACACCGACGCCACCCAGGCAGTCGGCAAAGTTCCGGTCGACGTCAACAAGCAGAACATTGATCTGGCATCGATTTCCGCTCACAAAATGTATGGCCCGAAGGGCGTGGGCGCTCTCTACGTTCGGCGCAAGAACCCGCGCGTGCAGATCTCGGCCATCATCGATGGCGGCGGCCACGAGCGCGGCATGCGTTCGGGAACTCTGAATGTTCCCGGAATTGTCGGCTTGGGCAAGGCCTGCGCCATCGCCTTGGAAGAGATGCCGAAGGAATCCTGCCGCCTCGCCGGACTGCGCAACCGTTTGCGCGACAGCATTATGAGCCGGCTCGACGAAGTCTACATCAACGGCACTATGGAGCAGAGGTTGCCGGGCAATCTCAACATCAGCTTTGCTTATGTAGAGGGCGAGTCTCTGCTGATGGGCATCAACGACATTGCGGTGTCCAGCGGTTCGGCCTGCACCTCCGCGACGCTTGAGCCATCTTATGTATTAAAGGCTCTCGGCACTGGGGACGATCTGGCACACAGCTCGATTCGCTTCGGTATCGGACGCTTCAACACCGAGGCCGAAGTGGACTATGTTGCCGACCGCGTAGTCGAGACCGTGCAGCGCCTGCGCGAACTCTCGCCGCTCTACGAGATGGCGAAAGAGGGCATCGATTTGAAGTCGGTAAAGTGGGCTGCGGAATAAGTTTTGGGTAGGGCACGGCTTCAGCCGTGCCGATGGAAGTCAGTAAAGATTAGCGGCTTCAGCCGCTGAGGGTGAGGAGAAAGTAAATGGCATACAGCGATAAGGTAATCGACCACTACAACCATCCACGCAACGTCGGTTCGCTGGACAAGAACAGCGCCGAGGTAGGGACTGGCCTCGTCGGCGCACCCGAGTGCGGCGACGTGATGAAGCTGCAGATCAAGGTCAATCCCGAGACCAGCGTCATCGAAGACGCGAAGTTCAAGACCTTCGGCTGCGGCTCGGCCATCGCGTCGTCTTCCCTGGCCACGGAATGGGTCAAGGGGAAGACTGTCGACGAAGCCCTGCAGATCAAGAATACGGAGATCGTGAAGGAGCTTTCGCTGCCTCCGGTCAAAATTCACTGTTCGGTTCTGGCGGAGGACGCCATCCGGGCCGCGATTCACGACTGGAAGAAGAAGCAGGAGACAGGAAAGCCCGCGGCTGTTGAGGCGAAGTAATGACACCGGTGGCAGAAGAGACGAAGACGGCTCCGGCCAAGGGCATCCAGGTCACCGAGAAGGCCCTGGCCCGCATTCGCACGGCGATCGTCAAGGAAGGCATTTCGCCCGAGCAGGGCGGACTGCGGCTGGGGGTGCAGGGCGGTGGCTGCTCAGGGCTGAGCTACAACATTCGCTTCGACACCCAGCCTCGCGAGCGCGACCGTATTTTCCAGTTTGGCGATGTCCGGGTCTTCGTCGATCCCAAGTCGTTCATCTACTTGCACGGCATGACCCTGGACTACCAGGAAACGCTCATGCAGCAGGGTTTTGTCTTTGTAAATCCGAACGCCTCGAAGTCCTGCGGGTGCGGGACCTCGTTCTCGGGTTAAATGTGTGGCGCGGGCGCCTCGCCCGCGGACTTCTCACCACGACGGCGTCGGGTATTCCGCGGGAAATCGGTCGCCGTGGTGAATGTGTCTTATGGCAAAGTTGGTGTCCAAATCGAGCTCATCGCTGATCGTGCCGGGCGAAGTCACCACCCCTTGCTGGTCGTGCGGCGATATGCGAGCCTCGCATTTCTGCAGCGCCTGCGGCAAGGTCCAGCCCCCGGTTCCGGTGGACTACTTCACGTTTTTCGGATTTCCGCGGAAGTTGAACCTCGACACGGCACTGTTGGAGCGTGGGTTTTACGAGCTCAGCCGCAAGCTGCACCCGGATCTGTACGCCCGTGCCGAACGCCGCGAGCAGGAGTGGAGCCTGGAACAAAGCTCGCTGCTCAACGACGCTTACCGGACCTTGAAAGACCCGATCCAGCGCACCGAGTATCTGCTTCGGCTTGAAGGGGTGGAACTGGAAGAGCAGTCTAAGACCGCTACGGAGAAGGCCCGTGCCACCGGGGAGGTCAAGAAACAGGTGGTGCCTCCCGACCTCCTCGAAGAAGTCTTCGAGCTGAACATGCAGATGGAAGAGCTTCGGGCAGAGAAAAAGCTTGGGGAAGACGACCCAGCGTTGACCGCCGAAATCCGAAAGCAAAAAGAGAGTCTTGAAGCCAAGCACGAAGCCCTGCTGCAGAATTTGAAAGCTCTTTGGAACCAGTGGGACAAACTTGTAGACACCGGCACGGAAGAAGATCGTCGCCAAGTGCGCGACCAGATGCTGGATCTGCTGAATCGCAGAAACTATCTGCGGAACCTGGTAAGAGATGTGAACGAAGTGCTGGAAAGCTAGACGCTTATTCAGGAGTCATCCATGCATTTGAATGAATACGTTACCCTGGGCCGTTCCGGCCTGCGTGTCAGTCCGCTGTGCCTCGGAACGATGACTTTTGGCACGGAGTGGGGCTGGGGCTCGGAAGAGAGTGTCTCCCGTTCCGTGTTTGATGCCTATATCGACGCGGGTGGAAACTTCCTCGACACCGCTGACGGCTACACCGAAGGGCGAAGCGAGCAGCTCGTCGGCAAGTTCATCGCTGATAGCAGACTGCGCGATCGGGTCGTGCTGGCGACGAAGTTCACATTTAACAACGAAGCGGGCAACGTCAACGCCGGCGGCAACGGCCGCAAGAACATCTATCGCGCGCTCAACGGCTCCCTGCGCCGGCTACAAACCGACTACATCGATCTCTACTGGTTGCATGCCTGGGATACCGTTACTCCGGTCGATGAAGTGATCGCGACTCTCACCGATCTGGTCCGCGACGGCAAAATTCGCTACTACGGATTTTCTGATGTACCCGCGTGGTATCTCGCCCGCGCCTATACCCTCGCCGAAAAAGAGGCGAAAGAACGGCCTACCGCCTTGCAATTGGAATATTCGTTGGTCGAACGCAACATCGAACGGGAACATATTCCCGCAGCCCAGGAATTCGGCCTCGGCATCTGCCCGTGGAGCCCGCTGGCCAGCGGTTTCTTGAGTGGCAAATACAAGCGGCAGGGCAATGACGGTAGCGGCGACGGCCGGTTGGAGAAGACCAAGGATACGGACAATCCGACCCTGCTGCGATTCAATGCCCAAAACTGGCAAGTGCTGGATGTGCTTCTCGAAGTGGCGCGAGAGATCGGCCGCTCGCCCGCACAGGTCGCGTTGAACTGGGTGGCTACGCAGCCCGGAGTCACTTCCACCATCATCGGGGCGAGCAAGCTGAGCCAGTTAAAAGACAATCTAAGCTCAATTGAGTTTTCTATTCCCGCCGAACTCCGACCAAGGCTCGAGCGGGCGGGCGCTCTTGCGTCCATTCATCCCTACATGTTCTTCGAGGGGGTCATCCAGCGCATGATCCACGGTGGCGCCAGTGTACGGGCCTGGTCGCCGGCTCAACTCTATGGAAGGCCTGCGGTGACAACTCCTGAACAGGAGAACACCGCAACTCCGAAGCGGAGGGCAAGTTAGTAAGCATGAGTGGGGAGCGCATTGTCGGCATCGATCTCGGCACCACGAATTCTCTCGTGGCTTTCATGCAGGGGGGGAACCCGATCGTAATTCCAGGAGAAGATGGCTCCAATCTGGTGCCTTCGGTCGTGGCCCTGGACGAACGCGGCCAGATCATTGTGGGCAATGCTGCGCGAAAATACCTCATCGAAACTCCCGAGCGGTCGGTGTATTCCATCAAACGCCTGATGGGACGCGGCGTGGAAGACATTCAGGAGGAACTGAAGCTGTTTCCCTTCCGTCTGGCCGATGACTTACAGCCCGGAGAGGTACTCCGCATCCGGCTAGGCGACAGCACCTTCACTCCTCCCGAGATTTCGGCATTCATCCTTCGACAGCTGAAGCGCAACGCCGAGCGGTATTTTGGCGCACCCGTGAGCAAAGCAGTTATCACTGTCCCGGCATACTTCAACGATGCCCAGCGGCAGGCCACCAAGGACGCCGGCCGCATCGCGGGTCTGGATGTCTTGCGCCTGGTGAACGAGCCTACGGCTGCGTCGCTTGCCTACGGCCTCGACAAAAAGCGGAATGGAATCGTGGCTGTCTACGACCTGGGCGGCGGTACTTTCGACATTTCGATCCTTAAGCTGCACGACGGGATCTTCGAGGTCATTGCCACCAACGGCGACACCCATCTAGGCGGCGATGACATTGACAACCTCCTCATCCGCATCGCGCTCGACGACATTCGCGGCGATATGGGGACGGACTTGTCGCGCAACGGCGAAGCTGTGGCCACGATTCGTAAGGCCGTGATCGAGGCCAAGATTGCCCTCTCGGCGCAGCCTGCAACCATGCTGGACATCGAACTGCCCGGGGGCAAACACTACCAGCGTGAGATTACCCGCGTGCAATTCGAACAGCTGATTCAGCCGATCATCGCGCGTACGGTTGGCCCTTGCAAACAAGCGCTTAAGGACGCGCGCCTGGCTCCGGACCAAATCGACGAGGTAGTGCTGGTAGGCGGCTCAACCCGCATTCCACGCGTTCGGGCGCTGGTCGAGGAAATGTTTCAGCGCAAGCCTCACACCGACCTGAACCCGGACGAAGTCGTCGCTCTGGGTGCTGCGGTGCAGGCCATGATTCTCGGAGGCGGCTCCGAAGCCACCCAGAACATGCTGCTACTGGACGTGACCCCGCTGTCGCTGGGGATTGAGGTCGCCGGCGGCGTAACCGACAAGATCATTCTGCGCAACTCGACGATCCCGGCCTCGGCCACGCAGTACTACACAACGCAGGTGGATGGCCAGGCAAACGTCGCCATCCATGTTCTGCAAGGAGAACGCGAACTGGCTTCGGACTGCCGCTCTTTGGCGCGGTTTGACCTGAGGGGCATCCCGCCTATGACCGCGGGCATGCCTCGGATTGAAGTCAAGTTCCTGATCGATGCCAACGGCATTCTGCACGTCTCCGCACGCGAACAACGCAGCGGCAAGGAAGCTGAGATCGAAGTGCAGCCCAGCTACGGCCTCACTGACGAGCAGGTTGAGAGCATGATTCTCGACTCTTTCGACTATGCGGAAGAGGACTTCCGTCGCCGCCAGGTCATCGAGGCCCGGAACGAGGCCGGAACGATATTGGCAGCCCTGGAAAAGGGCAAGACGAGTCCCGCCTGGGGCCAACTCACCAGCGGCGAAAAGAAGCAGATCGCCAAGCTGGAAAAGGCTCTGGTCGCGGTCAGGAGCGAAGACGAGTATTCCGCCATTCGTAAAGGGATTGATGCCTTGAACCAGGCCACCATGCGGCTAGCCGAGCTAATGATGGACAGCGCCGTCAGCAGTGCGCTCAAGGGCAAGACCATGGATGAAGCTGACCTGGGCGAGGCGCCTGTGGCTGGGCATCCGGTGGCGAAGGCCGATTTTGAGTGAACCAGGGCAGGGTATGGCTGCAGCCATGCCGCCCGGAACGAGTTTTTGAGCGGCTCTAGCCGCTGAGGTAACCAAGATGGCAGAAGAGAAAAATCAAGGAACCGGCACTGCAACAGCAGACGCTCCTGGCGAAAATACGGTCCACGTGACTTTCCTGCCCGAGGGCAAGGCGGTGGAATTCGAGCATGGCAAGCTTCCCTACAAGGACCACGGCAAGGAGCAGTCTCTCCTCGATGTCGCGCTGAACTACGGTGTCCGCCTCGACCACGCTTGTGGCGGCAACTGCGCCTGCACCACTTGCCACGTCTGGGTGAAAGAAGGCGCAGAGAATCTCTCGGAGATGGATGACGACGAAGCCGATCGGCTGGACATGGCCGCCGACCTGCAGTTAAATTCCCGTCTCGGCTGCCAGGCGATGATCACCAAACCCGGAAAGGTTGTGGTCGAGATTCCAGCCTGGAACCGGAATTACGTTTCGGAAGAACACTAGAAAGGCAGCAATTAGCACTTAGCATTTGGCACTTAGCCATGACAGGCTCCTGCCAAGCTGCTTTTGGAACCTGGATGACCAAGTGCTAATTGCTAAATCCTAATTGCTGAGGATCCCCCATGCCCAAAGACTTAACCTGGGATGATGCCGAAGATATCGGAATTCTTCTCTCAGAGAAGCACCCCCAGATCGAGCCGCTGGGCCTGCGCTTCACCGACCTGCATCGCTACGTCACCGAACTGTCGGAATTCAAGGACGACCCCAAGAAGTCGAACGAGGGCAAGCTCGAAGCCATCCAGATGGCCTGGCACGACGAGTTCATGGACCGTACCCAGGGATAATTCCTCGTCAGGAGAGCAACGCAAGGGCACTCTCGCCCAATGAATAAGGCGCGACCGAAGTCGCGCCCGCTAAACATTGGGAATTCCTACCCGACCGTCTGTGCTAGCGGCTCTTCCACACTGGCCTCACGTAAGAACTTGGCGGCTTCCTCCGGAGGCGTCGGATTGATGTAAAAGCCCGTGCCCCATTCAAAACCTGCGGTCTTGGTGAGTTTGGGCATGAACTCAATGTGCCAGTGGTAGTGATCGTTGGTGGGTTCCTGCACCGGTGAGGTGTGGATCACCAGGTTGTACGGGGGATTGTCCAGCACCCGGTCGGCTTTGCTCAGCAAACCTTTCAGGGCCTTCGCCAGGTTCTCGAACATGTGCGAAGAAGAATTCTCGAAAGCCGATTCGTGCTGCTTCGGGAGAATCCAGGTCTCGAACGGAAACCGTGGCGCATAGGGCGCCAAGGTGAGGAAGTCCTCGTTCTCAGCCACCACTCGAGTGCCGGATTCAGTCTCCTGCCGGATAATGTCGCAGAAGACGCAACGCTCTTTGTAGATGTAATACTGCTTCGCGCCCTCAATCTCCTCGGTGAGGTAGATGGGCAGCATGGGCAGGGCGATCAACTGGGAGTGAGCGTGCTCCAGCGAAGCCCCCGCGGCCTCGCCGTGGTTCTTGAAAATCAGAATGAACTTGAACCGGCGGTCTTTCTTCAGGTCGAGAATGCGGTCGCGAAAGGTCCACAGCACATCTTCAATCCGCTTCGACGGCAAAGTCGCCAGCGTGGCGTTGTGATCGGGCGTTTCGATGATGACTTCGTGGGCCCCTACGCCATTCATGCGGTCGAACATCCCCTCGGCCTGGCGGTTCAGACCGCCTTCGATGCCCAGTGCCGGGAACTTGTTCGGGACCACGCGTACCGTCCATCCCGGCGTGTCGCGCTGCAGCGGAGGCCCGCCATTCTGGCTGGGGCGATAGGCCTGGATCTCGGGAGGCGTCTTGTTCTCGTTGCCGTAACAGAAGGGGCAGAAACCGCCCTTGATTCTGACAGCATCACGGGCGAAATCGGTCGGGCGCTTGGCACGGTCGGTCGAAATAATGACCCACCGGCCTACGATGGGGTCTTTTCTCAGCTCAGGCAACGATAAATCCTTTCAATATGAAGGCACGGCAATCCCCTATTTTACGCCACAGGGAAGGCATTTCGAAACAGCTCAAACCGCGGCTGGCTGGTGTGCGCCTCATAATACACGCTAATTACATCGAAACGCCACTGGCACGAAAGTGCCAGATGCCGCAGGTAATCCCGGGCCACCAAGGTAAGCTGGCGCTGCTTGTAGCGGTCCACGGCCGCTTCGGCGGGTTTTACATCGTGAGTGGTCCGGGTTTTGACTTCGATAAAGCACAGCGTGTCTTTGTCCCAGCCGATCAGGTCGATTTCTCCTCGCGAGTGCGGAGAACGAAAGTTGCGGGCAACCATGACATAGCCGCAGCGGCGCAGGTAGAAGTGGGCGTCCTCCTCGCCGCGCTTTCCGATGCGCTGGTGAAGTGGCAGGTTGCTAGGAGGTAGCAGCCGCGCTGCCAGCCAGTCGAGGGCGCGAATGGTGGCGTGGGTGAAGCGGCCGGAGAGCATGGGCGAAGGCTCGCTGTCAGGCTATCAATCCGGCAGTTGGCGGAATGTGACTACTGTCACAAACATTGGACCTTCCCCCTGTGCTTTAACTCCATGTCATCCTTCTGCCTGAATCGAGGGGACAGCCGCGGTATCCTCCACCCCGGATTTGCTCTGGACGTTCACCAACCCCACGCCCACCAGTGCCACCGCCCCGCCTGCGAGCGACAACATACGCGGCACCTCACCCAACCATAGCCAGGCAATCCCGATGGCCATCACTGGGACCACGTACAACAATGTGCTCGTCCGGCCGGCTGGCCCGTGCGAGAGCACAAACGCCCATGCAACATAGGCCAAGGCGCCAGGGAAAATGCCCAGGTAAACCACGGCGAAGGTGGCAGCCGGCGGTGCCACGCGCATGGTTTGCAGCAACCCACCGCCGAACGGCAGTATAAGAAGCGTACCTAGCCAGATGGAATAGGCGGTGAACTCCAGAGCGCTGTATCTCGCCAGGTAGTGTTTCTGCTGGATCATGTAAATGGAGGAGGTCAGGGCTGCCGCGAGAATGGTCAACGCCTGGGGAGAAAGATGGATGCCTTCTCCCTCCCCGCTGGCGATCAGCGCCACTCCCGCAAAACTGACGAACACTCCCAACCAGCGGCGAGGAGTCAGGTGCTCATGCAGAATGAAGCTGGCGAGCAAGGCTGTCCAGATCGGGATGGAGCCAATCAGCAGGCTAGCCGCGCCAGCGCTGACCCGGGTTTCCCCATAGTTCAATGCCAGGTTGTAAAAGGTAATCCCGAGAATCCCACTCAAAGCAAACCCGGGCAGATCGCGTGCCCGGGGGAGCCGGAAGTGCGCCAGACTGGCGTAGATGGCGAGTACGAGAGACGCGGTGACAAAGCGCAGTACGGCCACCTGGCCCGGCGAGTAGGCCCGCAAGCCCGCTCGGATCCCGGCATACGCCGACGCCCACAACACCAGGGCCGCAATCAGGGCCGTCAATACACGAAATGTGAATAGATGCTTCACCGCCTTTCCCCCCCAACGACTTCACCAGGTGTCGCCTCCCCGGCGCGGAGGCCAGGCACCCAGGCAGCGTCGCAACAAAGCGATCTGGCCCACGTGATAGCTATTGTGCGCCGCGGTCTGCCACAGCACGCTGTATACGGACGAAACCGCCGCCTCCTGGGCCGCGTCGTTCCCGCGGACCTGCCGATTGAGGATCTCTGGCTCGACGTCCGCAAGGGATTCCAGTTTCCGGAGCAAGTCGCCGAAGCTTCTTACCGTCGCCTGCCAGGCTGACTTGCCCACCGGCGCCGCACTCGCCGGCCAGCCCTCTGCAGCGTGCTCCGGATACGCCACTGCGCGGCCCTCAATCCTGCGAATCTCGTAATCCATCCAGTAGTTCATGTGGCTAACGATCTGCGAGATGGAATGCGGATAGCCTTCAATCTGCCGCTCCGCCACCGCGGCCGGCAAATCCTCAACGCAGGCGACCGGATCCGCGTGGGCCCGTTTCCCGCGCAGGATCTCTCGCAACGTTGCATCGCCCATGGCTGTTCCCTACTCCGAGACCGGATCGCCGACGTGAATCACGCCCTGGCTCAAAATCTGCGCCCGCAAACCGCCGCGATGGCGCAGGCCTTTAATCACTGACTGCCCCGTGACAGCCTCCAGGTGGCCGCAGGGCTCACACAAGCGGAGTCCCTTGACCCGGATCTCACCGATTTTGAAGTCACGTCCCACCAGGTGGTTCAGCGGGACTCCTCGAGTCACCACGTTGCGGCGCGCCTCGCCGGGAGCGAGTTTGATCCCGTAGTCGCGCAGGCATGCCTCAATCGCCTCGGCTTCGATGAGCGTCAGCTCGTACTCCGGAAGCGGCTTGTAGAACGTGCCCAATTTCAGGGCATAACGGTCGCCTTCCAGCCCAGCTCCGGGAATGGCCCGGGTTTGAATAACGGTGTGGCTGGGCGCCTTGGCGACGGGGGCGACGTGGATAGACTCCACGGTACCTTTCCACATAACTTGTCTCCTGGAAAAACGGGGACGGGGGAGGACCCTCCCGTCCCCAGCCCAACGCTTCAGTTGTCCTTGCTCACGATGGCAATAGACTCCTCAAGCGCGTCCATAGCGACGTCTGCCTCGTCCCTGGTCAGGATGAGCGGTGGCGCAATGCGGATCGTGCTCGGGCCACAGCCCAGGAAGAGTATGCCGCGTTCGAAAGCCAGTTGGACGATGCGGTCGCGTTCCGCAGCGCCGTATTCTTTGGTCTTCCGGTCCTTTACGATTTCGACTCCGATCATCAGGCCACGGCCGCGGACGTCGCCCACCAGGTTGTGTTTTGCGGGCCAGCCAGACATGCGCTTGAGCATGTGCTGGCCGACATCGTGGGAGTTGCGAAGCAGGCCTTCACGCTCGATCACATCGAGCGTGGCCAATGCGGCCGCGATGCACACGGGATTGCCGCCGAAGGTCGAGGCGTGCGAGCCCGGGACCCAGTCCATGATCTCGGCCTTGCTGATCGTCACTCCCAAGGGCATGCCGGAAGCGATGCCTTTGGCTGAGCAAACGATGTCAGGCTGGACGCCGGTATGCTCGATTGCCCACCACTTGCCAGTACGGCCCACGCCGCTTTGCACTTCGTCGGCTACCAGCAGGATGCCGTGCTGGTCGCAGATGCGCCGCAACTCCTGCATGAACGCCGTCGGCGCGATTACGTAGCCGCCTTCGCCCTGGATCGGTTCGACGAAAATCGCGGCGACTTCCTCTGGCGGCAGCGTGGTCTTGAACAGTTTGTCTTCAATGAAGCGGGCGCAACCAAGGGCGAATGCCTCGGCGTCCTGCGCGCCACCCTCGCACCCGCGGTACACATCAGGATAGCGGATGTGAGTGACCCCAGGAACCAATGGCGCGAAACGCCGCTTCTGTTGCGGCTTTGAGGCGGTCAGCGATAGCGCCCCCATCGTCCGTCCATGAAACGCCCCGAAGAAGGCGATGACGTTCTGACGCTGGGTGTGATAACGGGCAAGCTTCAGAGCGCACTCGACCGCTTCCGCCCCCGAATTGCCGTAATAAATCTTGTGCGGCCCGGGCATGGGAGCGATCTTGGACAGCCGCTCGCCCAGCGTCACCATGCTCTCGTAGTAGAAGTCGGTGCCCGACATGTGGATCAGTTCGCCTGCCTGCTTCTGGATGGCGGCAACCACATGGGGATGGCAATGGCCGGTCGAGGTCACCGCAATGCCGGCAGAGAAATCGAAGAACTCATTGCCGTCCACGTCGGTCACCACGATCCCCTTGCCATGCTTGGCAACCATGGGATAGGAGCGGGTATAAGAGGGCGAAATGTACTTCTTGTCACCCTCAAGGACGCGCAAGGCATTGGGGCCGGGCAGCGTCGTCTTGATCTTGGGTCCTGCAAGAGTTTGAGTGGTCATGGGATCCTCCAAAATTCAGTTGTCAGTGGTCAGGAGTCAGCACTCGGGATCAAGCGTATAAGCGGA
>Ga0335082_10000556_pt1 | contig 38894 bp, 38 predicted proteins | sample Lox_Sample_41_FD_206718 | JGI IMG/M metagenome (GOLD analysis project Ga0335082, IMG submission 206718) | Soil microbial communities from Loxahatchee National Wildlife Refuge, Florida, United States - Lox_Sample_4.1 | ecosystem: Environmental > Terrestrial > Soil > Wetlands | place: USA...
CCGGACGACATCGTGCCGCTGCGCTTCGGGCCGGAGCTGCCGTGGATCCGCGAGTGGACGCAGGCCAACTACGCCTTCTGCGGGTACGTCACGGGCTTTGACCCGAAGCAGTTCGGCGACACGGCCGCGCTGCGTGCCGAGCTCGGCTACGCGCCGGACGAGAAGGTCTGCATCGTGAGCGTGGGCGGCTCGGGCGTCGGCCACCACCTGCTGCGGCGCGTGATCGACGCCTACCCGGAGGCGAAGCGCAAGGAGCCCGCGCTGCGCATGATCGTCGTGGCCGGTCCGCGTATCGACCCCGCGACACTGCCGCGCGCGCAGGGCCTCGAGGTCGTGAGCTACGTCCACAACCTGTACCGCCACTTCGCGGCCTGCGATCTCGCAGTCGTGCAGGGCGGCCTCACGACGGCGATGGAGCTCTGCGCGAACCGGCGGCCCTTCCTCTACTTCCCGCTCGCGCACCACTTCGAGCAGAACCTGCACGTGCGCCACCGGCTCGGGAACTACCGCGCCGGGCGCTGCATGAGCTACGCGAGCGAGACGCGCGAATCGATCGCCGAGGCGATTGCCGCCGAGCTGCGCGCACGGCCCGCGTTCCGCCCCGTCGAGACCGACGGAGCCCGCCGCGCGGCGAAGCTGATCGCGGAGGTGCTGTGAGCTACCTCGCCGCCGCACTTCTTCTCGAGCTGATCCAGTGAAGGCCATGATCGACGCCACTTCTCTCGTCACTCCGATCTTGTTGCTGACTGCACTTCCAAGCAAGACCGAGCCGACTAGCGTTACGAGCGCATCCAAGCCGCAACTCGCCGAAGGTGACGGTGATCAGCATCGCTTGGACTGCACGTCGAGTTGCCAACAAGGTCGTCCGCCGTGCCAGACATGCAGCATTGCCTGCCCAGTAGGGCACGCCGCCGATATGTAGTCCGCCGAGAATTTCCCCGGATGGCCGCATGTGTCTAGAGCAGCCAACGTGTCGGTGTAGCTGATCGCGGATGGATCACCTGCTCGTTGCCGAGGCTGTCGCGCTGGAGGATCTCGCCCTCGAAGAGCCGGGTGAGCGTGGCGAGATCGCTGTGCGGGCTACGATCGTGCGCGGCAGCGAGAGGCGGCGCGGGAGATCGAGATGGGAGATCGGGAGATACGGGATGCGCTCGAGCGGCACTGGGCTGCATCCGATGCGAACGATTTCGAGGTCGAGCACGAGATCTATCGCGAGGATGCGGTGCTCCACTATCCGCAGTCGGGCGAACGCATTCGCGGCCGACATAACATCCAGGAGAGCAGAACGGTGCAGCCGAGCGAGAAGCGCTTCGCGGTCCAGCGGATCATCGGCAGCGGCGATCTCTGGGTCACCGAATTGCTGCTCAGCTATGACCGCGTGCCGTCATACACCGTGAGCATCATGGAATTCAGCGACGGCAAGGTGGCCCGCGAGACGCAGTACTTCGGCGACCCGTTCGAGCCCGGGCCGTCTCGGGCGCACCTGGTCGAGCCGATGCCGCCAGATGCTCACGTTGCGAGGTGAGCCACCTCTAGCGTTTGAAGCACCCTGCCGCCTGTCTGCGAGACGCGACAGGCGCATCGAGGCAATCTCCGGGGCGCGATCTCGATCGAAGAGGAGTCGCCATGGCGCTTCGAGTCGTGCAGTGGACCACCGGCAACGTCGGCAAGCAGTCGGTGATCGCGATCGCCGCGAACCCCGGCCTCGAGCTGGTGGGTTGCTATGCGTGGTCGCCCGACAAGGTCGGGCGAGACGTCGGCACGCTGTGCGGCATCGATCCGCTCGGTGTCACCGCCAGCGACGACGTCGACGCGCTGCTCGCGCTGCGTCCCGACTGCGTGATGTACAACCCGATGTGGCCGTCGACCGACGAGCTCGTCCGCATCCTCGACGCGGGCGTGAACGTCGTCACGACGGCGGCCTTCATCGACGGCCGGCGCCTCGGCCCGGATCGCAAGCGGCTCGCCGACGCGTGCGCGCGCGGCCGCTCGTCGCTCTTCGGCACGGGCATCAGCCCGGGCTGGGCGGAGCTCCTCGGTCTCGTGCTCGCCGGCATCAGCAGCCGCATCGACAAGATCACGATCAGCGAGGCGGCGCACACGGCGCTCTACGACTCGCCCGACACCGAGCGGCCCGCGGGCTTCGGCTGGCCGATCGATCATCCCGATCTCCGGAAGATGACCGCCGAGGGCACCGCGGTGTTCGGCGAGGCGGTGGCGATGGTGGCCGACGCGCTCGGCGTCGAGCTCGACGAGATCGTCTGCCGGGCCGAGCACGCGAAGACGACGACGGATCTCGATCTCGGCTCGTGGCGGATCGAGGCCGGCTGCGTCGCGGGCGTCGCGGCGAGCTGGCAGGGCCGCATCGGCGGGCGCACGATCGTCGAGCTGAACGTGCGCTGGAAGAAGGCGATGGTGCTCGAGCCGGATTGGAAGATCGAGGACGGCTACCAGATCGAGGTGCAGGGACTCCCGACGATCCGCTCGACCTTGCAATTCCTGCCGCCGCCGGACTTCAAGGTCGCGAAGCTCTCGGACTTCATGGTGCTCGGCCACATCATGACGGCGATGCCCGCGGTGAACGCGATCCCGCGCGTCGTGGCTGCGCCTCCGGGAATCGTGACCTACGCGGATGTCGCGCTGCCGCTGCCGCGCGGGCTGGTGCGGACCTGACGGCCGTGCCACGGTGGGCACTCACCACACCACTTCCTCCAAACATGCGCACGCAGCTCCGCTTCTCCGTGGCTCTGCTCGTGGCGACGTCGGCCTCGGCGCCCGCGACGGCCCTCTATTCGCAGACCAACCTCGTGTCGGATCTGCCCATGGTGGCCGCGCACCAGGACGCGCACCTCGTGAATCCCTGGGGCATGTCCTTCGCGCCCGGGGGCCCGTTCTGGGTGTCCGACAACGGGGCGGGTGTCTCGACCCTCTACGACGCCGACGGGACCGTCGTGCCGCTCGTCGTGACCGTGCCGCCCGCTGGGGGTAAGCAGCCCCCGTCGGCGCCGACGGGTCAGGTGTACAACGGGACGAGCGGTTTCAAGGTCGGGGGAAGTGCGGCGGCCTTCCTGTTCTCGAGCGAGGACGGGACGATCTCGGGCTGGAACGGCGGCACCGCTGCGCTTCGCGCGGTCGACCAATCGGCCGCCGGCGCGGTGTACAAGGGTCTCGCGCTCGACACCAACGCGAGCGGCTCGTTCCTGCTCGCGCCAAACTTCGCGACCGGAGTGATCGACGTCTTCAACTCGAACTTCTCTCTGACTACGCTCCCGGGGGGCTTCCTCGATCCCAACCTCCCGTCCGGCTACGCGCCGTTCAACGTCGCGAGCCTCGGCGGATCGATCTTCGTGTCCTTCGCGGTGAAGGGCACGGGGGGCGACGACGTGCCCGGGCTCGGCCACGGCATCGTCGACGTCTTCGACACCTCCGGCAATCTGGTGCGGCGCCTCGTGAGCGGCGGCGTACTGAACTCACCCTGGGGCATGGCGATCGCACCGGCGAACTTCGGCGAGTTCTCGAACGCGCTGCTCGTGGGCAACTTCGGCGACGGTCTGATCCACGGGTACGACCCGGCAACCGGGCGGCTGCTCGGAACGCTCCGGAGCTCGCTGGGCAACCCGATCCAGATCGACGGGCTCTGGGCGCTGATGTTCGGCGGCGGCTCGGACAACAACGGAAGCACCAACACGCTCTTCTTCACGGCCGGCATCCCGGGCCCGGGCGCGGTCGAGGACCACGGCCTGTTCGGCTCGCTCAGCGCGGTGCCGGAGCCCCGCACGAGCGCCGGGGTCGCGTTCGGGACCTTCGCGCTCGCGCTCCTCGCGCGCCGCCGCCGAGCGCGGCGTTAGGCGGGTCGCGCGCCCTACTTCCGCATCCGCTTGCGGCCGAGCAGCGCCATGCCGACGGCACCCGACCCGAGCAGGAGCAGCACTCCCGGCTCAGGCACGAAGTGCACGACCACGCGGGAGAACACGCCGGTGACGTCGTTGCGCGGGATATGGCCCGTCACGCGGCTGACGGTGACGACCTGCAGCACTCCCGAGGTCTGTCCCGTCGACGACGTGTTCGACAGCGGGCCGTGCGCGAAGCCCTTCTCCGTGAAGGTCTGGAGCCCGCCGTTGTAGGTGCGGTTGAAGGTGGTGACCGTCTTGACCGTCCACGGAGCCCCGAGTACGGAGACCGTGCCGGTCGTGCGGAGCCGACCGTTCGTCAGGATGCCGCCGACGCCGAGGCCCACCGCGGCGCCGGCGAGCGTCTCACCGAGGGGAATCGGCAGGTAGCTCTGGCACCCGGGCAAGAACACGCAGATCCGGGCCTCGCCGTGCGAGGGAAGCGTCCCCACCCCACTCGACGGCGTCGCCGTGCCCCCGACGGCGCCCGAGATCGGGCCGAGCACACCGAGGTGGTTCCGCGGACCTGGGACGTCGCCCTGGCGGAGGTCCAGGCGGACCGACACGATGTCGGCGTTCGACACGAGCGGGTCCGTGACCGGAAGAACCGTGTCGAGCGACAGCCCGGGGACGCCACCCTGCGTGCCCGTGCCGAGCGACAGCGTGTTCAGATGATCGCCCGAGGCCGTCGTCGTCAAGGTCGTGACACCGATGCCCGTATCCGACGCCTCCGCGCGGGCCAGGTTCGTGAACTGGAGGCTGATGCGCGTCCAGGTGTCCATCACCTTCGCGCTGGCGGAGCCAGCCACGAATACGGACAGCAGGCCTGACCAGTGGGCTCTTCGCTTCATCGCCCCGAGACTCACGACCATCGTACGCCGGCTCGCGGACGGCTGCGCAACGTTCTCGTGTGGGGCCGAAAAGAGAAGCGGCGCCCCGCTCGCGCGGGACGCCGCTCCGGGATCTCCGGGCGTTCGAGCGTTCGCTCTACTTGCGCATCCGCCTGCGGCCGAGCAGCGCCATGCCGACGGCACCCGACCCGAGCAGGAGCAACAGCCCCGGCTCCGGGATGAAGTGCACGAGCACGCGGGAGAACACGCCGGAAATGTCGCTGTTCCCCGGGACGCCCTGGACCGAGATGTGACTGACACTGACGGCTTGCAGCACACCGGACGTCTGACCCGTCGAAGACGTGTTCGACAGCGGACCGTGTGCGAAGCCCTTCTCCGTGAAGGTCTGGATGGCACCGTTCTGCGTGCGGTTGAAGGCGGCGACCGTCTTTACCGTGTACGGAGCGCCCAGGACGGAGATCCGGATCGTGCCGAGCTGGCCGATCGTCAGGATGCCGCCGACGCCGAGGCCGACCGCCACGCCGTTGACCGTCGCCCCGAGGTTGAGCGGCAGGTTGCTGGCGCAGCCGGGCACGAGCAGGCAGATGCGCGCCCCGCCCTGCGCGGGGATGGTGCCGACGCCACCGCCGGTGTCGAAGTGCTTTCGATGGCGCCCGAGACCGGGCCGAGCACACCGAGGTTGTGGTTCGGACCGGGGACGAAGCCCTGGCGGACGCCCTCGAGGCGGACCGACACGATTCCGCCGTTCGAGACCAGCGGATCCGTGACCGGAAGGACCGTGTTGAGCGACAGGCCGGGAATGCCACCCTGCGTGCCCGTGCCGAGCGACAACGTATTCAGGTGATCACCCGAGGCGGCCGTCGTCAAGGTCGTGACACCGATTCCGGTATCCGTCGCCTCGGCGCGAGCGAGGTTCGTGAACTGGATGCTGATGCGCGTCCAGGTGTCCATCACCTTCGCGCTGGCCGAGCCGGCGACGAGGATGGACAGGACGCCTAATTGCGATTCGAACGCGGGGCCTGACCTTGGCGTCACGCTCGCGGGAGCTGCTGCCGGAGCTCTCGGGGTGACTTGCCGGTGGCGCGGCGGAATGCGAGAGCGAACTTGGACGGCGAGCAGAACCCGAGTGAGTCGGCGATGGACCTTGATGCTCCGATGCGTCGCCGGCAGCCGCCTGGCATGATCGATCTGGCTCGACGCCACGTAATCGCCGATGGAACAGCCGCGGCTGGCACGGAAGCCGCGCGTGAGCTGTCGCACCGAGAGCTTGCAGAGCCCAGCCAGCTCGGCCAGCGACGGTGCGCTGCACACTTCCCGGAGACGCTCGTCGATCACCCGCAACCGCCACGGCGCGAGGCCTCCGGTCGCCGGGCCTTCGGCGATCCGGGCGCAATGGCGACTCAGCTCGATCGCCAGCTGCATCGCGATCAGCTCGACGAGCATCTGGCTCCCGAATCCCGGATCGCGCGCCTCTTCGGCCAGCCGCAGCATCAGATTGCGTATGCTCGCGTTGCGAACGTCGAGGGTCGCTTCCAGCCGGCGAGGCGCCCACCGTGGTTCCCGGTCGAACCCGACGTGAAGCGCCTCGGGTCTGAGGTGACACAGGATCGAGTACTGACGACCCCGCTCGCTGCGCACGCGAAGGGTCTCGCCCGGAGGCAGCACGTAGAGATCGCCCATCCGGTCGAAGCGGCACGGCCCCCAGCGCTCGCGGTAGCAGGCGCGCGTGCTGGGCGGCCGGAGCGTGAGGCAGAGGTCGATCCGATACCCATCCTCCTCGCGATCCGGCACGATCGCATCGACGGGCTCGGGGAGATGGAAGTGCGCGAGCTGGGGCGTCGCGCCCGGGGTATCGAGCTGGGCTGCGAGGGTCACCCATTGATCGGGTTGCCAATCCGTCCGATCGTCGGGACTCGCAAGTCCCATCTTTCCCCTGGCCGGGCCCACGTCCACCTGCTGCGGGAAACGCCAGACCCGTGCCGCGTGCATTCAGCAGGGCTGCGCGGTTCTCGCGCTGCGCAATGCTGCCTGGTTCGCAGCCTCGATCCTCGTGCGATCGTGACGAGGAAGCGAAGGCGTAGATCGCAGACTTCGTCACGCCGCGCGATGATCCGGGCATGGAGGGGCGATCGATGGAGAAGCCGTCGAACCGACGCTGGACCGAGCAATACCCGGAGCTCGGAACCGGCTTCATCTCCTACGAAGATTCGATCTCGCCCGAGTTCTACGAGCTGGAGCGCGAGGCGATCTTCGAGCGCGCCTGGCTCAACGTCGGGCGCGTGGAGGAGCTCCCGCGCAACGGCACCTACTTCACGAAGGAGCTGCCGCCCGCCAGGGCCTCGGTCATCGTGTCGCGCGACATGGAAGGCAGGATCCGCGCCTTCCACAACGTGTGCCGGCACCGGGGCAACAAGCTGATCTGGGAAGGCACGCCGAGCGACGAAACCTGTGGCACGGCACGCCAGTTCGTCTGCAAGTACCACGGCTGGCGCTACGGCCTCGACGGCCAGTGCCTCCACGTCCACCAGGAGCGCCAGTTCTTCGATCTGAAGAAATCGGAGCTCGGGCTCGCCCCCATCCACTGCGAGACGTGGGCGGGCTTCATCTTCGTGAACCTGGCCCCCACGCCCCGCCAGACGTTGAAGGCATACCTGGGGCCGATGCTAGGCGCGCTCGAAGGCTATCCCTTCCACAAGATGACCGAGTGCTACGCGTTCCGCGCCGAGAACAAGAGCAACTGGAAGATCTTCATGGATGCCTTCCAGGAGTACTACCACGTGCCGCCGCTGCACACCCAGCAGCTCGGGCCGGGTTGGCTGCAGAATCCGGAGGCGGAGTTCGAGGCGGCGCACTACCAGCTCGACGGGCCCCACCGGATGGTGAGCACGAGCGGACCCCGCAAGCACCAGCTGCCCGCGAAGTTCCACTATCCGAGCGAGCGGCTCACCCGCAGCGGGAACCAGGGCCCGTGGGATGCGGCCGACATCGGCGCGGAGCGACCCGGTGTGAATCCGGCCGGAGTCGAACCGTGGGGCATCGACAACTTCCAGATCTTCCCGAACCTCGAGATCCTGATCTACGAGCGGGGCTGCTACCTCGCCTACCGCTACTGGCCGACCTCCCACAACACGCATCGGTTCGAGGGGTACCTCTACTTCGTGCCGGCTCGGAACGCGCGGGAGCGCGTGGCGCACGAGTACGCCTCCATCCTGTTCAAGGAGTACGCGCTGCAGGACGCCGGCACCCTCGACGGAACCCAGATGGGGCTCGAGTCGAGAGCGTTCAACCAGTTTCCGCTCGGGGATCAGGAGATCCTCGTGCGACACTTTCACAAGTCGGTCGGCGACTGGGTCCAGGCATACCGCCGAGAAGTCGCGGAGCGATGAAGCGAGGAGAACAGCATGGCGAAGATCAGTGTGCACGAGAATTACGCCGCGAGCGCAGCGGACGTGTGGCGGAAGCTCTCGGATTTCGGCGGACTCGCCGGCTGGATGCCCGGCGTGAAGAGCTGCGAGCTGAAGGGTGAGGGCATCGGCGCCGTGCGGACGCTGCGGATGGGCCCGATGAAGGTGGTGGAGAGGCTCGAATCATTCGACACCAAAGGGCGTCGCCTCTCGTATGCGCTGCTCGAAGGGCCGATGCCCGTGCGGAACTTCATCGGCACGATCCAGGTCACGGAGACCGGCGCGTCGAGCTGCCACGTCGACTGGTCGGCGGCCTTCGATCTGCCCGAGGGCGTCAGCGAAAAGCAGATCGGGCCGGGTATCGAGGCCGGCTACGGCGGCGCACTGAAGGCGCTGAAGTCGCTCGTCGAGCGCTGACGTGCTCCTTCCCGCGGAGTTCGCCGACCTCGAGCGGTACGCCGCCACCTGGTGCCTCGCGACGGAGGCCGAGCGCTGGGCACAGCGTCAGCGCAGCTCCATGGAAGAGCTGCAGGGGTTCTACGACGCGGCATTTTCGCGCGCCGAGGCAGCGATCGCCCACTGCGACCAGTTCCCGCTCGATCAGATGCCGGAGGACGCCGAACATCTCCTCCAGCTCGTGTACTCGCTGCTCCTGGTGTCATTCGCCATCGAGGTGTGGCGGCAGCCCGAGGTGATCCACTGTGGATCGGCGCGGATCGACCGCATCCGCGAGCCGCGTCCGTGAGCGGCAGGATCGCGTCACTCGCCTGTGGCGGCGTGGTACACGAGCCCTTGCGTTTCCGACGCTGAGGCGCCAGCGATCGCTGCGCCGCGCCTCGAGCCCCCCGACACATCGACGAGTCTACCGCCTCCTGACACCTTCGGCGGTGGAGTGCCACTTCCCTGTCATAGGACTGCGGTCGGGGAGACTGCCAAGGGGGATTGGCGATGCTCCATTCGCTCCGCCTTCTGACCATCCTGCTCTTGATGCAGCTGCTGCTCCCGCCGAGAGCCGACGCCACAGGGGTTCTGTGGATCACCGGCTCCGCTTCGAACAACCATGCGGCGATGGCTCCGATGTTCACGGATTCGGCTGCGAAGGGTCCGATCCTCGACTCGGTTCAGAACCTGAACGGGGCTCCCCCGGACCCGGGCTCCGAGATCGAGACGGTCTTCGCGACCGCGGACTACGGCACGCTCGGCGTTTCGGCCGGGGGAAAGGTCGTCGGTCCCGCGACAGTCGGTTCGCTCGGGGCGGGTGGGAACGCGTCCGCCGAGTTCAGCGACGTCTTCACGGTCACGGCAGCCGGTCTGACCGGCACGACCGGGACTATCACGGCGGCCTTCGGCCTTGCCGCCTTCGTGGTTGTGGACGGCGGCGGGGGCTGCGACGGCTCCGCCCAGGTGAGCTACGGAGTCAGCGCGAACGTCACCGGAGGAGGATTCGGGTTCTCGACTCACTCGGGAACGTGAACGGACGTTTGCCAGAATCCGAACTCGTTCTCGGGGACTCCGCCGGGGACCTTCTCGCTCCCCATCACCGCCCACTTCGGTACGCCCATCCAGCTGACCGTGATTCTCTCGGCGACCAACGCCGTGAGCTGGGACTCCACTGCATCGGGCGCGGCGACCGCCAGCGGGGACTTTGCGCACACACTCACCTGGGGTGGCTTCACCGAGGTGCGCGATGCGCAGGGCAATCTCGTGACCCACTACACCCTCACATCGGACTCGGGCACCGACTGGTCGAAGCCCGTGCCGGAGCCCGGGACCCTCCCGCTCGTGGGCGCTGGCCTCGCGGGCCTGGCGATCAGCCGCCGTCGCCCCGGCGTGTAGAGCAAAGAGACGGAGAGCTGCTCATCCTCCGCGCATGTCGGCGAAGAACTTCCTCGCGAAGTAGAAGCCGAATGTGCCGGAGACGAAGCTCAGGACGAGTAAAGCACCCGTCCCGACGATCGGCCTGCACGCGCTGTCGACGAGCCACGCCGCCAGAGAGGCCACGCACATCGCGAGAAGGGTCGGCATCGGCTACGGCCTGCGGAAACGCGGCTCGAACGGCTCGCATCGGAACCCGGACCGCCGCAGCGGAGGCCGCCGGCGGCCCCGCCCCCGGGGGGGGGCGCGGGGGCGGTCACAGCTACGGACTGACCACGACCCTCACGCGACCGATGTTGTCGATCCGGGCGAAGGGGGTCGCGGGATCCCCTTCTCGTTGTGAGCTGGCGCGAAGCACCGGGAAATAGGTGCCAGGCGCCGTGAACACGTGAGTCGTCGAGACCGTCACCGACGGTGCGACGGCGCCAAATGCCGTGGACACGAAGCCGCCCGTCGTGCCCTCGACGTTCCATTCCACCGACACCACCTGGCCTCCACCGGGCGGCGTCTCGATGGTCCCGCTGAGCGTGACCGTTTCGCCGACCGCAACCTCCGCGCGGGCGACGCCGTTGGCCAGCAAAGTGACCACGGGCTGGATGCCCTTGCGCGCAGCGGCATTCCCCGGCACGGAGACCTGGCCGCCGCCGACCATCTGGTATTCGGTGCTGACGGGAGGCTTCACGCCCTGCTCGGCCCATTTGGCCACGTCGCGCAGCGCCTGCTGCAGCGCGCCTTGGTAGGTGACCGTCCGGGGTGACGTGCCGCCCCCTCCCCCATGCTGGGCATAGTCCTGGAAGTAGAGCCGGAACCTATCGTCGCGCGCATGAGCGGTCAGCTTGGCCACGATCGGCGTATTGCAGAACTTGGTCAGCACCGGCACCAGCTGAGGGATCTGCCACAGCTCCGCGGGCGCACACAGGGCATGCTCCACCCTTCGCTTGTACCAGTCGGCACCATAGGGATGGGCGTCCACGTCCATCAACGACTCCTGGACGATCATCTTCCCGTGGAAGGAGCCGGTCATGTGGCCGCCGGACCCGTTGTACTGTCCGGCGATCCCGGTCAGGACGCTGCGCTGCGGGTAGATCGGGGTGCCGTTGGGATCTCCGAAGGGATTCCGGAACTGGTCGAAGACATAGTAGGCCTGCACCGGCCCCCCGATCTGGTGACGGTGATAGGTCTGGAGTGCCAGATACGCCGAGTTGTCGATATGCACCTTGTCGCCAGGCTGGAAGTCGGACAAGTTCGCGCCGAAGGGAAAGACCGCGGTGCCGATCGCGAGGAGCAGCGAATACGTCTTCCCCTGGGCCGCTCCGCTGTCGACGATCAGGTTGACACCCGCCAGGTCGATGCTGGGGACGCTATTGAGTACCAGGAACGGGGGACTGATCGCGACGACCGTGCGTGCGCCCGCCGGGTCCTGGAACCGTAGGGGCGCGAGCGATCCATAGGGGTCGTCGTGCCCGAGGTAGCCCGGCAGAGTCCAGAAGTCGTTGGTGTAGGTCGGATCCAGGTAAGGCGGATAGCTGGCGATGAGCGGGAGAGCTCCTGCGCCCGTCAACGCGCTGCCGAACCAGCCGCGCGTCGGGAATCCCGCGTAGGTGGCTTCCTGGAGCGCGCCTGCCTGCTCCTCGTTCAGACTGCATTCGGTTACCGGGTCACCGCTGCCACCCGCGTCGTACGCCTGGTCGATGCAGGGGAACTTGCCGGCCGAGCCGAGGATGCGCTGCGCGTTGATCCGCACCGTGTACGCAGTGGGGATGGCGGCCTCACTTCCGAGGACGAAGGGAACTCCCCCGTCGTAGATGCTGGTGTTCTCGAGGCTGCTGACCGTTTGGTACGCGCCACCGCTCCCGCCGTGGATGTACCCATAGGGTCGCTTGGAGGTGCCGTAATACGCCATCGCCAGCTGCCGCGAATACTTCGCCGCGGCCGCGTTGGCTCGGTAGCCGCCAATGGTGGGATCGAGGCCGCCGAAGACCGCACACTCCGTCGTGGTGCAGTGTCCGCTCCCGCCCTGGTTCGACGCCACGGCGTAACCACCACTCGCGAGCACGAACGAAATCTGGTCCGCAGAGAGGGTCTCGTCGTTGAGCTGGTGGGTGGGCCCTTCGATGAACCGCCCTTGGTACTGCGCCGCAGGCGGGAAGGCGATCGAGAACTTCGTGTCGGTGCCCGTGAACCCGCCGTGCACGAAGCGATGAGGCACCGGGGTGGTCCGCATCTCGTCGATGTCGATGTAGGGAGTGTTGAGCACCGGATCGATGCAATCGTCGGTGATGAACATGGGGGCACCGGGGAGAGGTGCCTTGCATGTCGGCGGCTGCCCCTGGTGCGCCGAGGCCGTCGTGGCTAACGCCAAAGTGGTACCGAGCACGATCAGCGCACAGACTCTGGATCGACTCTCTCTTTTCATCGTCATTACCTCGTCCTCGTTAGGTCGCGGCACGCTGCGACTCACGATCTGTCACAGCGCACCGCGGACCGTCATTGGGGTTGCTCCGAGATGCGACGACTCGACCGCCCAGCGGACAACGATCTGAGTGGTAACCACATTACTGCCGGCCGCGTCGCCGGGTCAACGAAATTCCCGCACGTGCCGCGAGGCGGTGGCAGTCGCGCGCACGAGCGACGGTCCGCGTATCTTCGCGTCGCGTGGGCGCTATGGGTGACGATTCACAGGCGCGTACGGTCGACACGATCCTTCGAGTCGTCGTAAAGATCCTCGAGACCAGGGGTTACGATGCCGTCCAGCTGCGGGTCGTCGCGAGGCGGGCGCGTGTCTCCCTGAGCACGATCTACCGGTTCTTCCCGACGCGAGACGATCTCATCGTGACCGCTCTGAACCGGTGGATGCAAGAGAATTGCTACGCCGGCCTGGCCAATTGCCCACACCACGGTTCCCTCTACGAAGGGCAGATGTGGTTCTTCCGGAGGATCTTCGAGCCGTGGGAACGCTGCCCTCGCATGCTCGAGGCCTTCCACCGCGCGATGGTGGGCCCGGGCGGCGAGCGGCTCGATCTGCTCGGCATGACGGCGGTCGAGCCCGCGGGGCGAGCGTCCCTCGAGAACGTGGACCCGACCTATGCGAAGGACTTCGGACTCATCATGGCCAACATGGTCTGCGGGGTGATCCAGCGTTGCGCCGCAGGCGACCTCGCGGTCACTGAGATCCTGCCGTGATCGAGCGCACGCTCTACCGGCTGACCACGAACAACGAACCCGCCCTCGCCGTTCCGGAGGTATGTCGAGAGCGGCGGATCCGGAAGCGGCGAAGAGAGCCGGAACCCGGCTGAGGGGGTCGAGAGCGGGGGTCGAGAGCGCGGATACAAGGCGGCTTCCCGATGAGCGACTACGAGAGCACTCGCCAACGTCATGTCGCGCACATGACGGCGCGAATCCCCGAGTATCTCGACCGGCTCACATGGTCCGCGGAGCGGCTGCGAGCTGAACGAGACCAACGCCTCCAGGAGCTGCTCGGAGCCGCGCGCGCACACTCATCGTGGCATCGACGGAGGCTCTCGACCGTCGAGGTCGATGCCATCGACGAGGATCGCCTTCGCGAGCGGCCCGTCATGACCAAGGATGATCTCATGGACCACTTCGACGAGATCGTGACGGATCGCCGCTTCCGACTCGACGTCATCGACCATCACCTGGACGGCCTGACGGCCGGCGGCGGTGGCTACCTGTTCGATCGCTACACGGCCATCGCCTCGAGCGGCTCGAGCGGGCGCCGCGGTGTCTTCGTCTACGACTGGGAAGAATGGGCCGTCTACTACCTGGGGCTCCACCGCCAGCTGCTGCGTGCGATCCGCGACGACCCGAGCCGGTATCCGGCACCCGTGGTGATGGCGCGCGTCGGCGCCTCTCACCCCACTCACGCTACGGCCTCCTTCTCCGCCCGATCCTTGCAGCCGCCGATGCTCGTTCACAGGGGTCGGCTCTCAGTCCTTGTCTGACGTCTGCGCGAGGTCGATCCCGCGCGCGCGTTCGACGAGCTGGACGAACTCGGCGCGGTAGCCCTGGCGGTCCTCGCCGAGAGAGGCGCGGGCCGCCTCGACGACGTGCCCGTAGTCGGACGCTCCCTTGTACGGCGAGCGCCGCAGCAGCAGGCCGAACTCGGCGACCGCGGCCTGGAACTGGAAGTCGAGCGACACCGTTCGATCTCCGGAATCGACGACCGGCAGCGAGAGCAGCTGGCTGTGATCGTCGTCCGGGCGCTTGTAGCGGACCTGCACGGTCAGGAGCTCGTCGCTCGCGACTCGCGCCGCGGAGCCCGGCTGCTGGTAGCGAAGCGGCGCGGGCTCGCGCACCAGCGCGTCGGATTCGACACCGACGGGAATCACCTCGTAGAGCGCCGTCACCGAATGCCCGGATCCGATGTCGCCCGCATCCTTCGTGTCGTCGGCGAAGTCCTCGTCGCGGAGCAGGCGGTTCTCGTACCCGATCAGCCGGTAGGCGCGCACGCGGACCGGGTTGAACTCGACCTGCACCTTCACGTCCTTCGCGATGGCAACGAGCGTTCCGCCCATCTCGTGAACGAGCACCTTGCGCGCCTCGAGCAGGTTGTCGATGTAGGCGTAGTTTCCGTTCCCGTGCTGCGCGAGCTTCTCCATCTTCGCGTCCTGGAGGTTGCCCTCGCCGAAGCCGAGCACCGTGAGAAAGACGCCGCTCGCGCGCTTTCGCTCGATGAGCTGAACCATCTCGGCGTCGCTCGACGCGCCGACGTTGAAGTCTCCGTCGGTGGCGAGGATCACTCGGTTGTTGCCGCCCGGCACGAAGTGGGCGGCGGCCTCGACGTAGGCGAGCCGGATGCCGGCGCCGCCCGCGGTCGACCCGCCCGCATCGAGGCCCTGGATCGCCTCGAGGATCTCCGCCTTCTCCGTTCCCGGTGTGGACGGCAGCACGAGCCCGGCTGCGCCCGCATACACGACGATCGCGACGCGGTCCTGCGGGCGCAGCTGCTCGACGAGCAGTCCGAACGCGCGCTGGAGAAGCGGCAGCTTGTTCGCAGGCTGCATCGAGCCCGAGACGTCGAGCAGGAACACGAAGTTGGCGGGCGGCGCCTGGGCCAGCTCGATGCGCCTGGCCTGGAGTCCGACCCGCACGAGGCGGTGTTGCCTACGCCACGGCGCCTCCCCCACCTCGGCGGCGAGCGCGACCGGCAGGTCGCCGCCGGGCTCGGCGTAGTCGTAGGGGAAGTAGTTCACCAGCTCTTCGATCCGCACCGCGTCTCTGGGAGGCGCCGTCCCCTCCGTGAGGAAGCGGCGCACATTCGAGTAGGAGGCGCGGTCCACGTCGATCGAGAAGGTCGAGCGCGGGCTCGCCGAGACGGCGATGAACGGATTCTCCTCGATCTCCCCGTATTGCTCGCGATTGGAAGGCTCGGATTGCATGCGATAGCCGAGCCGAGCGAGCGCCGGTGCCGCGTACGGGGCCGGTGCTTCCTTCCACTCGGACTGGGTCACGATCGTCGGGGTCACCGACTTGTCCCGCTCGCTCGCGCAGTGCGAGAGAGAGACGACCAGCGCGATCAGGGCGACGATCCGAACGGTCCACAGCGAGGCGAGGCGTTGCATCGGACCCTCCTTGGCAGGGGCAGGATCGAACGCCGAAGTCGCCACGACGGGCGGCATCCGAGCCTGACGCCGCGGAAGGTAACGAGCGATTTCCGTCCGACACCGAGGAGCGAAGCGACTTTACGTTGAATTTACGAGCGCGATTCCGGGCCCGGCAGCGCCGCGTTTCTCCTTCGAGGAACAGCGAATCGGTTGCTGCTCGGCTTGCGATCCTCGGTCCGTACTTGCGGCAAACATTCGTGGTAACGTCCGCCTTCTTCATGTCCGGCGCGCATTCGATGGAGCGAAATCGTCACGATACGTCCCAGACGAATCGAACAACGAACTAGCACTCGATGAACATCAAGAGACATCCCAAAACCGTCATTGCTCTGATTCTGCTCGTCCTCGCCGTTGCCTACACCTACACGTGGACGTATACGCCCTATGGTCGGCTGGACTACCGCGCGGCGGCCTCGCTGCATTTGATGACGTTCACCTACCACTACAAACCGGATGCAAACAAGGATTTCGAGGTTCCACTCGTCATCAATCTGATCTATTCGCTCAGCGATTTGCTTCCGACCGAAAAGGTCGAGGCCTTCGAAGACATAAGCATTCCGGGCGAGGATGGGACGATTCCTGCGCGCGTGTATTGGCCAAGGGGTGTAGACCGATCACAGCCAATGCCAATCATCGTCTACTACCATGGCGGCGGCTTCGTGGTGGGCAGCGTGCAGATCTTCGACGCATTGACCCGCTCGCTCGCCAACGCCACTCACTCGCTGGTGGTCTCAGTCGACTATCGTTTGGCGCCTGCCAATCCCTATCCTTCAGGCGTCGATGATTGTTATGCGGCAACGAAATGGGTGGCTGAGAATGCGGCGACGTTAGGCGGTGATCGCACCAGACTCGCAGTGGCGGGCGACAGCGCCGGCGGCAATTTGTCGGCGGTGGTGGCGCTGAAGGCACGAGACGCGGGCGGCCCCGCGATCGCCGCACAGATCCTGTACTACCCTGCCGTCGATTTGACCGATGCGCATTACGACAGCAAAGACAGATTCACGGACGGATTCGGCCTCTCCGCGGCGGCGAGCAAGAAATACGAACAAGCCTATGCGGGCCACGTCCCGGATCGCAAGGATCCTTATCTGTCCCCGCTATACGCACCGAGTCTCGCAGGTTTGCCGCCCGCACTCGTCGTGACCGAAGGCTTCGATCCATTGGCCGGCTCTGGTACTGCCTATGCCGACCGACTCGAGCAGAGCGGAGTATCGGTCACCCGGTTGCACTATCCCGACATGATTCACGGCTTCATGAGCATCCGATTCTTTCCACAGCGAGGTGAATGCCTGCACGGAACGAGCGAGTTCCTGAAGAAAGTGTTCGCCTCACACAAGGCGTAGACGCGCCGGCGGCTCCGGCCACCGGCTGAAATCCTCGAAGTCCTCCAGCGAGGTCGGCTTCTAGACGATCACCGCCAACGGAACGAGGCAAGGCCTCTGCGGCAACATGAGCCGGGGCGCTGGGGGTGGTGGGCTTCTACCTGAGCCGCCGCTCGCCGGCCCGGGAGCGCGACACCATTCCGTGAGGCATCCGGCGGTACCCTCGCCGGCCATGGAGGCCGAACCGGATTCGCGACTCGAATCGCGCGGCGAACGCCGAACAGCGGGCCGCGAGCTGCGTCGGGCGGTCGCGCGCTCGTCCCACGCTGTGTGGCAGGCGCCGCGGCGGGGCCGCGACGTGCTCGCGCTGCTCGCGGCGACCGACCGCGGTCGGGTCGCCGAGCTCCTTCCGATCCGATACGGACGCATGGCGCAGTCGCCATTCGCGTTCCTGCGCGGCGCCGCCGCGGTGATGGCGTTCGATCTCGCCGCGACCGCGGCGACTGGCATCCGCGTGCAGGCGTGCGGCGACTGCCACTTGCTGAATTTCGGCGCGTTCGCGACGCCGGAACGAAACCTCATCTTCGACATCAACGATTTCGACGAGACGCTTCCCGCGCCGTGGGAATGGGACGTGAAGCGACTCGCCGCCAGCATCATGGTGGCGGGCCGCTCCCGGCAGTTCCCCGACCGGATCAGCGCCGACGCGGTCGCCGACGCGGCGCGCGCATACCGCGAGGCACTCGCGAACTTCGCTCGCGAGCCGGTGCTCGCGGTGTGGTACGCGCACATCGACGCCAGCGAGCTGATCCGGCTCGGCGTCGGAGCGGATCGGCCCGGCCTGCCCCGAGGCGCGCGCGCCCACGCGCACACCGGCGCGCGACTCCTCCCGCGGCTCACACAGATCGTCGGCGGCGCGCGCCGGATCAAAGACAACCCACCGCTCGTCTATCACTTGCGGCGCCGCGCCGAATACGAGGCGCACGTGCGCGATGCCTTGCGCCGCTACCGACGGTCACTCCCCGATGAACGGCGCGCCTTGCTCGACCGCTATCGGCTGGTCGACATCGCGCGCAAGGTCGTCGGCGTCGGCAGCGTCGGCACGCGTTGCGCTGTGGCCCTCTTCATGGCCGACGAGGACGATGCGTTGTTCCTGCAGTACAAGGAGGCGCGGCCTTCCGTGCTCGCGCCGTACGCGGGACGCGGCGCCTACCGCAACCAGGGCGAGCGCGTCGTGGTCGGACAGCGGCTCCTGCAGTCGGCAAGCGACTTCTTCCTCGGCTGGTCGCGCACGCAGCGGCCCGCATTCGATTTCTACGTGCGGCAACTCCGCGACATGAAGACGTCCGTCAACCTCGACGCGCTCTCGGAGGGCGCGTTCGCTCGCTATGCGCGATTGTGCGGGCTCGCGCTCGCGCGCGCGCACGCCAAGGCGGGCGACGCGGCGAAGATCGGCGGCTACCTCGGCGCCGCGGAGACGTTCGACCGCGCGGTGCAGCGGTTCGCGCGCTCCTACGCCGACCAGACCGAGCGCGATCACGCGAAGCTCGTCGAGGCGGTGCGGGCCGGGCGGATCCGGGCAGAAGCGGATGCACCCCACTGATGGAGTCAGAAGCGCCCGGCTCGCATCATCGCTCGTGGTCGTGCGGCTCGCGCTCGTGCGGCTCGACGACGCGGAAACCGTGCGGCGGTCCCGGCGGATGGGGGTACCCGTGCCAGTACTCCGGATGGCCGTACCAGCTGTAGTGCTCGTGTTCGTGGCCACCGACGCCGAAGTAGAGAGTCGGGCCGGTGCTGAGGAGCCAGGGAGCCTGCACCCAGCCCCAGCCCCAGCCACCGTACACGAACATGTAGGGCTCGCCCGGTGGCGAGATCCAGGTGAAGTTCGTCCCGTACGGCATCCACACCCATCCGTACTGCGCGGTGTAGACCCACTGTCCCGGCGGAAGGGTCGGCTGCGCCTGCTCCATCGCGTTCGGGGGTACGGGTGGCGGGGGCGGCGGCGTCCCGGGCACGGGCGCCGACGTCGGCGGCGGGGGCGGCGGCGGCATCTGCGCCCACGACGACAAGCTGCCGAGAACAGTCGCGAACATCGCGAACAGCAGCGCGGATCGAGCGATTCGCTTCATGGCGTCCACCTCTCACAATGGATCGTTGGAACATAGGAGGCGCCCCCGCTCGCGGTAGGATGCGTCGATTCCCGAAGGAGGTTCCAATGGCCCGCATCCACGCACGGTCTCTTGGCCTGGCTCTCGCGTTCGCAGCACCCGCATGGGCTGCCGACGTGACTTTAAGCTCGACGCGGGCGCGGGCTTCGCGATCCAGAACAGCTCGGGCGCCACGACGCGCCTGCGCGTCGACGAGGCCACGGGCAACATCTCGCGCAACGGCGCGCTGTTCGTGCACACGACGGGATCGACGACGAACACCTTCGTCGGTGTGCAGGCCGGAGGCCCTGCCACGATTGGCTCCCTCAACTCCGCCTTCGGATACCGTGCGCTCCCGAGCAACACGACAGGCGCGGGGAACTCCGCATTCGGCTACGGGGCTCTGCGCGACACCACCACGGGAATCCGGAACTCGGCCTTCGGCACCTACGCGCTCTGGCGGAACACGGCCAACGACGGCTCCGCGTTCGGGACCGCCGCTCTCTCCCAAAACACCAGCGGCCCCTTCACGGTGCCGACGCCGGGGCCCTCGAAGGCGATCCAAGTCGCGCCGGGCACGTCGGGCGTCACACGCGCGAGATGGACGTTGACGCTCGCGTCGTGATTTCGTTGGACGATGATGGTGTCCAGCGTGTACTGAGCCGACCAGGTGTAGTGGACGCGGCCGTTCCACTCCTGCAGGGTCGCGTAGGCGCTGCAGTCCGGCGCGGTCGCAGCGGCTGCGAGCATCGAGGCAAAGAGCAGGAAGCCGGCCAGGGCGAATACCCCGCCAGAGGAGGAGAGCGGCCCGGCCCATGCTGCGTCTGCGTCTGCCCGGTGGAGTTGTTCCCGGGTAGTGGCGGGCGCCGCGGCGCGCGTGGCGGGAGGCCGATTCTGGTTACGCGTTCGTCATCGACTAACGCCCGCGCGGGTCCAGCCCGAGCTTCTCGCCGATCTTGCGCCGGTAGTCGACGAAGAAATCGTCGAGCGGCGCGCCGGTTGCGTCGGCGACGCGGTCGTTCCAGTGGAACATCCCGAGCACCGCACCCGCTTCGACCAGCAGACCCGGGCCCGCAGCGGCGACCAGCCGCGCGCGCGCGGGCGCCGGATCCGCGCTCGCGTCGATCACCGCGTCGACGAGCTCGATCAGGAGCGCGCCGTGCGACACGCCCCCGTCGCTCGCGCCCGCGCGCGTGATCACGCTGATGTCGGCCTCCCGCCCGGTCTTCTTGCTGCTCGCACGGAGCGCCATGGCATGCGAGGTCGTTCAGTAGAAGCAGTCGTTCTTCGCCGACGTCCGCGCCGCCACGAGCTCGATCTGGCTGCGATCGATCGGCCGATCGGACGGCTCCCAGTCGGTCGCGACTTGCGCGTAGGTCATGTAATGGGACGCCATCAAGTCGCGCGCGGTACGCACCGCGTCGGGCACGAGCGAGAGCCCGCGCCCGACGTTCGGCACGAAGGCATCCGCGTCGTAGAGACCCTGCTCGGGGCGCGCACCGACCGCGTACGGGATCGTCGCGACGAAGTAGCCCTCGTCGACCGCCTCGGCCGGGCGCACGCGCGACGGCGCGCCCGGCAGCGGATCGGGCAGCGCGGGCGGATCGGCGCCGATCGCTCGCGCGAAGCCGTCGACCAGCATCGCGATGCAGACGATGCTGATCAGCTCCACGAGCTCCGCGTCGCGGATGGCGGCCATCACCTCGCCCGCCCAGCGGCGCGAGAGGCGACCCGGATCGGTGACGACGCGGTGCACCGCGTCGACCACCGCGGGCGGGAGGTCGCTGGCCACGGCGTGGGTGCCGGCGATCGCATAGGGCGAGAGCGCCGCCTTGCGCTCGGCGCAGTACGGGCAGCGGCGCGCCGCGCGCGCCTCGCGCGCGATCGCGACGCGCTGCGCGCCGGTCCACCACGTGCCCGTCGCGGCGAGCGATTGCCACGCGCGCCGCTGAGACGCGACGATGTCCTCGCGCACGGCGATCCCCGTGCCGCGGTAATCGATGCCGGTCACGCGCGCATGATACCGTCGGGCGCCATGCTGGAACGCTGGATGCTCACCTGGCCGATCGCCGGACTCACCGCGCAGGTTGCGAAGCTCGCGGAGGCGACCGGCTGGGACGGTCTGCTCGTCACCGATACGCAATGCCTCGCCGCCGAGGCGTTCGTTCAGCTGTCGCTGTGCGTCGCTGCGACACAGCGGATCCGGCTCGGCACCGGGGTGACCAACCCGGTCACGCGCGACGTCGCGCTCATAGCGAGCGGGTTCGACACGCTGCAGCAGGAATCGAGTGGGCGCATGTCGCTCGGGATCGGGCGCGGCGATTCGTCGCTCGCCCACATCGGCCGGAAGCCCGCGTCGCTTTCCGCGCTCGAGACGTTCCTCGTGCGCCTGCAGCGCTATCTGCGCGGCGAGGTCGTCGACCGCGACGGCTTCCCGAGCCGGCTCGTCACGCACGCGGCGCACGTGCCCAAGGTGCCCGTCGACATCGCGGGCACCGGGCCGCGCGTGATCGCGATGGCGGCGCGCCACGCGGAGGGCCTCACGCTCGGCGTCGGCGCCAACCCGGAGCGGATCGCCGCGAAGGTGCGCGAGACCGAAGCCGGGCTCGCCGCCGCGGGGCGCTCGCGCGCGGGGTTCACGATCAGCGCGTACGTCAACGTCGGCGTCGCGGATCGCATCGAGGAGGCGCGCGACCTCGTGCGCGGCGGCGCGTCGGTGACCGCGCGCTTCTCCGGCATGCACGGCGGCTCGGGCAGCGAGGGGCTCTCGGCCGGCGAGCGTGAGGCCGTGCTCGCGCTCGCCGACCGCTACGACATGGCCTGGCACGGCTCCAGCCAGGCGCCGCACGCGCGCGCGCTGCCCGACGCGTTCCTCGACGACTTCGCCGCGATCGGCGACGTCGCGCGCGTCACCGAGCGGCTGCGCGCAATCGCGGCCACCGGCGTCGACCGGATCGTGATGATCGGCGGTTCGCTCGGCGTCGAGATGGAACGGGTGCAGCGCTCGCTGCTCGCGCTGTCGACCGAGGTGCTGCCGAAGCTGCGCTGAGCTTCTCCGCGCGCGCGTTCGCCGCTGCGCGACCGTGGAGGATCAGCAGCGATCGCGTTCGTTGGTGCCACCATTGATCGCGCCCCGGAAGTGGACGACGCCGTGGATCAACACGACCTTCACCGATGCCCAGTGCTTCATCTCACTCGATGGCGCGAAGTTCGCGGAGTCCACGACCGGATTCGTGCCGCTCTCGCTCAATGACAGCTGGGTCGGAGCGCCGTACGGGACCAGCAACCCGACGGTCGCGATGCGAGACACCATCGTGTATCTGAAGGGCGCGATCGCGTTCGGGAACGATCCCCTGCTCTTCACGCTTCCGCCCTCTCTACGCCCGAGTGCGAGTGCCTACGTGCCGGTGGACCTTGTGAACGGCACGAAGGGCCGCCTCTTCGTCCAGCCGAATGGAGGTCGAAGAGGGTGTCGGCCGCTCCGCCCGATAGGCCGCCCTTGAAGTTCACGATGCCGTCGAAGATCGCGACCTCAGCCGTATGCGTTCCAAAGGCTTGGTCGAACCAGCCGTTCAACAGGGTCACGCTCGTGAAGCCGCGAGGCGGTGGTGCAACGAACCAAGCCCCATCGAGCGAGGTGAAGCACTGCGCATCGGAGAGGGAGCCGACGCCCAGGGTCTCGACGCTCACATTGCCGCTCGGCTGGATCCACAAGCGCCCCGCCGCGGCGCTGCACAGGTCGACGGCCACGTAGACGTCCGTCGCCGGACGCATCTCGGGCGGAAGGGTGAACAGAAGGCTGTCGGTGCCGCTCGAGACCGCGCCCTTGAAGCGCACGATGCCGTCACTCATCGACACCGCGGCGTTGCTGGTGCCGAACGGCGCGCCGGCACAGCTGTTCAGGAGCGTCGGAGCCGCGAACCCAGCTGCGGAGGGCGCGAACGATGAGTCTTCAAGGGAAGCCTCCGGTCCGAGGTGTCCGATCCGAACCTGAACTCATGTCCACGCGCGACGGCGCAGCCGAGGGCCCGAGGGCCCGAGGCCCCAAGGCACCCTACACGAGACGGTCGATTGGTTGGGATCTTTCCGGGTGGCTTACAGCTCTGTCATGTGTCGTTTTCGTGCGGCGCGACGACCGTCACGACGGCCGGCGTTCGGCTCGGATCCGCTCGACGATCGCCGCCGTCCCCATCCCGCCGCCGGGGTACATCGGGCCAGCGAGCAAAGATGACGTTCCCCTCATCTACCGGCTTCGACGAACCTCCCGATGCGCTCGGGAGTAGTGTGCTCCGTCATCTCGCTCCGGTGAGAACTCGCAGTGCGAAGGAGATCGCCGTGCCGAGAGCTCTACGAGCGGCAGCGCTGCTGTGGCTGCTCTCGTTGTTCGCGATGGAAGCGGGCGCCTCTCAGATCGCAAACGACAGCTTCGCGTACCCGGTGGGTCCCCTGCCGGGCAACAACGGAGGCTCGGGCTGGGGAGGATTCTGGAACGGCGACGCCGGCGTCGCGATCCAGCCCGGGGCCGGCCTGTCCCACGCGCTCGGGCTGCCGAGCAGCGGCAGGCTGATCGGAGGCGGGTTCAACGCCAACCGCAGCCTCGCCGCCGCGATCAGCGCGACGACCTTCTGGGCCTCGTTCCAGATCCGCTCCGACGCGGGCAACGATCAGGTCTGGCTCGGCTTCGACGTCGCCGCGACCTCGCTGCCCATGATCGCCTTCGGCCGGCGACTGAACACGTACTTCATCCAGAACGGCAGCAATCCGGCCGTGAGCTTTTGCTGCGCGTCCGGCTCCGGTGTCACGGACCTGTTGATCGCGCGGGTCGTGCGCGGCGGCGCGAGCACCACCGTGGATCTGTGGGTGAACAAGTTGCCGACCGGAGCTCCCAATCTGACCTCCGTGTTCGGCGGCATCCCGGCCCCGAGCGTCGTCAACACCCAGGTGCAGCCCGGCCTCGTCGCGGACGAGATCTGGATCGGCACCACCCCGGCCGACGTCGCCGCCAGCGCCACGACTCATGTGCCGGTGCCGCCCTGGGCGATCTGGCTGCTGGGCCTGCTGCTCCTCGCCGTCGCGCAGCGCGCCGTCCGAGGCTCCCGCTCGCGAGCTCTCGCGCGCGTGAAGTCCTAGGCCCGCCTCATCGGCTCGCTTCCTGGCAGGTCGCACCGGACGCGGCCTCGTCCGCCTCCACCCGGGCGGAGAGCGCCGCGATCACCTGCTCCTCCTGCTGGATGACACGTTCCTGCTTCTGCAGCTCGTTCAAGAGAAGCGCCGGAAGCTCGTGGTACTTCACCGAGTACGGCTTGCCGTCGAGATCCGGCGCCACCAGCTCGGGCGCCACTTGCGCAACTTCCTCGGCGATCAGTCCGTACTGCGTCTCCTTCGCGTCCTGCGAGCCGACGACGTCCTCTCGATACCGGAAGGTCACCGGGCGGAGCTTCATCAGGACGTCGCTCGCATCGCTCATATCCCGCACGTCCTGCTTGTAGCGAGCGGACGAGGTGGTGGTGCCGAGCTTGCCGTTTGCGTTCACGAGCACCGCGACACCGCTCGTCGAGACCGCGCCGGAGATGCCCGCGATCGTCGTTCCCGTGTGTGTGCCCACGATCCCGATCTTGATCTGGTTGCTCTCGCCCGCCACGCCGGTGTTGACGAGGTAGATGTTGTTGCTGCCGGTCGTCTGGCTGGCGCCTGCGTACCAACCCAATCCGACATTGTGCGTACCGGTCGTGTTGTTGCGAAGAGACTGGTCCCCGAAGGCGGCGTTGTGGTTGCCCGTGGTGTTGAGCTCCAGGGTGCGCTGCCCGAAGGCCACGTTGTAGGTGCCCGTCGTGTTGGAGGAGAGCGGCCGGAACCCGAAGGCCGAGTTGTACGACCCGGTATTGGCGTAGAGAGCGAGGATTCCGAAGGCGGAGTTGCGGTTCCCCGTCGTGTTGGCTCGTAGACTCCGGAACCCGAAGGCTGTGTTATTGGCACCCGAAGTGTCGTATCGGAGCGCTTCCGCCCCGAAGGCAGAATTGGCGGCGCCCGTCGTAGTCAGATTGCCGGCGTCCGCTCCGACGAAGGTGTCGAAGCCCGCTCCCGTGGTGTGGATGAAGAGCGCCCCGTTGCGCGAGACGTTCCCGGTGGCCTCGTCGACGCGCAGGCGCTCGATGCCGTTGTGATCCACGATCGAGACGCCCGCCCCGCTGTCGAGCGTCAGGTTGACGTCGCCGGCGCGGGCGGAAGATGCTGCGGCGAACGCCGCGGTCATCACCAGGGCGATGCGGGTTCCGAATCGAGCGCTGCGGGTGCTGCGGGCCATCGTCAGCCTCCTCATCGACCGGGCCCGCCGCGTGTGCCCCCGCACCGCAGACCGGCCCCGGGCAAAGCGATTAGACCACATCCGAGACCGTTCGTGGGACCGAACGGACCGGCATGGCCGCCGGCCCGTTCCGCCCCAGGCACCTCGCCGTCGCTCGGAGTCGAGAACCTCCACACCGTCGAGACGTCAAGCCGACGGCGCTCCTCGACCTCAAGGCGGTGTACCCCATCATCCGGCTCGCGGATCTCGGTCGACCGCTCCTCGAGGAGCGCACGCCCGGTTACTACAACAACGAGGGCAAGCTCTTGGATCGTGCCGCGCAAAACGGCGTCTACGGCGGCGGCTCGCCGCAGTTCTTCACCGGTCCTCATGGGGCAGGAACGATCCTCGTCGGATTCCACGTCGTCCTGACATCTCTGGCGATCGCCCTGCTCGTCGCCTGGCCTGCGTCGCCCGCCGGCGCACAGCAGCTCGACGTGCTCGTCCGCTACGACGACTACTCGGGATGGACCCCTCCGGAGCCCGAGGAGGCGCTGTTCGAGGCGGTCCAGAAGGCTGGCGGCCGTACACTCGTCGGGATCATTCCCTACTTGAACAGGCAATACCCGGGAGCCGGCGAATCCCCACCCCCCTTGGTCTCCTCCTTCGGGCCGAAGAAGCTGGCTGCGCTGACGGAGCTCCTGAGAAGAGGGAGCATCACGCCGGCCGTGCACGGGTACGCCCACGGCAACAACTCGGCAGTGCCGGGGCTGAAGTCCGAGTTCGCGGACACCCCCGTCGAGCTCCAATCCCGCCTGCTGCGGGCGGCGAAGACCGGACTGGAGGATGGGATCCAGACGAAGATCGACGTGTTCATCCCGCCGTGGAACAGCTACGACGCCCACACGCTCACCGCGCTCGAGGAATCGGGGTTCCGCGTGTTGTCGGCCGGGCTGAATGGCGTCGGCGACGCGGCAGATCTGGACTACATCCCGGTCGGGGCGTCACCGCAGTACGTGAAGGCCGACGTCGAGGCGGCCTTGCGGCAGGGCTACCCGGGCGACTTGCTCGTCGAGATCGTGCATCCCTACGACTTCGCGGAGTTCGGAGCGCAGCCCGGCGCGGGGGGCGCCGTGCGACCTTCGGTCGCCGAGGTGGTGGCCGACATCGACTGGATCGCGACACAGCCCGGCGTCAGAATCGTGTCGCTCGAGCATCTGCGCCGGGACGGAGATCTCTCCAGGGCGCGCTTCCAGGCGAATCAGCTCCTGAGGACTTCGTACCTCGGGCAAGCGGGCGTGCTGCCTTTGTCCCTCGGCCTGACGCCGGTCCCGGAAGTGCTCTACCGGTGGGACGTCGCCGAGAGGATCATCTGGGAGCGGCGCGCGCTCGCCTCGCTGCTCTACGGGGGCAGCGGGGTGCTCGCCCTTCTGCCTGTGCTCGCTCTGCGGCGTCGGGTCCCTGCGATCGGCAGGCGATCGGTTCGCGTGCTCTGCGCCCTGATCGCACTCGGCACCGCGCTCGTCGGGGTGTACGCCGCCCAACGAGAGGTGCACGTCTCGATGCTGCTCACCATCTCCGTCGGCGCGGGCGCGTTCCTCGCGCTCGTCGCGCCCCTGAAGCGCTCGTGAGAACGTTCAAGCGGGGAACCGAATATTCGAGAGCCGTCGTTATGTCAAAGCCAGCCCCCCATGTCACGACGGCCCCGCCCTAGACTCCGGGCGTCCCCACCCGGAGGTCGCCATGGACTTCGCTCCGCTGCACTCGCTACCTCGCTGCGTTGTTCTGCTCGCTCTCCTCGCGCTCAGCGCCTGCGCCACCACCCGGATCGTCGAGAAGTGGAAGGATCCGGCGTTCTCGGGCCCGCTGCACTTCGAGAAGGTGGTCGTGCTGGTGATCTCGCCGGACGCCACGGTGCAGCGCGTCGCGGAGGACGAGCTGGTGCGCCAGCTGGGAGCCGAGCAGTCCGTGGCGGCCTACACGATCCTCGACGAGGAGGTGCGGCGCACGCCGGAGGGCGTGCTCGCCGCGATCGGGAAGATCGGTGCGGATGGGCTGGTCGTGATGCGCTTCGTCGACACGAAGCAGGTGGTCACCTACGTGTCGGGTCCCATCGAGCCGTTCCCGAGCTATTACCGCATGGGCTACGGCTACGCCTACAACGGCTACGGCGCCTACGGCGCGTACGGCTACACGACGACGAGTACGCACGTGCAGATCGAGACGCGGATCTACTCCGTCGCGGAGTCGCGTCTGCTCTGGACGGGCATCAGCGATACGTTGAACCCGAAGGACCTGCGCGGGCTCGTGGCGGAGATCGCCGACGCCGTCGGCGAGGAGCTGCGCAAGGACGGCCTGCTCCCCCGCGAGACGCAGCGCTGACGCAGCGCCCCACGCCCGCCGCCTTCAGCGCCTCGCGTCACCGAGCTGCGTCTCGATCCGAGCGAGCCGCGCGCTCAGCGTCGCGATCTCCTGGCGCTGCGCCTCGATGACGCGCTGCTGCTCCAGGCTCGAGCGGTGCTCCTTCTTCATCTCGTTCAGCAGCATGGGCGCGAGCTCGTGGTACTTCACCGTGAAGGGCTTGCCGGCGTCGTCGTAGACGACGAGATCCGGGAAGACATCGGCGACCTCCTCGGCGATCAGGCCGTACTCGGGCGGCGCGGCGCCGCCACTCGGCAGTGTCTGCTGCTGCTCGCGGTAGCGGAACGTCACCGGGCGCAGCTCGAGCAGGCGCGCGGTCGCGTCGCCCATGTCGCGGATGTCCTGCTTCACGCTGCGCGACGAGGAGACCGTGCCGAGCTGGCCGGCGCTGTCGATCAGCACGGGGATGGCGTTGGCGTTGGCGGTGGTCACGCCGCGGATGCCGGCGATGAAGGTGGCGGTGTGCGTCCCGGCTGTGCCGATCTTGATCTGGCCGCTCTCGGCGGCCACGCCGATATTGGCGAGGTAGATGTTGTCGCTGCCCGTGGTCTGGTTCGTACCAGCGTCCCTGCCGACCGCGATATTGCGATTCCCCGAGGAGTTGTTCCTGAGGGCGTAACTCCCGAAGGCGGAGTTGGATAAGCCCGTGGTGTTGGTGCGGAGAGCGGCCTTCCCTACGGCGGAGTTGAGGTGGCCCGTGGTGTTGGAATAGGCGGCGGCATACCCGACCGCGGTGTTCTGAACCCCCGCGGTGTTGCGAAAGAGGGCTCGCACTCCGAACGCAGAGTTGAATTCGGCTGTCGTGTTGGCGCGGAGTGCTCCATACCCGGCGGCCGTGTTGCCGACGCCCGTCGTGTTGCTTCGCAGCGCAAAGGACCCGACGGCCGAGTTGTACGCACCTGCGGTATTGCTCTGGAGCGCGCGGGCCCCGACGGCGGAGTTGTGATCGCCCGTGTTGGACTCCAGTGCGCGATACCCCAGGGCCGAGTTCTGGCCGCCCGAGGTGTTCGAGCGGAGGGCGTACCAGCCGATCGCCGAGTTGTTGAAGCCATAGAGATTGGAAGAGAGCGCGCCGGCTCCGAACGCGGAGTTGCCGCCTGGACCGAACGTTCCTGTGTTCCCCGCGCCGGGCCCGACGAAGAGGTTGTTCGCCCCTGTCGTGTGCACGAACAACGCCCCGTTGCGGGAGACGTTCCCGGTCGCCTCGTCGACACGCAGGCGCTCGATCGCGCCGGTGCTGTTCTTGATGGTGAAGCCAGCGCCGCTGTCGAGCTTCACACTGACGTCGCCGGCGCGGGCAGGGCCGCTCGCGACCAGGGTCGTTCCCAGCAGAAGCAGTCCGGTTCCGAAAGCAGTGGCGGTGCGCAGCATCGCAGGAGCCTCCTCATGAGACACCGATCCGATGTCGGCCCACGCAAGGGACGTGCCAGCGTTGCGGGCGTGTCGCGGGAGCGGGCGAACGCCGGCCGGATCGGTCCAGCGGGCGCGATCGCCCCACCTGTGGGTTGGGATGCCCCCCTCCTCGGCGATCAGGCCCTCCACCACTCACCTCGCCGATTCGAAGAGGTCTTCTCGGGGCGACCGCCTCCGGCTCCGCCGCGTGAGCCCGAGCGAGGCGAGCCCCGCGCAGATCAGCGCGAGCGTCCCCGGCTCCGGCACGGGCGTGTTCCCGATCCCTTCGCTGAACGCGAAGGAATGGAGCTGCGAGTCGACGCCGACTCCGAACGAGAACGCCGGGTCGACGGACGCATGGGCGACGGCGTGGGAGCCGGTGTCCGTCGCCGCCGCGTTGGCGTCGACCTTCATCACGACGGCGTAGACATGGTTCGCTGTCAGCGTCAAGCCGACGCTGCGATCGAAGCCGTCGTCGAACGTGCCAGTCCTCTGCCCCGAGGCGACGTCGTCGCCCGCGAGCTGAGTGGTGAACGATGGGGAGTCGTAGAGCACCCACATCGACTCGACGGCAAAGGAGGCGCCGATCGTCGCGGAAGCCGTCGCTGCGCCGGTCACGTCGACGAGGACGGGGACCGAGCCCGCCGGACCCGCGACCGTGAAGTAGTAGGTGAGGACGCCGACGCCGCGTCCGAAGAGGCTCGGCACGGCATCGTTGGGGCCGATGTCCGCGCTGGCCAGCAGCGCAGGGGACGGCATTCCCGTCGAGCCGAACGCGACGGAACCGATGCCGGGGTCGTCGAGAGAGATCTCACCGAACGCGATGGTGTCCTTGCGAGCGCCCAGGTTGAAGAGGACGGTGCCCGCCAGCGAGGTACCGGGCAGCGTGACGGCCTGCGCGGGCGGTGCACCGGGCATCGAGACGGCGAAAGCGGTGGCCAGGAGGAAAAGGTGGGCGCGCCAGGAGTGGGCCCGGATCGATGCCTGCACGGGGATGGCTCCTCACGGTGCCTTCCCGGACCCCTCGTGATCGGTCATGCTCGTGAGGGAGATCGATTCTCCGATGCACCCCACACGTGCTCATCATGGAATGTTGATCGGTCTGTTGCTCGTGGCCGGGTGTGCACACTCTCCACCGTCGCCGCTCCCCGATTCGATGCAGCAGCAACTGGGGGAGATCGAGGTCGCGTCACGACCCGAGGAGGGGCAGGAGACGTTGCATGTTCCTCAGTCGGGACGGCTGTCCGACATGGGGAGAGGCGCATTTCTCGGGACGCTCATGGGATTCAGCATCGGCTGGTTCGAAGGGCTCGGGGTCCTGGGCGCGCCCATCGGGCTCGCCATGGGGACGATCTATGGCGCGGTCCACTCCGAGTCCGAGTCCTGGCAGGAGGCGGATGCGACCTTCCGAGCCGTCGTCGCCGAGCTCGACCTGAATCGCGCCCTGCCCGAACACCTGATCGCGTTCTCGCGGTCCCATGGCTACGAGATCGCGAACCTCGGTCCTGCTCCTCGGGAGGCGTCGGAGCATCAGGCGCGCGAGGCCGCCGCTTCACGAACGGGCATCGATACCGTGCTCGAAATCCGGGATCTCCGCGTCGATCTGTATCCCGCCGAATTGCCCGTGAACCCCCGGCGGCGGCTCACGGTCTCGGCTCGTTTCAGGCTCGTCCGAACGTCCGATGGGACGGTGCTCGACGAGCGTGAGGTGATCGACACGTTCGGGCCCGCGTTGGATCTACACGAATGGACGGCTCATCGTGCGATGCGGTTCGGCCAGGAAGTCGAGCTCGCCTCGGAGCGGATGGCGGAAGAGATCGTCACGCAATATTTCATGCTCTCTCGCTTTCCCGAGCGGGTCTTCAACGATGGCTTCTACGACGTCCATCTGAGAGGACTCCGTCCTTACTCTCCCCGAGAGGAGGCGCACCCGCCTGGTGACCTCGAGGGTCCGGTCACCGGTGGCCTTCCTCTCGATTTTCAGGTCATGGCGCTGAGTGTCGATTCGCTGCAGCCGACCATGGAATGGGAGGAGTTCCCCGGCGACGGGGTCACGTACGACCTGATCATCTGGCGGTCCGACCGCCTGGGCATCGACACCGTCGTCTACAGCAGGACGAACCTCGAAGAAACCTCCCACACGCTCGAGAACGAGCTCGAACCGATGACCGGGTATTTCTGGTCGGTCCGTGCCCACTATTCGGAGGACGGCCGAGATCGGATCACCGCCTGGAGCCGGCGCACGGTCAAGTTCGGACTGCCCTTGAAGATCCTGGTGGGCGTCGGGACGCTCGGAATCGGCGCGCTTCCACCCGCCGTTCTCTACGACGGCTTCTATGTGTTCACCACGCCGCCGTTCGAGCAGAATCCGGAGCCCGACACCGACGCGCGCTAGTGACATTGGCCTCGGCGGGTGTCAGATGCCCGGCGTCGCCAGGAGGCCGCGCGCGGCTCATCCGAAGCCCACGAGTCGATGCGGCGTGTAGGGCTCCTCGAGCCAGCGCAGCTCGTCGTCGGAGAGCTCCACCTCGAGGGAGGCGAGCGCGTCTTCGATGTGCTGTGGCCTCGTCGCGCCGAAGATCGGCGAGGTGACGACCGGCTTGTGCCGAAGCCAGGCGAGCGCGAGCTGCGCCCGCGGCACGCCGCGCTTCTCGGAGAGCTCGCGCAGCCGCTCGACGATCACCTGGTCGGTGCCGTCGTAGAGGTTCTTGCCGAACTCGTCGGTGCGCGAGCGCTCGGTCTGATCGTCCCAGTCGCGGGTGAGGCGTCCGCGCGCGAGCGGGCTCCACGGCAGCACGGCGATCCGTTGGTCCGCGCACAGCGGCAGCATCTCGCGCTCCTCCTCGCGGTGCAGGAGGTTGTAGTGGTTCTGCATGCTGACGAAGCGCGTCCAGCCGTGCAGCTCCGCGGTGTAGAGCGCCTTGCTGAACTGCCACGCGAACATCGACGATGCGCCCACGTAGCGCACCTTGCCCGCCTTCACGACGTCGTGGAGCACCTCGACCGTCTCCTCGATCGGCGTATTCCGGTCCCAGCGGTGGATCTGATAGAGATCCACGTAGTCGGTGCCGAGGCGACGCAGGCTCGCGTCGAGCTCGGTCAGGATCGCCTTGCGCGACAGGCCCGCCGCGTTGCGTCCCGGCCGCATCGGGATGAAGACCTTGGTCGCGATCACCACCTCGTCGCGACGGGCGAAGTCGCGCAGCGCGCGCCCGGTGATCTCCTCGCTCGAGCCGGCGTCCCCACCAGGGACGCCGCGCGTCCGAGCGCGACGCACGGGTCCCCTGAACGCGACCTCTCCCTTGGCGGCTCTACGATGTAGAGCTTAGTTTGGACGCCGGAGTGAACCACCGAGGGACGAGCGGACGATGTCGCGCAACGAGCTGCACCCGGATCCGCTGTACGTCGAGCCGTTCGTCGACGTCGACGAGTGGCGTGACGAGCCAGTTCGCCACCGCTACGTCCACGGCGGGTTCACCGACACCGACCTGCGGTTCTCGATCTACTTCCCCGCGGCCGAGCGCTACGAGGGACGCTTCCTGCAACCGGTGATGCACATCGCCGGCGACGAGAACGTGGCGTTGACGGGCGAGCTGGCCGGCCTCGGGAACCAGGCCCTCCAGTTCGCGTTCGACGTGGGCGGTTACCTGGTGGAGTCGAACCAGGGGTCGACGCAGATGATGGGCCCACCTGACATCACCGGGTTCCGTGCCAGTGCCGCCACCGCGCAGTACTCGCGGATCCTCGCGGAGAAGATGTACGGGGAGCACCGCCCGTTCGGCTACGTGTTCGGCGGCAGCGGCGGGGCCTACAAGACGATGGCCTGCTTCGAGAACGCGCCCGACGTGTGGGACGGGGCGGTGCCCTTCATCAGCGGCAGCCACGTGTCGATGCCCAACGTGTTCACCGTTCAGGCCCACGCCTTCCGGCTGCTCGAGCACGCGTTCGAACAGATCGTCGACGCGGTCGAGCCGGGTGGCGGCGACATGTATGCCGGTCTCGAGGAGGAGCAGCGCGCCGCCCTCGAAGAGGTGACCCGCATGGGGTTCCCGCCTCGCGCCTGGTTCGCGCACCAGCGGATCGCGCTGTCCTACACCGGGGTGTTTGCGGCCATCTTCGGGATCCTGGCGATGGGGGACCCGACGTACTTCCAGGACTTCTGGACCGTCCCCGGCTACCTCGGCGCCGACCCACCCGACTCACTCGTCGCCGGCCGCATCCGGACCACGGCGACTGTCGCCGGGATCGTGACCACCGACGAGGTCAAGGCCATGGGCCTGCCCGTGTCGATCGCCGCCGGCACCCGCGGCTCGGCGCCCGCTGCGCTCCGCATCGCCGACCTCCCGGGCGGCCATGTGCAGGGAGCCTTCCTCACGCCCACCACGGGCGGCGCGGCCGGCCAGCGCCTGATGATCACCGGCGTGCTCGGCGATCTCGTCATGGTCGGCTTCGGCGGCCTCGACATCCCTGCGCTCGAAAAGATCGCGCCCGGTGACACCGTCGAGATCGACAACTCGGACTACCTCGCCGCCCAGACCTACCACCGCCACCAGGACCCGGGACCCGAGTACCCCGTCTGGGACCAGTTCAAGGCGCCCGACGGCACCCAACGGTATCCGGTGCGGCCGCTCGTCAAGGGCTACGACCAGGTCGGCAAGGGCAACTCGTGGCAGTCGGGCGCGTTCACCTGCAAGGTGATCTCGGTCGCCTGCCTGATGGACGAGGCCGCCTTCCCGTGGCAGGCCGACTGGTACCGCCGGCGGGTCATTGCCCAGCAGGGCGACGGCTACACCGATCGGTATCGGCTCTGGTATGTCGACCGGGCCATGCACGTGAACCCCAGCCGCTACCTGTCACCGAACGAGGGCGCGCAGCCCCAGCAGGGCCACGGCCCGACCGACACGCAGATCGTCGCCTACCACGGCATCCTCCAGCAGGCGATCCGCGACCTGGTGGCCTGGGCCGAGCGGGGCATCGCCCCTCCGCCCGAGACCCGCTACCGCGTCGAGGACGGCCAGGTTCAGGTACCCGCCCGCGCGGCCGCGCGCCGCGGCGTCCAGCCGGTGGTCGCGCTGACCGCCAATGGCGGCGATCGTGCGGATGTGAGCGCCGGCCAACCCGTCGAGCTCGTCGGCGTCATCGAGGTCCCGCCCGGCGCGGGCGTCGTCGTCTCCGCGGAGTGGGACTACGACGGGACCGGCACCTACGCCGACGTGGAAGCCTTCGACGAGCCGTCCGACACCCGGCAGGTCACCCGCACGTCGACCTGGAAGACGCCAGGCACCTACTTCGTCACCTTGCGCGCCACCGCGCAGCGGGAGGAGTCCGTCGGCTCGGCGTTCGGCAAGGCCCTCAACCTGGCCCGGGTCCGAGTCGTCGTGACCTGACGGCCGGCGTCTTCGTGGCGCGCCGCCGCTCGGTCTGATCGGGCGCAGCCTCTGATCGAGACGGGCGACTCGCTCCGCAACGTTCGGATTCAGCGCGTTGCCGGCCGGATCCACTCCTCCACCCGCAAGGTCAGCTCCGCGAGCAGCGCGCGGCGCGAGACGTCCGAGGGCGGATCGAGCACGCACTGGAGGATGGTCGAGCTCACCAGGTTGATCAGCAGGTGCATGCGAGCGTCGGAGAAGTCGCTGCGCACGAAGGCGCCCGCGCGCGTGCGCAGCCCCTGGGAGAACGCCAGCAGCTGGGACCCGATCGCGCGGATCGGCGTCAGCCGGTTGGTGTAGGGGACCTCGCGCTGGAACACCGCCACCAGCGCCTTCTCGCGCGCGACCGTCCGGTAGATCAGCTCGATCCAGAGGCGGACGCCGTCGTCGTCGGGCGCCTCGAGCACCCGCGGCAGGCCCCCGGCGAGGCGCGCGAGCACGCGCTCCACCAGCCGCTCCGCCACCTGCGCCACGATCGCGTCCTTGCCCGGGAAGAACTCGTAGAGCGAAGCCACGCTCACGCCGGCGCGCGCGGCGATGTGGTTGGTGGTGGTGCCGGCGAAGCCGAGCTCGGGCAGAAGCCCAGTACAGGCCGTGACCAGGGCGTCGAAGGTCTGCTGCGAGCGCAACTGCGAGGGGCGCTTTTTCGGTGCGAAATCCGGGAGCTCCGCGCGCCGCCGCATGCCTCCGCCTCCGCGCTCGCGAATCCGAGCAATCCGAGCAATTGCTTGGATCATACTTCCGGGCGAAGGAGGCGCGAGAATGGGACTGCGCGAGCGGATCGCCGCCGACATCGAGGAGAGCGGCGGACGCCACGACGAGCCCGCCATCTACGCGGGCGAGCCGGGCGACCCCGGGCTGGCCGGCGGGCCCGGCAGCCTGTCCTGGGAGATCCACGGCGACCTCGGAAGCATCGCGGTGGCCGGCAGCGCGGCGATCCTCATGGAGGTGCTGCACCCCTCGGTGATGGACGGCGTGTACACGCAGTCGTCGTACCGCACCGAGCCGCTGCGGCGCGCGCGCAACACGCTCGGCTACGTGCTGCGCACCACCTTCGGAAGCACACAAGCGGCCACCCGCGTGATCGAGGGCGTGCGCGGCGTCCACGCCCGCATCCGGGGCACGCGCGCGGACGGCGTCGCCTACCGCGCGCTCGACCCGGAGCTGATCGCCTGGGTGCACACCTGCATCCCGTGGGCGGTGATGAGCGCCTTCGAGGCGACGCGGCGTCCGCTCTCGGTGTCGGAGAAGAACCGCTACCTGGTCGAGCAGGCGGTGATCGGCCGCATGGGCGGCGCGGACTGGGTCCCCGAGACGGTGCGCGAGCTCGAGAGCTACGTGGACGCGATGCGCCCGCGCCTGCAGATGACCGACCAGACGCGCAGCTTCATGGCGTTCCTCGCGGGCAAGAGCGCCGATCTGCCGATGGGCCGCGCCGAGCGCATCGACGCCTGGCTCGGTCTGCGCGGCTCGATGAGCCTGATGCCCGAATGGGCGCGGCGCATGACCGGAACCTGGCTGCCGCGCGCGCTCACGCGCGGGCTGCTCGCGCCGGCCAACCGCCTGCGCGCAAGCCTCGTGCGATGGGCCTACCCCGAGCTGCCGTGCAAGCGAATGGCGCTGGCGCGCGCGACCTCGACGCGGGTCGAACCCGCTCGGCGTGTCGCCGACCGAGGTGTCGACAACTCGGCTATTGGAGAAGCCACCGGCGGAGCCTTCCCTTGGTCTTCGTCTTCGCCTTAGGCTCCGCCTCGGCCTGCACCGCGCCCTCGGCTTCCTTCACCCCCTCGAAGAAATCGGCACTCTGAAGCACGCGCCCCGATGCCGACTTGTCCCGATAGGAGCTGAGCGAGCGGCTCATTTGCGCGTACGCGGTCCGCGCATGGCGCGCGTGCCAGTTCGACGTATTCGCGGAAGAGATGCCGAGCTGACCCGCCTCGTGGTAGGAATCCTGGTTCGCGCCGAGGAACACGAAGGTGAACCCGCGCGCCCGCAGCCCCTCGATCTGCTCGAAGAGCGCGCTGCGCGACCACTGGCGGCTGGAGTTCTCCTGGCCATCGGTGAAGACGACGATGACAGAGTCCTCATTGCGGCCGCGCGCGCGGCGCTCGGCGTGCTCGATCAGGCGGCCGACTGCATCGAGCAGCGGCGTTCCGCCGCGCGGGCAGTAGCGATCGGCATCCAGCTCGCGGAGCTCGCGTACATCGACGCCGTCTGCGAGCACCTCGAACGGATTCTGCGAATCGAACTGCACCACCGTCATCCGGCAGGTGCCGGGGTGCGATTGCTGCTCGCGGAGAAACTGGTTGAAACCTCCGATCACGTCGTCGCGGATGGCGGCCATCGAGCCGGAGCGATCGAGCAGGAAGCTGACGTGGACGGGGTGCTCCGGGGCCGGAGCGGCAGTGCTGGACATGGCGAACTCTCCTGTGCGGATCATCATCCGCTTCGAGTCACGATGACTCTAAGGCTCCCATTGGTACTTGTCAAGGCGACTACAACCGGTCACCCTCCCAGATGTGGCGCGCATTCGCTCCGTGACGATCCCGCCTGGTTACGATCCGCGAGCGTATCCGCCGATGGCGGTGACGGTCGACGTCGCGGTTCTCACGCTGCACGAGCGACGCCTCCACGTGCTTCTGATCGAGCGCGGCCGCGAGCCGTGGTTGGGCGCCTGGGCGCTCCCGGGCGGCTTCGTCCGGGTCGACGAGACGCTGGAGGAGGCTGCGGCGCGCGAGCTGCGCGAGGAGACGGGGATCGACGCGTCGGCTCACCTCGAGCAGATCGGCGCCTACGGCGATCCGGGCCGCGATCCGCGCATGCGCGTGGTGACTGTCGCCTATCTCGCCGTGCTGCCGCGGATCGGCCCGCTGCACGCTGGCTCCGACGCGGCGCGCGCAGAGCTCGTTCCCGTCGAGGAGGCGCTCGGTGCGGAACGCCCGCTCGCGTTCGACCACGAAACGATCCTCGCCGATGCGGTCGCTCGCATGCGCGACGAGCTCGCGACGACCTCGCTCGCGACCGCGTTCGTGGGTCCCGAATTCACGATCTCAGACTTGCGCGAGGTCTACGAGGCGGCGTGGGGCGTTCCACTCGACTCGGGCAACTTCCGCCGCAAGGTGCTCGCGACGGCGAACTTCGTCACCCCGACCGGTCGCTATGCAGCACCCGGGCCGGACGGCGGGAAACCCGCGGAGATCTACCGGCGAGTCGGCCGGGCGCGCCTGCATCCGCCGCTCCAACCCACTGCGGCAGCGCTCGCCGACGTGGCGCCGCCGCCGAAGGACGCGCAGAGGGCGACCTCCGACCGCGATTCCGATCGCGTGGCCGTCTGGCGCGCGTGGGCGGGTGACGATCGAGCGCTCGCGCGCCACTTCCTCGACGCGGGCGTGCTCGCACCCGTTGCGCGGGGCGACGCATTGATCTCCGACGAGGAATGGCGCGCGTTCACCGCGGGCATCCAGGCGGGCGATCTCGTGGTGCTCGAGCTACCAGGCGGGCGCGCTGCAATCGGCGAGGTCCGCAGCGCGGCAGTCGATCGCCCCCGCGCGCGCGACCGCCGCCTGCAGCAGGTGCGCGAAGTCGCGTGGCTCGCGGAGCTCGCGCAGAGTGACCTTCCCGACGACGTGCGCACGCGCCTATCCGCGCCCGGGGTCCTCACTCCGATTCGCGTTACCGGCGCCGCGCGGCGACTGCGCCGGTTGGTGGACCAGCACGGCGGCTGACAGGTCAGTGGCGCGCGCGCGGGTATGACAGGTCAGGCTGACTGACGTGACTCGTCACCCGGTGCCGGCGCGGTCTGCACGACACTCGCGCACCATGAGCTGGAGGTGCATGCGCGAGCCGTCGCGACTGCGCATGCCGGGAACGCGCGTCGGCGGGCCGTAATGACGGAAGCCCATGCGCTCGAAGAAGGCGATGGCGTTGCGGTTTTCCGCGAATGTCCCGAGGTGGCAACCGGACGAGCCGAGCGCGGCGAGCCGATCGAGCCACGAGCGCATCAGCGAGGCTCCCGCCCCGGAGCCGCGCGCCTCGGGCAGCAGGTTGATGTGCAGATGCGACGGCCAACGCGCATCGCAAAGATCACCCGACGGTGCGCCACGGTCGCGCAACGCGTCGAACAGCGCTTGCCAGAAGAACCCAGCAGTGCCGGGCCGGATCAGCAGCGCGCGACGCAACACCAGTCGGCTGCTGACTTCGGCCATGCTGGGTGCGCGCGTGGTGTCGACGCAGCCCGTCAGGTAGCCAACGACGCG
>Ga0335082_10000557_pt1 | contig 38879 bp, 31 predicted proteins | sample Lox_Sample_41_FD_206718 | JGI IMG/M metagenome (GOLD analysis project Ga0335082, IMG submission 206718) | Soil microbial communities from Loxahatchee National Wildlife Refuge, Florida, United States - Lox_Sample_4.1 | ecosystem: Environmental > Terrestrial > Soil > Wetlands | place: USA...
AGTCAAAAGACCCACCCGGCCAAAATCAGGCCGGTTGGGCCACCCAACTCAAGATTGTTTGTTGTTTGGAAAGTCGCCGGTTGGGCCACCCGCCGGGGATGTGGGGGCAACCGGCGCGGATGATAGAGCAATAAGGGTGGAAGCACCACGCTTTAGCGTGGTGAAACCTGTCCTCGTTGGCCCATGGCTTTAGCCATGGCGGGGTTGAATCTGTCCGCTACCTGCCGGCCCCCGATCGCAAAAGAAAAACGCCCTCAAACCTCAAAAGTGGAAGGATTGTTGAGGGCGTCGTTCAGTTGTCAAGCACATTCTCCAATGAGCTCAGTGTCTGCGTCGGTGACGCCGGTCACGGGCAGGTGTTCAGTCCGAAATGGCCCACGGTAGGAGTGCGCTTTGCGTCCGATAGCGCACCGCAAAAGCCCGATCACATTTGCCAACGGCAAATGTGCGCAACGGGATATGTGGGCAACCGGCCTGATGCCGCTCCACGCCGCTCCCACCCTGTCCGCAAAAAGCGCGGACAAGGGTGGGGCACCCCAGATCAAAAAGTGAGATATCATCTCACTCCGAAAGGGCGGGCCACCCGCCCCTGGGGCACTCTCAGTGGTTTGGTTCCACCCTGTCGCCAAAGGCGGGCGATAAGGGTGGGGCAGCTGGCGAACCCCACTCTTCCCAACACCGGGGAGATGTGGGCCGCCGGCCTCGTTTGTCTCATTCGAGCTTTTTCTGCTTGAGTCGGTGCGCCTTCTCTCCGACCGACAGTGCAATGAGCTTTCTGTAAGTCCCACCCAAGCCAGCAGCTTGGGTGGGGAATCGCAGGTTAGTTGAGTGGGATTGGGTGAGGACTCATCATGTCAGGTCGCGGCCCTAACGGTTTGCGCAGCCCATCGGCTGGTTTGCCGAACCGGGGCATGGTCAAGGCATTGTTCTTTGGCCGCACGACGAGCGGACGGTTCTGGTGGTCTGCGATGCGCTGCTCGCACCCCCAGTCGCAGTCTCCATTGGGGACCAGGACGACAGCGCGAACGTTGCCTTCAGCATCTGCCGCGTACGAGATAATTTCGCCGCGGTCATCGATCTGCAAAGGCTCTGTGACGGTAATGTCAGAGGGCGGCTGTACCAGGGCGTTTAAATCCACCATGTCGCCGTTCTCCCACAGGAAGCCCACGGTGGAGAACCAATCGTCGCTGAAAGCATAGCCAACTACCTGGTTGCTGTTGTTGATGCTGACGCCAGTTGCCCATACGTCATAGCCCGGCAAGCTTCCCAGGGCCGTTCTCTTGCCATGCTTCCAGACAACCGCATACGGTGCGTCAAAGCCCGTGATGACTCCCGCTTCGTTGATCCAAAACGCACCCGAGGCTGATGGGTAGGGTGTCATGTCGGTCAGTCGGCCACGGTCCCAAAGGAAGGCATGCACCTTGCCGGTGCTGGGGAGCAAGGAGTATCCCACCACCTGGCCTTGGTTATTGACCCATTGCGGTATGCCCCCCACACCGCCGAGGCTGCCCAAATCAATCATCCTGCGCCCATCCCATAAGAACGGATCAGCAATGGGGTGTCCAATATCCGGGTCCGGCGTGAAGCTGGTGTAAGACTGCCCGATCACCAGTCCTGAGTCGCTGATCACCAATGCCGCTGCATCCGGACCGCCCAAGGTCCCGATGTCTCGCATCTTGCCGAGCTCCCATACGAATGCGCGTACTTGAGTTGTCGAAGGAAAATACGCGTTGAATGCGTAAAGATCGGGGATGGCGTTAGTGCTGTAGCCGACAATTTGCCCACGGCTGTTCACCGTGTAAGCAGCGCCTTGGGTTCCGCCGAAGCCGCCAAGATTGAAGATGTGGCCATACAGCCAGGCAACAGGGCTGGTGGAAGGAAATCCGGTGGCGGGATCGGTCGTCCCGTTCTCCGAAATGCCGACGACCAGACCGCTGTTGTTGATCGCGAAACCGTAGCTGCTGTTTCCGTCGTTATTGCCTGGGAGCGCGCCGAGATCGGTTCCATGGCCATTACGCCACAGGAAGGCGTGGCTAACGAAACAGTCCAGGAAACAATAGGGGTAGAACGGATCGGAGATCGAGGTATCGGCTGCTCCTGTCGCTCCAGCGGTGCTGAGGCTGATGGCCCCCGAAGAGCCATAGGCGCTCGGGCCGCCAAAGGTGCCGACGTCATAGAGTCTGTACTGGTGATGCCTGGGGTGATGTTGCGGAACGGTCTGTGCGGCGACCTGACTTGTTAGGATCAGCACGACACATAGACATATTGTGATACTCCACAGCCACAAACGGGATTTCATAGTCCCTCCTTTCTCGACCGTGAAGTTGAACTACGTTGATGGGGTTCGCACCCAAGCAGCAAAGGCTCAGGTGGCGCTCCCTAAGAGAAATCATTTTGACGGCGGCTAATGAACTACCTCCGCCCGCGATTCCGAACACTGTGGCTCAGTGTCGCAGCGCGAAGTAGGTATGCATGTTGTTGTTGGTGTCCAGCCATCTTCCGACCAAGTCACCGCGGTCATTTACTCCAAACACTGTCACCCAAACCGGATTCTGGACGGGAGGATTCGGCAGCGCCGTAAACTTGCCCTGCTTGTATAGGAAGCTGGTATTCGGATAATACGGGCTGTTTGGGTCGGAAAAAGACCCGATGAGCAGCAGATACCCGGTGTTGGTCATGCCGTTCACATACGTGCCGTCTGGGTTTCCAGGTGCATCGAAGGCTGTTATCTTCGCGCCCTCCTGGAGGTAGCCACGCTCGCGCTTCTGTGTCTTGTCAAAATACTCACCGGCTATCTGACCCCAGTCGTTGATGAACAGCGGACCAGCCCACCACGTATTCACGTCCCAGTCCGATGGAAAGCTCAGGAAGATGTACTTGTGTCCATCCCAAATCCAGTGTTGGAAAACCGTCATATCCAGGTTCGCGTCCACACCAACCGCCACGCCAAAGTCGTTCATGCTGAATCCCTGGTTGTACGGATACCCGGGAATGTCAGGCAGGAGAGTCCAGTGCGTGCTCTTTACATTGACGCCGCCGGCTGGCTCATAGGGGCAGCCGCTCCAATAGGTGCCGAAGGCAAAGCCCCAGATGTTGATGCTCGTCAGGTAACTGGCCGGTTCGGCACAGTTCGGGTCAACCGCATAGTCCAGTAGCTTCCAGTTTCCTTTGTCCCACAACGACGCGTGGAGAATGTTGCAATCGCTCGGATCCGACCAATCCACAACCACCTGATCAAAATCGTTGATAGCGTGGGCATCGGCATAGCAATATCCCTTCCCGGTACCCAAGGGATCCAGTTCCAGCCACGTGTACCGGGACTGCTCTGGGTTCAACTTCTTTGGTGCTGAGGTTGCAAGCTTCGAATCGGCTGCCACCGGCTGCGAAGCTGCCATACCGCCATTCAGTGGCGGGGCTAGCTGCCATCGTTTGGCCTGTGCGCTGGCACTGACGGCGGCCAGAACAACACCAAGAATGACGAAACAGACTGTGCGAATGGAGATCTTCATATCCTGCGCCTCGATTTTTTTCCGCAAGATGTTCTTCCGCGTGTGTCTTCTGACACGCGCGCTGAACAGTTGAATGTGTCGCTCTACGACGATTGCCGCTGCGACCGGGCGTCTAGGTTCGACCTGGGCAAAGCCTGCCCGTCTCCCTCGGTCAGTGCCTGCAAGGAACCTGCAAGAAAGGACTATTCAGCGGACCCGGGACTTTTCCGGAGCAGGACTCTGGCGACCACTGCGATCCTGTCACCGAACGATACATGCCACTAGTCTGCTCCGTTACGACTGGAGGTCAACACTGAAATGCAGGATTGTTGGCGCGCGGTTCCGTTTCGGGAATGTTGGCTTGACCGCGTGGCTTCCGACTGCCGCCCACCGAGGGAAGAACACCCCTCCAAAAAGCGAATAGTGCCGGGTGCCCCACACAAGCCGCCTTTGCTGGTGTGGGTCTTTTAACTTTCCCATCTGATGCACGCCGATGCTGGGACTGCCGGCCTCCCTGTCTTACGCAGTAGACGTCGGGGATAACACCGGGTGCCGCGAGCCGCCGCAGCGTGCGATCGGAACCCAGGGAACAGACCGAATCACATCCTATTCGTCTCTGCCGAAGGCTTGCGCGCAGCGCACGGAGTGAGCGCGGCGCACATTACAAAAAGCCCCGCGATCTGTGTTCCTCTGCGCAATCCGCGGTTGCTTTTCGCAGAGGCGAAGCTGGAAGAGCGAAAAGCAAAGAGCCAAGAGCCAAAATCCTCCGTGTCCCCCGTGCCTCCGTGGTGAATGTTGACGACCGACAACCGGCCGCCGACAACTGGCAACTGCCTCATCACACTCATCCGTGACCTACGTCCTATTCGTGTCCCAGCCCCACATCTACACTCACTCCTGTCAGGACGAGGGAGAGTTGTTGTCCCAAGAGGCGACCGCCGATCTGAACCCTCATCCCGCCAGGTGCTTCGACCTGTGACAGGTCCTGCTGGTTTACGAATTTTTGCCCATCTCCCCGCCGACGTGTTCTTCCGCCCGCAAATAATCACTGCTAACTCCTTTGTTAAGAAGACTTTGCTTATAACTCTCACGCGCTCAAGAATTTGCACGGAAATCCGCCTATCTGCAAGAAAACAAGGATTTTGTAGGGTGGGGGAAGGGGGTACCCCGCAGGCGGAATTCTCAATTTGGCGGTTCTGTTTCCCATCTCAGCCAAAGCGCTGGGGCGAGAAGGGCGCGAGGTCGAATTCGGTCGGCGTGCCGCAAATCAACTGCGACAACAGCAGCGCTGTGATTGGCGCCAGCAGAATGCCGTCGCGGAAATGGCCTGTTGCTGCAAAGTATCCGGGAAGGGAAGTCTCGCCCAGAATCGGCAGGTTGTCGGGCGAGCCGGGACGCAGACCGGCCCAGGCATCGTGAATTCGCATCGAGGCCAATGCCGGGGCGACGGCGATGCCCGCGTGGAACAGCTTCTGAATCGTCTCCGCGTCGACGCGCTTGTCGAAGCCGGCTTCCTCCACAGTGGAGCCGAGTACAATCCGGCCGTCGGAGCGAGGAATGCTGTAGATCTCAGGTGCGCGCAAGACGTGTTGCAGCAGCGGGCGGGCGTGAGGTGCGTCACCTTGCGGCACGAGGCAAACCATCTGGCCCTTGACAGGCCGCGTCGGAATGACAAGGGGACGTATTTGGCCTGCCCACGCTCCGGCGCAATTCACTACAATTCCTGCCGAGTACTTCGCGTGAGTCGTGGCAACTCCGGCGGCGCGACCCTCAAGAGCAATAACCTCGATGGCTGGAGAGCCGGTCACGAAGTCCACTCCCTGTATGCGGGCCGATTGGTAGAGCACACGGGCCAAGCTTCGCGGGTCGACGCAGCGTTCCGGAAGGAGCCAGGCTCCCTGCCGTGCAAGGAGCGACGGTTCGAGGCGGGAGAGTTCGGCGTCGTCCAGTCTTTGTGCGTCGGGGCAACGAGGCACTGCGCCATCGTCGAACCAGGCGATCGTTCCGGCGTCGCGCAGATCTGCGGTGCCGCCGGAGTCGTGCTCGAGTTCGCGCACGAAGTCGGGATACATTTGGGCGCTGGCGTCGGCGAGAGGGCCAAGGAGGGCGGGGGTATGCGGGTCGCAGTTGGCGAGCATGCCCCCGGCTGCGCTGGTTGCCTCGCTGGCGGGCTCGTGCTTCTCGATGAGGAGGACCCGCAGGCCGTGAGATCGCAATCGGCGCGCCAGCGAGAGGCCGATGACGCCGCCTCCGATGATGATGCAGTCCCAACTTTTCACCTTGCGATTGTAGAGCAGAGAAGACGGCCTCACGATTTCGCAGGTCGAGGGATGCAACTCAGAGGTGCCAATCGGGTTTGTAAACGTCTATAATAAATAGGTTGAGCACCGCATAACTCCCGCCATTTTGCGGATGTTTGGGCGAGCCGGCTTGGCATGAAACGAAATGAGGCAGCCGGGCCCATCGCACTACTCGCAGTAATCCAAGAGTTCTGGTCGAAGATAGAGCCGTAAGCTCCGCTAATTCGGCCCAATAGGAGAAAGGGAATTTCGATGTACGAAGAAGACGTCAACCAACAGGTCGAGACCCACGCGCAGGGTACCGGGGCCGACCACAGTCCGATTCTGAAATATTTGCTGCTGGGCGTAGCGCTGGTCTATGTTCTGGCCTCGCTGTACTTCATGTACACGCTGAAGGGACGCTTGGATGCGCTGGATCAGAAGCAGCAGGCCATGGAGACCGCGCAGACGGAACTGGCGGCACGGCTGCACAGCACCAAGTCGGAGTTGAAAGAAGCGCTGACGACAGAAGTCGGCTCCACGAAAGAGGAAATCGCCAAGCGCGCGGCCCAGCTTCAGCAGGAACAAAAGAGCTCGGAGGCCAAACTGAAGGCAGCGCAGAGCCAGCAGAGCCAGCAGATCGCGGCAGTGAGCGGGGAAGTCAGCGGCGTGAAGTCGGAAGTGGGCTCCGCCAAAACCGATATTGCCAAGACCCAGACCGACCTGCAGGCCACCAACGCCAAGCTGGAGCGCACCATCGGTGACTTGGGCGTGCAGAGCGGCCTCATCGCCCACACATCCGCAGAGCTTGAGATCCTCAAGCACAAGGGTGATCGCAACTACTTCGAGTTCACTCTGCACAAGGGAGCGAAAACCCCGGTTTCGACGGTGAGCCTCGAACTGAAAAAGGTCAACACCAAGAAAAGCCAGTTCACGCTGAACGTGCTTGCCGACGACAAGACCATCGAGAAGAAGGACCGCACGGTGGGCGAGCCCCTGCAGTTCTACACCGGTCGCGATCACCTGCTCTACGAGATCGTTGCCTTCTCGGCGGACAAGAACAGTATTACGGGATACTTGAGCACACCAAAGAACGCGCCCAAGCCGGTGACACCGTAAGAAGCAACCAGCAGCCAGGCGGACTGAAGCCCGCTCGGATCGACAAAAATAGGGAACTTAGACGCTGGCCCTTCGACTTCGCTCAGGGCAGGCTCTGAAGGCCAGCTCTACCCAGACGCCGACTTTTTCAGCGGCCTGTAAAGCCGTGCCCCTTCAAGGCGAAATGCGGGCCACTTTAACGGTGAAACGCTCCAGCCAAAAAAGGAAAAGGCCTGCGCATGTGTTCAGGCCTTTTGGTTTGCGCCGGCGAACAAAGCGTCGGGCTCACTTCGGCGGCGCTGCGCCTTTTTCGTGGAGCACGATGGCTTTCTGGTCGTAGGGGAAGATGGTAACGTTCAAATCCTTCCGGGCGTAGAACTGCTCCTTGGTGATGGGGAAGGCGACCAGAACGCTGCCCTGCGCCTCTCCGCCCGGCGGAATTTTGGTTTCCACTTTAAGTGGCTCGGTGACGTACATCTGCAGGTCGGGAAAGGCCTGCAAGTAGCGCGCGAAATCGACCGCTGATGCGGCGTCGTCAGTGGACTCACCTTGATCGGTCATGATGTCGGCCTTGATTTCCTTGATAAAGAGAGGATTGTCGCCGACATTGCGAACTGTCACCAGCATCAGCACCATGGAATACGGCTTGTCTTCCTGCTGCATGGCAAAGGCGTGGTCAATGTGGCCTTGCGCTACGGGCTTGGAGCGGAAGATGTAGGCGACTCCGATGATGAAGACCAGGACCACCACCAACGCCACAACCAGCGGAGCAAGGGGCGGCAGGGTGCGCTTGGCGCTGTCGAATTCTTCGGTGATGGGGACATGACCGGCGTCGAAATCGCCGCCCGGTTTGGGAAAGTTTGTGTCCGGCATGGCTACCTCCCACGTGGGAGTACGAGATCAGCTTACGCCCAGCAGCCACAGGATTCACCTAGTTTGTTGGCCAATGGTGCTTCATGGCGCGGCGGAATTCTTTTTCGGGAAGAGTGTTCAGGACATCCTTGGCGGTGAGCCAGGCACGGCGAGCCTGTAGGACGCCATACTTGATCTTCTCGAAGTGGGAGGTGTGATGGGCGTCGGTGTTGATAACGATTTTCACCCCGCGATCGCGCGCGAGGCGCAGGTGGACATCGTTAAGGTCCAGGCGGTCGGGGTAGGCATTCAACTCCATCGCCACCTGTTTCTCGCGGGCCAGTTTGAGGACGGCTTCGAAGTCGAAGCGATAGGCGTCGCGGCGTAACTGCAGGCGGCCTGTGGGGTGGCCAAGGATGCATACGTTCCTGTTGCCGATGGCACGCAGCAGGCGGTCGGTCATCTGCCGCTCCTCCTGATTGAAAGCGGAATGCACGCTGGCGACGACCACGTCCATCTGCTCCAGCACCGAATCGGAGAGGTCGAGAGCGCCATCGCTGAGGATGTCCACCTCGATACCCGACATCACGGTGATGCCTTCGATGCGCTCGTTGGCAGCGTTGATGCGGGCGATGTGCTGCAAGGCACGCTTGTCGTCGAGGCCGTTGGCCATGGCAAGCGCCTTGGAGTGGTCGGTGATGGCGATGTACTTGTAACCGCGCCGCTGAGCGGCTTCGGCCATTTCCTCGATGGTGGATTTGCCGTCGGTCTCGACGGTGTGCATGTGGACCTCGCCGCGAAGGTCTTTCAGGGTGATTAGACTGGGCAGGGTGTGGTTTTCCGCCGCCTCGATTTCTCCGGTGTTCTCGCGCAACTCAGGCGGAATCCAGTCGAGCTTTAGTTCGTGATAGATGTCCTCCTCAGTCTTGCTGGCTACCAGCTTTTCGTCTTTCAGGCGGTAGAGCCCGTACTCGTTGAGGGTGAGGCCCATCTTGAGGGCGCGTTGACGGAGAGCGACACTATGGTTCTTCGATCCCGTGAAGTACTGCAGCGCGGCGCCGAAAGAGTCGGGTGACAAGGTGCGGACATCAACTTGCAGGCCATTTTGGAGCTTGAAGCTGACCTTATTGTCACCCTTGACCAGGCGCTGCTGGATTTCAGGGAAACGGACGATTTCGTCGATGAGGGCGGCACGCTGGGCGTCGTCGGCGCAGCAAGGCCCGGTGACGAGGACATCCAGGTCGCCGACTGTCTCGCGGCCACGGCGCAAAGAACCTGCGGGCGTGATTGCGTCGATGCCTTTGACGTGCTTCAGGTATTCAGTCAGCCGTTCTGCGGCGCGGTCGGCCACGTCGATGAGGAAGCGGCCGGAGATGCGGCGGTAGTCTTCAATGGCTTTGAGGATCTTCTGCTCGCCCTTTTCGCTCATACGAGGCAGTGTGCGCAGCTTGCCGGATTTGGCGAGTTCTTCGACGCCGTCGAGGCTACTGATCTGAAAAGCGCTCCAGATGAGGGAGATGGTCTTGGGGCCGAGGCCCTGGACCTTGAGCAGCTCCAACATAGAGGGGTGGTATTTCTGCAGCAGCTCCTGGTGGAGCTGCAGCCTGCCAGTGTGGGCAAGCTCCTGAATGTTGGCGGCCATACCTTTGCCGATGCCGGGAATTTCCAGGAGTTTCTTGGTGTCATCGGCGAGGTCGGCAACTGGCTGCGCCAGACCATCGAGGGTGTCGGCGGCACGGCGGTAGGAGCGGATGCGGAACGGGTCGTCGCCGTTGATCTCCATGAGATCGGCGGTTTCGTTGAAGACAGTAGCGATGCTCTTGTTGTCCACGGGCAGCAACCGAGGGAATTGTAACGCGAGAACGGCCAGTGATCAGAGGGCGTGGGTTCTGCGCCAAAGGTCGGTTGCGATTAGGCGCAAAAAATGCCCAGCTTGGTGGCTGGGCAGCTGCAACTAGTGAGTACTAAACCTTCACAACATTCGCAGCCTGGGGGCCCTTCTGACCATCAACGATTTCGAATTCGACCACATCGCCTTCCTGTAAGCTCTTGTAACCCTCCGCCACCAGCGCACTGTAATGGACAAAGACATCCGGGCCGTCGTCACGTCCAATGAAGCCAAAGCCCTTCGCGTTATTGAACCACTTAACAGTTCCTTTCAATTTCACGTTTCTTTCCTCCGGGGCGACTGTCCCGTAGCTACGTATGCGGAAGCCGTCGCTGAATTGCGTCAAGCAGGTTGAAGCGAACGAGCCAGTATCCAGTTGAACGGATATTTCGCTTGGGCGCTGGCGGATCGAAGTCTTGCCTGTTGAACATCCTAAGTTGATTGTTTAGGAAATTCGTGGTGTTGTCAATGCAGTATACATCACTTACTTTTGGGTACTGACAGCCCCAATGTGCTCGGCGCTTAACGCGAAATTAATGCCCTCGTCGCGAGATTCAACATGGAATACGACCTTCGGTGGTTACCGCGCAAGCGCGAAATTCAGGAATTGAAGCAACCAGAGGATTCCCGCAATGGTCTTGCCATCGCGAATCTGGCCTGACATTACGAATCTGTGAACCCGAGAAAGAGGGACAAGTTCGTGCTCAATCAACTCGTCGGCCTCGGGGCGAGCTTTGCCGGGTCTCAGATCGCGGGCGAGGAGTACGGTCATGGTTTCTTCGAGGAACCCGGGGCTGGGGTAAAAGAAAAGCGCCTTAGCCCATCGGCGAGCGGTGTAGCCCGTCTCCTCCAGTAACTCGCGCTTGCCGGCCACCAGGGCAGTTTCGCCGGGTTCGACACGGCCGGCAGGAAGCTCCAGCATGTAGTTCTGCGCAGCGTAACGGTATTGCCGCTCGATCAGGACGCGGGGCGCGGGTTGGGATTCGTCCACGGCAAGGATCACGACTGAACCGGCGTGGCGAATCACCTCGCGAATGGCGGTGATGCCGTTGGGCTCGCGCACTCGGTCGCGCGTTACGTTGAAGACCCGGCCGCGAAAGACGGTCTTCGAGGACAAAACCTGAAGCGGCAGTTGCGTAGGCTTGGATTTAGGTTTGCCGGCTGGTGCTTTGCGGACTGACGAATTACCGGTTGGCATAGTCCTTCACTATAGAACAGGAGGGTGACGCCAGCGGGGGAGCAATTTATCAGCTTTGGTATTCTGCCGCCATGCGACGAAGGAAAGGTGATTGGCCAAGTGTCAGCATCGTAGGGCCGGGGCGGCTGGGCAGCGCGCTCGCGAAGAACCTACATCGGTCGGGGTGGAAGATCGATTGCCTGGTGGTGCGGCCGGCAAAGCGTGTCACAAGGGATGTGGCGGAGCTGGCGAGGCAGTACGGGGCGCAAGTCGTTCGGTTGGGAGAGGCGCCGCTACCGTCGAAGCTGGTTTGGATCACGGTGCCCGATGACGCCATTGGCCAGGTAGCGGCCCAGCTCGCCAGAGATCACAATTGGCAAGGAAGGACAGCTTTCCATTCCAGCGGGGCATTAAGCAGCGACGTTTTGTCGGGCTTGCGCAAAAAGGGTGCCAGCGTGGCCTCCGTGCATCCCGGGATGACCTTCGTCAGGAAGTCGGCGCCGAGCCTGGCGGGAGTGCCGTTTGGTGTGGAAGGAGACGTGCGCGCAGTGCGCCTGGCAAAGCGGATTGTCGCTGACCTGGGAGGCGAGGCGTTCAGAATTCGCACGGAGAACAAGGTGCTGTATCACGCGTTCGATGTGTTCGCGTCGCCACTGCTGGTTGCGTTGATGGCTGCGCTGGAGCAAGTCGGAGAAGCCGCCGGAATTCGTCGCTCGAAGGTCGGGACCATGGCCGGGCCACTGCTTCGCCAGACGCTGAGCAATTATCTGGAGTACGGCGCCGCAGCGGCCTTCAGCGGGCCGCTCATTCGCGGGGACGTCGAAACGATTCGAGGACACTTGCTGGCCTTGCGAAAGACACCAGCGGCGCGCTCCGCCTATCTAGCGCTGGCGTGGAGCGCGTTAGAAGGGCTTCCGGTGAAAAACCGAGCGGCCCTGGAGCGAGAGCTTCGCAAGAAGTGAGACGCAATGCGATTTACTGCGACGAGCAGTTGCGGTCGTTATGATAGGCCGGTAAAGAGGTGGCCCATGCGATCTTTCTTGGTTTGCAGGTACTTCTCGGCGTGCTCGTAGGGCTCGACGTCGGCGGGCACGCGCTCGACCACCTGAATGCCGGCGGTTTCAAGGGCAGCGACCTTGTCGGGATTATTGGAGATAAGTCGGACCGCCCGAACCCCTAGCTGCTTGAGCATCTGGGCTGGCAGGACGTATTGCCGATAGTCGGCGTCGAATCCCAGCCTCTCGTTGGCCTCGATCGTATCCAGGCCGTTGTCTTGAAGTTCGTAAGCCTGAATCTTGGCCATCAGGCCGATTCCGCGTCCTTCCTGCTGCTCGTAGATGAGAATGCCGGCGCCGGCATCGGCGATCATGGAGAGCGAGAGTTCCAGTTGCTGCCTACAATCGCAGCGCATGGAGGCGAAGACATCGCCGGTCAGACACTGGGAGTGGATGCGGACCAGCGGAGGAGCCGATTGTACGTCGCCCATCACCAGCGCTATCGCCTCTTCTTTGCGACGGGCCGGTTCGCCATTCGACGCTTCGAATTCACCCTCAAACCCGTGAATGCGGAATTGCCCCCATCGGGTAGGGAAGTTGGCTTCGGCCACTTTTCTGACCTCGGGATCGCTCACCCTTCGATTATAAGCGTTGCGCAGACTTGGGTTGAGAAGGCGGGCGGGTTCCTCCGATTGCCTACGCATTTCCAGACAGAGCCGCAGGACAAGAATTCAGGCGGCCGGTTGGCCGCCTGAGAGCGAGAAGAATTCCGTACGAAGCCGCTAGCGGGTGTGGCTGGAGTCGTGACCGCCGGAGGAAGACGACCGGCCGCCACCGCCGCTGGAATAGTGGCCGCTGGAAGCGCCGCCACCAGAGTAGTGTCCGGCACTCCCGGCGCCGGAATAGCGAGGAGCGGGCGGAGCCGAGTACTGGGGGGCGGATGGCACGTACGGACGCGCACTGTACGCGGGTGGCGGCGTATAGCCTCCGCCGGTGCGGTAGCTGGGCGCAGGTGAGACGTAGGAGCTTCGACCTGCGGCGTAATTGGACGCGGGCGCTGCGTCGCCGCGGCCGCCACTGTTGGAGCCTGAGCCGCGCGAGTAGGTCGAACCTGCATATGCCGGGGAAGCCTGATAACTGTAGCCTTCCGGCGGACGCGGTACCGTGCGGGAAGCCGTGCCTGGATTCGGCTTGGAGGACTCTCGTGGCGCGTTCTCCTTAGGCTTCGCAGACGGAGTGTTGTGGTTGGACGACGCTGGAGGCTGCGATCCACGGACAGCATCGTGCGTCGGGGCTGCTCCATGTTCCGACTGATAGCCACCGGCGCTGTGCGCTGCATTCGCCGAGTTGACCGGGGCAGAGCCGCCTGCGTAGGGTGGCTTCGGAACCGTCTGGTGCGGACCCGGCTGCGCGGTGTATCCAGGCGTGGCGGCGGCGTTCGTTTGGTTATTTCGTTCCGGCGGATGCGGCACATTGCGCGAGGGGGCCACACGCAATTCGCCGGTATTGCGAGCTGGTACGTTGGCCGGCGCCACCGGAGTGTTGCGGGCCTCGACGTTAGACGTAGGCGTGTGGGTGGCTGTCGTGGACCGCGTGACAACCGGCCGGTCGAACGCGGATCGCGGAGGAACGGCGGAGCCGTTTGCAACGCGGCCACCCAGCATGGCTTGCCGGGTCGGGGCGACGTCGTTGCTGCGTACCACTTCACCGCGGCCAAGCTCGCTGCGGGGGACGGCCATTCCGACCCGGGCGATGTTTTGTCCGGACGCCAATGCCGACTTGGGCGCCGCCGTGACTGCGCCCGGAATGCTGCGGTTGACGTAATGAGCGTTGATGACCGCGTTGCGGTAGTAGTTGTTAGTAACGTTCGTGATGTTGGTGATGTGAGTATTGGTGATGTTGACGTTGCGAATATAGGTTTGGCTGACGTAGCCACCGCGGTAGCCGTGGTACCAGGGATAGTAAGGCTCACCCCATCCCAGGGGGAACCAGCCACAACCGCCACCGAAGCCGAAGGAAACGCCGACTCCCCAGCCGGCGCCGCCAATCCAACCCACGAGCGCGGGGGCATAATAGGGTCGCCAACCAACGTACACCGGGCCGGGAGCCCAGCCCCAATAGCCACCGTAGAAGACCCAGCGGCCGTAGTGGAAGGGGGCGAAGCCCCAAGGCTCGTCATCCACCCAGGTCCATCCCCAGGGGGAAATCCACACCCAGTGACCGAAGCGATACGGGGCCCATCCCGCCGGGACTGCGTTGGGAACCCAGATGGCGCCGTAGGTGGGCACGACTTGCCAGCGGCCGTAGTAATCGAGGTCTTGATAGCCGATTACGCCCGGAGCCACGTAACGGGCAGATTGCGAGCCATCCAGCCGCTTGTCGCGGACCTGCGCCCAATCTTCAAAGCCGTCGGGGGAGGGCGCCGCGTAAGTCACGTGCTGCAGGGAATTCTGCGAGTTGAAGCGCACCTGCTGGCCGTCGTTGACTTTGACGGCCGGACCCATTCCGGTGGCTTCGCCATAACCCTTGCGCACCGTGACCCATGTCTGGTCCTCGCTGGGCCGCACATCGAAGCGATACACGCCGGATTTCATCACCGTGAAGGCCAGGTTGGGGGTGTCAACTTCGAAGATCTCGCCCGGCTCCAGATGGCGGACCGTAAGCTCAAGCACGCCCTGATCGAGTTCTGCCTGAACGGTGTTGTTACCCACGTTCGTCAGGGTCAGACTGCTTTCGGAATCCATGCGGAGGAAGCCGTCGCCGACGTTCAACTCGACGCGCGAATTCTTGTCCGTCCAAACACGATCGGAGGTGGTCAGCGGGCGATTCAGACTGGCGGCCACCCAGTCATTCACTCCGCCCGGCTGCAGCGATACCTCACCCGAGATGTACTGAATGCGCGCCACCCGGGACGGCGGATCATTGCTGGGGCTTCCGCCATCGGCCTGGTCTTGAGCGCGCAAGTTTCCTGCAGCGAGCGACCCAAACAGCATCGCTGCCAGGACCCAACCCAACCGCCGCTGCGCTTTCATGGTGAGCTCCTTCGCTCGGCCAAATTACCCGATTGCCACTACTCTAAACCCCGTGGCATAAGGCGTGTTTCGGGAAGGGCCCGCGGGGTTAACAAAACGCTACAAACCGGCTCAAATCTGAACTGAAGCTGAAATTCCGCTACAGTCTGTACCGCCGTTAGCCAGCTTCGTCCCAACGCTGGAACTAGCGGCCGAATGGTTCTGCGCAGCGCAGAACAGGGGGATGATGCTTGCGGCATCCCCTTCTTCATTTCGCTTCAATCTCTATTTCGTTTCTACCCAGGGAAAGCGGAAGACGGCCAGAGGATCGTCGGCGTAGCGGACGTCCAGATCGATGTACGCATCCGCGACAATCCAGTAGTATCGCCTGACGCAGTCGATCAAAAGGTCGATGGCGCGATCCAGTTCGCGATTGGTTGAGGAAATTGCTGCCGCAGTCCGTTCGTGGGCGACAAAGTGCGGGTCGACGTGCTCTTTGAGATAGGCGGACGTTCTTTCGAGCTCGGCGACGTCGGAGGACAACTCTTTGCCGGTGAGTTTGTCGTGCAGCATCCCGGGAAAGCTCGAAAGCTGCGACAGCAGGCGTCGCAGCGACAGGTTGGCGTCGGCGGCCAACAGGCGGCGGAGGCGCATGGTGGTGGCGTCGGTGTAGGCAGCGCGCACCATGCCAAGGAAGGCGGCGGAGTTGTCCGACAAGTCGGGATTCAGTGAAACCACTTCGATCTCAAGCTTGCGAATGAGGTCGCGATCGATTGCCAGGCTCTGCACTTGCTTGCCAATTTCGCGCAACTCGCGGGTGGCGCGGTCGCGGAACTGTTTCTCGTTGAGCATAACGTACTAGTGTATCGAAAACTGCCCAGACTCATCCCTGACGGGTACGGTCGTAACAATTCGGCAGATATGAAAAGGCGATGCCGAAGCATCGCCTGTGAATTAGCATCCGAAGCAACAATCCCTGCGCGAAGTTGTCGCACGAGGATCTGACACCGGTCAGGCCGACCGCATGGCGGACAGCCGCATTATTGGCCAGTTTGCTACTTCTTCTTTTTCTTCGCAGCAGATTTGGATTTGGCCTTTTGCTCGCCAACTCCACCCTTCTTGCCACTCCTGGCGAAGGGATTCCCGGCCTGCTCGCCGATTCCTTTTTGCTCTCCAATTCCTTTCCGGGGCATCACGATCTCCTTAGATTTCTTGAAGGCTTCGCACTTGCGCGAAGCTGAACTGCTTGGTGCACAATAGCACGATTCAGCTTTTCTTAGTGAGCTTTCTTGCCTGCTGCGTCTCGGCGAGGGCTTGCTATCGCCTCTGTGCCGTGCGAAGGGCCGCGATTCTCGGCCCACGGCTGGCCGGACTGTCGAGGCTGAAGGAGCGGGCGTCGCCGAGCTGGTCACGGATGAAGGCTTCGGTGCGAGCTATCACTTCACGGAGCTGTTTGTCTGCGGGCCCGAACGTACACCAAGCGATGGCGCTGCTCTGCGGGTCATATTCCCAGAGCCCAATAATCGCGCCGCGGTCGAGGATGGCGTTGCTGCTGAGGTCTGACAGGCTGCCTAATTCGCAGACATCCTTGGCTCCATACACCTTCTGTTTCGCAGTTTCCGAGGTCAGAAGATCAGCGAGGTTCCGGCGGAGCAGGAAAATGGAGTCCAGGCTGCTCACCAGGGCGTAAGCGGGTTTGGATGGAACCTTGAATTTGGCGAATTGTCCCAGGTCATCGGGAAACATGAGGCGGTCGCTCCCGGGTTCCAGCGGCACGAGGCCTAAGGGTTCCAGTGCAGCCTTCGCAGCTTTCACGCCCAGCCCTGAGAACCACTGGAATTCTGCAAGCGTGGCAGGACCGATCCAACGAAAGTATCGGCGGGCTAGTTCGGTGTAGGCATCGGGAATGGAGAGACTGAACTTTGCCAGCGGATTCGGGATCCATAACGCATAACGATAGCGTTGCTGGTCGAGGCGACCATTCACCGGCACGCGACGGATCTTCCCCGACACCTGCATACTGCCAAGGGCAAGCGGGAGGGTCGTGGTCAAACCTTTCTTCTTGCCCTCAGCCCCCAAATTGCGCGCTGCGTTGCCGGTAGCGTCGCGGATTTCGTCAGGCGAGAGCGGTCCCTTGCGCAGGGCAGTTGCAATGGCAGAGCTCAAGGCAGAGATTTCCGCGTCGGTGACCCCGAGCTTGCGGGCTGCGGCCATGTCTCCGGAAGAGAATTCGGTGGCGACGCGAAGCCCTAGGGCGAAATCAGAGGCAGCCAGAACGTAGGTGCATCCCCGCGCCGACGGCAGCTCGTGAATCGCAAGATTGGCGAGGGCACGATCCACCGCTTCGCGCGACAGTCCAGCCCGTGCGAAGAAGGTGAGATATGGCCCTGATCCAGCCACCGAACGCGCCCACCCAGCCCTAGTTAACACGTCCGCGGGCAATGCCCCGGCCAGCGATCTATCAAGTCCCTGGCGGCGAAACCACCAGGCGCGCAGTTTGGCGATCTCCATAGCCGCACAAGCTTACCGCGCTGATCGCGAGTGCACCACCTGCAAAATCGGAGAGTGCGGCCAGATGCAAATGTTGGACGGGCAGCCTCGAATCGTGGCCGAACCGAAGGGTCATTGAACCAAAATGTGTGCAGACACTTACATAGATTCACCTTTCAACGCCACTTTCGAGACTGAGATCAAAGTTTGCAGTGCTGCAGGCGAAAATGTCTTGACCGCAATTGCACTCTCGCCTATGCTCTACCTACTTTTCAGGTGTTGTGATGTTGCCGGTTGGAGGTTTAAAGCAAGTTGGTGCTTGCAACCGGCGTTGCGGACTTGGCGAGACACCTGGAAAGATCGCTCAGAGAGTAAATGACTGTGCGCGTGTCTACGGTGTGGTTCCGGAGCGCTGAATCGCACTGTTGGCACTCGCTTCCTCCCAAAGATTGTGTTCGTTCATGACGCCTGAAAGCGGACCGGCCTGACCAGTTCCCAGTCCGCCTGTGGAAAACACCTTACCTAAGTGAGGACGGCGAAGCTTTGCCTAACTTAGCCGCAGAGAGCGGTGCGGCGTACTTCCGCGCACCGGAACTTACTTGCACCATACGTAAAGACGAAGCTAGAGAAGAGCCGATCTGGCTGGCGGTTTACACCGCTCCACGCCACGAAAAGATGGTTGTCCGGCATCTGCAAGTGCGGGCAATCGAGCATTTCCTGCCCCTCTTCAGGTCGCTCCGCCGTTGGAAGAACGGCTGCCGGGTGGAAGTCGAATTTCCGGTCTTCCCGAACTATGTGTTCGTACATACGGAGCGGCAACGGTCGAGCGGTGTGCTTCAGGTCCCTGGAGTGGTGGCGTTTGCCGGTTCAGGAAAGTCTCCAGCGGCGATCGATGACGCCGAAATTGACTGGCTGCGGAACGAACTTCCGCTGCGCAAATTTGAGCCGCACCCTTACCTGGTGCTGGGCAGCAAAGTCCGAATCAAGTGCGGACCGCTCGCCGGCATGGGCGGAATTCTTGTCCGCAGGAAGAACAGCATTCGAGTTGTGCTCTCCGTGGAGTTGATCCGTCAGAGCGTTGCGGTGGAGGTGGGCATGACGGAAATCGAACCTTTTCGCGCGTAATCCTCGTCACGGATCAGACCGCTCCTATCGCGATGCAGAGGCCCGGCACCAAGCGAGTCGGCAGGACCGTCACCGAAGGTCGGATCGTTGAAGCCGCCGTGCAACTGTTCGCCCGGCAGGGCTACAAGGGCACGAGCACGCGTGACATTTCCCGTCTGGCCAAGGTGAACGAGGTCACGTTGTTCCGCTACTTCCCCCGTAAGTCACATCTGTTTTCCGCGGCCGCTGCGTCACGCCTGAGCCGGATCCGAATGGGAAGGGAGCTGCAAGGCAGGCTGGCAGAGGACGCTGCCGTGCAAGTGGTTGTGCCCATGCTGACGGAGTTTCTTTTGGAGAACTTTCTTGACCAGCCCGACCTGATGGGGCTGTTGTATGTAGCGGGATTCGAAGTCCCTGGCGCAGATCGTTATGTGCGCGAGTACCTCGGTCCTTTCTTTGACGCAATTTATGGTTACTTCGAACGCTGCGCCGCCAAAGGCAAGATCCGCGATGTCGATCCCTCGATTGCGACTCTGAGCTTGGCGGGTATCGTAAGCACGCATCGGAATCTGTACCGTCTTTTCACCGGCAGGAACTTCAAATTGAACGCGCAAAAGACGGCTCCGTTTTATACCGACTTCCTCCTCACCGCGCTGGGGCACTCGCCACCAGCGACAGCACCAACTGCGAAAGCGCAATGACCTTTTGCCGGCCGCCGAAATCGCGGCCCGATATCACACACTCATGCTGATTCGTACATTCCGATTCGCTCTTTCTCTTACGCTGGTTTGCGCGCTCGGATGTTCGGCCTTGGCGCAAGCCGGAGATCCGGAGCAGTACTTTCCTTTGCAGGCGTGGCTGCAGAGTCATCCTCAAGCAGGCGGACAGCTCAAGGCCTTTCTGGCGCAACGATTGCAAACGGAGGGCAGCGCAATCGATGCGTCGGCCATTACGGACTCGATGCTCGCAGCCCGCCTGCAGTCGGACCCTGGATTCCGCGCGGCGGCAACCCGCTATTTGGTCGAGCAAGGTTCCATCAGTGCCGATCAGGCAGAGTCGCTGCTGGCTCTCAGCAACGAGCCGGCGGCCGGCGGCGGCGCGGGCACCGACACCGGAAGACCTGGTGGAGAGCAATGGTCAACGCAATCCGCTGGGAACCTGCGCGGCACTGAATCTGCAATGGCCGGAGCGGCGGGGACAAGATCTGCGACGGCCCCCGCAGTGCCCAGTGCACAGCCCTTCGATGACAGTTCGCTCAATCCGCCGACCATCCCAAGACCCAACCCCTATCCGGAGCTGCCGTCTGCGAAGGCGCTGTATTCGCAGTTTCCCGACCAGACACGAGGCCTGACGCGGTTCGGCTCTGAGATCTTTCGCCCTGATGTTATAGGGCTCAGTCAGTTCCCCATGGATTTGCCAGCGGGACCGGAATATGTCCTGGGCCCCGGCGACACCGTGACTCTCGATATTTGGGGTGGCGTGTCGCAGAGACTCACGCGAACCGTGGATCGCGAAGGCCGCATCTCACTACCCGACGCGGGCCCTGCTGTGGTCGCCGGACTGACTCTCGCGCAGGCGCAAAAGCTCGTGCAGGCCCGACTTGAGCCCCAATTCCACAACGCCAACGTTGACATGGCGGTGACGCGGGTGAGGTCGCTCCGCATCTACGTGGTGGGCGATGTGCAACGCCCGGGGGCGTACGACATTAGCGCGCTCTCCACTCCCCTGAACGCGCTCTATGCGGCCGGCGGGCCGACGGCGACCGGCTCGCTGCGCGTGATCAAGCACATGCGGGGTACGCGCTTGCTCGGCCAGATGGACCTCTACGACCTGTTGCTGCGCGGGGTTCGTCAGGGCATCGAGCAACTCCAACCGGGCGACACAATCCTGGTGCCGCCCATTGGACCACTCGTCGCGGTGGCGGGAAGCGTGCGTCGGCCCGCAATTTACGAGATGTTGGCCGACACGCAACTCTCCGACGTTCTGGAGATGGCTGGCGGGGTGCCTGTGTCAGCCAATATGGACAACATTGCGGTGGAACGTATCGAAGCCCACGCCAATCGGGTAATGCTGAATGTTAAGTTGCCAGGCGGCGTGGGAGAGCGCCCCATTCGTGAGCTGGTCGGATCGTTCTGGGTCAAGGACGGCGATCGCGTTACGGTTTCTCCCATCCTTCCTTACAGTGACCGGACGATCTACCTGCAAGGCCACGTGTATCATCCCGGGGCCCATCCCTACCGCGACGGGATGCTAGTGACCGATCTGCTTCACTCGTATCAGGATGTGCTGCCTGAACCGGCAACCCATGCGGAGATCGTTCGTTTGCAACCGCCGGATTTCCACCCTGTCACGATTGAGTTCAATCTGGCCAGTGCGCTCGCGGGTGACACCACGGTCACCCTCCAACAGTTCGACACGGTGCGTGTGTTCGGCCGCTACGAAGTGGACCCGCCCAAGGTCGCAATCTACGGCGATGTGCTGCGTCCGGGCGAATATCCCATGAGCGCAGGGATGACGGCGGCGGCACTGGTGCAAATGGCCGGTGGCTTTAAACGCAGCGCATATCGCGACTCGGCGAGCCTGGCCAGTTATGTGGTGGAGAATGGCCAGCGCGTCGAGACCGAGCAGAAGACGGTCAGGATTGGCGCGGCGTTTGCCGGCGAGCCTGCTGCCGACGTGCGCCTGAAACCCGGTGACGTGCTGACTATTCTGCAAATTCCCGGATGGAGCGACATCGGCCGCTCGGTGGCGATCCGGGGAGAGGTGCTGTATCCCGGCAATTACGGGATTGACGAGGGCGAGAAACTCAGTTCGCTACTGAAACGAGTTGGCGGTTTTCGTTCGGCCGCATATCCCACCGGTGCAGTGCTGGAGAGAGTGGAGATTCGCGAACTGGCGGAGAAGGGACGCCAGGAACTGATTCATCGCATCGAAGCGATGAATGTGACGGTAAATGTGGCTCCGAGCACATCCGCCAAAGACTCTGCCGAACTCATGCAGGCCATGAGACAGCAACAACAACAGATCCTGGGGCAGTTGCGCAGCCAGCCGGTGTCAGGGCGCCAGGTTATTACGATCTCGCCTGACATAGCGGAGTGGGAAAACACGCCGTCGGACATCAGCTTGCGCGCGGGCGATGTGATCACGATTCCGAAGCGGCCGAACTTCGTCATGTCGGTTGGCCAGGTTTACAACCCGAATGCGTTGACGTATAAGCCGGGAAAGACGGCGGGATGGTATCTGAAGCAGGCTGGCGGCCCGACGCAATTTGCCAACAAGAAGGGGATCTACGTCATTCGCGCCAATGGTTCGGTGGTGTCCCCCGGCGGGGCGAGCGACTTGTTCTCGGGCGGCGTTCTCAATGTCAAGATGCAGCCTGGCGACGTCGTCGTAGTGCCGGAGAAATTCGTCACCGGATCATCCGCCTGGAAAACGACGTTGGAATCCGCCCAGTTTCTGGCATCGCTGGCGCTGGCCGGAGCGGCCGTCGCCAGCCTCGCGAAGTAGATCGTGACCGGACCGATTCGTGACGTGTCCTTCCTTTTCCATGATCGCCAGGACGGTACTGGTGTTCGGACTACTGGTCAGTACGCAAAGCGGATTCTCGCTGTGTTGCGGCGGTGAAGCGGCAGATAGTGCGTTACCGCCTCGAACGGCCATCACACAGTCGGATGAACGGATCTCGGGCACGGTGCAGAGTCAATCCACGTCGGCACCCGCTACAGGGTCGAACGTCGCCGCAGGCCTCACGCCTCCGGAGTCGACAGTCGATCGGACATCGGTGTCAGGAATGAACGACAGTGGTTCGAGGTGGCTACACGACGGTGCCTCCGCGCCCAGCCGGTTAACGGCGAAGAACCTGCCGCGGCTCCTGCTGCAGGACCAGGGGGCTTTCTGGACACGGCCGTTCCACCTCGATCTCCATTCACTTACGTTCCTGGTGCCGGCGACATTCGGGACGGCAGCGCTAATCGGTAGCGATACGGCGATCGAGGCCCATCTGCCCACGTCGCCGAACACGCTCAGGTTGGCGACCAATGTGTCGACGGCTGGGATGGCGGGCTTGTTGGGGGTGGGCGGAACTCTGTTCCTGCTGGGGCAGGCTGAGCGCGACCAACACATGCGAGAGACGGGTTTCCTGGCGGAGGAGGCCGCGCTCGACGCTTATGCTGCTTCTACCGTCTTGCAGTACATGACGCAGCGCGAACGCCCCTTCACCGGTAATGGCAAAGGGCCATTCTTTAACGGAGGAAATTCGTTTCCCTCCAACACCGCCGCCGTGAGTTGGGCAGTCGCCAGCGTGCTGGCCCACGAATACCCGGGCGTCTTGACCGGGTTGCTCGCCTACGGCGTGGCCGCCGGAGCAAGCACAGGACGCGTGATCGGCGAAAAGCACTGGACCTCAGATGCGGTGATTGGCAGCGCCCTGGGCTGGTACATGGGCCGGCAGATTTACCGGGCGCGGTCCGAGGGGCCACAAATCGATGCGTCGAACTGGGGCACGTTTGAGCGCGCCCCGAAGGAAGGCGGCTACAACCCGGCCTACATGGGCTCGACCTACATGCCGCTGGATAGCTGGGTTTATCCGGCATTTGACCGGCTGGCGGCGTTGGGCTACCTGCCTACGGCGCTGCTCGCGATCAGGCCATGGCCGCGCCTGGAATGCGCCCGTCTGGTGCTGGAGGCGCAAGAGCAATTGCAGAACGCCGAAGGAGAAACCTCGCCGGTGCGTTCCGTCGTCGCGGCACTCCGGCAGGAATTTGCCCTGGAGTTGGCCAATCTCGAAGGCACGCGAAACCTGGGCGCACAGCTCGAGTCGGCCTATGCCCGCGGCACTGAGATTGCCGGGCGTCCTCTCCGCGACAGTTATGACTTTGCGCAAACGCTCGCCGACGATTACGGGAGACCTTACGGGCAGGGATTCAACGCTGTTGTGGGCGGATCGGTCAGGGCGGAAGCCGGTCCGCTGGCGTTCTACATCCGCGGCGAGTATCAGCATTCAGCGGCAATTGCCAACTACACGCTGCCCGTCCAGCAAGCCATCGTGCAGGCAAATTTGTATCCTTATTTGCCGCTGTCGTCGGTCCCAACGTTCAGCGCAGTGGACCAGTTTCGGCCTATTGAGGCGTACGCCGCCCTCAATCTGGCGAACTGGCAACTTTCGTTCGGATATCAGACCTATTTCTGGGGCCCGGACCGCGGCACGTCGTTGATGTTTTCCAACAACGCGCCGACGGAGCCTATGTTGAAGTTTGGGCGCACAGTCCCTTACGAGCTGCCGGGACCATTGGCATGGCTGGGGAAGATCCGTAACACAGTCTTCATCGGTGCTTTGCCGGATTACTACTGGCTGCGCGGTCCGTATCCCGGATTTCCGGTTTACGGCAGTCCGTACCAGACGGTAAACCCGCTTCCGTACACCTGGGGTGACAAGCTGGCGTTGAAGATGACGGAGAACCTGGAAGTAGGCGTCGCCTTGTCGGTGATCTGGGCGGGACACGGACGTCCGGCGACGCTACACACTTGGCTGCACACCTTTAACAGCAACGGGAACGCTCAGACCAAAGACCCCGGCAAACGGTACACCGGTATCAACGTGTCTTACCGGCTACCCAAGTTGCGCGACTGGGTGACCTTCTACGTGGATGGAATGGCGAACGACGAGCCGAATCCGATCGCCTATCCGCAAGATTCCGCATTCAACCCTGGGCTGTACTTCGCACGCCTGCCGAAGCTCCCCAATCTGGATGTGCGCGTCGAAGGCATCTACACCAACGTCCCAGGTTACCCGAGCCTGGGACCTTACTACGCCAATGAGCGCTACGCTCAGGGATACACCAACAACTGGCAGATCATCGGGAGTTGGGTAGGGCGCCAGGGTGACGGTATCCAGGCTTCCAGCACGTATTGGTTTTCGCCTCATAACAAAATTCAGGTCGGATACCGCCGGCAGTGGGTTGACCCGGTCCTGCTGGGTGGCGGGGGCCTGAACGACTTATCGACCTCATTCGATTGGCGGTTCAAAGGCAATATTCAAGTCTCTTCCAGCGTGCAATGGGAACGCTGGAACTTTCCGCTACTGAGTTCTGTGCCCAGGAACAACGTGGCCGCTTCCTTGCAAGTCATGCTGTGGCCCACGCACGGCACAAAGTCGGGCAGGTACGACTGGGTTGGTCATTGATTTTCGCGACTCAACCATTCGCCGTCACGCATCGTCCATGACGTGCTTGCCGACACCACGATGAAAGACGCACTGAGTATCGACACGAAGGAACGGGTTCCGGCCAGCGACCTGACGGCCGAACCGCCACACGCCGCTGCGCTGGCCCTGTCTGTGGTGAATCTGCTGTCGGCGCATCGGCGTCAACTGGTGCGATTGACTGTGGGCGCGCTGCTGTTCTTTGCGGTCGTTGCGTTTCTCATTCCCGCGCGCTACGAGTCGGTGGCGCGGCTGATGCCCCCCGATCAATCCAGTACCGGTACTGCGCTGTTGGGCGCTCTTGCCGCCAGAGGAGGGGACCTTCTCGGATCGGTTGCCGGAGATGTGCTGGGGCTTCGCACCAGCGGCGCTACGGTGGTGGGAATCCTGACCAGCCGGACCGTGCAGGACGACCTCATCAATCAATTCGACCTGCGCAAGGTGTACTGGAGAACTCGTTACGAGGACACGCGCAGACTTCTGGAGAAGCGCACCACTATCAGTGAAGACAAGAAGAGCGGAATCATCACCATCGCAGTGCAGGATTCGGATCCGCAACGGGCGACTGCCATGGCGCATGCGTATATTGAGGACCTCAACCGGCGAGTCTCGCAATTGACCACCTCTTCTGCCCATCGCGAGCGGGTCTTTCTGGAGGACCGGCTGAGGGCTGTCAAAGACCAGTTAGACCAGGCCACCTCCCAGTTGAGCCGCTTCTCCAGCAGGAACATGACTTTCGATCCGGCCATCCAGGGCAAAGCCATGATTGAGGCAGCGTCCACCCTGCAGGGGCAACTCATCGCGGCCGAAACCGAGCTCAGCGGCCTGCAACAGATCTACGGCCCCCAGAATGCGCGCGTGAAATCCGCGTCAGCCCGGGTGGGGGAACTGCGAGCCAAATTGCGCGCCATGAGCAGCGCCTCTGCGGCGGGCAGCAAGGACGCCCATCTATATCCTTCGCTCGAACAACTGCCGCTTCTCGGCAACACTTATTACGATCTGGCTCGGCAGGCCAAGATTAACGAAGCGGTCTTCGAAGCGCTGACCAAGCAGTACGAGTTGGCGAAGGTCGAAGAGGCGAAGGAACTGCCCTCCATCAAGGTCCTCGACGAGCCGGCGGTACCGGAGAGCAAAGTCTGGCCGCCGCGTCTGATGATCATCATTTTCGGGACGTTGATGGCGTTCTTTCTCGGCGTGGCGTTCGTGGCAGGCAAGGAACAGTTCGATCAGGTAGCGGTAGAAGACCCACGTCGAGAACTGGTACGTCGCTTCTCGCTACGATCCATGTGGCGTGGGAGAAAAGATGCTCTCGGTGCTGCAAAGTTTTAGGGTTCCGCGCTAATCGACTCTGCCAGCAGACCCATATCTTCGAAGACATTGCGAACAGCGCTGTGCAAAAATCCCTACCGCCTTCGCACGTTTTGATAGACGTCATCACTATTTGCGCTCTCGGCACTATGCCCGCCCTGTGCCTGGCTGCCGAGATGACGGCTATCGAGGCCTACCTGGGGTCGGCGTGCCTCTTGGTGGCTATCCTGCTTTTCTGGCAAACGTCCAGGCGAAAATTCGGGCCCCTTTCGCTGGTTGGGATCTTTGGCCTGGGCGCCGCAGCCCACGCTTTCGTGGGATTCATCCTGGCGAAGCCAACGACCGACGCGATATGGGGAAACTCGAAGATTGCGGCTTTCTACCCAAAGGCATTCCTGGTTGTTGCAGCCGGATTACTGGCGGCTGCCGTCGGTTACAAGTTCGGACTAGGTTACCGGATGGACAGCCTCACGGCCCGGTGCAAGGGTCTGGCCATCGACGAGAAGCGGCTTTTGCGGTGGACGCAAACGCTCGCGGTGGCTGGTGCGCTACTGATCGTGCTGGTGTACTACAAGATCGGATATATCCCGCTGCTGTCTCCTTCGCCGGGCCTGTCACGCTACCTCACTGCAGAAGTCTCCAGCAGCTATCAAGTTGATGAATGGATTGTGAGTCGTGGTTTGGATTTGCTCACATTGTCGCTGCCTTTCCTGCTGGCCTTGTCATTTGCGAAGCGCCGCTGGCGAACCATCGCGATCACATTGATTGGCGGCGTCGCGTTGTTCTTACCGCTACGGCGCGCAAACATCGTCAGCATTGCGGTCGCGGTGGTGATTATGGAGTTTCTGGCGTCGGGACGCCTGAAGAAACGATACGTAGCGGGCATCGCTCTGGTCGCCGTCTCGTACGTTGCATCACAGCTCGTCTTCGCAGACTTTCTGAATCGCGAGTTCGACGCGGGCGAGACGATTACCGCCCTGGGCAGTTCTCTGGCTGAGGTGCGGGACTTAGGCTGGATGATGTCATTGACCAACGAGACTTGGTACGGAATGACTTTTCTGCAAGCGGCCTTGCCGGTCCCCAGCGTCATCAGCGACTTCAGCCGGGAAAACAGCTTGCGTCGAATCACGACGCGTGCCATTGGGCTCGACGATGAGGGTCAGACAGGGGGGTTGCGTCTTACTCTGGCGGGCGAGTCGTACTTCAACTTCGGTTACATCGGGGTCATGTTAGTTGGCTTCGCATTCGGTGTCCTGTGTGCAGCCTTAGATGTCGTCATGGATATTTTGAAGCGTACGCACGGAATCGTAGGCCGATACCTCAGCGCACTTCTGTTCACCTGGTTCTGTTTCTGGCTGTACCTTGCGGGCACACAGGCGGGGGCCACCATTAAGATCGGATTGCTTCTAGCGTTCGGGGTGTTATACCTCTCCCGCCAGCGGCCACGGTACGAATCGAGTTCCGTTGAGCTCGCATAGCCGTGTCTCCTACCAGGGACTTTTCATCTGCGGAGCGGTGCGTGACCCAAGGTGAGGAGAAGCGACGAGACGCTCATGGGGCATTTGCCGAGCCCAGCATAAGCTGCGTTCTGCTGAACTGGAACGGCTACTCTGACACTGTCACCCACTTGCAGGCTTTGCTGGCGATTTTCCACCCCAGACCCACCCTCATAGTGGTCGATAACGGGTCCACCGACAACTCTGTTGCGCAGATTCGCGCTGCGTACCCGGACGTGACGCTAATCGAAACAGGCAAGAACCTTGGCTTTGCCGGCGGCAACAATTGCGGGATCAGGCATGCGATCGAAGCCGGAGCGGAATACGTCTGGCTGCTGAACAACGATACCCAGCCCCATCCGGATGCTCTGCGACACATGCTGACCCTCGCACAATCTGACCCTCGCATTGGCGCGGTAGGATCAGTTCTGTGTCATGCCGGACGGACGGACGTTGTGCAGTCCTGGGGCGGCGGCAGGGTCAATCTGTTACTGGGTTACAACCACGTCGCGCGTTCACCGAAGCCGAATGCTTGGTTTGATTACCTTTGCGCAGGCAGCCTGCTGGTCCGGCGCGATGCGCTGTTGGACGTCGGCCTGCTGAATGAAGCATTCTTCCTGTACTGGGAAGATGTGGATTTCGGCTTCCGGTTGCGACAGCGAGGGTGGAAGCTCGCAGTGGCGCCGGGCTCGATTGTCCAACACAAGGGGGGTGCGAGCAGCTCGGGGAACCACTCCGCGGTCGACCGCTACTTCACCACTTCGGGGCTTCGGTTTCTGGCTGCCCACTCTTCCGTACCTTGGTTATCGCCCGCGCTGTTCGTCGCAAGCCGGCTGGCCAAGCGGACGCTCCACGGTCAACCGCGACGTGCGTCTGCAGTTGTGGCCGGCCTGCGGGACTATCTTGCCGTCCGGCACCAGCGCGGCCGCCAGGCCAGCCGCCCTCCTGCAGCATGATTCCGGCCCCTCGGCGCGTATAGCGAACTGAAGAATTCCGCGCATCGGCAACGATGCTGCAATGAAAAATGCCGATTGACTGTGCACCATGATTCGACGGACCCTTACGGATAACAAGCTGACTGCCCTCAACATCCTGGGCCGCACTCGCCGTCATCTGCTCGGTAGGCATGCTGAGGCAGTGCTGGTTAACAGCAGGAATGGGCTGTTACTGGTTGACGCCGAGGACTGTGTTGTCGGCCGCAAGCTGGCTTACGAGGGCGAATACGGACTTGAAGAGCTCGCGCGACTGACCAGCGTAATCGACAAGTCAAGCAATCTCCTCATGCTCGGCGCCCATGTTGGAGCACTTGCCGTCTCCGCCTCCCGGATGTGCGCAAAGGTGACCGCCATCGAGGCCAATCCCCGCACATTTCGCCTTCTCGAACTGAATCTTCTCATCAACGGCTGCCCGAACGTCAGCGCCATCAACGTTGCCGCCAGCGACAAAACGGAAATGCTTCCGTTTGTGATGGGTCGCACGAACTCAGGGGGCTCCAAGCGGGCCCCTCTTGCAGGAAGCTATGCTTACGTCTATGACGCTCCACAGACGATCGCCGTTCCTGCAGCGCCCTTGGATGAGGTCCTGAGAGGTCAGAAGTTCGACGTTGTCATGATGGACATCGAGGGCTCGGAGTACTTTGCCCTGAAAGGCATGCCATCGCTCCTGTCCTCTGCTCGAGTCCTGTTTGTGGAGTTCGTACCGCATCACTTGAGGAACGTGAGCGGGGTGAGCGTGGCCGACTTTGTCTCGCTCATCACCCCGCATTTTTCGCAACTCTACGTTCCCAGCAAGGACCTTCGGCTGACGCAGGATCGGTTCATTCCGGTCTTGGCCGAAATGTTCGACCAAGACGAAAGTGACGACGGGCTGGAATTCTCAAAGTGAAGCTCCTTCCTGCAGGTAAATTTGGGTGTGTAAGCTCCGACAACAGGGGACTTCGAGGGCACGAAACGGCGTTCAGCGAGTTGGATGGTTACCTACAGACTTCGTACCTGCCGGTGGACCAATTTGAAGGCTGGGGCCGGTTTCCGGGCTTCATTGAATCTGTGATTCAGCAATATGGCGCGACACGCGTGGCCGAGATTGGAGCGGGCGCCAATCCGGCCATTGGCGCCGAGTTTGCACGAGCACACAGGTTGGAATACCTGGCGCTGGACGAGGACGAAAATGAGATCCGAAAGGCGAATGGCGCAAGGATGGCTTTATTTGACATTTGCAGATCTTCGTCCACGATCCCCGGCGCTCCCTACCACCTGATCTTCGGCAGAATGACGGCCGAGCACTTTCGTGATGCTGACGCCGCATATGGCAACATGATTCGTTCGCTCGCCCCGGGCGGCATAGTCGTGCAATCGTTTGCTTGCCTGTACAGTCTGCCTTTTCTCGTAAATCGACTAACTCCGGAACGTGTCGCCGCTCCCTTGTTGTCGTGGGTAGCTCCACGAGATGGCCTCCGGCACGACAAGTTCAAGGCGTTCTATCGGCGCTGCTGCGGGCCCAGTCGGACGCAATTGCGGTTCTTCCAAAGGACTGGCTTCGAAGTTCTTGCGTACCGGGCGTATTTTGGACACCACTATTACCAACATCGATTGTGGCCATTGGATCGCATCGAACAGCTTAAGGCTCAACTACTCATGCGTCTGCAAATTCCGCACTTGGCCAGCTACGCAACCGTCGTATTACGACGTCCGGATTGACCGATTCGCGCACGCATTCCCGGAAGGCGACGAGATATCGGCGCACCCAGTCGATCGATCCCTCACCGAAGACCAATGGGGAGCCCTACACTGGACCAAGACGTTAGAACTGGCGTGAAATCCGCGCATGCGGCGCTCTACTGTCTGCGCGTGGTCCTTATGCACGACTGGCTCACCGGCATGCGTGGCGGCGAGAAGGTGCTGGAATCGCTGTGCAGGCTGTTTCCGCAGGCGCCGCTCTACACCTTGCTGCACAAGCCCGGTTCGGTTTGTCGCGAGATTGAGCAGCATTCCATTACCACCAGTCCGCTGCAACACATGCCCTGGTCGGCAAAGAAGTATCGGCATTACCTACCCCTGTTTCCCTTGTTTGCCGAGATGACAAAAGCGCGCGACTGCGACCTGGCCGTTTCTACGTCCCACGCGGTGGCGAAAGCGATGGTGAGCCGGGAAAGGGGGCGGCCGTTCCACGTTTGCTACATTCACACACCCATGCGCTATGTGTGGGACCGCTTCGACGATTACTTTGGCCCCGACAAAGTGGGACGCCGCGCATCGCGTTATTTCTTCGGTCCCATTGCTAAGGGTCTGCAGCACTATGATCGGGCTACGGCCGATCGGGTCGACGTGTTCGTGGCCAACTCTCGATATGTCGCCGACCGGGTAAGACGAATCTACAATCGCGACGCTGAGGTTGTGGCTCCTCCGGTGGCGGTAGGGCGGTTTATCGCAGGCAAGCGCCAACCGCAGGACTGGTACCTGGTGGTCGCGGCGCTGGTTCCCTACAAGCGAGTCGACCAGGCTATCGCTGCCTGCGCGTCGCTTCGCCGGCCGCTGAAGATCATCGGTTCGGGTCCGGAGGAGAAGCAACTTCGGGCGCTGGCGGTCAGCCTCAAAGCGGATGTCGAGTTTCTTGGGTTCGTCAGCGATGACGACCTCGCAAACTACTACCTTAGGGCGCGGGCCTTGTTGTTCCCTGGGGTCGAGGACTTCGGTATCGTCCCGGTCGAGGCGATCGCCTCAGGGTGCCCGGTGATCGCGCTAGCCGAGGGCGGGGTCCTCGAGACTATGACGAAACGCACCGCCGTCTTTTACTCGCAGGCGAGTGTTGCAGGTTTGCGATCGGCCATGCGCGAGTTTGAGTTGCGCTCGTTCGAACCGGCGGAGTTGCGACTGCGGGCTAGGGGTTTTTCGGAAGAGGCATTCTTAGCCGGCTTTACGGGCGTCCTACGGCGGATCCCGGGCCTGTCATGACTTCGATCTGTATCGATGCGCGCTGGCTGCAAACGGGTATCGGGACCTACACATTCAACCTCATTCGCGAACTGGGCAGGCGCGATGAGTTGGATCTGCACGTGCTGACCCTTCGCTGCCACATGTCCGCGCTTTCGGCCCACTGCAGCGACGTCAGAGTTGTGGACACGCCGATCTACTCAATCGCCGAGCAGTTTGCAGTCACTGCGGCAGCCCGGAACTTTTCACTCCTTCATGTGCCGCATTACAACGCTCCGCTACCTCGCCAAGGAAATCTACTGGTCACAATTCACGATCTGACTCACATTCTGGCTCCGGGCTTCCATACGACCTGGAAGACCAGGCTCTACGCTCAGCCAATGCTTCGTCTGGCGGCGAGGAAGGCGGCTCATATCTTTACCGTGTCGGAATATTCCAAGAGACAGATTATGGAACGGCTGGGTGTCTCCGGCGAAAAGGTGACCGTTGCCTACAACGGTGTAGCACCGCACTTCTTTCCCGAGCGTGGTGAAGAGGCCCGGGAGACATTTCGTCGGGCATGCGGTGTCGATCGGCCCTACATTCTTTGCGTAGGCAACCTCAAGCCCCACAAGAACATAGATGGTCTCTTGCGGGCTTTTGCCCTGCTCAACAGCAGGGTTTCGTTGTCATGCGATCTCGTTGTAGTGGGGGACAATTCGGCGCTCGGTCCGGCGCTGAGAAATCTGGCCGCGAAGCTGGGGATCAGCGGCGCCACCCGATTTGTCGGGAGAGTCACCGACGACGAACTTCGTGCCGCCTACTCGGCCGCGGAATTGACGGTGCTCCCCTCGTTCGAAGAAGGATTCGGACTGCCTGTCCTGGAGTCGATGGCTTGCGGCACGCCCGTGGCTTGTTCTCAGGCTGCCTCGCTCCCCGAAGTCGGGGGTAACGCGGCGGTTTATTTTGATCCGCACGATGTTGCTTCCATGGCTGAAGCCATGCGAATGCTATTGGAATCCAGCGCCGATCGGGAACGATACCGCCGGTTAGGGTTGGAGAACGCTACACGTTTCACCTGGACGGACTGCGCTGATCGCCACCTTCACATTTATAGGCAATTCAACTCCGTGCAGGATCATGCCCACCACCATCTCGGTACGGAGCCGAGCGTGTAAACCGGCGCGGCGCGCCGCGACATGCCACCGCAGAAACCGCTAGTGTCCGATCTAGTGTCCAGCTTGCTGTCGCCTACGCGCCCGCAGGGGTGCTGATATGACGCTTCGTCTGAAGTCGTACGGCTTCTTTCTTCGGCTGTTCCACTACCTGCTGCCCGCAATCGCATTCGGGTTGGCCGCCTACTTCCGGTTCTTCGTCTTAAATGTCAGACGGCATCCCACGAATGCCGATCCGCGGTTTTACCTTGCCGTGCTGCTCTTCGCGACTGCGGTGTGGATCATGGTGTCCGAAGTCCAGGGACTCTGCACAATCGATGAATTGTTCCGCGAGAATACAGGGGTACGGAAGTCGATTGGCGCGTGCATCACCACCTACACCGCGCTGTCGGGAGTGCTGTTCTTTTATCGTCAACAGAACTTCTCCCGGATATTCTTTCTGGCGAGTGCCATTGCCCTGCTGGCCACCACGGTTGTGTCTCGAATGGCCCTACGGAGCTTGCTACGGTCCGCGCGCCGGGAGCGGAGGACCATCCGTGTGTTAATCGTGGGCGCCGACGAACATGCGCAACGCACAGCTTTGCGATTGGCCACCGTGCCGCTCGTGCTTTCGGAGGTCGTCGCCTATCTGCGGATCGCCGACCAGCAGGTGGTGGTTCATGATGCTCCCGTCTTTCAAGTGCACGCTATCGGGTCGGGGAAGCTCCCGCCGTTCGACGAAGTCGTAATCGCCGCAAGGCCCGAACAGTTCTCGTCGATCAGCGCACTCGTACCGGCTCTGGAAATGCTATGTGTGCCCACGCGCCTTGTGCTCGACTTGGGCGGACTGCCGGTGGTTCGGGAGCGGCTGTTTCAGTTTGGCGATTTGCAGATGCTGGATCTGGCCACCACGCCCTTGGAATCCCCCGCCTACTTCCTCCTGAAGCGTGTCTTCGACATTGTGTTTTCGATCTGTGCTCTCCTGCTCATGTCTCCCCTCATACTGCTAGCGGCTGTGGCGATTAAACTCTCGTCACCCGGTCCGATTTTCTTTCGTCAGGAGCGCGTCGGCCTCAACGGCGAGCCCTTTCAGATGTATAAGTTCCGCACCATGAGGATGGCTGCTCAGGGGGAAAGCGACACCCGCTGGACGGTGAAGGACGATCTTCGACGGACTGTGATTGGAACCCTGCTGCGCAAGACAAGCCTGGACGAATTGCCACAGTTTCTGAACGTCCTCAAGGGGGACATGAGCGTGGTGGGTCCCCGCCCCGAACGACCTCACTTCGTCAAAAGGTTCCTGGAAGAGATCTCGCACTATAATACCCGTCATCGCCTCAAAGTCGGGATCACGGGGTGGGCTCAAGTCAACGGTTGGCGCGGCGACAGTTCCATCCAGAAGCGCTTTGAATTTGACCTCTACTACCTGCAAAACTGGAGCTTTTGGTTCGATCTGCGGATCATTCTTCTCACTGCCTGGTCCGGCATGTTTGGTTCCAATGCGTATTAGGCTGGGCGAAGTGAATACCTGCGGGCGGTAAAGTCTGCGTTGTTTCTCACTCGACCCGCGCACCCGCGGTGTGCGGGTCGATCCGTTTTTCGGAATTGGAGGAAATCGTCGGCACCGGGCGAAAATCCTTCACCGCAGATGCGGTGTGTGCTGCAATGGTTGCCAGTTCCTTCTGTGGGGGAAGGGAAATGGCGGGGTCGACGGGACTCGAACCCGCGGCCTCTGCCGTGACAGAGTAACGGGTTTTTTGTTTTCAACAACTTACAAAGCCGCGGAGACTGCCAAATCACGCGGAAGTCATGTAAGACATCGCATTTTGTGGGTTGAGTTGTGGGTTGAGAACCACTACAGTCGGGGTGCACTCAGGAGACGTGCTGATTCGAGCTTGCGCTGATGATTTGACTAGGGACGGGTGCCCGAAGGTGAACAGGTGCTCTGCGAACCCGCTACCTCCACCTGTTCTACGATGTATATCCAAAGAAATGCAACCTTCGGCGGCAAGGGTGCGCCGCGCCGATCGCCAGTCCAGCCGTCCGAAAAACACGGTCTGAACAGGAGTGTCACCCCGAGCCCGAAGGTACGAGCGCCACCCCCAGAGTGATCAATTTTCAATCTTCGACCTGCTCATCCTGAAACGGCCAAAATGTGATGACGAAGTCCCTGAGCGAACGGCGGCCGCTACTGGAGAGCGTGGTATCGATAACTGTCGTGACAGCTTATCGCTGCGTCTGGGCGCCGCCCTTCACGAAGCCGCCCGCTTTCCCGGCATCCAGGATTTGATTTGCGTCGATGCTTCCGAAAATCTGGATCAGCCTTCCCACCACACCTGTCCATCCCGTTTGATGGCTGGCTCCAAGGCCCGCGCCGTTGTCGCCGTGGAAATATTCATAGAACGGAAGCCATCGCAGAACGTTTGGGCTACATCGATACATCGAATTTCAGCCGCACCTTTCGGCGGTGGTTTGGCGTTTCGCCGAAAGCGTTTCGACAAGCCGAAAACAGACTCGTGAGATGATCTGACGGTTCGGCGAGCGCACGTCGGAGCGCCTTTAAGCCGAAACTGTGGACAACATAACACCAGGATGCCTAGCGCAATGCTTTCATCAGATCTTTCACCGCAACCGCGATCGGGACCTCGGCGAGAATCATTGGCAATGCCGGGATGACGATCGACAGGGCAAGCGGGATCAATGTGCGTTTGTCTACAAGGAGCGGCCTCAGTTGTTTCACCCTGTCGTAGACGGCGCTGAAATCAATGACATTGCTGCTCTCCATTTCAGTTAAGACCTCGGGCTCGTGGCCGGCCCGGTGAGCGATCCACTTCTGGTCGAACTCGGTGGTCTGAATCTGTCCCAATGTGGAATATTCCAGGATCCCTTTGCGGCGAAGTGTCGAGAGTGGAGGAACAAAGAAAACCAAGGGCAGGATCGCCAACGCGAGGACGATCACAACCAGCGCAATCGCCGGGTATTTGAAATTCATCAGGTGTGCGTGATTGTGCAAGATTTCGTGACGCCACTGGGCTGCAATGACGGCCGTGGCTGCGAAGGAAACGGGTGCGAAGCCATTTGCCATCATGCTTAGGAAACCGAGGCCGCCATGCTGGTCCGAATGGATCGGAACCAGATTCAAACTCACCCTCGATAGCCTAAAGGCGAAAATCGACCAAAGCAGCCACTTCCACAGACTTAGGCCCATCAGAAGTTGAAAGATCGATGCACTAACAAGGACCGCATACCAGCCCGCCGGTGTTAATCGCAGGCTCGTCCCCGTCGCAGTTGCAAGCCACGGAGTGGCGTCTATGAGCTTTGAAAACGAAAGGCTAGTGTGAACGATGACGAGCAGCAGGATGATCAATTCCGGAAGAACTGAATCCCGCAGTTGACGCAACCCAACCATAATCTCGTGCTCACGCGCGAGGTCGGCATCCGCCAGTAGGTGGGCATCGCGTAGATGTTTCACCGCCTTGAGAAAGCGCGTTTCCACGACTCTCTGGCCCAGCAACAACACGGGCACGGCAATGAGCATTCTGGCGTGAATCCGATAGTCCTCGAGAAACGACATCACAGATTCGCGCTGGAACAGCAGCGTAATCAGGAGCAGGGGCACCCAGCCGACAGCGACAGCGAAAATGAGTTGACGTTGAGAGTCCCACCGGTCTGGTCGAACGACGCCGGTCACTCTCTGAAAGGTATAGAACGGACCACCGCGAATGAGAGAATCGTCGGAAGGACTGCTCTCAAGGTTCGTTTTTTTCCATTTTCCATGTTCGTTCTCCGGCTTGCTCGGAACAGCCCCAACTAGAGCAGTCTCTTGTCTGTTGCAACCCTCCGGTGATAACACTCGATCATACGAAAAAAGGGCCGCACCAATGCTTCAAGTATGCGACCCGTACTTAGGAGTGAACTTAGGAGTCTTAACTATAGGGGTAGAACGAGAAAGCCTCTACTGCCCTTTAGGGAAGGTATGCGGAGATACCTGCAAGAGGGGCGACCCTTTCGAGTCGCCCGTGTGGTTGGTTGCTAAACTACTGGGCCTCGTGCTACTGGGCCTCGTGCTCCTGCGCCTTCTTGTCGAGCTCTTCTTTCAGCGCCTGCAAATTGAAGCTCGCGCCCTTTTGCATTGGCGGGAAGTCGATCGCTGTCTGTGCCAGCTTCCCTACCTGTTGCTGGACGAAAACGAAGCGCCAGAACTGATATGCAAACCAGTTTGGAAAGTAAAACAACGATCCGCCTTGCGCGGTGGGTGTTCCTGTGCGCTCGAAGGGATCGAGCCGCAGGTTGGTCAGGATCGGCCAGTCCACCTTGACCGTCGCACCGAACCAGCCATTCGGCTGATCGGTGAAGCGATACTTGAAGTCGTTAATCCGTACCGCCGAGAGCGTGCTTTCGGTGAAGTAGTAAACCTCGTGACGGGCTGACGGGCTCTTCCCTGTGAGCAGGTCTAGCTGGTTGTATCCGTCGAGATACACCTTGTAGTTGGCGTCGCCGATCTGCTTGCCTTTCTGCAATTCGGTCGCAATGTTGGGATCGCCGGCAGCGGCAACGAACGTCGGGAACCAGTCGAGCCCGGAGAAGATTCCGTTCTCAACCTTTCCGGCAGGTATTTTGCCCGGCCAGCGAACAATTGCGGGTACGCGGAAGCCGCCCTCTAAAGCCGTGCCTTTGCCGCCGGCAAAAGGAGTCTGTCCGCCGTCCGGCCAGGTGAAGTTCTCGGTGCCGTTGTCGGTGGTGAAGACCACGATCGTATTGTCGTCAACTCCCATGTCCTTCAGCTTTTGCAGTGTGGCGCCTACGATGTCGTCGAGCTGGGCCATTCCGGCCTCTTCGATGGTCCAGTTGTTCTCCGGCGTTCGCATAGCGTCATACTTCGGCGACAGGTGGGTAACAGCGTGCATGCGTGTGGGGTTCAGCCACAGGAAGAAAGGTTTGTTGTCGGCCTTTGCCTTATCGAGCCACTTGAAGGCCGCGGCCTGGAACTCGTCGTCCACGGTCTCCATGCGCTTCGGACACATTTCCCCGTCGTCCTGGATCTTTTGCTTGCCGACCTTGCCCCAGCGCGGCTCGATCGTTGGATCGTCCACGTTCGTGGCCCAGCTGTGGACAATGTTGCGCGGGCCTACGGTGTTCTTCAACGCAGGCGGATAATTGATATGGCAGGGATCTTCCATCGCGTCGAGGTGGTAAAGGTAGCCGTAGAATTCGTCGAAGCCGTGAACGGTAGGAAGATATTCGTTGAGATCGCCGAGGTGGTTCTTGCCAAATTGCCCGGTGGCATAGCCCATGGACTTCAGCACCGTGGCAAGTGTCACCGCCTGGGCGGGGATGCCGATCTTAGCGCCAGCCTGGCCGACTGTGGTCATGCCGGTGCGAATGGGAAGTTCGCCCGTAATAAATTGAGCGCGCCCAGCCGTGCAACTGGCCTCGGCGTAATAGTCTGTAAAGCGCATCCCCTCGGCCGCCATCTTGTCGAGGTTTGGCGTCCTACCTGCCATCAACCCCTGGTGGTAGGCGCCAATGTTCCACATGCCGATGTCGTCGCCCATTATGACAACGATGTTGGGCTGTTTCGCGGTCGCTTGTGCGTGACTGGTTAGGTTGCCGCCGGCGATGATGCTGGAAACCGCCAACGCTCCGTATGCAAATTGTCGAACACCTGCTCCTAGATCCATACATTGCTCCTGTTCGTTGCACCGTACTACTGCCCGTAACGGCCTTGAGACCTACATAGCTGCATCGGCATTGTTGCGCTGGCATGGGTATTCGCAATCGCGCTGCGATTACAGTTGCCGGTAATCCTGCCTTTCGGGATGCGATAGAACTATAGGAGTGGCGGGAGAATGCGTCTACTGCCCTTTAGGGAAGGCCAGAATGAGCTCCGCCTAGGCGGCATCCGAAGCTATGCCGCGAGTGATTGTCCACCGGACAGGGACGATACTTTTCTTCAAGTCGAGAGTGATTCGCGGGGCATGAGGAGCGCCGACCGCCCAACCAGCATGGCTCCGTGGGGTCCTTCCCTAAAGGGCAGTAGACGGTGCGTTCGGCCACTACCTATAGTGGACGCGGGTGCGAGATGTTCACGAATGCCCTGTCGCTCCACGATCCCAGCGTTTGCCGATCATTAGGGCGGCTGCTGCGCGCGGCCGGAATGCATTAGTGATTTCCGTTCCGCACTCCGGAAGCCCTTGTGCACGCCGACTCTTCGAGAAATGGCGCAGGGCAACGAAGTCGCCATTATGTTCGACGACTATGCGCGCGGCAGCAAATGATTGGGAACCATTTACGATGTCCCGCCATCCGCCATCACCAACCAAGGAGAGCCATCATGAAACGATCGAAGTTGATTCACCTGAGTGCTCAATGCACGACCCTGTTGCTGCTATTTGTCGCGTCGATCGCAATCGCTCAGCAAGCTAAACCAGC